>Ga0307415_100000805_pt1 | contig 14255 bp, 14 predicted proteins | sample DK1Cmetagenome_FD_204524 | JGI IMG/M metagenome (GOLD analysis project Ga0307415, IMG submission 204524) | Maize rhizosphere microbial communities from greenhouse at UC Davis, California, United States - DK15-C-2 | ecosystem: Host-associated > Plants > Roots > Rhizosphere > Soil | place: USA...
AGAGCGTCTCTGACTGATCCCACACCGCCTCGCCGCGAGTCCGCCCACCCATACGACCTCAAGACGGCGCCGATCAGGCGGCGAGGACTCCACTTGCTTCAGGCCCGATTTCTGCTCGCTCACCTAGCCCTGACCTGCGGTTCCACGGTTCGTAGTTCATTCCTAGAGGATGCCAAGGTCAAAGGGTCGGGAGTGTCCGTGGCTGACCGTGACGAACCGGAGGCGTCGTGCTCGGAATGGTACGGAGATGGCACGGCCGGTGAGCACGACTGTGTCTCGCACCTGACCAGCGGTGGCACCAGCTCAGGCGATGGGCGAGGCCCGTCCAGGACGACATCAGCCTCGTTGGCAAGCCGAAGGCGGCGCGGCAGATTGGGTGTCAGCGATGGACGCCCCCGGCCGTAGGATCACCGGGTGGAACCATCGCCTGGCAGCTCTTGGCAAGCCGCCAGCGCCTACGCTCGGGCGCGGCCCGGCTTCCCGTGGGCGGCGCTGGACTGGATCGTTGCTACGGTTCCGCTGCCTGGTGGTTCACCGGTCGTGGAGCTGGGCGCCGGGACCGGCCTGTTGACCCGGCTACTGGCCGCTCGGGGACTCCGGATCATGGCGGTGGAGCCCAGCGACGCCATGCGCGCCCAGCTGGTCCGGACCGTGCCCCAGGTGGCCGTGGTGGAGGGCACGGCCGAGCAAATTCCCCTCCCCGCCGACAGCGCGGCGGCGGTCGTGGCAGCCAACGCCTTTCACTGGTTTGAGCCGACGCGCACGCTCCCGGAGGTGCATCGTGTCCTTCGGCCTGGCGGCGCGTTGGTGCTCATCTGGTCACTGCGTGACCCCAGCGATCCGCTGCAAGCAGCGCTGGAGGGTCTTGCCCGACGGCTGGGCCGCCAGGCCGCCGCGGCCTATCCAGGCCGCCATGCTGTCGAGGCCCTGGAGGCCAGCGAGCTGTTCACCAACCAAGCCGGTCGGTCGTTTCCCTATCGTCATCGGCTGGCGGAGGGTCGAATCCGCGATCTGGTCGCCTCCTGGAGCTATGTGAGTGCCCTGCGGCCACGTGTCCGCGAGCAGGCGATGCAGGAGGCCGAGGACCTGGTGGGGGGTCGGGGACGGTGAGCTTGCTGTACGACACCAGGGTTGCCATTCACCGGGCATGCTGACCGGTCAGCCGGCGAGGCAGTGGGGCCTGGAGCCCGCCGATGTGGACGGTCCCGTCACCGGGTCGGCGGCCGCCCGCAGGCCGGCCTTGAACTCGAACTCGTATGGAAAGTTCTCACGGCTGCCTCCGGCGGGCCGGGTTCGACCTCGCGGGCGCAATCCACACAGAGCTAAGCGGCCTCCAAGAAGTTCCGCGCATGTAACGGAACTGGCTGGAGTTGCACGACTTGGCTGCCGTTTGGCGACCCGCATCGGGGCGGTGCCGCTGCGGGTCAACTGCTGGCTGCCGCTCGTCTGCTGCTCAGGCGGTTGGCCACCAGGAGGCAGCCCAGCTCACCCGGGCCAGGGATGCCTGGCCGCTGAGACTGGGGTGGAAGTAGTCCAGGGTGCTGACCTGGCTGGCGCTGAACTGGTAGTTGTAGACCGCCCAGTTGTCCCAGCGGCAGCGGTCATAGGCCCGGCAGCCGTCGGCCAGGATCTGGTTGAACACCTTCTCCTGGTCCACCACCCGCTGGCGCTGCTCCTGGGTGCGGGCGGCCCCCAGCATGGACTGGCAGATGTGGAAGTTCGACCAGGCCAGGCGCGCCAGCGAATTGGTGTGCAGCACCTGCCACAGCTGGTAGATGTTCGGGATGCTGCTGACAAACACGTACGGCTGTGGGTTCTGGGCCATCAGGGTGGTCATGGCGCTCTGGAACTGCGACCCGAAGGTGCCGATGTCGGTCATGGTGTCGGGCGAGGAGGTGCACAGATCGTTGGCGCCAAGCAGGATGGTCACGTACCGGGCGTGCTGATTGGCGGCCTGGGTGGCTTGGGTCTGGGCGGCCGCCATCTTGGCCCCCGTGACCGCGTCGTTGTAATTGTGGCCGGTGATCGCCGGGTTGACCCGCTTGATGCGCTCATAATGGCTGGCGATCCCGTCGTAGCTGGTCCACCCCGTCGACCACGACTGGCCCGGGTGGTCGCCGTAGAAGCAGCAGACGTCATAGGCGCGGGTGATCGAGTCGCCGACCGCGGCCATGCTGTTAGGAAGTGCGGGAGCAGCCGAGGCTGGGGGGGCGACCAGGCCGGCCACGATGATGGCCAACGCCAGTACCACCATGAGAGCACCGCGACGCATGCTGACCTCCTTACCTGAAGGCGTCCCGACCGCGCTGGTGCGGCCTAGTGATAAGTATGGAGCCGGTCCAAACCATCCGGCTCGCATGAGCGACCCATAACCATAGAGCCGGTCATCCGACCCAGTCGACGGTGGAGTCTACCGGGATTATGAGCAAAACTTACTGGTCTAGACTCGCAGCAGGTGAGGGCCTTTGAGAACGTCAGGAGGCGTGCGGTGACGCCATCGACGAGCCCCGCGGCGGACCTGGAGGGCCAGAGCGCGTTCATGCGGCTGCTGGGGGTGCACCTCGATCAGACGCGCGGGGACCGGGTGGCTGGCTGGTTTGAGGTGGGGGCCGACCACCACCAGCCATGGGGCTTGGTGCACGGCGGCGTCTTCACCGCGGTCATCGAGACCTTCGCCACCGCCGGGGCCTATGAGGCCGTCAAGGGCAGCGGGCAGCTGGCCGTCGGGGTCGCCAACGTGACTGACTTCCTGCGCTCCCAGCGTGAGGGGCGCCTCAACGTGGTTGCCGAGCCGATCCAGCAGGGCCGCAGCCAGCAGCTCTGGCAGGTCGTCATCACCCGTGCCGAGGATGGCAAGGCGGTGGCTCGCGGCCAGGTGCGTCTGCAGAACATCGAGGCGTCCACCCAGTCTTGAGCAGCGTGGGCCGACGTCTGCTCCGCGTCATGGTCTGCCCTGGCATCTCGTCCCCCATGCAGGCGCTGGCCACCGCCGACGCCACCCGAACGGCCGCCGGGTGACGACAATGGCCGGTAACGGCGGCTGGTCCCGGGGCAGACCTGGATTGAGCGAGGAGACGCCAGTCATACGCGAGAATCGGGGCGGCGGCGCGGGGTGGTCAGATCGGTCACCGGAGGTCGTGCGGATCATCGCCGACGGGGTGGCACTCCACGGCGACCTGGCACGACCCCGGGTAGCGGCGGGATCGTGCTGTTCGCGCACGGCAGCGGCAGCAGCCGCCACAGCCCCCGCAACCAACGCGTCGCCCAAGACCTGCAGCGGGCCGGGCTCGGCACCCTGCTGCTGGACCTGCTCACCGCCGACGAGGAGCAGCTCGACCTGCGCAGCCGCGAACTCCGCTTCGACATCGGCCTGCTCGCCCGGCGCCTCGTCGGTGCCGTCGACTGGCTGGCCGCCCGGCTCGGCGGCGAGCTCCCGGTGGGGTTGTTCGGGGCCAGCACCGGTGCGGCCGCCGTCCTGGTGGCCGCGGCCGAGCGGCCCGACCAGGTGGCTGCGGTGGTCTCTCGCGGGGGCCGGCCGGACCTGGCCGGGCCGGCGCTGGGGCGGGTGACGGCGCCCACGCTGCTGATTGTGGGCGGGGCCGACACCCAGGTCCTGACGCTCAACCGCCAGGCCGCCGGACGGCTAGCCGCCCCGCACCGCCTGGAGGTCGTGCCGGGAGCCGGCCACCTGTTCGAGGAGCCGGGCGCGCTGGATGAGGTCGGCCGCCTGGCCGGCGCCTGGTCCGTCACCTACCTCCGCCGGATGTCTGCCGACCCCTCGATGCAGTAATCGGGCTCTTCGTCATGAAGCGTGGGGTGGTGCCCTGCTGAGGGTGACCTAGGAGCCGCCGTAACAGCACCTGGGACCTCGCATAGCTTGCGGATGCGTGACGTCTGCAAGAAGGAGGCCCCAGGTGGGTCAACACCGTAGTGCCTCGGCCTCCCTGCTGCTCGGCCTGGACGGCTTTGAGGTCCTCGCCGCGCAGGTCGTAGCCGGCGAGTGGCAGCTCGAGGTCCAGACCACGGCCACCGTGGTCGGCTGTCAGGGTTGTGGGGTGCGAGCCGAGCTCCACGGCCGGCGCACGGTCCGGGTACGGGACCTGCCGATCGGTGGCCGGCCGGTGGTGCTCTTGTGGCGCAAGCGCCTCTGGCGCTGTCATGAGCCCGCCTGTGGGGTCCGCACCTGGACCGAGCAGACAGCTGCGATCCACCCCAGGGCAGTGCTGACCGAGCGGGCCCGCGCCGAGGCCTGCCGGCGCGTCGGCAAGGACGCCCACGCGGTCGCGGCGGTCGCCCGCGACTTTGGTGTCGGGTGGGCGATGATCATGCGGGCGGTGGGTGACCACGGCCGGCCGCTGGTGGACGACCCCGGACGCCTGGACGGGGTCGCTGCGCTCGGGCTGGAGAGACCAGCTTCCTCAAGGCGACTCGGGTCGCGCCCACCCGATGGGTGACCGGGCTGGTCGATCTGGAGCGCGGTTGGCTGCTGGATGTGGTGGCCGACCGTACCAGGGCCGCGGTGGACAGCTGGCTTCATGCTCGGACCCATGACTGGCTGGCCGCATGGGTACGGTGGCGCTGGACCCATGGCGCGGCTATGCCAGCGCCCTGGTCGCCCCCCTTGGCCATGCCAGGGTGGTCGTGGACCACTTCCACGCCATCCGGCTGGCCAACGCCGTGGTCGATCAGGTCCGCCGCCGGACCCAGCAGGCCACCCTCGGGCATCGGGGCCGCAAGCGCGATCCGCTGTACCGCATCCGCAAGCTGCTGCTGACCGCCCAAGAGCAGCTCACCAGCCGGGGACGGGTGCGGCTACGGGCCGGCGTGGCCGCTGGGGATCTGACCGGTGAGGTGGCCGCGGCCTGGCAGGGCAAAGAGCTGCTCCGGGCCGTCTATCGAGCGGTCGGCCCGGCGGCAGCCCACGCCGCCCTGGACCGCTTCTACCACTGGGCAGACGGCGTCCAGATCCCTGAACTGTCCCGGCTGGCGCGTACCGTGCGCGCCTGGGAGGCCGAGATCCTCGCCTTCCATGCCACCAACGGCTGCTCCAACGGACCCACCGAGGCACTGAACCTGCTCGTCAAGTCAGCATGGAACGGCCGGCTCGAGTCCGCGAGTCTCGTGGGTCACCCACGGCGCACCGCGGGCGGAGCCACTACCGGAAGGAGCCGGCCGCCATGGCAAGGATCGCACACACCGGACCGATCCACCTCGGGTTGGACGTGCACCGCAACACCATCTCGGTGGCCACCCTGCTGCCTGATCAGGCCTCAGCAGCGGTGGAGCAGATCCCCAGCGACGAGGCGGCCGTGCTGGCCTTCCTTGGCCGCTTCCCCGAACCCGCCCGCTTGCGGGTCTGCTATGAGGCCGGCCCGACCGGCTATGAGCTGGCCCGGCTGCTGCACGCCCAAGGGGTCGCCTGCCAGGTGATCGCGCCCTCGCTCATCCCCCGAGCGGCCGGGGACAAGGTCAAGACCGACCGGCGCGACTGCCGCCGCCTGGCCCGGCTGCACCGCGCCGGTGAGCTGGTCGCCATCCGCATCCCCACCCCTCGGGAGGAGGCGGTCCGGGACCTGTGCCGCGCCCGCGCCGATCTGGTCGATGACCGCAGCCGGGCTCGCCGGCGGCTGCAGGCCTTCCTGCTGCGCCACGGTCGCGTCGATCGCGCCGGTGCCTGCAGGGTCCGGCAAGCACCAGCGCTGGCTGGGCACCCAACAGTTCGACGACTCCCAGCTGCAGGCCACCTTCAGCCACTACCGGGCGGTGGCGACCAGCCGCGACGCTCAGGTCACGGCCATCGAGGCCGACCTGGCCGACGCCGCCACCAAGCCACCATTTGCTGACGCGGTGGCTCGGCTGGCCGCCTACCGGGGCGTCGGCCAGCTGGGTGCGCTGTCGCTGGCCGCCGAGGTCGGCGACTGGCGGCGCTTCGCCCACGCGGCCGCGTTCATGGCCTTCACCGGGCTGGTGCCCTGCGAACGCTCCTCAGCCGACGGCGTCTGGCGCGGCCATATCACCCGCACCGGCAGCAAGCATCTGCGCTTCCAGCTGGTGGAATCGGCCTGGTCGTATCATCACCGCCCCCTCATCGCCGGCGCCCTCCGCGAGCGCCAGCAACACATCGGCCCCGACACCCTGGCCCGCTCCTGGACGGCGCAGCTGCGGCTGTGCCGCCGGTTCCGGCAGCTGGAGCGGCGCAAGCACATCACCGGCGTGGCCGTGGTCGCCGTCGCCCGCGAGCTTGCCGGGTTCTTGTGGGCCGAGATGCAGGCCTGAACCCGCATGCCGCCGACCGTGGGTGGGTCGCCGATCGGCGTGACCGCACCCGCCAGCCCCAGGACCCGTCGGAGCACCGCCGACGCAGGCAAGATCCCCGCGACCTTACTGCCGTGCCGAGGACGGCGCGACGCATCAAGTCTGGGGCCACGGCCTGCGCATAGCCGACTTGCGGTCCCGACCCGCGAACATCAGCGTGGCGGTCCGCCGATCCACGCCGCTCCGACGCGGTCCTGGCCAACCTCAGCCCGGCCACCACCCGGCCCGCCAGCACAACAGGGAAACACAGGAGCTGCTCACCGGCGGCTCCCACTTGACGGCGCCGTTCCATATCAAAAGGTGAAGCGAGTCGGGCACGGCTTCCGCAGCTTCACCAACTACCGGCTGCGGCTGCTGTTGCACTGTGGCGTCAGGTGGCAGACGCACCGGACGGCAAGGCTGCGAGGGCGCTGCCCGCAGTTGGTGGTGTAGCGCCATGAATACCTGCCCGGCGGCAGCCGCTGGACCCGGTTCTCGCTCTGCGATGGTGAGACTGACCAGTGTGGTCCTCAGCTGCTGCTGGCCCGGAACCTCATCTGTGCCGCCTGGCGGGTGGTCCCCATGGCCGTGGCGATCTCTTGCCAGGTGGCTCCCTTCTCCCGGGCTGCGTGCACGGCTGCCTGCTCCAGTTCGGCGAGCTGGGGGCGGAGTTCGGCAATGGCCTGGAGGGAGGCCAAGGGCAGCTCCTGGTAGCGCTGGGCGCGCCGGAGGAGCCCATGCCACCCGTTTGCCATCCTCGTCCCCTTTCAGCCGATCCTGCTCACATGTCACTAAGGAGTAAAGAGTCTTACCGGCAAGTTGTCAAGCCTGCTCGCATCGCTTGTCCGAGTTGTATGGGCGGAGAGCTGGAATGTTGTCCAGAAGTGGGGGGCCATGAGACTAAAGGTAGTATCAAAGGTAGTGCACTAGACGTATGTCTATGTCTTTGACAAGCGTCTAGCATGACGCTGACAAGCCGAGGGGGCCCAAGTATCGCCATCCCGCAACGCGGCGCCCTGCTGGTGCCGCTGCTCCACCACGCACAGGCGGGAGAAAGGGGAGGGCAGGGGGGCAAGCAAACCAATCCGCCATGCACGATGGCGAGGGGTTCGAGGAGCCGCTATGACTCCCGCCCCGTATGTAGAAAGAGGGAGAACAAGGCTGTGGCAGCAACAACAGCCCAGATGCGGAGAAGAGGGCGCTGGGCGCTCCTCTTCGGCGCAATCCTTGCAATGCTTATGTTCGCCGCGACGGCGAGGGCCGACGTCGTCAAGGACGATGTCGCGATCAGCGGGACCGGCAGCACACGAACGATCACGGTGGGCGACTCCACCGTGGTCAACTACTTCATCCAGGCAAACTCTTCTGGTGGTGGTAGCTTCGCAGGCTGCGACCCTGCCGACGGGTCCACGGCCACGGTGACGATCAACCATCCGGCCAACGTGACGGTCAGCCCGTCCTCGCTGAGCTTCAACGCGTGCGACCTGCAGAAGCCGGTGACCTTCAGCGCGAGCACGGCCGGGACCTACACCATCCCCGCGGTCACGGTCACCGACAGCCACGGCGACTATAACGTCGGCCCAACCGCGTTTACGCTCCAGGTCAACAACCCGGCCCCCAGCGACACCACCGCGCCGGTGATCGAGTCCACGATCGTCGGGACGCTGGGGAACAACGGCTGGTACACCGACGACGTCAGCCTGAGCTGGACTATCACCGACCCCGAGTCGGCCTGGTCGTCCACCGGCTGTGGGACCGTCAACATCACCGCTGACCAGCAAGCGACCACCTACACCTGCTCGGCGACCAGCGCCGGCGGCACCAGCTCCAAGACCGTCTCCATCAAGCGGGACGCCACCGCCCCGAGCATGACCGCCACACCCAGCTCTGGTCCCAACGGCAACAACGGTTGGTACACCGCACCGTTCAGCGTCAGCTACAGCGCCACCGACACCACCAGCGGCCTGGCGGGCTGCTCGGCCACTGACAGCTACAGCGGCCCCGACACCAGCGCGGGCTCGCTCAGCGGGAGCTGCACCGACAACGCCGGCAACAGCGCCAGCGCCTCCTACAACTTCAACTATGACGCCACCGCCCCAACCGTGGCCGTCTCGGCGAGCCGGCCGGCCGATGCCAACGGCTGGTACAACCACCCGGTCACCTTCACGGCGGCCGGCACCGACACCACCAGCGGGATCGACAGCTGCCAGGCCGATGTGGCCTACAGCGGCCCCGACACCGGCGCCGGCTCGGTCAGCCGTACCTGCACCGACAACGCCGGCAACCTCGGCAGCGACTCGCTCAGCTTCATGTACGACGCGACCGCGCCGTCGGTGATGACCTCGCTGGCTCGGCCGGCCGACCACGACGGCTGGTACAACGCGCCGGTGGTCATCGCGGCGACCGGTACGGACGCGACCAGCGGGATCGACAGCTGCCAGAGCAGCAGCTACAGCGGCCCAGACAGCGCCAGCGCGTCGGCGAGCAGAAGCTGCACCGACCTGGCCGGCAACACCGCCCCCGACTCGGTGGCCTTCAAGTACGACGCCACCGCGCCCACCCTCAACCCCAGCGTGTCGCCCAACCCGGTCGTCCTGAACGCATCCGCTAGCGCCAGCCCTGGCGCCAGCGACGCCACCGCCGGGCTCGCCTCGGCCGCCTGTGGCCCGGTTGACACCAGCAGCGTCGGGTCGCACGCGGTGGCCTGCACCGCCAGCGACAACGCCGGCAACCAGGCCAGCGCGTCGGCCCCCTACAGCGTCCTCTACGCCGCCGGGGGCAGCTGCCTGGGCTCGCCCGGTCACCAGATCCTGCAGCCGATCAACGCCAACTACCAGACCGACCTGAGCGTCTTCAAGCTGGGCAGCACCGTGCCGGCCAAGTTCCGCGTGTGCGATGCCAACGGCGCCTCCATCGGGACCGCCGGCGTGGTGGCCAAGTTCGCCCTGGTCCAGAAGCTCAGCCTGGCGGCCAACGAGGTCGTTGACGAGACGGTCGTCTCCACCACCCCCGACACCGCCTTCCGGTGGAGCGCCACTGACCAGCAGTGGATCTTCAACATGGCCACCAAGGGCCTCAAGGCGGGGACCACCTACGTCTACCAGGTCACCCTCAACGACGGCTCCACCATCGACTTCCGCTTCGGCCTGAAGTAAGCGGTCCGATCAGACAAGGAGAGGGGAGCGCCAAGCGCTCCCCTCTCCGGTTACGCGCCTCGAACACAGCTTCCGCACCTTCGTCAACTACCGTCTGCGCCTGCTGTTGCACTGCGGAGCGGCATGGCAAACTGACCCGGACCGCAAGACTGCGCACGCGCTCCCCACGCTTGGCGGCGTAGAGCCGGTAATCGGTCGTCAAGGGCGCCAGCTAGGACGGCGCAAGCGAGCATGCGATGGCCAAGCTGCGGAGCAGCAGCTACGGGACGCGGTGGCCGACGTCGCCTTCCCACGATCCACAGCGGCGGACTACCAGCTGTGGACAACCCGCCGCTGCGTTGGCCGTCTGCTGTTGGCCGATGCCCAGGGGGGCTTCGTCCTTGCGTCGGAACGGTTCTCGGCGCGCATGTACCGCTCGAACGAGCGAGCGGGGAGCGGCCGGCTGGTCCATGACACCTCGGGAAGTTAGTCCAGTTATGAGGTGTCCATCCGGTGCACCGGCCCCGCGAACCGGCTCTGAACGTGGTGCTGACCAGCGCTTCCGTTGGTCAGGGCTGGTCGTGCCCCTCAGGCCTGGACATGAGGTTGACCAGCGTTTTTGCTGGTCGGAGGCCATTTGGTGGGCCTGGGAGGACTTGAACCTCCGACTTCATCCTTATCAGCAAAGTACAGGGAACCGCTGTGCGGCAGACCGTTTGCGCAGGTCGCACTCGACCGTAGGGGCCGAAGTTAAGTGCTCTAACGGCCTTCAGTTAAGTGCTCTTCCGACGCGCCCAGAATCGCACTGACATTGCGCTGATCACTGCCGACTCCGTGACACGCCTACGTTCCTTCACCGCCATCTACCTGCACATACACCTCTACTATGCTACCTCAGCATCCCTCTATCGCCTCCATCAGCACTTCCTGACCAACCTGACCCGCAGCCGCTCACCTTTCCTTGTCTCATTGCCCTCCCCTCGTACCATCCAAATCCAAGACACGATAGGCAGATGCACCCGCGGGGTCAGGCGTCGGCCAGGTGCTCCGCCATGCGGTCGAAGAAGGACGACCACCCTTCCCCGGCGCGTTCGTACTGCTTGGCCGACATGCGCCCGCGCTGCTGGAACAGCATCTCAGTGCGGCCGTCGCCGAGGTCGCTGAGCACCACGACCACCAGCTCGTAGCCGTCCTCGCCGGGCTGGTCGGAGATGGTGAACACCAGCCGCTTGGGCGCGACCACCTCGCGGTACTGGCCCTTCCAGTGGATCTCACGGCGGCCGGGGCCGGCGAACATCGTCGCCCGCCAGGCGCCCCCTTCCCTGACGTCCATCGAGACCCTGGACACGGGCACCTCGGCCTCGCCGCCGCCGAACCAGTCCGCGAAGCGCTCCGGCTCGGTCCACTCCTTCCACACCCGCTCGCGGGGCGCGTCAAAGACGCGGACGATGGTGATCCCCGGCTCGGCCGCGGCGCCGGAGGCCGGTGGCTCAGCCATTCGCGGACCCCTCCTCGGTCGCTTGCAGGCGCGCCTCCAGGCGGTCGAAGCTGCCTTCCCAGAACTGACGGTACGTCTCCAGCCATTCGACCGCGTCCTTCAATGGGGCCGCCTGGAGCCGGGAGGGCCGAAGCTGGGCCGTGCGCCCCCGGGTGATCAGCCCGGCGCGCTCCAGGACCTTCAGGTGCTTGGAGACGGCCTGCCCGCTGATCGGGAACGGCTCGGCCAGCTCGTTGACCGTGGCCTCCCCCTGCGCGAGACGCTCCAGGATCGCGCGGCGCGTGGGGTCGGCGAGGGCCGCGAAGGTTCTGGTCAGCTGGTCGACCGCCATCTCGTATCCAACCATATTGTTTCCCAACCGTTCGGTTGGCTATGCTACTGAGCGTTCGGACGGACCGGCAAGCATGATACGAAGGAGGACTACGTGGGGAGGATCGTCGTCACCGAGTTCGTCTCCCTGGACGGGGTCGTGGAGGACCCGGGCGGATCGGAGCACTTTGAGCGGGGAGGCTGGGCCTTCGAGACCGACCGCGGAGCCGAGGGCGACCGGTTCAAGCTCGACGAGACCATGGCCAGCGAGGCGCTGCTGCTGGGGCGGGTGACCTATGAGGGCTTCGCCGCCTCCTGGCCGTCCAGGGAAGGCGAGTTCGCCGACAAGTTCAACAGCATGCCCAAGTACGTCGTCTCCTCAACCCTGCAGGAGCCCGAGTGGAACAACACCACGGTGCTCACCGGCGACGTGGTCGAGGAGGCCGCCAAGCTGCGGCAGGGGACCGACGGGGACATCGTGGTCCACGGCAGCGTCCGGCTCGTGCAGACGCTGCTGGACCACGACCTGGTCGACGAGCTGCGCCTGATGATCTTCCCGGTCGTCCTGGGGGCCGGCAAGCGCCTCGTCGGCCACACCAGCGCCAAGAAGCCCCTACGACTCGCGGACTCCAAGACGGTCGGTGACGGCGTCACCATCCTCATCTACCAGCCGGCCGGCGAGGAAGCGAAGGCGTCCAACCCCAACTAGCCCGCAGCCGGCGCCGCCTACGCGACCACGCCGGGAAGCCAAGCTCCAACCGCCGCGGCCACAGCCTCGAGGTTCTCCCTCAGGCTGTGGTCGCCCCGGCACCAGTACCACGGCATTGCCGTGGAATCAAACCATCTAGGCCAGCGTGGGGTCGCTCGATGTCTCCGCGAGTCGCCGAGCGAGCGCCCGCAGCACCTTGCGCTCGACGTTCGGGTTCTTGTCGAGCACGCCGAGGAAGTCCCTGCGCGTCAGCACGAACAAGCGCACGACGTCTCGGCCGTCACCGTGGCCATGCGCGGCATCTCCGTGACCAGTGCGATCTCACCCACGAATCGGTGTGCAAGAGCCCAGGTGGCGGCTCAGGTCTTCCCGTACTCGTCGTGGCGGCGAAGCCAGTGGGTCTGCTCGCCCTCCTCGTGGCGGCCCATCGGCGTCCGGTCCAGCAGGCCGTAGTAGCCCATCGCAGGCTCCAGGCCGCGCGCGGTGGTCACGTACGTCTGGTAGACGGTGCCGTCCGAGAGCGCGTAGGCGCTCAGCCCGGGGCCCTCGGAGACGTAGCCCACGACGTCGGTGGAGCACGCCTGCGCCATCTGGTTGACGGTCGGGGGGACCTCGCCCTCCAGGAACGGCTTCAGCTCCTCCTCGGTGTGGACGAAGCCGAGGTCGCGGTGAAAGTCGCTGCCGGCCGTCGAGACCCAGTCGAAGCTCCAGCCCATCCGCTGCCGGTAGGCAACCAGCTTGTCGAGCGGCGCGCGCGAGGAGCAGATCAGCGTCACGTCGCGGGCCCGCAAGTGGATCGCGTTGGGGTCGAGGGTGTCCGCGATCGAGGAGCAGACCGGGCAGCCGGCATCGTAGGAGGGACCGAACATGAAGTGGTAGATGAGCAGCTGCGAGCGCCCATCGAAGAGGTCGGCGAGCGACTTGGTCCCGTCCTCAGTCTCGAAGCGGTAGTCCTTCTCAACCGGCACCCAGGGCAGCTCGCGCCGCTCCTGCGCCAGCTCGTCGTTGCGGCGCGTCAGCTCCTTCTCCTTGGTGAGCAACTCCTCGCGTGCGACTTCCCACTCCTGGCGCGTTCCGACCTTATGCTCGGGCATCGCATCCCTCCGGTGTCGTTCCGCTGCCGTGAAACCAGGATAGTTGCGAAATGGCTAACGATCCGTTCGCCGCCTTGCGCACCCGATTCGCCGCGAGATCGTCGAGCGGCTCAGCGGCGGCGCCACGACGGTCGACGCGGCCAGCCGCGACCTCGGCGTGTCCAAGCCGACCATCACCCGCCACCTGAAGCTGCTCGAGGAGGCAGGCGTGGTGACGCGGGTGATCCACGGACGCAGCCACCGGCTGGCCCTGCGACCGCACACGCTCGCCGAGGCGTCGGAGTGGATCGAGGCCAGCGGACCCGCTGGGAGGCCCGCTCCTGGACGCGGTCGGCGAGGACCTGGAGGAGCGAGCGGACCCAAGATGATCCAGCCCCCGGGGCGATGTGGTGCGGATCGATGTGAGAACCGCATGATCCAGACGTTCGTGCCTGCTCCACACGATCGGTCACCACCGCATCATCCGGCATATCGAGAAACGCCGGAGCTCTGGGCGGATCCCTGACCCGGTGGTACGGGCGGCTGCCCACTAAAGGACAGCAGGGCTGCACTGGAAACGTCGAAGCTGCGCCTCCCAACGGCGTACAAGGAGACCGTGATACTGCAGCGAACCGAGGTGAACGAGTGCGTAGGCTGCTGGCAGTGGTCGACCAGACGATGCACGGGAGCATGGGGCGAGTAGCTGCCTGCGTGTGGGTCTCGGATTGGTGTAGGCCGATCATGCAGGCCTCTTCATGACACCTCAGGGAGTTACTAAAGGGTACGGAAGTAACTGGATATTCGGACCTGCCTGACCTGCGCAAACGCCCTCCGGCGAGTCCAGCACTCAGCTTTCTCCTTGGTAAGCCAGTTATGAGGTGTTATCCGGTACACGGCCGCCGAACAGGCTCTGAACGCAACTGTGACCAGCGTTCTCGCTGGTTGTCGCTGGTAGTGGGCCTGGGAGGACTTGAACCTCCGACTTCATCCTGAAAGGAAAATCGCCCGTGTATCAACGGGCTCTACCGTACCAAGGAGAGCCGAACTTGGCCGGGCACGCCGATTCTCATCTATCGTGGCGGCCACAGGCCATGGGGGTCTTATCAGCAAAATGTAGGGAACCGCTGTGCTACAGAGGCTCGTAGAATGAAGTGATTCCAATGTCGGGACGTGCTGTGCGTGGATGTGATGCTCATGGCGACAAGCGCAGCGAGCACCGCCGGAACCCGTCGAGGCAC
>Ga0307415_100000806_pt1 | contig 14247 bp, 12 predicted proteins | sample DK1Cmetagenome_FD_204524 | JGI IMG/M metagenome (GOLD analysis project Ga0307415, IMG submission 204524) | Maize rhizosphere microbial communities from greenhouse at UC Davis, California, United States - DK15-C-2 | ecosystem: Host-associated > Plants > Roots > Rhizosphere > Soil | place: USA...
CCTCGACGGCCGCGGGATCGATCGGATGGCCTTCGCGGTACGGCGTCCTGAGCGCGATGCCGCCGAACGCCTCGACCTGCTCGGCCCAGCTGTCGGAGAAGTGGCCGGTGCCCGGCACGAGCACGGCCGATCCCGGCGCGACGAGGTTGGCGATCACCGCTTCCCAGCCGCCGTGGCCATTGGCGGCATAGAAGAAGATGTCGGCACGGTCGCCGCCGAGCAGTGCGCGCATGCCCGACTCGCAGGCGGCGATCAGCTCGCCGACGCGCGGGTCGGCGAGATCGGTCGGCTGGCGCGCCATCGCGTGGACGACCTCGTCGGGAACGCGCGTGGGGCCGGGCGAATGGAGCAGGCGGACGCCGGGAACTCGGGCAGAAGGCATGGCGCCGATCGTAGCGGCGGGGGAGGAGTAGATTCGTCGCCGGAGCGCCATCGTCCGGCGCGCGCCGACACCAATGCACGACCACGCCAACTTCGTCCCCGTCCGCGGCCTGCACCACTTCGCCTGGCGCTGCCGCGACTGCGAGGAGACACGCGCGTTCTACGAAGACATCCTCGGCCTGCCGCTCGTCCACGTGATCCGGGCCGACACGGTGCCGAGCACGGGCGAGCACTGTCCGTACGTGCACATCTTCTTCCGGATGGCCGATGGCTCGCACCTCGCCTTCTTCGACCTCGGCGACGACGCTGCCGCCGAGCCGTCGCCGAACACGCCGGCGTGGGTCAACCACATCGCCCTCCGCGTCGACTCGCTCGACGCGCTGCGCGAAGCGAAGGCGCGCCTCGAGGCGGCCGGCGTCGAGGTGATCGGCATCACCGACCACCACATCATCGAGTCGATCTACTTCTTCGACCCGAACGGCCTCCGCCTCGAGCTGACGGTGCCGACGGCGAGCGCGGAGACGACGGCGCGCCATGAGCGCGAGGCCCACGCGGCGGTCGAGTCGTGGACGCGCGAGAAGCAGGCACGCCGCGGGGGACCCCCACCCCAGCCCTCTCCCGCGAGCGGGAGAGGGAGCAGCGGCGATCCGGGCGACGTCTCCGACTGGGGCGCGATGGATGCCTGAGGCGCGCGAGCGGCGGCTCGCCGCGATCGACGTCCGGCCGGGCGCGGCGATGGAGAGCCAGTCGGGGCTGCAGATGATGCGGCCGCGCATCTACGGCGCGTACGAGGAGGCGTCGTGCCGACGCGTCGACGCGAGCGCGCACCGGACCGGCGCCATCGTCATGCACCCGACGAGCAACTTCATGGGCCACTACCTGATCGGTCCGCTCGCCGAGCGCGGCATCACGTGCCTCGGCCTCAACTCGCGCTTCGCCGGCAACGACACCGTGCTCGTCATGGAGCGGGTCCTGCAGGACCTCGGCGCCGGCGTCAAGTTCGTGCGCGAGGCGCTCGGCTGCGACCGGGTCGTCCTGGTCGGCAACTCCGGCGGTGCCGCGCTCGCCGCCTACTACCAGGCCGAGGCCGAGCGATTCAGCGTCGAGACATTGGTCGACGGCGATCCTTCAGGGCTCGTCGCCGCCGATCTGCCGCCGGTCGACGGCATCGCCCTCTGCGCCGCGCACGAAGGCCGCTCGCACCTGCTGCTGCGCTGGATCGATCCGTCGGTGGTCGACGAGCACGACGCCTTGTCGGTCGAGCCGTCGCTCGACATGTACGACGCAAGGCATTGGGCCGACGGCGCCGACGCCGCGCCGCGCTTCCGCCCGGAGTTCCTCGCCCGCTTCGCCGCCGCGCAGCGCGCGCGCCGCGACCGCATCGAAGCGCGCGTTCGCGCCCGTCTTGCCGAGCTGCGGGCGACCCCGGGCGCGCCGCGCGACGAGTCGTTCGTCGTCCACCGCACCCATGCCGACCCGCGCTGCCTCGACCTCACGCTCGATCCGAACGACCGCCGCCCGGGCAGCGTCTGGGGCGACGCGCGCGCCGTCAACTACAGCGCCAACGCGATGGGGCGGACGACCTCGCTCGCCGCGTTCCTGTCGCAGTGGTCGTCGGCGTCGCGCGCCGGCGGCCCCGAGAACCTCGCGCGCACGTCGTTGCCGGTGCTGCTCCTCACCTACACCGCCGACCAGAGCACGTTTCCGAGCACTTGCTGTGCCTGGCTCGCCGCGGCGCCGGGGCGGATCCGCAACGTCGACATCGTCGGCGGCGACCACTACCTCGCCGGTCGCCCCGACCTGCAGCTGCGGGTCGCCGACGAGATCGCCGCGTTCGCCGAGGCGCTATAACGGGCGGGTCATGGCTGCCGCCGAGGTCTGGAAGTTCGCACCCGCGTACGAGCTGCCGAGCTGGCCGTTCGAGCCGCCGCCCGACCTCGGCGCCCGCGAGCGCAGGCGCTATCCGGTCGTCATCGCCGGCGGTGGCCTCTCGGGGCTGACCCTCGCCTGCGACCTGCTGCTGCGCGGCATCGAGGTCGTGGTCCTCGACGAGGACGACACCGTCGGCGTTCGCGGCGCGTCGTCGCGCGGCATCTGCTACGCGCAGAAGAGCCTCGAGATCTTCGAGCGCCTCGGCATCTACGAGAAGATCCGCGCCAAGGGCATCACCTGGTCGGTCGGCCGCACGTTCTCGGGCGCCGACGAGATCTACTCGTTCAACCTGGAGGACGACAGCCACTCCGAGCAGCCGCCGTTCATCAACCTGCAGCAGTTCTATCTCGAGTGGTTCCTCGTCGAGCGCATCCGCGAGCTCGACGCCAAGGCGATCCGCTGGAAGAACAGGGTCGTGCGCGTCGAGCATGGCGCCGAGCTCGCGGTCGTCGTCGTCGAGACGCCGGCGGGCGGCTACACGCTCGAGGCCGACTGGTTCGTCGACGCGACCGGCGCCAACAGCCGCATCCGCGACGCGCTCGGCCTCGAGGCGCACCCGTCGCGCCACACCGACCGCTGGTGCATCAGCGACGTCCGCTTCAAGAAGCCGCTGCCGGTCGAACGCTGGACCTGGATCGACGCGCCGTTCAACGAAGGGCGCGGCGTCTGGCAGCACCTGATGGCCGACGCCGTCTGGCGCCTCGACTACCAGATGGACGAGCACGCCGACCCGGAGTCGATCAGCAGGCCCGAGGTCGCCGGCGAGCGGCTGCGCGCGCAGCTCGGCCCCGGCGTCGAGTTCGAGTTCGTCTGGATCGGCCCCTACCAGTACCGCGACCACCTGCTCGAGACCTTCCGCGTCGGCCGGACGATCTTCGTCGGCGACGCCGCGCACGTCGTCTGCCCGTTCGGCGCGCGCGGCGGCAACAACGGCATCCAGGACGCCGGCAACCTCGGCTGGAAGCTGGCGCTCGTCCTCCAGGGAGAAGCGAGTGAATCGCTGATCGACAGCTACCACGCCGAGCGCCACGCCGCGGCGGTCGAGAACCTGCGCGTGACGAGCCGCACGGCGCGCTTCCTCGCGCCGCGCAGCGCCGCCGAGCACCGCATGCGCCGCGCCGTCGTCGCGCTCGCGCGCACGCACCCGTTCGCGAGGAGGCTCGCCAACACCGGCCGGATGGCGCAGGCCAATGACTACCCGCCGTCGGCGTGGGCGACGGCGGGCGCGCGGACCGTGCAGAACGTCGCCTTCGACGGCGTCACGCTGATGCGTTGCCTGGCCAGGGGCACGCGCTTCCTCGGCTTGGCCGTCGGCGCCGATGCCGGCGTGCTGGCGGAGCTCGACGGGCTGGCGGCGTTGTTCCCGATCGACTTCCGGCGCATCGACCCGCAAAGCCCGTTGACGAAGCATCTCGGCGCCGCCGCCGGGACGCTGGTGATCGTTCGACCCGATGCCTACGTCGCGGCGGCGTTGCCCGCTGCGACCCTCGACACCGTCGCGGCGACGCTGCGCGCCGCGCTCGGCATCGACGAGCGGGCGAAACTCTCCACCCTGGCCTGAGCTGCGGTCGGCGACATGAAGACCGACGCCAACATCCCCGACCCCGACGGCTTCTACGAGGCTTGGGTCGCCGCCCACGAAGGGCTGAGCGATGCGGAGAGCGCCGACCTGGACGCCCGGCTGGTGCTGCTGCTCGCCAACCAGGTCGGCGATCAGGCGGTGCTGCTCGCGTGCATCGCCGCGGCGCGGGCCGCAGCGGCGATGGATCGCCCTGGAGATTGACGACCAACGGTGCGCCGCCGCGCCCGAGCGGCGCAGCTTCATCGGCGCGCCACATCGGCTTCTCGCGTCCTTCATCGCCGCTTTCCCGGCGCCCGCGACAGTGCTCTCACCGCGGCACGGTGCTGCGACGGGGAGAGCGGAGATGTGGCAGGAGCGTTGGAAGAGCTGGTTCGAATCCGTGCGTGCGCGCGTCGCGCGGCGGCGCGCGCCGAGCCCGCGCGACGACCGCGGGCTGGACAGCGACGTCGAGACGATTGTCGTCGGCGAGCGGCGCCGGCTCGACCTGCGCCGTTCGGCGGTGCCGATCGTGGTCGTCGCGATCGCCCTCGCATCGACGGCGGCGCTGGTGCTGCGCCCGCCGCTGCAAGGCGTCGGCCGCGGCGAGGTCGGCGTCCGCATCAACCAACTGACCGGCGCCGTCAGCGAGTGGGGCGAGGGCAGCGTCTTCGTCCTGCCCGGACTGCAGCAGATGCGCGTCTTCTCGCTGCGCGACCAGAGCTGGCGCGCGACCCAGATGGCGAGCGCCGAGGGACCGGCGCCGCTGCAGTCGGTCGAGGGTCTCTCGCTCGGCGCCGACCTCACGGTGCGCTACGCCCTCGATCCGCTCAAGGTCGCGGCGCTCGCCAGGAGCCTGCCCGACAACGTCGCCGGCGAGATCGTCGATCCGGCGACGCAGGGCGTCGTCTACAAGGTGTTCGCGCGCTACACGGTGCGCGAGATCTTCTCGACCAAGCGCGCCGAGATCCAGGGCGCGATCGAGGCCGAGCTGAAGCCTCGCCTCGCCGCCGACGGCCTCGTCCTGCGCAGCGTCCAGGTCGGCAAGATCGACCTGCCCGCCGACTACCGGCGCGGCATGGAGAGCCTGCTCGCCGAGGAGCTCGCCGGCGAGAAGATGAAGTACACGCTCGACCTGAAGGAAAAGCAGGTCAAGCAGACCGAGCTGCAGGCGCAGGCCGAGAAGCTCCGCCGCGAGATCGGCGCCGAGGCCGCGGCGCGCGAGCAGGTGATCGCCGCCAAGGCGCAAGAGGAGGCGATGAAGCACGTGCTGCCGTTCAAGCAGCGCCAGATCGAGCAGCGCCGGCTCGAGGCCGAGGCCGAGAAGGTGGGCCGCATCCGCGCCGCCGAAGGCGCCGCGCAGGCGCGCCGCATCGAGGCGACCGGCGAGGCCGATGCGCGCCAGAAGCTCGCCGACGCCGAGGTCTACCGCATGGACAAGGTCGGCAAGGCGAACGCCGAGCAGATGGGCCGCGAAGGCGCGCTGCTGAGCCGCCATCCGCTGCTGATCCAGAAGACGATGGCCGACAAGCTCTCGGACAAGGTGCAGGTGATCATCGCCGCGCCGGGCAGCGATGGCGGCTTCATCGGCGCCGGGCTGCTCGGCAGCCAGAAGCGGAGCGCGCTGGCGAGCGCCGGCGGCGACGCCGAGCAGCACGCGGTGGCCGCCGCCGCGAAGGACGCGCCGTGAGCCGCCGCGACCTTTTCCGCACCGGGTTGACGGTGCTCATCGCCGCGGTCGCGGCGGCGCTGGCGACTGCCGCCGGCGCCGCGCCTGCGCCGCCGTCGTCGCTCGCGATCGTCGTCCGCGACCAGACCGTGCTGCGCGCGACGCCGCACGCGACCGGGCAGCAGCAGGCGCTGCTCTGGCAGGGCGAGGTCGTCGAGGTGCGCGGCGAGCGCATCGACCACGTGCAGGTCTGGGACCATGCGCGCGAGCGCGGCGGCTACGTCGACGCGAGCCGGCTGCGCCGCACCACGCTCGCTGCGGCCGAAGCGCCCGAGCTGCTCGCGCTCGTCGGCTTCGTCCGCGAGACGCCCGGCAGCGAAGCGCTCGGCATCGGCCTCGCCGCCGCCTACCTGAAGGCGGCGACGCCCGATGCGCTGCGCGGCGCCGGCGGTGCCGAGGCGTTCGACGCCATCGGCACGATGGCCGACCGGCTCGCCCTGCGTGCGTCGCTCGGCAGCGGCGCACCGGCGGGCACGGCGCCGGGGCGCGCCGAGACGGCGCTGATCGCGCATCTGGAGGCGGTCGCGCGCCACGGCATCGCGTTTCGCAGCTTCGAGCGCGACGGTGCGATGCGCATCTGCTACGACGGCGACGCCTTCCGCCGCGTCCTCGCCAACGCGGCGGCCGAGCCGCGCCAGCGTGCCCGCGCGGCGCTCGGGCTGACGCGCGCCGACTGCATCGACCCGGCGTTGCCGGTGAGCGAACGGCACAGCCTCGACCTCTGGCGCGCCGACGTCCTCGACCGGGTCGACACTGCGCAGCTGCCGGCGCACTGGAAGAGCCGCGTCGCGATGCGGCGGGCGAGCGTCTGGAGCGGCCTGGCGTTCCAGCGCGCGCGTCGCGGCGACACGCCGATCGCGGACGACGCAGCGCGGCGCGCGATCGCCGAGCTCGCCGACGTGCGGCGCGGCGAGCTCGCCGACGACGACCTCGCCGGCTGGCACGACGCCGCGATCCGCGTCGGCGCGTCGCGCTGGGCCGCCGCCGACGCGCCGGCGCAACTGGCGAAGCGCAACGTGCGCGTCGCGACCGTGCCCGGCGAGCCGGGGCAGACCTGCGTCCTGCTGGTCGACGCGAGCAAGGGCGACGCCAGCGCGCCGCTCGCCAGGCGCTGCACGTACGGCGTCGTCTGGACCGCATCGGCGGTGGTCAACCGCGAGGGCAACGCGCTTGCGCTCGCCGTGCAGCCGATGGAGGCGTGGCGCGAGCTCTGGCTGTTCACGCGCCAGGCGCAGGACGGCTGGTCGGTGCAGGTGCTGCCGCCGTCGGCGACCGCGCCCGAGGTCGGCTATGCCGAGTTCGCGGGCTGGGTGCCGGGCGGCAGGCAAGTGCTCGTCGCCCGCGAGTCGCGCGGCGCCAAGGGACTGAAGCGCAACTTCGAGGTCGTCCGCCTCGACACGCTCGGCACCGAGCGCCAAGCCGGCGACCCTACGATCCTCGGCCCGTTCATGCGCTGGCAGGATGCCGGCTGGAAGCGCGAGACGGTGAGCCTGCGCTAGGGACGGTCGCGCACCGCATCGGCCGCAGGGAGTGTCGATCCGCGCTAGGCTTGGGCGCACCATTCCAACAACAGGAGACACCATGCCGCCGACCCCGTCCGACGCCGAGATCGCGCTGCGCGACGCCGCGCTCGAGTACCACCGCGCGCCGACGCGCGGCAAGATCTCGGTGACGCCGACCAAGCCGCTGTTCAACCAGCGCGACCTCTCGCTCGCCTACTCGCCCGGTGTCGCCTACGCGTGCCTCGCGATCGAGGAGGACCCTGCGCTGGCGGCCGACTTCACGTCGCGCGGCAACCTGGTCGGCGTCGTCACCAACGGCACGGCGGTGCTCGGCCTCGGCGACATCGGCCCGCTCGCCGGCAAGCCGGTGATGGAAGGCAAGGGATGCCTCTTCAAGAAGTTTGCCGGCATCGACGTCTTCGACATCGAGCTCGCCGAGCGCGACCCCGACAAGCTGGTCGACATCATCGCCGCGCTCGAGCCGACGGTCGGCGGCGTCAACCTCGAGGACATCAAGGCGCCCGAGTGCTTCTACATCGAGAAGAAGCTGCGCGAGCGGATGAACGTTCCGGTCTTCCACGACGACCAGCACGGCACCGCGATCATCTCGGCGGCGGCGGTGCTGAACGGCCTCGAGCTCGTCGGCAAGCAGATCGGCGAGATCAAGCTCGCCGTCTCGGGCGCCGGCGCGGCCGCGATCGCCTGCCTCGACGTCATGGTCGGGCTCGGCGTCCGCCGCGAGAACATCTTCGTCGTCGACAGCAAGGGCGTGCTGCGCGACGACCGCGAGGACTTCAAGAGCGGCAAGGCCGACGAGAGCAAGCACCGCTACTGCCAGCGCACCGATGCGCGGACGCTGGCCGACATCGTCCGCGGTGCCGACGTCTTCCTCGGCTGCTCGACGGCGGGCGTGCTGAGCGCCGAGATGGTCAAGAGCATGGCCGCCAAGCCGATCATCCTCGCGCTTGCCAACCCCGAGCCCGAGATCCGCCCCGAACTGGCGACGGCGGCACGGCCCGACTGCATCATCGCGACGGGACGCAGCGACTACCCGAACCAGGTCAACAACGTCCTCTGCTTTCCCTACATCTTCCGCGGCGCGCTCGACTGCGGCGCGACCAAGATCACGGAGGCGATGAAGCTCGCCTGCGTGCGCGAGATCGCGGCGCTCGCCAAGGCCGAGGCCAGCGACGAGGTCGCTGCCGCGTACCAGGACAAGGAGCTGAAGTTCGGCCCCGAGTACATCATCCCGACGCCGTTCGACGTTCGCCTGATCCTGCGCATCGCACCGGCGGTCGCGAAGGCGGCTGCCGAGTCGGGCGTCGCGACACGGCCGATCGCCGACCTCGACGCCTATCGGCAGAGCCTCGGCCGCTTCGTCTACCAGACCGGCATGGTCATGCGGCCGGTGTTCGCGGCGGCGAAGGCGCGCCCGGCGCGCGTCGTCTACGCCGAAGGCGAGGACGAGCGCGTGTTGCGTGCCGTCCAGGTCGTCCTCGACGAAGGCATGGCCAAGCCGATCCTGGTCGGCCGCCCCGAGGTCGTCCGCATGCGCATCGAGCGCGCCGGGCTGCGGCTCGTCGCCGGACGCGACTTCGAGCTTTGCGACCCGGAGAACGACCCGCGCTTCCGCAGCTACTGGGAGACCTACCGCGGCTTGATGGCACGCGCGAAAGGCGTCACGGCCGATTCGGCGAAGGCGGCGGTGCGGCGCTCGAACACGCTGATCGCGTCGCTGATGGTGCACCGCGGCGAGGCCGACGCGCTGGTCTGCGGCCTCGTCGGCCGTTACGACGGTCACCTCGAGCACGTCCGCGACGTCGTCGGCAGGCAGCCCGGCGTTCGCACGCTCGCGGCGATGAACGCGCTGATGCTCGCCAACTACACGCTCTTCATCGCCGACACCTTCGTCAACGAGGAGCCGAGCGCCGAGGAGCTCGCCGAGATCGCGCTGCTCGCCGCCGCCGAGGTGCGCCGCTTCGGCGTGCCGCCGAGGGTGGCGTTCCTGTCGCACTCGGTCTTCGGCTCGTCGGCGCGGGCGTCGGCGCGGCGCATGCGCGAGGCGAACGCGATCTTTCGCGAGCGGGCGCCCGAGATCGAGTCGGACGGCGAGATGCACGGCGACGCCGCGCTGTCGGAAACCGTGCGGCGCGGCTACCTGCCCGAGACGACGCTGACCGGTTCGGCGAACCTGCTCGTGCTGCCCAACCTCGACGCCGCCAACATCCTCTTCAACGTGCTGAAGATGACCGGCGGCAACGGCGTCACCGTCGGCCCGATCCTGCTCGGCACGGCGCGGCCGGCGCACGTCCTGACGCCGTCGTCGACGGTGCGCCGGATCGTCAACATGACCGCGCTCGCGGTCGCCGCGGCCGCCGAGGCCGCCGGCGGAGCGCCGGCGCGAGCGCCGAGCATGGAGCAGCACTCGTCGCTCGGCGCCGCCAACGGCGCCTGACGGCGCGGCTACTGCGCGAACACGATCACGCTGCGGGCGACGCCGCCGGCCTTGAGCGCGGCGAAGCCTTCGTTGATCTCGTCGAGGCGGATCCGCGCCGACACCATCTCCTGCAGGTGCAGCCGCCCCTGCAAGTAGAACTCGATCAGCCGCGGCATGTCGACGCGAAAGCGGTTCGATCCCATCATGCAGCCCTGAATCCTGCGCTCGCGCAGGAAGTCGGGGCCGTGCAGCTCGATCCTGGTGCCGACCGGGATCATGCCGATCAGGGTCGCCGTGCCGCCCGAGCGCAGCGCAGAGAAGCTCTGCTCGGCGGTCGTCTTCAGGCCGATGCACTCGAACGAGTAGTGGACGCCGCCCGAGCTCAGCTCGACGATGCGCTTGACGATGTTGTCGCCCGACGCTGCGTCGAGGACGTCGGTCGCGCCGAAGCGCTTCGCGAGATCGAGCTTGAACGGGTCCTTGTCGACCGCGATGATCCGCCCCGCGCCGGCGATCTGCGCCGCGTTGATCGTCGCCAGGCCGATGCCGCCGGCGCCGAAGATCGCGACCGTCGATCCCGGCTCGACTTTCGCGGTGTGGACGACCGCGCCGTAGCCGGTGATCACGCTGCAGCCGATCAGGCTCGCGAGGTCGAGCGGCATGTCGTCGCGCACCTTCACGAGCGCGTTCTCGTGGACGAGCATCTGCTCGGCGAACGACGACAGGTTGAGGAACTGGTTGAGATGGCCGCCCTGCCAGGTCAGCCGCCTGGCGGCGCCGGGCGGCATCTTGACCTCGGCCGTCTGGCAGATCGAGGGGTGGCCGGTCAGGCAGAACTCGCAGTGGCCGCAGAACACCGACAGGCAGGAGATGACGTGGTCGCCGCGCTTGAGATACGTGACGTCCTCGCCGACCGCCTCGACGACGCCCGCCGACTCGTGGCCGAGCACGACCGGCATCGGCGTCGGGTAGGCGCCTTCGATGAAGTGCAGGTCGCTGTGGCAGAGCCCGGCCGCGGCGGTGCGCACGAGCACCTCGCGGCGCTTGGGTTTCTCGATCGCGATCTCTTCGATCGTCATCGGCTGGCGAGGGGCGTGCAGGACGGCTGCCTTCATGTTTTCAGGGCTCCTCGGGTTGCGAGGATTGTCGACTCTGTCGATGGAGGATAGGTCAATCGCCGCACCGCTCGGCGCACCCCAACGGCGGGTCGGCCGGAAGCTCCATGCCCCGTGGCGTGCAGACACTGGGAGGTCTCGACCGTCGAGTCGACGAGCGCAACGCGCCTCGCGTGTGGCGGCAGACGCGATGCAGGCGACGGGCGCGCCGCTTGTTGGTTCACGGCGCAGCAGGAGTGTTGGAGCGCACAACTCCAACGGCGCTATGGCGCACACTGCTTCCTAAACCACGTCAGGCATCTGATCCATCGCCAGCGCTGGCTCACTGCAGCATCAATCGAGGAGGCGGCCATGCTTCAACGACAGCTTGGAGACATCACGGTCCGCCGAATTGTCGAGTCCGACGAACCGAATTTCGACCCGCTGGCTTTCTTCCCGCAGACGCAGCCCGGGGACTGGGAACCGCACAAGAGGTGGCTTCAGCCCCACCCGCTCAGTCCCGTACTCGGATATCTGACGCTCTTGATCCAGTCCTTTCTGGTGCGAACGCGACATCACACGATCCTGATCGACACATGCGTCGGCGACGGCAAGGCACGAGGCGGAGGGATCATTCCGCAGAGTTGGAATCAGATGACCGGTGGCGTCTTCCTGAAGAATCTCGAAGCCGCGGGCGCTCGACCGGAAGAGATCGACTTCGTGATGTGCACGCACCTTCACAGCGACCATGTCGGTTGGAACACTCGATTGATGAACGGCCGTTGGGTGCCAACCTTTCCCAACGCAAAGTACATCATGTCTCGCCGTGACCTGGAGCATTCACAAGCCGTGCATCAGACGCGGCCACTGAACCAACTCATTGACAGCGTCCTGCCGGTTGTCGAAGCGGGCCAAGCGTTGCTCGTGTCCAGCGACTACGCACTCGACGACAACGTTTGGCTCGAGCCAACCCCTGGCCACACACTCGACCACTTTAGCGTCCGTCTGACGTCGAAGGGGAGCGGTGCGGTCGTAACGGGCGACGTCATTCACACACCCGTACAGTGCATGCACCCGCAGTGGCTTCCTGCAGCCGACTCTGACCCAGTGCTCGCAACTCGGACACGTCGATCGTTCCTGGAGCAGCATTGCGACAAGAACACGCTGATCTGCGCCACCCACTTTCCATCCCCTTCGTTCGGGCATCTACGAGCGCATGCCGATGCGTTCGAGTTCATCGCGGATGCCTGACCTGGCGAGGACAAGGCCACACCGGCGTCCTAGTTCCTATACTGGGACTCGTCCGTCGTGCGGAGAAACCGCTATGTCCGCAATTTCGAAGCCATCCGTCGCGCCGATCGAGCGGCGCGTCGATGCCGTCGAGTCGGTCCTCGCCGACCGCGGCCTCGAGCCGGCCCGGTTCGTCGTCGAGGCGACCCTCGCCGCCGAGGAGCGCTGGGTGCCCGAGAACGGCGCGCGCATCGTCGCGAAGGCGTGGACCGACCCGGCGTTTCGGCAGCGCCTGCTCGCCGACGGCAAGTCCGCGGTCGTCGAGCTCGGCTACGAGATGCCGCGCCACCACCGGCATCTCGTCGTCCTCGAGGACACGCCGACGGTGCACAACGTCATCTGCTGCACGCTCTGCTCGTGCACGGCGTTCACGATCATCGGCCTGCCGCCTGACTGGTACAAGGATCTCGAATACCGCGCCCGCGTCGTCCGCGAGTCGCGCACGGTGCTGAAGGAGATGGGGCTCGAGCTGCCGCCCGAGGTCGAGATCCGCGTCTGGGACACGACCGCCGACACGCGCTACATCGTGCTGCCGCTGAGGCCGCCGGGAACCGAAGGCTGGTCCGAGGAGCGGCTCGCTTCGATCGTCACCAAGGACTCGATGATCGGCGTCGCGCGCATTCCGCCGCCGCACGCCTGATGGACGGCATCCACGATCTCGGCGGCCGCCAGGGCTTCGGCCGCGTGCGCCATTCGCCGACCGCGGCAGCGTTCCACGACGCCTGGGAGAAGCGCGTCAACGCCCTCTATTCGCTCGCCGTGAAGAGCGGCATCTTCAACATGGACGAGTACCGCCATGCAATCGAGCGGATGGAGCCGCGCCACTACGTCGCCGCGAGCTACTACGAGCGATCGCTGACCAGCCTTGCATCGCTCCTGGTCGAGAAAGGGCTCGTCACGCGCGACGAGCTCGAGCGTCGCGCCGACGGCGGGTTCCCGCTCGCGTCGCCGAGCGCGCCGGGCCGATCGAACCTGGCCGGGCGCGAGCGCTTTCGCGTCGGCGATGCGGTCGTCGTCCGCGCCGAGCACGTGCCGGGCCATGTCCGCATGCCGGCCTACATCCGCGGCAAGCGCGGCGTCGTCGTCGGCGAGTCGCCCGTCTACCCGTTCCCCGACGCCCATGCCCACGGCGTCGCCGCCGACGACGAGCCGACCTACGACGTTCGCTTCAGCACCGCCGAGCTGTGGCCGAACGGCGCCGACGCCGCGTTCGTCCACGTCGCGGTGTTCCAGAGCTATCTCCAGCGCGCGCGGTGACGATCGCCGGCGATGCTGAAGCTCCACTACTTTCCCGGCAACGCGAGCCTCATCGCGCACATCGTGCTCGAGGAGATCGGCGTGCCGTTCGCCCTCGAGCTCGTCGACCGCACGAAGGCGGCGCACAAGTCGGCCGAGTACCTGGCGCTCAATCCGAACGGGCTGATCCCGGTCCTCGTCGACGACGAATCGCGCAGCGCCGACGGCGCGCCGCTCGTGCTCTACGAGACCGCGGCGATCTGCATGCACCTGGCCGACGTCCACGCGGCGGCCGGCCTGTTGCCGCCGTTCGGCACGCGCGAGCGCGCGAACGCGTACAAGTGGACCCTTTGGCTCGCGAACACGCTGCATCCCGCGCTCGGCATCTACTTCTATCCCGACCGCTGGATCGAGGACAGCGCCGCCGCGGCTGCCCTGAAGGCGAGCGTCGAAGCGAAGATCGGCGCCATGCTCGACCTGCTCGACGCCGAGCTCGCGCGCCATCGCGGGCAATGGCTGCTCGGCACGAGCTTCAGCGTCGCCGATCCGTACGCGCTCGTCCTCTGCCGCTGGACGCGCGGCTTCGGCCGGCCGGCGCGCGCCTTGCCGTACCTGCGCCCGTGGCTCGATCGCACGCTCGAGCGGCCGGCAGTGCAGCGTGCGCTGGCGAGCGAGAAGCTGGCGCCGCCGTTCGTCTGAGCCAGGGCCTGCCAGAGCGTTGACGCGGCTAGATCCCGAGCGGATCGCGCTGCGGCGCACCGGCGGCGCTCGCGAGCGCTCGGCGAAACGCCCAGAGCACCGGAACGCAGAGCAGCGCGAGCGCGGCCGCCAGCGCCAGCGCGGCGGCGCCGCCCGAGCGGTCGTAGAGCAGCCCCGCCAGCGTCGGCAGCAAGGCGCAGCCGAGGTAGTACAACGTGTAGAACACGCCCATGCCGACGTTGCGGCTCTGCGGCCGCAGCAACTCGGCCGGCAGCGAGACGAACGCTGCCGCCGGCAGGCCGCCGAGCACGCCGCCGACGACGAGCCACGGCAGCGGCGCGTTTCCTGCCGCGAGCAGGCCGAGCGTTGCGCACCAGGCGGCGACCGCG
>Ga0307415_100000807_pt1 | contig 14246 bp, 15 predicted proteins | sample DK1Cmetagenome_FD_204524 | JGI IMG/M metagenome (GOLD analysis project Ga0307415, IMG submission 204524) | Maize rhizosphere microbial communities from greenhouse at UC Davis, California, United States - DK15-C-2 | ecosystem: Host-associated > Plants > Roots > Rhizosphere > Soil | place: USA...
CGACTACCGCGCGTCCTTCGTTCCCTCGGAGCGATTTCCCGAGCCGTGGTCGATTCTGACCGTGTCAGTGACCGTCGGCGAGACGTCGGAGCACGCCCGCGAGCTGTCTCTGATCAACGACCTGCTCCTGCTCCGGCTGCGCAGCGGCCAGCTCGGCGCCTACCCAACGTTGGAAGAGGCCAAGCGCTACCCGTTCACTACCGCCGAGCGTCAGATGATCGCCTCGATGCCGATGCGTTCCTTCGTCGGCGACGCCGCGGAGGTAAACCGCCAGGTACGTGACCTTGCCGACCAATCCCAGGCGGACGAGGTGATGGTGACCACCTTCTTGCCCGAACCTGATGACCGGCGGCGGATGATCGCCGAAATGGCGCGCGTTTTCGAGCTGCGAGAGGGATGGTCGCCGGCGGCTACGCAGGAGTCGGTCGCTTCCTGAGCCGCTCAGGTCATTGCCGGTTGAAACCGGCGGGCGCCACAGTGGTCCGCGAGTTGCATGACGACCCAGCGACGTGGCGCCCGCCTCTGAACCGCGAGGCAATGACTCGGGCGTAGGGGCCATAACACGGTACAGAGGAGGCGGTGATGAAACGAGATTTCGGACTGTTGCTGCTCCGGCTAGGCGCCGGAGTGACGTTGATGGCCCACGGCTACCCGAAGCTCTTCGGCGGCCCCGAGAAGGAACCACCTCAGCCCGTTGCGGGAGCCCTCGGTCCAAACTTCGCCCCGGCGGTGAAACAAGACGGTCCGGAGTCGTTCGCTCAAGCGCTCGCGCAGATGGGTGTCCCCGAGCCCCAGGTCGCCGCCGTGCTCGCGGGTCTGGCCGAGTTCGGCGGGGGTCTCGGTCTGGCGCTCGGATTGGGGACACGGCCCGCCGGTCTCGTGGCCGCCGCCAACATGGCGGTCGCGGCGCGCAAGGTGCACTGGCCGCAAGGGTTCTATGGTCAGGGAGGTTACGAGTTCCCATTTCTGCTGGGCGTCGTCGGCGCTGCTCTGGCGCTTACCGGACCTGGAGCCATCTCTTTGGACCGGCTCCTCGGCCGAGACTGAGGAGCCGAGGCGGGATGACAACCAACGGTACTCGCCGTGCGGGATGGCGCGGATTCGGGGTGGCGGGAGCACTGCCGCATGACGTCATCCGGACGCTGGCTGCCGCTGCCGAGGCAGCCGGCTACCACACCTTCTGGGTCAATGACACGCCACAGGGTGACGGGCTGGCGTCGCTGCGTGCCGCCGCGGAAGTCACATCAGAAATCCTGCTCGGCGTGGGCGTGATCCCGCTCGATCGGCAGCCCGCGGACGTCATCGCGCGCCGCGTGGACGAGCTCGGTCTGCCGCAGCAGCGGCTGATCGTTGGCATCGGCTCGGGAAACCCAAAAGGCGGTCTGGCACGGGTCCAGGAGGGGGCGGCGACGCTGGAAGAGCGGCTCACAGCGCCGGTCGTCGTCGGTGCCCTTGGCCCTAACATGTGCGTCCTGGCGGGCAAGAGCTCGGACGGGGTGCTCTTGAACTGGCTCACGGCGGAGTACGTGGCGCCGTCGGCGGCGATCGTCACCGCCGCAGCGCGGGAGGCTGGTCGCCCGCGGCCATTGATCCTCGGTTACGTGCGGACGGTCTATGGCCCCGGGGCGCGGGAGGTCTTCGCTGAGGAGGCCAGCCGCTACGGCCGCTATCCGGCCTACGCGGCGAACTTCACACGGATGGGTACACCAGCGGAAGCAACGGCGGTCATTGGTGAAACCGCGGCGGAGATCCAGACCGGGCTGGCCTCATTCGCCAATGAGCTGGACGAAACCGTGGTGCGCGCAATCACCGGTGAGGAGACTTCCGACGCCTACATGGCATTGTTGGAAGCGGCCGCGCCGGAGTAAGGGGGCGAAGGGGGGTCGCCTTCGGTTCAGGGGGGAAGGGGGGGAGAGGAGGAGAGGACGAGGAGAGTTCAGATCGTGCTCCTCTTCCCCCCTCAGGCCGCGTGCGGCCGCCCCCCTAAGCGCAGCGCCCCCCTTCCCCCCTCACACCTCCGCCGGCGGCAGACCCACTTCCTGCCGTAGACGGGCAAACTCCTCGACAAATTCGGTTCGCATCTGTGCTTTCTCCTCCTTGGGGAGGAACGCGGCGTCGACGGCGTTAAGTGCGATCCGCTGTATCCCGTCGGCGTCGTAGCCCCAGTGCCGGGCCAGTACCAGAAACTCATCCGTCAACGTCGTGCCGAAGAGGGGTGGGTCGTCGGAGTTGACCGTCACCAATACCCCCGCCTCGTCCAGCGCCCGGAAAGGGTGGTCGGCGAAGCTGGTCACCACACCTGTGCACAGGTTGCTGGTGGGGCAGAGCTCGAGGGGCACCCGGTCCCGGGCAAGCCGTTCCACGAGCACGAGGTTGTCCACGGCACGCACGCCATGCCCAATCCGCTCCACACCGAGAAAATCGAGTGAGTCGCAAATGGTGGCGTGTCCGGTCGTTTCGCCGGCATGCGCGACTGTGTGGAGTCCGGCCGCCTGGGCGCGCGCAAAATCGCCGACGAACGGGGCGGGCGGATAGCCGACCTCGTTCCCGCCCAACCCCAGTGCCACGACGCCAGCTTCAGCTGGGAGCGGGGCGATCCAGTCGACTGTCTGCGTCACCGAATAGGGACTCGTCTCGCTGTCGCGGACCCCGTCCGCGATCCAGCGCATCTCCACGCCCCAGCGCTCTCGTGCTTCGGCCCGGCCCCGGTTCATCCCGGCCAGCATCTGGTGGAAGTCGAGTCCGCGTTTGCGGACGTTCGTCTCCGGGTTGAAGTGGATCTCCAGGTAACGGATGTTCTGCGCTGCCGCATCCTCGCCCAGCTCGCGCACGATGGTGGCGAAGTCCTCCGGTGTGCGTAGACAGGAGCAGACGGCGATGTAGATCTCGATGAAGTGCGGGAAATCACGGAAGCGAAAAAACTCCCGCAACCCTGCCTCGTCATTGGCGGGAGGCTGCACTCCGTTGCGACGAGCGAGCTCGAGGAGCGTCGCGGGCCGCACGGAGCCTTCCAGGTGGACGTGGATCTCGGCTTTTGGCATTCGACGAATGAACGTCTCCAATCGGGAATCGACGCTGTTCTCGTTGTCTGACATCCGCTGCGCTCCAGTCGAAGGGTTGAGATTGTGCGGCGGCATGCTAGCATCCTCGTGGGGAAGATCCCGCCGGCGAACCCTGCTTGCTGGCGGGCTGGAAAGGCATCGTTCGTTGAAGGGGAACCGGAGGTCCCTGCGGCGGGCGCGTTCGTGGCGGTGGGAGCCGCCCGGTGTTGACGCGATCGTCGCTGACGAACACGCCCAGCAACGGTGGGCCGAAGCGCGCACCAAAGCGATTACCTGGGCGATGGGGGTTGTGGAAGATCCCCGGGTTATCTATCTCGACACAGAGACGACCGGCTTCGGTCCACGGGCCGAGATCGTCGACATTGCCGTCGTCAGCGCCGCGGGCGAGGTGGTGTTGGAGTCGCTGGTGCAGCCGACCCGGCGCATTCCGGCTGATGCCACCGCGATCCATGGGATTACCAACGCGGATGTGAAGGACGCGCCGGCGTGGTGTGATCTCTATGCGGATCTGCTACGGGTGCTCGCTGGCCGGCGCGTTATCGTCTACAACGTCATTTTTGACCGGCAGATGGTGAACCAGGCGTGCGATCGCTATGACCTAGCCGCTCCTGCTGCGGACTGGGAATGTGCGATGCGCAAGTACGCCGGGTTTTACGGAAACTGGGATTCAGGGAAGCGCTGGTACCGGTTTCAGAAGCTCGAGCGCGCCGTGCTCGACTTCGGAGCCGAACCGGGCGGACATCGCGCCGCGGTCGATGCTATTGCCTGCCGCGCCGTGGTGCTCGGCATGGCTGCCACGACGCCTCCCGTGGCAGCGACCAGCGCCGGCTCTGCCGCCCTCGGTGCCAAACGCCCATGGTATCTCCCCGCTGAACAGGATGCCGCCACCCCCGACAACGCGCGTGGAGCGACGCCGGCCCAGACCGGGACGCCTCACCAGCAACCAGTCGACGTGTATACGCGCTGGGCAGGCGCCGTGCTCGAGTTCGTGGCGCTACTCGACGCGATTCCGGCAGAGTTGCGGGAACGCCCCGGCGCCTGCGGGGCGTGGTCCGTACGGGAGCTCGTTGCACACTGTGCCGGCTGGGAATGGGAAGCCGCGCGACGGCTGCGCCTCATCGCGGCCGATCCGACGCTGCCCGACGCCGTGTACAAGGTCGATGCCTTCAATGCGGCAAGCGTCGCCGCACGTGCTCGGCAGGACTGGTCGAGGACGCTGGACGAGTTGGCCAAGGCGAGCAATACCCTCGCCAGAGCCGCTCGCTCCCTGCCGGACGATGCCCGCACCCAGGAGTGGCTATGCGGGCGCGCGGCCGACTTCGAGGAGCACGCCGAAGGACTCCGTCACTGGATCGTCGAGACCGCGTACCCGGCTCATGATGGCCGGGTGGGGTTGATGAAGTAGAGACGCGCCAGACTGCCGCGACCTTGAAATCGGTGACTGCCTGGCATAGAATACGTGTGCTAGTTCGGACCCCAACAACCCGACTAGCCCCCCGACTGGCGGTCCGGTTCCCCCTTCCCTCCCCGGACCGTCAGCGTTTTTGTTCTGACATCCCAATCACGCCCATTGGAGTCGAACGTATCCCGCATCGTTACGGGCTCTCGCTCGTTGCGGCAGGCATGCTGACTTCATCACCAACGATCTCGCCATCGGGCCAGACGTGCGGTCCGTGGTGGCTGAAGGTGCAGAGCAAGATGCGATCCGGGCGCTGCGCCACGATGGTCGCGGGAATAGTGGCGGCGCCGGCGTGGGACGCGACCGGAAAGCTTTCGGGGAGAAACTGCTCGGCACGGGCGCAGTACGCGCGCTCGATCCCGTCTCCCCAGCCGACGTAGCGCTGATCGTTGCCGCGCTTGCGGCGAGTGTCTTGCGGAGGCCGCCCGGGTAAACCACTGGGTGCCCTGCTCGGTTCGCCGCGCTGACGCGATGCACCCGCCCGATCGGGTGGTCTGGGTTCTTCGTTACGCTCCTGAGCAGGCTCTGCCGATGAGTCCACGTCGCGCCTCGCAACTCGTCACGTAACCGCTGATCCCTATGGTACAGGCAACGTGTCGCATTCCGGGACTCAAGGGGCCTGTATCGCGCCGTCCCAGCCTGGGTCTTCTGGGCGCAAGGAGGGCGCCCTCACTAGAATGCTGTCTCATCGGCAATCGGAAGACCCGCACAAGGGGAACAGGGGTGGATCAACCCATATCCAGTAATAGCCCTGCTGACTTTGCTCATCGCATCCTTGATCGTCTGACCGCGATGAAATTGCGCGTTGGGTCAGTGCGACTCCGCCTGCGACTGGGCGCCATCGCGCCGGCTGAGATCGAGAACCACCTCGACCATATCGAGCAGGAGATCGACGCCGCGGCGGCGCTGGCCCAGGACATGCAGGCGGAGGGAACGAACTCGAGGTAGCGCATCGTGCGCGGCGGGACACCATGGTGTGAGGCGCATTCTCATCGTCGACGACGAGCCGAGCGTCCTGGACGTCATGGCTACTGTCCTCCTGGACGCCGGCTATTCGGTGCAGACGGCCGCCGACGGCCGCATCGCATTGCAGATCATCGACCTCACGCCACCGGATCTGATCATCACGGACGTGATGATGCCCCATCTCGATGGGTGGACGTTGCTCGATCACGCCTATCAACGGGACCCGAGCCTGCCCGTCATTCTCATGAGTGCTGGCGACTGGATTCGTGGCCGACAACCGATACCCATCCCGGATCACGCCGTCTTCCTCGCCAAACCATTTGCCGTCGAGGAGTTGCTGGAGCTCGTCGGGCGCCTGACCGGCTCCCGGTCGAGCTGAGGTGGAGGAGCCCAGAATGACCATCGATCAGAGTGGCGAGAAGAGTGCTCAGAACATTGCCGAGCGGTTGATCGATCGCGTGTCAGATGCCGCGGAGCAGTTAGGCGAAGCCGGTCATACCGTCGTGGAAGGGGTCCAGGCTCGGGTCGAGCAACTGACCTCGCGCTGGCATCGTCAGGATCCGCCGCAGGTTGGCCAACCGATCCCAGCCGGCGTGCGTCCCGTGCGGCCGAAGCAGCACGCTTCGACCTGGCTGGCGTGGCGCGACAATCGATGGGTGCCGGTGCATCGCGTCAAGAACCTCGGCTGGGTCTGGAGCGAGTAGGGCATGCTCCGCGGTCTTGCCGCCAATCAGCCCGCTGCCGGTGAAAGGACGGGTCACCGAGCGCGCCGGAACGAATGTTTCGTCCATGGCGGCGAGGGGCGCGAGCCGTGGCGGTCGGCGTTTCGCGATATTGAGGTCGTTCGCTGCGATCACTTGGGAGTCGCCTACGTCGTGGAGATGGTCCTCGTGGCCGGGAGTGCTGGCACGCTGTATCGCTCTCACCACATTCACTTTGTTCGAGACGGTCGGCGCGAGGTCCATGCGCTTGCGGACGGTCTGAGTCAGGACGTGATCGACCACGTCTGGAGCCGGGCCGTGCGGGCCATGGAGCGGGGTGAGGCACCGGACTGCCACCGAACGCACTTTCACCGTCGGCCGAGTTGATGAGGAGCGAGTTGGCCCGGCCGGTGCCCGCATCACTCCACGCAGTTCGCACGGGGAGCGCCTGACCAGGTCACCCGCGCGACCATCGTTCGCTGCCGCGCGTTCTGTCAGGTAGGACGGACGGATGGTACTATCGCGCCATCTGGCCTACCGGGCACGGTTTCACATGGCGCCGTGATACCGGGAATTTTCTCCGCAGCATCCGGAGCGCAACCGCGTGCCCAAACAGATCGGCATCGATCTCGGGACGGCCAACGTCCTCGTCTTTCTTCGTGGTCGTGGCATCGTCATCAACGAGCCGTCGGTCGTGGCGATCTCCGCCAAAGACGGTAAAGTGAAAGCGGTCGGGCTGGAAGCTCGCAATATGCTCGGCCGCGAGCCGCGTGAGACGATCGAAGTCGTGCGTCCGATGCGCGATGGGGTGATCGCTGACTACGTCGTCACCCAGGAGATGCTGCGCTACTTCATCAACAAGAGCTGCGGTCGCTTCTCGCTGGTGCGGCCAGAGGTCATGATCTGCGTTCCGGCTGGTGTTACCGGCGTCGAACGGCGCGCCGTGCGCGACGCTGCCCTTGCCGCCGGGGCGCGCAAGGCATTTCTGATCTCCGAGCCGTTGGCTGCGGCGATCGGGGCCCGCGTCCCGGTGGCCGATCCCTCTGGCAACATGATCATCGACATCGGCGGTGGCACCACTGAGGTGGCGGTCATCTCGCTCAATGGCATCGTCGTCGCTCGCTCCCTGCGCGTCGGGGGTAACCGCTTCGACGAGGCGATCGCCAACTACATCAAGCGCAAGTACAACCTGCGTGTCGGCGAGCGGACGGCGGAAGAGGTCAAGATCGCCATCGGCAGCGCGATGCCTGTGGAAGAGGATATCCGCATGGAAGTGCGCGGCCGCGACGAGGTCGCCGGGCTACCGCGTACGATCCAGATCCACGCCAACGAGGTCACCGACGCGATCACCGAGCCGCTGGAGGCGATCATCGGGGCGGTGCGAGCTGTGCTGGAAGAAACACCTCCGGAACTATCATCCGACATTATCGACAAGGGCATGATTCTTACTGGCGGCGGCGCCATGCTGCGGCATCTGCCAGACCTGATGATGGAAGTTACCGGGGTGCCCTGCTATGTCGCCGACGACCCCCTCTCCTGCGTGGCGGTCGGCACCGGTCTGGCTCTGGAACATATGGACATCCTGCGCGACAGCCTCGAGGAGCCGTAGGCGAGCGCGCAGATCCGTGGCGGCACGCCCGCCGTTCTTTTAGACCGGCACGGCCACGGTCTGGCCAGCCGGCGCCGATTCTCGCCTGATTCCGAACTCGAGTGCCGAGAGCAGCACCAGATTGAGGGCAAGGCCGACAAGCGCCGTCCACTGCTGCTCGTAGAAGGCGAGCGGTTGTACCACCAGCAGTGACACCAGGACTGACCGGCGGAGCCATTGGAAGGCCGCCAGGAGTGGGCCACGCAGGTGCATCAACCCAATGACGAGTAATGCGCTGGCGATGATCGTGGCGATGAGGAGGAGCTCTGCGGTCGAGTTGATATAAATGTGTAACCGCCGATCCTGTGGATTGGCGAGAATCGTGGCGGCCAGTGACCGCAGATTGGCGAGCGTCGCGATGCCGGCGATGACCAGCACGAGCGTGAGGAACCAACGCTGAGCGACCAGCCAGGTGTAGGAACGCGCCATCCGCTGGGCTTCACGTTCGGCGAGATTTTCCGCCGGTTCGGGGGTCGCCGCGATTTTCGCGAGCGCATGTTCGAGAGCGGGTACCAGCGGGTTCTTGGGGTCACTCGCGGTCAGTAATTGTGAGGCCTGCTCGAGTTCTCGCTTGGGATAACCCTCGATCGTGGCGCTCGTGATGACGTCGAGGGCTTGCACAAGGCGTTCCTCGGGTGTGAGGAGGGAGTCCCTGGCAAGGCGTTCTCCGGCAATGAAGAGCAGGACGAAGACGACGTAGATCAAAGCGACCGCCGGCTGATAGAAGTAGTTGTTGTCACTGGTAATGAACTTGCCCAGCTCGTCGATGAAGGCGCCAAAACCAGCGCCGCCGACGATCGCCACAAAGCCGCGTGTCCGCCGCCCGAGAAACGTCAGACTCGCGAGGAGCGCGACCAGCATGCCCATGCCGCCAAAGAGCATGTGCGCGATGTGCAGACCGCGCCCCCCGATCTGGGGATAGCCGGTGAGACTGAGCCAGGCGCGGATGAGGAGGACCGCGACTACCGCCGAGACGAAGAAGCGCTCCAGGAGCTTTGACGCCTCCACACTACGCGCGGGATAGGCATGCCGCGGCAATCGGGGCGGCGGTACGTAGAACCGCACCCTGCGTCTCGCTCGCGTTCCGGGTTGTGCGCCCGGCTTTCTTCCTACGCTATCTCCCACACCTCAGATCCTCCGTCGTGCATCAGGCGGACTCGAACGCGCCGCATTATGTTTGCGGCATCATGCCGGTGGGACTCCATACCGTGCTCGTCGGCTGTCAATTCCCGGTCGACGCCGGGACGCCGGCGAGCAATGGAGGCCGGCGCCGCCAGTGGTTGGTCGCCCCCTCGAAGGCGTGCGCCAGCTGGAGCACCCCCCAATCGTCGCGGGCGCGTCCGACGATCTGCAACCCGACCGGGAGGCCCTCAACAGTGAAGCCCGCGGGAACGGAGATGGCGGGATGCCCGGTCACAGTGATGCGCGAGCACGTTCGCATCCACTCGATGTATGAGGCCATCGGCGTGCCGTTGATCTCCGTCGGATAGGGGATGTCGGCGGGGAAGGGTGGGACCTGGGAGACGGGAAGGAGGAGGAATTCGTACTCGGCGAAGAAGTCTTGCACGCGGCGAAAGATCTCGGACCGCAGGCGCGCGGCGCGACCGATATCGGGCCCCGTGAGCGCTCGCCCCTGCTCGACGTTCCAGATCACCGTGTCTTTGAGTTGGTCTCGGTGACGGTCGAGAAGGTCACCGTAACTCGATTCGAAGTCCCAAGCCCGAAAGATGTGAAATACCTCGTCGGCGCCGTTCAGGTCGGGTTCGGCGTCGACGAGATCGATGCCCAGGTCCGCGAAAACGCCGCGCTGAGACTCGAGCACCGCCGTGGTGCGCGGATCCACCGGGAGACCCCCCAGGTCGCGGCTCCAGCCGACGCGGATCCCGCGGAAGTCACGCTCGAGCGGCCGGGCGAAGATCGCGCCCGGGTCTTCGAGCGTGATGGGTGATCGCCGGTCGGGACCGGCGATGACGCTCATCATCATGGCGACGTCACCGACCGTCCGTGCCACCGGACCATGCACCGTCATATCGAACCAGGCCGAGGTCGTATTGATCTTGGGAACGCGCCCGGGAGATGGTCGAAATCCGACGACATTGCAGTAGCCGCCGGGGTTGCGGAGCGAGCCACCGAGGTCGCTCCCGTCCGCGATGGGATGCAGACCCGACGCCAGGGCCGCGGCGGCCCCGCCGGACGACCCACCGGGAGTCTTCGTCAGGTCGTAGGGATTGAGTGTCGTGCCGAAGACGGTGTTGAACGTCTGTGATCCTGCCCCGAACTCTGGAACGTTGGTCTTGCCGATGGGAATTGCCCCAGCGCCCTGAATCCGCTCGACGATGAGGGCATTCTCGTTCGGGACGGCATCGACGTAGATCGGCGATCCCTGGGTGGTAGGGATGCCCTTGGTGGCGAGTGTGTCCTTATGGGCGATAGGGAGGCCGTGCAGCGGACCGACGCCTTCACCTCGCGCCAGTGCGGCATCGGCGGCGCGAGCGGCTGCCAGGGCGCGCTCCGGAAGCAAGGTGACGATGGCGTTGACGATCGGATTGACGCGCTCGATCTGATCGAGATGCGCTTGCAGCGCTTCGACCGCGGAAAGCTCACGGTCCTTGATGCGTCGCGCCAGATCTCGCGCGGTCATGAAGTTGAGTTCTTCGGTCACGCCGGCACGCTCCTGCTCCTCGATGGGCCAACGCGAATCATGTATCGAGCGATTGTAGCCATCCCCGTGACCGCATGATTCCCCCGTCATAGCTATCGGCTATCGGCTATCAGCTTTTAGCTATCAGACTTTTCTCGTTCTTGCCGACTTACCGACTCACCGACTTACCGACTCTTCTTGCCGTCTAGCCGTCTTGCCGTCTTGCCGTCTTGCCGTCTACCGCTGATTTGACAGACCGCTACCGGTATGTACACTGGCGCGCTTCAGACAGCATGGCGGATTCGCTGGCGAGTCGCCATGGCGGACCCATTATCCCGAATGCACACCCAAGCGCGGTTGGGAGCCGGGAGGACGCAGATGCCCCGTGAGCGGACGGCGGGAAGCCACGGCGACGAGACGGCAGGGCGCGAGCCATCGGGTGGCCGCTGGCTGACGATCCACGAGGCGTGTGCGTTCCTGGGCATCGACCAGAGCACGCTGCGCCGGTGGAGCGACACGGGTAAAGTGCCGGTCTTTCGTACCCCCGGCGGCCATCGCCGCTACGCCGAGGCCGACCTGCGGGCCCTCATCGGCGCGGGTGCACGATTGCAGGAGCGTCCACGAGTCTCACGCCAGACGCTGACCGACCGCTCGCTTTCCGGGTACGAAGACGAATATCTGCGCGTCGCGCGGGAGCGCCCGTGGTTCCGCGCCTACGGGGCGGCCACCCAGGAGGAGCACCGGCGTCTTGGCCGGCGGCTCGTCGACCTCGCGATGCGCTACGCATCCTCCCCCACGGCCGCGGGCGATCGGACATCGCTGCTGGACGAGGCGTGCCAGATCGGCGAGCACTACGGCCGTAACGGCGCGACTCACGGGCTGTCGACGTCGGAAACGGTCGAAGCGTTCATGTATTTCCGGTATCCGGTGGTGCGGTCCGTCACCGCGCTCATCGACGAGCAAGGCTTGGCCGTGAAACGCGCGATCCGCCTCTACGCCGAGATCAATCAATTCCTCGACCAAGTGCTCATCTCGACGGTCCAGGCGCACGAGGCAGATGGAGGACGGTCACGCTCCGGCATGCGTCCGGATCTTCGCGACGAAAGTCTTGTCGCCGGCGCTCCTTCGGCGTGAGCTTCGATTCGGCAGAAACCGACCAGGAGATTTGCCATGTGTGCAGGCAGCGGTTCCGGAGGAAATGGCGGTCGGCCGTCGATCGGGGCGCTGATCTCCAACTGGTCAGACTACGACGCGCCGTTCTCGACGAAGCTGCGCATGGCGGCGCGTAACCTTTGGCGTCGCGTCGTGCTGCGGCAAAACTGTTGCGGCAACCACGGCCAGCCAGGGTGCTGAATGGCGTAGATTGAGCCCGGTCGGGCTCGTAATGATCCACCCTCTCCGCGGAACCGTATATGTAGGCAGAAGCACGCGTCGGCGATGCAGGCGTGCTATCGTCCATTGCGCTCCTGACCGCAGACGTTGATGCTCAGGTTCTCGCGACCGGAGGAATAGTCCCATGTCCCTACCTGCTTCATCCTCGCGGGCCTTCCCGAATCGCGCCTCATCTGACGGGCGCGCCGGGGCGCTCGCGGCATTGCTCGTATTGTTCCTCGACCTGCTGTGGCGCGTGACCCTGGCCCCCGCCAGTGCGCAGTCGATTCCCGAGTCGGTGGTCGCGGCCGTTGCGCGCCTGACGCCGACCGCGATCTTCGGCTGGGCTACGGAATCATTCGGCAGTCTGGCCCAGAACACGCTCTGGGCGATCGTCCTGGTTGGCGTGGTTGGCATGGGGTACTGGGCAGGTCAGACCGCTGGCCAACTCGTCCGCTTGGGGCGCCTCAGGGTGGGCGCCACCGGGCGGTTCAGCGCCGCATTCATCTTGGCCGCTGTCCTGTTCCTGATCATCGCCGCTGGTATTTTCCCTTTGGCGCGGGAAGGGTTTTTCGCGGCTGGTAGCCCCAGTCAGGGCACGTTGCTGGTGCAGGCGGTGCTTTTCGCCGCCGCCTGGGCGGTAGCCTGGGCGGCACTCAGCGGCGCACCGGTCCCCTTGCCTGAGTCCGCGGCGGCGCACTCAGCCGCTGTAGAGACCATCTCGCGCCGGTCGGCCCTACGGAGCGTGGCCGCCGCCGGGTTGGCGGCGGGAGTCGCCTACCTCGGCTGGCGGTTGGCCAAGGCGCCATCGGCTGGTGATGTCGTGGCGCGGCAACAGGCTGCGGCCGAGATCGCCGCCCGCGCTCAGGCTGCCGCGCCGCCCGCGGCGGGTGCGGCTCCCGCGCCCTCGACGGGGGCTCAGTCGCCCGATCTTGCACCCGGCGCGCCCGGCGCCTCGGACCACCCCCCGCTCGCCCAATGGGATCCGAGTCCAGACGAGCCGTTTGCCGAGCTCGAGGCGGAGGGCAAGCTGACCCCGGTGATTACCTCGGTGTCGGACTTCTACCACGTCTCCAAGAACATCGGCGACCCCGTGGTCGACGGCGCCTCGTGGTCGCTGACGATCGACGGTATGGTCGCCAAGCCCTTGAGCTTCTCCTACGACGACATCGTGGCCCGCGCCAAAACGCAGAACATCACGACGCTGTCCTGTATCTCCAACGAACTGAACGGGGATCTGGCCGGGACCGCGGAATGGACCGGGCTCCCCTTGCGCGAGCTGTTGGAAGAAGCGGGGGTGGACCCGAAGGCGGTCGACATCGTCTTCCGCGCCGCCGACGGCTATGACGACTCGATCCCGCTGGCGCAGGCGATGCATCCGACGACGCTGGTGGTGACCGGGATGAATGGCGAGCCGCTGCCGCCGGACCACGGTTTCCCGGCACGGATAATCGTGCCACCGATCTACGGGATGAAGAACGTGAAGTGGGTCGAGCGGATCGAAGCCGTCGACAATGACTACCAGGGATACTGGCAGACACGCGGTTGGAGCGATCCCGCCCCGTACCAGATCTGGGGTCGCATCGACACTCCGGCGCAGGGCGAGCAGGTCCCTGCTGGACCGGCAGTCGCGGCCGGGGTGGCTGCCGCCGGGAATCGCGGCATCTTCCGGGTGGAGATCAGCCTCGACGAGGGTGCGACCTGGGCTGACGCCACGCTGGAGCCATCGATCAACCCCAATTTCACCTGGGTGCGCTGGGTCTTCCCATTCGAGGCCAGCGGACCAGCCGCGAACATCCTGATGCGCGCCACCGATGGCGAGGGGAACGTCGCGCCGGAGGAGATCAACCCACCACTCCCGAATGGAGCGACCGGCTGGCCGCAGCGCTCAGTTCGGGTGAACGGTGGATGATAGGGTGATTACTCACTGCGCTCGTGGTGATAGGGTGATTGTTCGCTACGCTCACGGTGATGGGGTGCTAGGATGTCGTCTCCCTCGTTCTCCCTATCACCCTATCACCCCACCACCCTAACACCCTTTAACCCATCACTCATCACCCCCCATGCGGGATCTCTCGCAGCAGCAGGAGCGTCCTGTCGGGCACAGAGATCTGGCCCCGATCGCGGTACACCAGCCCGCCATTGTTCGGCGGGTGCAGCGTATCGATGAGGGTTTCCCAGCTGGCCGGAGCGTGTTCGGCGTAGTTGGTGAGGTCGAAATCGACTGCGGTCTGACCCGCGTTGAGCAGAATAGCGAGCGTGTCACCCCTGGCGGGCTCGCCATGGGGGCCTGGCTCTTCGATGGCGTTGCCGTAGAGCACCAGACCCAGCGCGCGAAATCGCTGATCGTGCCAGTCGGCCGCCGTCATCTCGCCACCACCGGGGCGTAGCCAGGTGA
>Ga0307415_100000809_pt1 | contig 14238 bp, 12 predicted proteins | sample DK1Cmetagenome_FD_204524 | JGI IMG/M metagenome (GOLD analysis project Ga0307415, IMG submission 204524) | Maize rhizosphere microbial communities from greenhouse at UC Davis, California, United States - DK15-C-2 | ecosystem: Host-associated > Plants > Roots > Rhizosphere > Soil | place: USA...
GGCCGGGCGACGGCTCAGCGGCTCGTGAAGGCGCTCTCGCCGGTGATCTCCCGCCCGACGATCAGGCTCTGGATGGCGTCGGTGCCTTCGTAGGTGTAGACGGCCTCCATGTCGGCGTGGTGGCGGGCGACGTGGTTCTCGAGCAGGATGCCGTTGCCGCCGAGGATGTCGCGGGCGTCGGCCACCACCTGGCGGGCCTTGGCGGCGTTGTTCATCTTGGCCAGGGAGGCCATGCCGGCGGTCATCTGGCCGGCCTCGGTCAGCTGCGCCAGGCGCAGGCACAGCAGCTGCATGGTCGTCACCTCGGCCAGCATCTTGGCCAGCCGGTACTGGACCAGCTGGAAGCTGGCCAGCGGGGTGCCGAACTGCTCCCGGTCCTGGACGTAGGTGAGGGCGGCCTCGTAGGCGGCCAGGGCGTGGCCGGCCGCCTCCCAGGCCACCCCGGAGCGGGTGGCGGTCAGCACCCGGGCCGTGTCGGCGAAGCCGCGGGAGTGCTCGAGGCGGTTGCCGGCCGGGACCCGGACCCCGTCGAGGGTGATCTCGGCCTGCCAGACCGCCCGCTTGGCCGTCTTGCCGGCCATCACGCTGGCCGCGTACCCCGGGCTGCCTTTCTCCACGATGAAGCCGCCGACCTTGCCGTCGTCGTCTCGGGCCCAGACGATCACCAGGTCGGCGAAGGAGGCGTTGCCGATCCAGCGCTTGGCCCCGTCCAGCACCCAGGCATCGCCGTCGCGGCGGGCCCTGGTCTCCAGGGCGACCGCGTCCGAGCCGTGGGTGGGCTCGGTCAGGCCGAAGGCGCCGACCTTCTCCAGCCGGGCCATGGCCGGCAGCCAGCGCTGCTTCTGCTCCGCCGAGCCGAGCAGGGCGATCGAGGTCATGGCCAGCCCCGAGTGGACCCCGAAGAAGGTGCAGATGCTGCCGTCGCCGCGGCCCAGCTCCATGCCGACCAGGCCGGTGGCGACCGTGCTCAGCCCCGGGCAGCCGTAGCCGCGGATGGTGCCGCCGGCCAGGTTCAGGGCGGCCAGCTTGGGCACCAGCTCGAAGGGGAACTCGGCCCGCTCCCAGTAGTCGTTGATGACCGGGGTGACCTCCTTGTCGCAGAAGGACCGCACCCGGTCGCGGACCTCGCGGTCGGCGTCGGTCAGGAGGTCGTCGATGCGGTAGAAGTCGGTGCCGGAGCTCCGCTCGCTCATGGCCAGGTTCCCTCCGCTGGGTCCGCTCCACTTCGAGCGTACCCTCGGAGCGCCGATCTCCATGGAGGTGCGTCCTTGACCAACGACATCCGTCGCGTGGCCGTGCTCGGTGCCGGGACCATGGGGGCGGCCATCGCCGCCCACGCCGCCAACGCCGGCCTGGCCGTCGACCTGCTGGACCTGGACCGCGACACCGTCCAGGGCGGGTTCGAGCGCATGCTGGCCGCCCGCCCGGCCGCCCTGGCCAGTCCCCGGCTGGCCGAGCGCATCCGCCTGGGCAGCTTCGAGGAGGACTTCGACCGCCTGGCCGACGCCGACTGGGTGGTCGAGGCCATCGTGGAGCGCCTCGAGCCCAAGCAGGAGCTGCTGGCCCGGGTCGAGAAGGTGGCCGGCCCGGAGGCGGTGGTCACCTCCAACACCTCGGGGCTGCCGCTGGCCAGGCTGGCCGAGGGCCGCTCGGAGGAGTTCCGGCGCCGGTTCCTGGGCACCCACTTCTTCAACCCGCCCCGCTACCTGAAGCTGGTCGAGCTGATCCCCACCGCCGACACCGACCCCGAGGTGCTGGAGGGGATGCGGGCGTTCGTGGAGCGGGTGCTGGGCAAGGGCGCGGTGGTGGCCAAGGACACCCCCAACTTCATCGCCAACCGCCTGGGCAGCTTCGCCGGCATGCACGACGTCTGTTACGCCCTGGAGCACGGCTATTCGATCGAGGAGGTCGACGCCCTCACCGGGCCGCTGGTGGGCCGGCCCAAGACGGCCACCTTCCGGCTGTTCGACCAGGTCGGGCTGGACATCATGGTGGACGTGGCCGGCAACCTGTACGAGCTGGCCCCCACCGACGAGAGCCGCGAGGTGCTCCCGGCCCCCGAGCCGCTGCGGCGGATGCTGGAGGCCCGCCGGCTCGGCAACAAGACCGGGGGCGGCTTCTACCGCCGCGGCAAGCGCGACGGCCAGACCGTGTTCGACGTGCTCGACCTGGACAGCCTCGAGTACCGGCCGGCGGCCAAGCCGGACCTGCCGATCGTGGCCGCGGCCCGCGACCGCGACGACCTCGGCGACCGCCTGCGCTTCCTGCTGGCCAAGGCCGACGAGGACCGGGGCGCCCGCTATCTGCGCGACACCCTGCTGCCGTCGCTGGCCTACGCCGCCCGCCGGGTGCCGGAGATCGCCGACTCGCTGGTCGAGGTCGACCACGCCGTCGAGTGGGGCTTCGGCTACCAGCTGGGGCCGTTCCGGGCCTGGGACGCCATCGGGGCGGCCGACGGGGTGGCTGCCATGGAGGCCCTCGGCATCGAGGTCCCGGCCTGGGTCCGGGAGATGCTGGCCGCCGGGCACCAGTCCTTCTACCGCGACGGCCAGGTCTACAGCCCGCTGGCCCGTGCGTACGAGCCGGTCCCGGCCGACCCGGAGGCCATCGACCTGGAGGCCCGCAAGGCCGGCGGGGCCGAGGTCGCCGCCAACGGCTCGGCCAGCCTGGTCGACCTGGGCGACGGGGTGCTCTGCTTCGAGCTGCGCGCCCCGGCCAGCGCCATCGACGCCGCCGTGGTCGAGCTCGGGGCCAGGGCCCTCCAGGAGCTGGAGAGCGGCCGCTGGGCCGGCCTGGTGATCGCCAGCCAGGCCCGCAACTTCTGCGTCGGGGCCAACCTGGGCGAGGTCGGCATGGCCGCCTACCAGGGCCTCCACGACCAGGTGGCCGCGGCCGTGAAGGGGCTCCAGGACGTGCTGATGGGCTTCCGCTTCGCGCCCCGGCCGGTGGTGGCCGCCCCCCACGGTCAGACGCTGGGCGGCGGGGCCGAGATCGTCCTGGCCGCCGACCGGGTGGTGGCCGCCCTGGAGACCTACATCGGGCTGGTCGAGGTGGGCGTGGGCGTCATCCCGGCCGGCGGCGGCTGCAAGGAGCTGCTGCGCCGGGTCGTCGCCCCGGCCATGCGGGCCGCCCCCGACGCCCCGGTGCTGCCGTTCGTCCAGCGGGTGTTCGAGACCATCGGCCTGGCCAAGGTGGCCACCTCGGCCGTCGAGGCCCGCGAGCTCGGGTTCCTGGAGGAGCACGACGTGGTCGTGCTCGACGCCGACCACCAGCTGGCCGCGGCCAAGCGGGAGGTCCTCGACCTGGCCGACGCCTACACCCCGCCGGCCCGGGAGGCGTCGGTGTATGCGGCCGGGCTGCCCGTCCTGGCCGCCCTGGAGCTGGGCGTGCAGACCCTGCAGTGGGCCGGCCAGGCCAGCGAGCACGACGGCGTGGTCGCCCGCCACCTGGCCCGGGTGCTGTGCGGGGGCGAGCTGTCGCTCGGCCAGTGGGTGAGCGAGCAGCGCATCCTCGACCTGGAGCTGGAGGCGTTCCTGGCCCTGCTGCGCGAGCCCAAGACCATGGAGCGGATCCAGGGCTTCCTGATGACCGGCAAGGTCGTCCGCAACTGAGAGGAACGAAGCGATGAAGGAAGCGGTGATCGTCAGCGGCGCCCGGACCGCGGTCGGGCGGGCGCCCCGGGGGAGCCTGCGGACCAGCCGGCCCGACGACATGGCCGGGGCGGCCATCGCCGAGGCCCTGCGGCGGGCCGAGGGCCTTGACCCCGCCGAGGTCGAGGACGTGCTGCTGGGCTGCGCCGTCACCGAGGGCACCCAGGGCCTGAACGTGGCCCGGATCGCCGCCCAGCGGGCCGGGCTGCCCGACAGCGTGCCCGGCCAGACCGTCAACCGCTTCTGCTCCTCGGGCCTGCAGACGATCGCCAGCGCGGCCGAGCGGATCATGGCCGGGTTCGCCACCACCCTGGTCGCCGGCGGGACCGAGCACATGTCCTCGACCCCGACGCCGACCCCCACCTTCGCCCCCAACCCCGAGGTCGTCCGCGGCCGCCCCGAGTACTACATGGCCATGGGCCTGACCGGCGAGCGGGTGGCCGAGCGCTGGAACGTCAGCCGCGAGGACCAGGACGCCTTCGCCCTGCGCTCCCACCAGCGGGCCGCCGCGGCGGTCGACTCGGGCCGCTTCGACCCCGAGATCGTGCCGCTGACGGTGCGGGTCGAGTCCCTGGACGGCGACGGCCGCCCGGTGTCGCGGGAGGGCACCTTCGCCCGGGACGAGGGGCCGCGCCGCGACACCTCGGCCGAGGCCCTGGCCAAGCTCAAGCCGGTGTTCAAGCAGGGCGGCACCGTCACCGCCGGCAACTCCTCCCAGCGCAGCGACGGCGCGGCCGCGGTCGTGGTCATGGAGCGGGAGCGGGCCGAGCGCCTGGGCCTTCGGCCACTGGGCCGGTTCGTGGGCTACGCCGTCGGCGGGGTCGCCCCCGACGTCATGGGCATCGGCCCCACCGTGGCCATCCCCAAGGTGCTGGAGCTCACCGGCCTGACCCTGGACGACATCGACCTGATCGAGCTCAACGAGGCGTTCGCCTCCCAGACCCTGGCCGTCATCGGCGAGCTGGGCCTGGACGTCGACAAGGTCAACGTCAACGGCGGCGCCATCGCCCTCGGCCACCCCATGGGCGCCACCGGCGCCAAGCTCACCGTCCAGCTCCTGGCCGAGCTGGCCCGCCGCAACGCCCGCTACGGCATGGTCACCATGTGCGTCGGCGGCGGCCAGGGCGCCGCCGGCATCTTCGAGAACCTGAGCAACTAGCCAGGCTGCGGCAGCTCGGCGCCCAGCGCCACCCGGTCGGCGTCGTGCCAGCCGAGAGGGCCGTGGCCCAGCTCCTGGAAGCCCAGGGAGCGGTAGCGGGCGCGGGCCGGGATGTCGAGGTCGTGGGTGATCAGCCAGGCCCGCCCGGCGCCGGCCTCGGCCAGCAGGCGCTCCAGCAGGCGGCGGCCCGGCCGACCGCCTCCCGGACCAGGCCGTACCAGCCGTCGGCAGGGATCTGGGGGGTGGGTAGGCCGTCGGCGAACCCGACCACCCGGTCGTCCTCGGTGGCCACCCAGCAGCGGTACCCGGCCTCCTCGATCTCGCCGGCCAGCTCCTCGGCGAACCAGCCGGTCACGACGCCGCCCGGGCGCCGGCGAACTGGCGCGACTGGGCGACCAGGCGGCCGGCCGAGTCCCAGACCTCGGCCTCCTCGTCGAACCAGCCGCCCTGCCAGAGGTGGCCGCGCACCACGCAGGCGAGCCAGCCGGGCGCCGGGATGCCGCGCGCGTAGACGGTCAGCTCCACGGTCGGCGCCCAGCTGGCCAGGCCGAGCTCGAAGCTGGCCGGGGGCAGGCCGTCGACCATCTGGAGCAGGGCAAGGGGGTCGGCGGCGCGCCCGTCGCGGAACCGGACCCAGCCGCGCATCTCCAGCCGCCCGCCCGGCCGGCCGACGACCCACCCGGCCGTGCCCGGGTCGAGCCGCAGATCGAGGTGGTTGAGCAGCTTGGCCGGGACCCCGCTGGGCAGTCTCGACTGGCCCGGCACGCAGTCCTCCACCGGCGCCAGCTCGGGTGGCCCGGCGGCCCGCCGCCACCCGGGCGCCGCCTCCGGGTCGAGCCGCCCCGCGGTGACCAGCGCCTCCAGCCGGGCCGCGCCCTCCTGGACCAGCGTCACCCGCGCCGTCGACAGGCTGCGCCCGGCTCGCAGCCGCCGCGTCTCCAGCTCGGCCGGCCCGGGCTCGGCCGGCGCCAGGAAGTGGGCGCTGACCGCCAGCGGATGCGGCTGCCCGGCCGCCGCCAGCCCGGCCCGCCCGACCAGCGCCAGCAGGTACCCCCCGTTCGGCCGCCCCGCCACCGTCCAGCCGGGGTCGACCTCGGCCGTCCAGCGCTCCGGCCCGCCCCGCACCGCCGTGGCCAGGTCGAATGCCGACCCGCTGGCCGTCCCGGCCGGATGCCCGCCTTCCGCCATGCCACCTCCTCAGGTCCGGCCACGGAGGCTGCCAGCGGGAACCGCGGCCCGCAAGCCCGGACCCTCAGGTGCCGGCGGCGCCCTGCCAGCGGCGGGGACCATCACGGGCCTGGCCGGCGGCCGACGGGCGCAGCCACAGCGAGGCCGCCGCCGGCTGCATCGTCTGGTCGATCACCGCCAGCAGCTCCGCCGACAGGGTGGCCAGATCGACCTGGTCGCGGAGGCGGGCGCTGAACCGCTCGATGGTCCGGGCCGCGTCGTACTCGCGCCGGTTGAAGCGCCGGTCGACCACCTGCTGGACGCGGCGGCGGGCCGGCTGGAACAGGGCGGCCACGGCCAGGGTGGCCCCGGCGACCGCCCAGCTCGGCGTCCTGGCGCCGATCCCGCCCGGCAGCAGGCCGAGGGCCAGGACCAGCCCGGCGTAGACGGCCCCGAGCAGGACGGTGAGCAGCCCGTAGACCAGGGTGCGGTTGATCAGCCGGTCGATGTCCCACAGCCGGAACCGGAAGATGCCGATGCCGACCCCGGCCAGCTGCGCGGCCACCCCCAGGAGCTCGAGGTAGGGGCCGAGGGGCCGCGCCGAGGCGAACATGCCGAGCGGGATGCTCGGGGCGGCGCCATAGGCGAACCACTTGATCTGCTGGCGCTGCACCGCCCCGGCCCGGCGGAACCGCAGCACCAGCCCGACCACGCTGACCGCCCCCAGCACCAGGGCGGCCCCGAACGCGGTCCAGAACAGGGTCAGGACCAGCTCCGACTCCTCGCCGACCGGGGTGACCAGCGCCGGCCCGCGCAGCGGCCAGGTGCCGACGGCCAGGACGACCGTGGGCACGACCGCGGCCAGGGCGCCGCCCAGGCCGACCGGCCACCAGCGGCGCGACGGCATCCGCCCGTCCGGGAACAGCAGCACCAGGAACACCACGCCGATGACGATGCCCGGCACGTTGGTCCAGCTGGTCAGCCAGCTGGCCAGCTCCCCACCGGGCAGCGACAGCCGCCGCGAGGTGAGCCCGAGGGCCAGGGGCGCGTACTGCTGGGTGAAGTTGAAGACACCCAACGACAGGCCTTCCACCAGGAACAGCCAGGCCAGCAGGTGGCGCCGGTCGCCGACCACGATCAGGGCCCCGATGGGCGCGACGACCAGCGTGGTCAGGATGCCGATGGCATGGTGATCGGTGACCAGCTCGGCCGGGCTCTCCCCGTTCACGGCGGCCAGGGCCAAGCCGGCCAGGGCGAGGGCGACCGCCAAGACGCACAGGGCCCAGGCCAGCCGGGTCACGGCCGGCCGTGGGGCCACCTCCCGGGCTGTGCTGGCCATCCTCCCCCTCTCGCTCGCGCCGTCGTCCGCCGTAGTCTCCCCCGCCTCCATCACCGCACCGTTACGACGGGCCCTCGTGCTTCAGCCGACCAGGCGGACCACGGCCGCGGTGACGGCGGCGCTGGTGATGACCACCAGGAGGGGGAGGCGGAGGAGGAGGGCGGCCGTGGCGGCGGCCAGGCCGGCGAGGCGGGCGTCGAGGGTGAAGCCGCCGTTGGAGCCGCCGAGGGCCTGGGTGACGACCAGGGCGGCGAGGAGGGCGGGAGCGAGGTGCTCGAGGGCGGCCTGGGCGCGGGGGGGTGGGGAGCGGCGGGCGAGCAGGAGAGGACCGGCGGCCTTGATGGCCATGGTGGCCAGGCCGACCACGATCACGCTGATCCAGACGGCGGTCATGACGACTTCCTGGCGCCGACCAGGCCGGCCAGGCTGGCGGCGACGATCGGGACCCCGGGGCCGGTGAAGGGCATCAGGACCAGGGCGATGGCGGCGCCGCCGAGGGCGGCCAGGAGGCGGGAGCGCTCGCGGACCTGTGACCACAGCAGGGCCAGGAACAGGGCCGGGAAGGCGGCGTCGAGGCCGAGGGCCTCGGGGTCGGCGACCAGGTCGCCGGCGAAGGCGCCGATGGCCGTGCCGAGGGTCCAGCAGACCAGCAGGAGCAGGCCGGCGCCGACCAGCAGGTGCCGGTCGAGGCGGCCGTCGTCCTGCTGGGCGATGGCCCAGGACTCGTCCACGATCAGCTGGGCACTGAGCGCCCGCCGCCACCACGGCCCCCGGAAGGTGGTGGCCGCCGACAGCCCGATGGGCCCGTAGCGGAGGTTGAGCAGGACGGCGGCGACGATGGCCGTGACCAGCCCGCCGCCGGCGCCGAGGATGGAGGCGACGGCGAACTGGGCCGAGCCGGCGAAGGTGGTGGCCGACATCACCACCGGCGCGATCCGGCCCATGCCGGCGGCGCGGGCCAGGACCCCGAACGACACGCCGAACACGAGCGCGGCCACGCCGATCGGGGCGGCCGCCCGCACGCCGTCCAGGTAGGTCCGCCGCCCGGGCCCGGGCGGGTAGGCGTCGGTCAGCCGCTTCACAGGCTCCGGCCGGCCGCCGGCTGGCGCTCACCGGCCATGGCCAGCCGCAGCCCGGCCCGGACGAGCAGGAATCCGAACGCCTGCAGCGACCGCCGGGCCACCCGACGAACCGGGGACGGACGGAGCGTTGGAAGCACCGGCCGCTGCCGCGCCGCCTGACGACGAAGGTCGTCGATCCGCGCGGCCGCAAGCTCGTCAAGCAACAGTGGATGCACCGGGTCCTCCTGGGGTAGACACCATCATACATCGATCACTGGTGACAGCCTAACCCAGGGGTGCGACAGCCGAGCCGCCGGACAGCGGCGCGCGGGGTTGTGGACAACCCGGGTTCCCCAGTTCCGGCGTTGGGCTACCCTCCCGGTTGGGGCCCCCGTCACCGGCGGTTGAGGTGAGGCGCGCCCCGACCTACAACCCGGTCGTCGACCCTCCGTGCCCGGCGATCAGGTCCGGGGTGAGGTCGTCGACCCCGGTGGCCCCGCAGAGGGCCATGGCCAGCTGGAGCTCGCCGGCCAGGCCGGAGAGGACCCGCTCGACCCCGTGGGCCCCGCCCATGGTCAGGCCCCAGAGCACCGGGCGGCCGACCAGGACGGCCCGAGCCCCCAGGACCAGGGCCTTGAGCACGTCGGTGCCGCGGCGGATGCCGCCGTCGACGTAGACCTCGACCCGGTCCCCGACCGCCGCCACCACCTCGGCCAGGGCGTCGGCGGTGGCGACCACGCTGTCGAGCTGGCGGCCGCCGTGGTTGGAGACCACCACCCCGACCGCCCCCGCCTCCACGCAGGCCAGGGCATCGTCGCCGCGCAACACCCCTTTGACCACCACCGGCAGGCCGGACCGCTCGGCCAGCCAGCCGATCGTCTCCGGGGTCAGGCTGGGGTCGAACTGGCCGGCCTGGGCGATCACGTCCACGGCCAGCTCGCGCTGGCGGGCCGCCCCGGCCGGGGGGGCGTTGGCCGGGGCCAGCCCGGTGGGCAGCCGGAAGTCGTTGCGGACGTCGCGCAGCCGGTTGCCCAGCAGGGGCACGTCCACGGTCAGGACCAGCGCCCGGCAGCCGGCGGCGGCCGCCCGCCCGACCAGCTCGGCCGTCCAGCCGCGGTCGCGGACCACGTAGACCTGGAACCAGCGGGCGCCCTCGGGCGCGGCCGCCGCCACCTCCTCGACCGGCATGGTGGCCTGGGTCGAGCAGATGTAGAGGGCGCCGGCCGCCGCCGCCCCGGCCGCCGAGGCGGCCTCGCCCCCGGGATGGGCCATGCGATGGTAGGCCATGGGCGCGACCGCCAGCGGCACCCGCACCTGGCTGCCGAGCAGGCTGGTGGCCGTCGACACCCGGGCCACGTCGCGCAGCACATGGGGGCGCAGCCACAGCCGCGACCAGGCGGCCAGGTTGGCGGCGACCGACAGCTCGTCGTCGGCGCCGCCGGCGATGTAGTCGTAGACCCCGCGGTCGAGCCGCTCCCGGGCCGCGGCCTCCAGCGCCGCCAGGTCCAGCGGGTCGAGCGGGTCGGTCACGGCCGGGGGGGTGGTCAGACCCCGCCCTGGACCCGCGAGAGGAGGACCTGGGCGGTGGAGCGCAGCCGGTCGTCGAGCGCATCCATCAGCTTGACGACGGTCTCGGCGGCCCAGTCGGCCAGCTCCCGCCGCTCCGGGGGGCTGTTCAGGTCGCAGACCTCGCGGTAGTCGACGATCCGGGAGGCGCGCCGGTCGTCCAGCCGCTCCCAGGACAGGATGCGGCCGACCGCGGTCTCGACGGCCAGTCGCTCGGCCTCCAGGTCGTCGAACAGCTGCTTGGTGGCCGTGCGCTCCTGCATGTCCAGGTAGACCCCGGCGCGGACGGCGCCGTTGGCGGTGAAGGCGACGTCGTAGAAGCCGAAGGGCCCGGCCGCGAACCCGACCCAGTTCTCGTAGCCGAACTTGGGGATGCGGAACCCCGGACGGCGGATGGCGACGAAGTCGAACATCGACTCGAAGAAGCGGCGCCGCAGCTCCACCGGCTGGAGCCCGCCTGCCTGCTCGGAGGCCATCGGCGGCGGGGTCGCGGGCAGGTGCCGGCCATTCGGCTCGGGGTCGAGCAGGGGCGGGGGTGGCGGGGCCGCGGTCAGGGGCGGGCCGGCCACAGGGGAAGAGGTTTCCGGCGCCACCGGGGCCGGTGGCTCCCGGGACGGCGGCGGCTCGTGCTGGCCACCCGATCCACCGGGGGACCACCCCGACGGGGCCGCGGGCGAGCGCATGGGCAGCGGCGGCGGGGGCGCGAAATCCGCCGCCCCCGGCCCGTCGTCCGAGGTGGCCGGCGAGGGCCCGGTCATGAAGGGCAGCGGCGTCCCCACCGGCAGGCGGACCTGGCGGCGGCCGCTCTTGCGCCAGTTGCGGGGCTGGACGACCACATCCAGCACCGGCGCGGGCAGCGAGCGGCCGATGCGGACCAGGCCGATCTCCACCCCGAAGAAGTCGACCTTCTGGTCGGTGCGGTCGTTGAGCCAGTCCAGGCCGCGCCGGAACTCCTCGTGGAACCGGGGCGCGACCCAGATGACCACGGCCGCGTCCAGGCCGGAGGCGTGGACGATCATCTGGCCGAGCTGGTTGTGGTCGGTGGCCTCGAGGCGGTTCTCGATCACGATGGGGCGGCCGGTGGCGTCGGTCCCGAGGACCTTGAAGGCGCCGGTCTCGACGTTCATCTCCTGCTCCACGGGCGTGATGTCGATCCCGAGGGTCTCTGAGAGCAGGTCGATGTTCTGGAGGAACCACGGGGTCAGGTCGGGCAGCTGCTCGCCCCAGAACGACTTGAGGTCCAGCCGCTCGAGCCGGCCGAGACCGAGCCGCTCGATTTCCGTTCTGGCCACGCGCGCTCCCTTCGATCGCCCCCCCACATTCGAAGGGCAGTTGTACCCCGGCCCGCTAGGGCGCCGTCAAACCCGTCAAGTCGTCCATACGGCCGCGCTCGCGCCAGAAAGGTCGCCGCTGGGCAAAATTGGGCGGGTCGCGACCCGGAGCCGCAGCTTACCCGTGTTGACCGGGACATGCTGGGACCTTCGGCCCAGATTGGCGACGACCACCGCCCGCGACCTCGACGGGTCGCTCCGCTCCAGGATGACCAGCCGCCGCTCCGGGTCGGCCCGGGCGGTGGTCAGGTCGCGGCGGCAGTTGCCGAGGGCCGGCACCTCGCGGCGCAGCCGCAGCAGGTCCCGCCACAGCTCCAGGACCGGCCCGCCGGCCCGGTCCCAGTCCAGCTTGGAGCGCTCGAAGGTGGCCGGGTCGTTGGGGTCGGGCACCTCCTCGGCCCAGTCGAAGGCGGCGAACTCGGCCCGCCGGCCCTGGCGGACCGAGTCGGCCAGCCCCGGCCCGTGGTCGGTGAAGAACAGGAAGGGCCGGGTCTCGCCCCACTCCTGGCCCTGGAACAGCAGGGGCAAGAACGGCGAGCAGGCGACCAGCACGCCGGCCACGGCGTCCAGGTCGGGGCCGGCCAGGGTGACCAGCCGCTCGCCGAAGGCGCGGTTGCCGACCTGGTCGTGGTTCTGGCTGCAGACCAAGAACCGCTCCCCGCCCAGCCCGGCCGGGTCGCGGCCGTGGCGACGGTCCAGGAACGGGTAGTACTGGCCGGTGAACACCCAGCCGGTCTCCAGCGCCTTGGCCAGGCCGCCGAGGTCCTGGAAGCCGTCGTAGTAGCCGGAGGTCTCGCCGGTGACGGCCACGTGCACCGCGTGGTGGAGGTCGTCGTCCCACATGGCGTCGAGGCCGTACGCGGTGACCAGCAGGGGCTGGTGCAGGTCGCTCTCGGCCACCACCAGCGCGCCCGGCCGGGCCGCGTGGACGCGGGCCGCCAGCTCCTCCAGGATGTGCACCGAGCTGTGGTCGCGCAGCTCGTGGACGGCGTCCAGGCGCAGGCCGTCGACCCCGTAGCCGGCCACCCACTGCTCGGCGTTGTCGAGCACGAACCCGCGGACGAAGTCCGACCCCGGCCCGTCCAGGTTGACCGCGTCCCCCCAGGGGGTGGTGGCCCGGTCGGTGAAGTAGGGGCCGAACTCGCCCAGGTAGTTCCCGTCCGGCCCGAGGTGGTTGTAGACGACGTCCAGGAACACGGCCAGCCCGGCGGCATGGCAGGCGTCGACGAAGCGGCGGAGACCGGCCGGCCCGCCGTAGGCGGCATGGACCGCGTACAGCGCCACCCCGTCGTAGCCCCAGCCCCGCGACCCGGGGAACGCGGCCACCGGCATGACCTCGACCGCGGTCACGCCCAGGTCGACCAGGTGGCCGAGCCGCCCGGCGGCCGCGTCGAAGGTGCCCTCGGGGGTGAAGGTGCCGCAGTGCAGCTCGTAGAAGACCAGGTCCTGGAGGGCCGGGGCGGCGAACGGGATGGGTCGCGGGCCCAGGTCGACCAGCCGCGAGGGGCCGTGGACCCCGTGGGGCTGGAACCGGGACCGCGGGTCGGGCCGCTCCCGCCCGCCGTCGAGGACCAGCAGGTAGTCGTCGCCGGCCCTGGCCCCCTCGACGAAACCCCGCCAGACGCCCCGCTCGCCGCGCTCCAGGGACACGGTCCGGTCCCCGAGCCGCACCGCCAGCGAGGTCACCTGCGGCGCCCACACCCCGAAGGTGGCGCCCCCCTCGACCAGCCGAGGGCCTAACGGGAAGGTCACTCCGGGGCGAGCCAGACCACGCCCAGCGGCGGCAGGGTGACCCGGGCCGAGGCCGGCTGGTTGTCCCACTCGATCGCCTCGGCCTCGACCACGCCCAGGTTGCCGACGTTGGTGCCGCCGTAGGTCTCGGCGTCGGTGTTCAGCACCTCGACCCAGCGCCCCACCGTGGGCAGGCCGATGCGGTACTCGCTGCGCGGCACCGGCGAGAAGTTGCACAGGCAGACCAGCGGGCGCCCGTCGGCCGCCCAGCGGATGAAGCTGAGCGCGTTGTCGTCGACGTCGTTGGGGTCGATCCAGGAGAACCCCTCCGGCGTGGAGTCCTGCTGCCAGAGGGCCGCCTGCTCCCGGTAGACGCGGTTGAGGTCGGCGACCAGGCTCTGCACGCCCTTGTGGTTGGGGTCGGCCAGGGCCTCCCAGTCGATCGAGCGCTCGTGCGACCACTCGGATTCCTGACCCAGCTCGCAGCCCATGAACAGCAGCTGCTTGCCCGGGTGGGCCCACATGTAGCCCAGGTAGGCGCGCAGGTTGGCGAACCGCCGCCAGGTGTCGCCGGGCATCTTGCCCAGCAGCGAGCCCTTGCCGTGGACGACCTCGTCGTGGCTGATGGGCAGGATGAAGTTCTCGCTGAAGGCGTAGATGAGCGAGAAGGTCAGCTGGTGGTGGTGGAAGCGGCGGTAGATCGGGTCCTTGGTGATGTACTGCAGGGAGTCGTGCATCCAGCCCATGTTCCACTTGAACCCGAAGCCGAGGCCGCCCAGGTACACGGGCCGGGACACGCTCGGCCAGGCGGTCGACTCCTCGGCCACGGTCATCGCCCCGGGATGCTCGCGGTAGGCGACGGTGTTGAAGTCCTTGAGGAACCGGACCGCGTCCAGGTCCTCGTTGCCGCCGTACTCGTTGGGGACCCACTCGCCCTCGTCACGGGAGTAGTCCAGGTAGAGCATGGAGGCGACCGCGTCCACGCGCAGGCCGTCGACGTGGAACTCCTCCAGCCAGTAGAGGGCGTTGGCGACCAGGAAGTTGCGGACCTCGTTGCGGCCGAAGTTGAACACCAGCGAGCCCCAGTCCGGGTGCTCGCCCCGGCGCGGGTCCTCGTGCTCGTACAGGGCGGTGCCGTCGAAGCGGGCCAGGGCGAAGGCGTCCTTGGGGAAGTGCGCCGGCACCCAGTCGACCAACACCCCGATCCCCCGCTGGTGGAGCCTGTCGATCAGGT
>Ga0307415_100000810_pt1 | contig 14232 bp, 14 predicted proteins | sample DK1Cmetagenome_FD_204524 | JGI IMG/M metagenome (GOLD analysis project Ga0307415, IMG submission 204524) | Maize rhizosphere microbial communities from greenhouse at UC Davis, California, United States - DK15-C-2 | ecosystem: Host-associated > Plants > Roots > Rhizosphere > Soil | place: USA...
GACAGCTCGGCCAGGTCGAGCGAGTCGACGTCGAGATCCTCGAACGTCGCCTCGCGCGAGATCTCGCTCGGGTCGGCGCCGAACTGCGGGAGGGCGTCGAAGACGACCTTCTCGACGGCCTCGGGGGTGACGGTGGTGGCCATGTGGGTTCTCTCCTTCTCTCGCTGGTTCAGGGTCAGGCGGACATGCCGCCGTCGACGAAGAGGGTCGTGCCGGTGACGTAGGCGGCGTCGTCGGAGGCGAGGAACCGCACGGCGGCGGCGACCTCCTCCGGGCGGCCGGGGCGGCGAGCGGGGATCGCCTTGACGACGTCGTCCAGCAGATCCTTGGTCATGTCGGTCTCGATGAAGCCGGGCGCAACGGCGTTCACCGTGATGCCGCGCCGGGCGACCTCGTGGGAGACCGTCTTGGTGAAGCCGATCAGGCCGGCCTTTGCGGCCGCGTAGTTGGCCTGGCCGGCGTTGGCGCGCGGGCCGACGACGGAGGCGACGTTGACGATCCGGCCGTAGCGCGCCTTCAGCATCGGCTTGAGCGAGCGCTTCGTGAGCCGGAAGGCGGCGGACAGGTTCGTATTCAGGACGGCGTCCCAGTCGGCGTCCTCGATCTGGATCGCGAGGTTGTCCGCGCGCACGCCCGCGTTGTTGACGAGCGCGAGCACCGGGCCGCCGAGCGCCTCCTCGGCATCGGAGAACAGCCCGTCGGGCGTGCCGTCGGTGATGTCGCCGTGCAGCGCGGCGGCCCTGCCGCCGGCGCCCTCGATCGCCGCAACGGTCGCCTTCGCGCCGACGTCGTCGGAGCGGTAGTTGACCGCCACCTGCCAGCCGTCGGCGCCGAGCGCCTTGGCGATCGCCGCGCCGATGCCCTTGGACGCGCCGGTGACGAGCGCGACGGCTCCCTCGGGACGGGCCATGCGCTTATCGCACCTCCCAGTCGACGACGGCTGCGCCCCAGGTGAAGCCGGCGCCGACCGCGGACAGGACGAGGCGCTGGCCGGGGCGCAGGCGGCCGTCCTCGCGCAGCAGGCTCAGCACCAGCGGGATCGACGCGGCCGACGTGTTGCCGGTCTCGCCGATGTAGTCGGCGACGCGCTCGGACTCGAGCTCGAGCTTCTCCGCGACGGTCTTGAGGATGCGCCCGTTGGCCTGGTGGTAGACGAACAGGTCGATGTCGTCGAGCGAGACGCCGGCTTGCTCGCACGCCTGCTGCGTCGACTCGGTCAGCACCCGCACGGCCTTGTTGAACGTGTCGTGCCCCTCCATGTGGATGAAGCGCTCGTCGTGGTCGGCCCAGATCGTGTCGGCCATGCCGCCGTCGGTGGCCAGCACGACCGGCCCGATCGCGCCGTCGCCGTCGGGGCTCAGCACGACCGCGCCGGCGCCGTCGCCGAACAGGGCGGCGGTGCGCTTGTCGGTCGGATCGGTCACGCGGCTGAGCGTCTCGGCGCCGATCACGAGCACGCATTCGGCGCGTCCGGCCTCCACCTGGGCGGCGCCGGCGGAGAGGGCGGACAGCCAGCCGGTGCACGCGGCGCCGATGTCGTAGGCGCCCGCGCCGATGCCGAGCGCGTTGGCGACGACCGGCGCCGTGTTCGGGGTGAGCTCGTCGGGCGTCATCGTCGCGAGCAGGACCAGGTCGACGTCGGTCGCCTTGCGGCCGGCGTCCAGCAGCGCTCGGCGGGCGGCGCTCACCGCGAGGTCCGCGGTGCGCTCGTCCGGCGCCGCGAAGCGGCGCTCGCGGATGCCGGTGCGGCGCGTGATCCAGTCGGAGTCGACGCCGATCCGCTCGGCGATCGGCCCGTTCGGGACGACGCGGTCGGGGAGCTTGTGGCCGAGGCCGATCACGCGCGCGGTGCGCGGCGGGGCGACGCGGCCGTTGAGTGGCTTGACGGATTCCTGGGTCAAGGGTTCAGGCATGAAGGGCGTCGGAGTCCTTGGGGGCGGCAGGGGCGGGTCCGGTTGCCGGCGCGGAGTCGTTCTCCGCCGGGGTCTCCACCTTCGTTCCCGGGACGATCCGCTTGGCGAGCCGCGCCAGCACCTTGCCGGGGCCAATCTCGATGAAGCGCGTGGCGCCCGCGTCGTGCAGCGCGGTGAAGGTCTCGCGCCAGCGGACCGGGCGGATCAGCGCGCGCGCGAGCTCGTCGCGGACGTCCTCGAACGGCTTGGCCGACGCGCACGAGAACACGGTGAAGCGCGGCTCCGCCAGCTCGACCTCGTCGAGCGCCGCGCGGAACGGCGCGACGGCCGGAGCCATCGAAGGAGAGTGGAACGCGCCGGCGACCGGGAGCCGGATCGCGCGCTTGCCGAGCTCGCCGGCGACCGCCTCCGCGCGGTCGAAGCTCTCGCGATCGCCCGCCAGCACGATCTGGCCGGGGGCGTTGTCGTTCGCGACCGTCAGGTCTGCAGCGTCCGCGACCTGGGCGGCCTCGGCGTCGTCGGCGCCGACCAGCGCGATCATCGAGCCGCGGTCGTCGGCCTCCGCCATCAGGCGGCCGCGCAGCACCACGAGCTCGAGCGCGTCTTCCACGCTCAGCACGCCGGCGGCGGCGAGGGCGGCGAGCTCGCCGAGCGAGTGGCCGGCTGCCGCGCCGGGCTCGACGTCGTCGGGCAGGCCGCGCCAGCCGGCGATCGAGGCGCAGAAGATCGCGGGCTGCTGGAAGCGAGTGCTCTCCTCGACGCGCGGGAACGGATCGTCGCCGACGAGCTCGACGCAGCGGTCGAGCAGCTCGGGGGAGCGCGCGGCGACGAGGTCGCGCATCTCGGGGGTCTGGCTCCCCTGGCCGGGGAACAGCAGGGCGGTTTCTGTGACCAAGCTCACGCCGACACCTTGCCGCCGCGCGCGCGGTTTCCGGGAAGAACCGGTGACCTACCCCCCGGCCGGGGGGGTGTCGAGCGCGTGGTGGGGGGTGCATTGCGCGATGCGGACGACGACGAGCAGCGTCTGATGCATCACCTGGCGCCACGTGAACCGGAGGACCTTGAAGCCCTGCGCCTGCAGGTCGGCGTCGCGCGCGCGGTCGTCCTCGAACGCGGTGCGATGGCCGTGTCCGGCCCAGCCGTCGGTCTCGACGATGAGCTTGTGCTCCGGCCAGAAGAAGTCGGGGCGGTAGCGGCCGACGCGCCGGTTGACCACGGGTTGCGGCAGTCCCGCGACTTGCAGCGCCGGGAGCAGCTTGCGCTCGAGCTCCGAGCGGGTGGGCTCGGCGCCATCCGGTGCGTCGCTGCGGTCGATCAGGTCCAGGTAGAGCGCCTCGGAGGCTGCCCGGTCCGCGTCCGGTCCCTCGAGCTGCTCGAGCGTCTGCCGCGGAGTCGTGACCGGAAGGCGCTGGTGGATCGTGGTTTCCAGGTGCTTCGCGTGGTGGATCCTGAGACCTTCGCGTTGCCGCGGCCTTCGGTCGGTGAGCGTGACGTGGACGGACTGCGGCATTGAAGGGAGGATCCGCCAGAGCGCCGCGGCGGTCCGGTGGCTAAGGACGGCGCCCGGACCCGCGGCGAGCAGCGCGGCGATCATGCGCCCGCGGTCGCTGACGTCCTCGTGCCCGACGGCGTAGACGCCCTGGTGAATGCGGATCAGACGGTCGCTCTCGACGCGCTGCCCGATCTCTCGCCGCGACAACCCGAGCGCCGCCAGCTGGCGCACGCTCACGACACCGCTCTGACGAGTGGCCAGCCGCGAGAGCAAAACGTCGCACGACCGGCCGTTCGCTCCGTCGATGCGACGTTTTGCCCCCAGAGGGTGCAGAACGTCGCACGGCACCGGGAGGACTGGAGGAATACGACGTTTTGCGGCCATCCCGCCACGATCGCGCACCCGACCCGCCCAACCGGCCGAATCCCCACACCCGGCTCTCTTTCAATGCGCAGTTGTCACGAACCGCGGCAAACCCGTCACGAGATCAGCCCGAGCCGCTGTGCCTTCTGGACCGCCTCGGCCCGATTCCTCACCGACAGCTTGCGGTACAGCGACGACGTGTGCTCCTTGACCGTGTGCGGAGAGAGGAACAGCCGTTCCGCGATCTCGCGATTCGTCGCGCCCGAGCCGATCAGGTCGAGCACCTCGCGCTCGCGCTCGCTCAGCTTGGGGCCACCGGGCGACTCGTGCGGTCGAAAGACGGTCATGCCGAGGCCGACCATCCGGACGGCGCCGGCGATGTCGGCCGCCGGCCAGTCCTTGGATATGAAGCCCGCCGCGCCCGCCGCGCGCGCGGCGTTCGGGCTGATCCGGCCGGCGCCGGAGATCAGGAGCACGTTGGTGTTCGGCGACGCAGCGCGCAGGCGCTCGCAGATCTCGGCGCCGGATTCCTGACCGATGAACAGGTCGACCAGCGCGACGTGCGGCGCGTAGCGCGTGAGCAGCGCCATCGCCTCGGCGCCGTTGCGCGCGCTGAGGCAGCGCTCGACCCACGGCTGCTCGCCGAGCATCAGCCGCAGGCCCCAGTGCACGACCTCGTGGTCGTCGACGACGAGCACCCGCAGCTTGCGCTCGCTCGAGCCGGATGCGATCCGGCCGGGGTTGACGTCGGGGACGCTCATTGCGGCACCGCCAGTCGCACTCGCCAGATACCCGGCTCGCGCTCGCCGAACTCGACGAGGCCGCCGACCTGCAGCGCCTCGAGCGCCGCAAGCCGCAGGCCCATCCCCGAGATCGTTCGCGTACGGCCGCGGACGCCGTCGTTGCAGACCTCCATCACCCAGGCGCCGTCCTGCCGCTCCAGCTTGACCTCGACGCGCGTGGGCGACGCATGCTTGTGCGCGTTGCGCACCGCCTCGACCAGCACCGACTGGGCGAGCGGCTCGAGTCCCGACGGCACGCCGACCGCCGCGCTGCCCTCGGCCAGCTCGATGCCGAGCTCGGGATGAGCGGCGCGGAGGCGCTCGACCTCGTCGGCGAACGTCGTCTCGGTTGCGGGCGCGCTGCGGCCGAGCGGTCGCTGCAGCGCGCGGCGCAGGTCGCGCAGGCCGGCCTGCAGCTCGACGGTGACGCGCTCGCGCGCCTCCGCCGGCAGCGCGGCGTCGCTCGAGACGACCACGAGCACGCCGAACAGGCGCTGGATCACGCCCTCGTGCACATCGCGCGCGAGGTCGATCCGCTCCTGCAACTGGCGCGCGCGGGCCTGCTGGAACGTCGCGTGGCGCGCCGCCTCGGCCAGCGCGGCGGTCTTCCCCAGCGTCCACAGCAGGTCGCGCTCCTCGTCGGACAAGGGGCGGCGCGGGCGACGGTCGGCGAGGATCACGCCGCTCCAGCGGCCGCCGGCCGACAGGGGAGTGCATACGAGCGTCGCGTCTTCCAGCAGGTCGCGGAACGGCTCGGGCACCTCGCGCGCCATCGCCTCCGCGTCCATCGCGATCACTCGATCCTCCTCGAGCGACCGGCGTGCGATCGGCGCCGACTCCACGGTGACGCGCGCGCGCGCGAAGCGCTCGAGGTCGAGCCCGTAAGCACCCGCGGCGCGCACGCGGCGGTGGGCCTCGTCGTAGCGAAAGATCACCGCGCGATCCATCGACGTGAGTCGGCAGACCGCCTCGCACAGCGACGAGTAGAAGCTGTCGGAGGACTCGTCGGCCTCGACGCGCGTGAGCAGCTCGACGAACGTCTCGAGCGCGTCCACGCGCACGACGGGAGCGCGCTCGCCGTCCATCGTCGCCGCGCGATCACGAGGGGCCACGGTCACATCATCGCTTACACCCGGGGCGCGTCGCGGTGACGCGCTCAGCTGACCCGGACGCGGAACGTCGCGCTCGCGCGCTCGCCGGGCTGGACCAGCTCGAGGTCCTCGCCGGTGGACAGGGCGGCGACCGGCGCCACCATCGGCTCCAGGCAGGCTACGTCGAGCGTCGTCGGCGCGAACACCTGCGCGTAGCGGAAGCCGCCGGCCCATTCGACCGCGATCTCGCGGCCGCCGGCCGAGAGCAGGAAGCGCGCGTCAGGCGGCACGGCGAAGTGGTCGTCGAGCGCGCGGTCGCCGAGCGGCGCGCGCTCGGCCGGCGCGGCGGCGCGCTCGCCCGTGGGCAGCCCGAGATCGTCGAGCGCGATCGCCGTGCGATCCGGCAGCGCCAGCTCCCACTCCGAGCGCGCCACGCCGGGCAGCGAGAGCCACGGATGCCAGCCGAACGCGAGCGGCACGGCGTTGGTGCCGGTCGCGACGACGGTCGTCGTGATCGTGAGCGCGTCGCCCTCCAGCCGCAGCTCCAGCTCAAGCGTGTGGCGGAACGGGAAGACCGCGAGGCGGTCGTCGCGGCGGCTGTAGTCGAGCGCCGCGACGAGCCACGCGGCGGCGGCGTCGGCGCCGGTGTCGACCACGTCCCAGTCCTCGGCCGCTGCGAGCGCGCCGTGGATCGGCAGCCCGTGCTCGTCGGCGCGCACGACCCCGCGCTCGCGGTCGATCGTGACCGCCCTGCCGGCGGCCGCGTAGCGCCAGTCGCGCAGCCGGTTGGCCCACGGGTGCAGCAGCGGGAGGCCGAACGACCTGCCGGTGCCGCGCCACGCGTCGAGCCCGCCGCGCTGGACCAGCAGCTCCTCGCCGCGGTGCTCGAGCGAGCAGCCGATCATGCCGGCCGCGGGCACGAAGCTGGCGCGCAGCTCGTCGCCGCCGAGGACGACGGTCTCGAGCTGGCCGAGCGGTATGCGCTCCAAAGAGGCCACGACGCCCGAAGGCTACGGGCCGGCCGGTGGTGAGCGCGCCGCGACCGCCGGGCCGCCGCGTGAGACACTGCCGCGTTCGATGCGCCTCCTCCCACGCGAGCAGGATCGACTGCTGCTGTTCCTCGCCGCCGAGCTCGCGCGCAAGCGGCGCGCGCGCGGCCTGCGGCTCAACCAGGCCGAGGCCGTCGCGCTGATCGCGGACGACGTCTGCGAGTCCGCCCGCGACGGGCGCTCGTACGCGGAGGCCGAGGCCGCCGGCTACGCCGCGCTTGGACCGGCCGACGTCGCCGGCGGCGTGCCCGAGCTCGTGCGCCGGGTCGAGGTCGAGGCGCTGTTCGCCGACGGCAGCCGGCTGCTCGTGCTGCACGACCCGATCGCGTCGCCTGGGCCGCCGCCGCAGCGCGAGGTCGAGGTCGAGTGGCTCGCGCGGCAGGTGGCGATCACGGTCGTCAACGAGGGCGACGTGCCGGTCGGCGTCACGTCGCACTTCCACTTCTTCGAGGTCAACCGCGCGCTGCGCTTCGACCGCGCGGCGGCGTGGGGCATGCGGCTCGCGATCGCCCCCGGAGCGAAGGTCTTCTTCGACCCCGGCGCGCCGCGCGAGGTCTTCCTGCTCCCGTTCGGCGGCGCGCGCGTGATCCGCGGCCACGCCGGCCTCGTCGACGGGCCGCTCGACGCGGCCGGAGCGAGGGAGGCCGCACTGGGGCGCGCGCGAGAGCGGGGCTACCGCGGTGCCTGAGTCCGGGGCCGTCCGGCTCGCCGACTCGGACCTGTGGCTCGTGCCGGAGGCCGACGACGTCGGCGGGCCGGACCGGATCCTGCCCGGCTTCGGCAACACGCTGCGCGACGGCCTCGGCGTCCGCGCCGAGCGCGGCGGCGTCGAGCTGGCGATCGCCGGCGGCCTCGTCGCCGATCCCGTGCTCGGGGTGAGGTACGCGAGCATCGGCATCGCGGGCGGGCGGATCGTCGCGATCGGCCGCGCCGGCAACCCCGACACGATGGACGGGATCGACGTCGTGCTCGACACCGGCACCGCGGTGATCGACGCGACCGGCATGGTCGTCACCCCCGGCGGCGTCGACCCGCACGTGCACTGGCTCTCGCCGCAGGTCGCCGACGCCGCGCTGGCCGGCGGGCTGACCACGCTCGTGATCCAGGACTACGGGCCGGTCTGGAACCTCGGCAACAACCCGGCCGAGGGCCTGGCGGCGACCTGGGCCGCGCTGGAGGGGCATGCCGTCAACGCCGTGCTGCTCGTGCGCGCCTCCTCGGCGCGCCCCGAGCGGGTCGAGGAATCGCTGCGCGCCGGCGGCGGCGGGCTCAAGATCCACGAGGACGTCGGCGCCGGGCCGGAGCAGATCCGCTGCGCGCTCGACGTCGCCGACCGCCACGACGTCCAGCTGGCGATCCACACCGACGGCCTCAACGAGGCGCTGTCGGTGGAGGACACGTACGCGGCGTTCGGCGGGCGCACGATCCACGCGTTCCACATCGAGGGCTGCGGCGGCGGCCACGCGCCCGACCTGCTCGCGCTCGCCGGCCGCGAGCGCGTGCTGACCTCCTCGACCTCCCCCACCGTCCCGTTCGGGCCCGGCGCCGAGGCCGAGCACCTCGCGATGGTCGCGGCAGTGCACGTGCTCGCGCCGGGCGGCCGCTCCGGCGACTGGACCGCGCTGCGCCATCGCGTGCGGCAGCAGACGATGGCGGCCGAGGGGGTGCTGCACGACCTTGGCGTGATCGCGATGCTCTCGTCGGACTCGCAGGGGATGGGCCGGATCGGCGAGGTCTACCGGCGAGCGCTGCAGAACGCCGACGCGATGAAGCGGATCCGCGGCGGCGAGGACGGGCCGGGCGACAACGGGCGCGTACTGCGCCACATCGCCAAGGTCACGATCAACCCGGCGATCGCGCACGGCCTCGCGCGGCACGTCGGCTCGCTCGAGGTCGGCAAGCTCGCCGACGCCGTGCTGTGGTGGCCGCAGCTCGCCGGCGTGCGGCCAGAGCTGGTGCTCAAGAGCGGGATCTCGGCCTGGGGCGCGTCCGGCGACGGCAACGCCACGACCGCGCTGTCAGAGCCGGTGCTCGTGCGCCGCCAGGTCGGCGCGGAGGGCGCCGCGGCGGCCCGGCTCTCGCTCGCGTTCCTTGCCGGCGCGGCGATGGATGCCGAGCTGCCCACCTCGCGCACGCGCGCGCGAGTAGGGGAGTGCCGCGAACTGACCGCGGCAGACATGGTCCGCAACTCGCGCACGGGCGACGTGGGCGTGGACCCGCGCACCTACGCCGTGACGCTCGACGGCGAGCCGGTCTCAGCGCCGCCGGTCGAGCGCGTCGCGCTCTCGGACCGCTACCTGATCGGCTGAGCCGTCCGCCGCGCCCCAGTCGTGCCCGACGAGCACCGGCTCCGGGTCGAGCTCGACGCCGAACGCGTCGCGCACGCCCGCGGCGATCTCGCGCGCCAGCGCCACGAGCTGCGCCGTCGTCCCGGCGCCGCGATTCGTCAGCGCCAGCGTGTGCTTGCCGGAGATCGCCACGGTCGCCGGATCGCCGTGCCCGCGCCCGAAGCCGGCGCGCTCGATCAGCCAGGCGGCCGACGTCTTGACGCTCCCGTCGGCCTGCGGGAAGCGCGGCACGCGGGCGCCGTCGGGGACCCACTCGCGCGCGCGCTCCTCCAGCTCCGCGAACTCCGCGGCGTCGAGCACGGGGTTGGTGAAGAACGAGCCGGCCGAGACCGAGTCGGGGTCGTCCGGGTCGATCACCATGCCCTTGCCGCGCCGCAGCGCCAGCACCGCCTCGCGCACGTCGGCCAGCGGCGCCCGCTCGCCGAGCTCGATCCCGAGCGCGCGCGCCAGCTCCGCGTAGCGGATCGGCCGGGAGTCGGCGCGGCGCTCGAGCTCGTAGCGGACCGCCAGCACGACCCAGCGCCCGGGCCTGCGCTTGAACGCGCTCGAGCGGTAGGAGAAGCCGCAGTCGGCCGCGGGGATCTCGAGCACAGTCTCCAGCGTGCGGTCGTACGCGCGCACGGAGACGATCGTCTCGGCGACCTCCTGGCCGTAGGCGCCGACGTTCTGGATCGGCGTCGCGCCGACCGATCCCGGGATCCCCGACAGGCACTCGAAGCCCGCCAGCCCGTCCGCGACGCAGCGCGCCACGAGCGGGTCCCACGGCTCACCGGCGGCGACCTCGAGCCGCTCGCCCTCAGCATGCACGCCGCGCGAGCCAATCCGCACGACCGTGCCCGGGAAGCCCTCGTCGGCCACGACGAGGTTCGACCCGCCCGCAAGCACCAGCAGCGGCTCGCCGGCGGCGTCCGCCGCGTGGACCGCGGCGACGATCGCGCCCTCGTCCGCCGCCTCGACGAGCCGCGCCGGCGGTCCGCCCAGGCGCAGCGTCGTCAGTTCCGCCAGGGCCGGGATCACCGGGTCCAGCGTATTACCGACCAGCAAAGCCAATCATCCTGGCGGATGGTCGAGTATCCCCCCTAAGAATGATGCTTTTCTGGATGATCGGGTCTAGATTACGGCGGTCCTCGGTTCGCCGCGGAGCGAGCCGGCTCGGAGAACAACGGAGGAGCCCTTACATGAACCGCCGTCTCACGGTGGCAGTCGCGGCCACCGCCGCGCTCGGAATCGGTGCCGCCGGCGTCGCCACCAGCGCCGGTGCGGCCGCGAAGAAGAACGAGATCCGCATCGTCGGCGGAGAGAAGTTCAAGGCCGGCAAGTACCTCAAGATCGACCTGCGCTTCAAGCCCCTCAACGTCACGGTCAAGTCCGGCGCCACGGTGAAGGTGGTCAACAAGACCAAGGGCGAGCCGCACACGATCTCGTTCGTGACGAAGCGGTACCTGCCGAAGTCGTTCGACGTCGCCGTCGAAGACCAGCTGCTCGCGGCCCATCAGGTCGATCCCAACAACCCGGAGGCGCCCCCCGGCGTGCTCGTCGTGGACAACGGCCAGCCCGTCCCCGCGGGTGGCACGCTCGAGGCCGACACCGGCTTCACGCCCACCGTCGCCGGCGACTCGGCGTTCATCGCCCCGGCGCAGAACTTCAGCTTCAAGGTCACCGCCGACAAGGGGTCGAGGCTCTTCTACTTCTGCGCCATCCACCCGTGGATGCAGGGCAAGATCACCGTCAACTAGCTCCGGCATGCGATCGGTCCTGCTCATGCGGCGGGGCCGGCGCCACTGCCTGCGAGGGTTGGCGGCGATCCTGCTGCCGGCTCTCGCAGGCGTGTTCGGCTCCTCCTCCGCCGTCGCCGCCACCCGCGACGTGTGGGTCGCCGCGGTGCCGACCACGTGGAACGCCGTGCCCAATGCCCGCGATGCGATCCACGGCACGCGCTTCGACCGCGCGGCGACGGTCTTCCCCACGGTCGTCTACCGGCGCTACACGCGCGGCTGGAGGAAGCAGATCCGGCTCGACTACGACGCGCGCGCCGGCGCGGACAGGTTCACCGGGCCGCTCATCCGCGCGCGCGTCGGCGACCGGGTGCGGATCCACTTCAAGAACCTCGACACGCTGCGCGGCCAGGCGCACTCGATGCACTTCCACGGCGTCGAGTACAAGCCGTCGTCCGACGGTGTCTTCCTGCCGCTCTTCGCCGGCAAGGGCGGCGACGTGAAGCCGGGCAAGAGCTTCACCTACCGGTTGAAGGCCGGTCCCGGCTCGGCCGGCGTCTGGCCCTACCACGATCACTCGAACTCGATGGAGGAGTCGATCGCCGGCGGCATGTTCGGCGCGCTGTCGATCGCAGGTCGCGGTGAGCGGCGGGCGGACCGCGAGTACCTTGTCGCGTTCGCGCCGTGGCACGGCTTCCAGACGATCGACGGGCGCGCGTTCGTCGGCAACACGCCGGTGTTCGAGTCACACGCCGGCGACACCGTCCAGTGGGACGTCATGGGAATGGGCAGCGAGTTCCACACGTTCCACGTTCATGGACACCGCTGGCGAACCGACGGCGGCTCGCCCGAGGACACGCGCGGGCTCGGGCCCGCCGAGTCGTTTCGCGTGCGCTGGCGCGAGGACGCTCCGGGCACGTGGCTCTACCACTGCCACGTCGAGGAGCACATGATGCAGGGGATGATCGGCCTCTACCGGGTGAGGCCATGAGGCGCCGCGGCGCGCTGCTCGCGACCGTCGCGCTGCTCGCCTGGGCGGGCGCGACCGGATCGGCGAGCGCCGGCACGGCGACGATCGCGATTCCGGGGAAGTACTTCGCTCCGGCGCGCTCGACCGCGGTCGCGGGCGACACGGTCACGTTCCGCAACAACGATCTCGTCGTCCACAACGTGCGGATCGCGGGCGGCGTGTTCGAGTCGGGCCCGATCGCGCGCTTCACGTCGTGGTCGCAGCAGATCGCGCAGCCGGGCGGCTATCCCTTCGTCTGCACGCTGCACGCGTTCATGGGGGGCTACCTCGACGTCGTCGCGGCGACGCTAGCCGCCGGGCCGGACGGGGTGATCGCCGGCGAGCCGCTGACGCTCTCGGGGCGCACGGCCGCGGGCACGGCACATGTCGGAATCGAGCAGTCGGTCGCCGGGGGAGAGTGGATCGCCGTCGGCGACGGAGCGGCGCCGGGGGCCGACGGCAGCTTTGCGGCGACCGTGCCAGCGGTCGAGGGCGCCTCCTACCGCGTCAACACGCCCGCCGGCCCGGGTCAGGTCGTGACCCCGCGCATCACGGCGCAGGTCGACGTCCACCTGGAGGTGGAGCGCGGGTGGCTGCACGTCCACACGATGCCGGCGACGACCGGCTTGATCGCGACGCTGCAGCTCTACTCGCGCTGGCACTACCGCTGGCGCTCGGTGGCAGGCATGCGGCTCGACGGTCACGGCGGGGCGATGTTCCGGCTACCGGCCGCGCGCCGCACGTACGCGCGCGTCGTGCTCCGCCGGAACGCGGGCGGCCCGGCGCTCGTGCGCAGCCGAGTCGTGAACCTGCGCAGCGGCAGGCCCGCACGCGACCCCGACGCGATCGCGCCGGCCATGCCCGGCGGCCACGGTCACTGAGCCGTCAGCCGAGCGGCCACGTGTGCACGGGCTCGTTCCCGTGCATGTGCTCGCGGTAGAGCACGGTCATCCGGCGCAGCGCCTCGGGGCGATCGAGGCCCTGCTCCTCGTATAGGCGCCGGAACGTGCCGCTCTGCCAGGTCGCGCCGTTGACCTCCTCGACGCAGCGGCGCTCGATGATTCCGAGCAGCCGGTCGCGCGCGTGCGGGTCGACGCCATAGCGCTCGAGCCCGTCGTGCGCGAGCGGGAGCAGCCGGCGCAGCACGAGCTCGGTGACCGGCACGTCGCCGACGCCCGGCCAGTAGACGCGCGCGTCCAGCCCCTCGCGCGCGCCCGCGTGGAGGTTGTCCTCGGCCGCCGAGAACGACATCTGGGTCCAGATCGGGCGCTCCTGCTCCACGAGCGCGCGCACGACGCCGTAGTAGAACGCGGCGTTGGCGAGGATGTCGACGACCGTCGGGCCGGCCGGCAGCACCCGATTCTCCACGCGCACGTGCGGACGCCCGCGCACGACCTCGTAGACCGGCCGGTTCCAGCGGTAGACCGTGCCGTTGTGCAGCCGCAGCTCGCCCAGCTTGGGCGTGTCGCCGCGCTCGAGCACCGCGACCGGGTCCTCCTCGTCGCACAGCGGCAGCAGCGCCGGGAAGTAGCGCACGTTCTCCTCGAACAGGTCGAAGATCGACGTGATCCAACGCTCGCCGAACCACACGCGCGGGCGCACGCCCTGCGCCTTGAGCTCCTCCGGGCGCGTGTCGGTCGCCTGCTCGAACAGCGCGATCCGGGTCTCGCGCCACAGCTCCTTGCCGAAGAAGAACGGCGAGTTGGCGCCGACGGCGAGCTGCATCCCGGCGATCGCCTGCGCGGCGTTCCAGTGGCGCGCGAACTGCTCCGGGTGAACGAGCTGGTGCAGCTGCACGCTCGTGCACGCAGCCTCGGGCGCGATCGAGTCGGCGTAGGCCGACAGCCGCTCGACGCCGCCGATCGCGAGCTGCAGGTCCTCGCCGCGGGCAGCGAAGATCTGCTCGTTGAGCAGCGCGTAGCGCGGGTTGGCGGTGAGCGCGCGCGCGTGCAGGTGCTGCTCGCCGAGCGTCGGCAGGATCCCGACGATCATCATGTGGGCGCCGATCTCGCGCGCCTTCTCCTCGGCCGCGTTGAGGCTGTCGCGCAGCTGCTGCTCCAGGTCGGTGAAGACGCTGCCGTCGAGCAGCCGCGGGGGGATGTTGATCTCGACGTTGAACTGGCCGAGCTCGGTCACGAACGCGTCGTCGGCGATCCGCTCGAGCACCTGGGCGTTCGCCATCGCCGGGTCGCCGGCTTCGTCGGTCAGGTTGAGCTCGATCTCCAGACCGATCGAGCGCTTCTCGGCGTCGAAGCGCGACTCCCGCAGCATCCGCGCGAAGACGTCGAGGTTGCGCTTGACCTTGTCGCGGTACCGCTGCCGGTCCTCACGGCTGAACTCCCGGGCCGCGACCTCTTCCCCCATGCTGCGCACGGTATCTCACATCATCTGGATCGGCGAGACGCCGGTCAGCAGGCGCGCGACGCCGCTGGAGTCGACCGCGATGGGCGGCGAGCTCGCGCCGGCGCGC
>Ga0307415_100000811_pt1 | contig 14227 bp, 15 predicted proteins | sample DK1Cmetagenome_FD_204524 | JGI IMG/M metagenome (GOLD analysis project Ga0307415, IMG submission 204524) | Maize rhizosphere microbial communities from greenhouse at UC Davis, California, United States - DK15-C-2 | ecosystem: Host-associated > Plants > Roots > Rhizosphere > Soil | place: USA...
GGTTCGAGGCCGGCAAGCTGATCGAACGACCCGACCAGACACCGGACAAGGAGGCCGGCGAGGACGTCACCAAGGTCGCCGCGTGATCATGCCCTCACCGGCGATCCACAGAATTTGACGATTCCTCTCACGGAGAAGATCCACGCGCCGCAAGCGTTGGCCCACCACGCTTCCTCTTCCGTGAAGGAGGGCTGGTGGTTTGGATCGTAGGCCCCCTTCAGTAGACGGCCGACGAGTGGAAACAGCCCGATGCCGATGAGCACGGTGGCAACCTGAGCAACCTCGCGGGTCTTCGGGCTACGTGCGTCGTTGTCGTTTGCCCAGATGGCGATAGTGAGGCTAAGCGTGGCGATCAGCAGTTCGAGAACCACGAGACGGTCCTCGGTGCTCAGCTGGCCTTTCAGCAATTCCTTCCAATACACGCCGAGGGCCACGCCTGCGAGCGGCAGGGCGGCGCTGATCACGAACTCCTTCCCCATGGCCGGACAGTAACGGGTAGCCGGCCGCTATACCAGAGCCAGGCGGCGCAGACTGCCTTCCGTAGCGTCTGCGATGTCTTGGCGTTCTCGCCCCTCACCGGCCATCAGCGCACCAGTGGAGCGGCTGTCGGGCGGGCCAGGCCTTTGCCGTGGAGGAGTTCGACGACGACCGGGCCGTGGCCCGCCTGGCTTGGCCCGTGACGACCAGGCGGCCCTGGACCAGGCCTGCGACCTCTGTCTCAGCTATACCGACATCGACCTGAGCATCGGGGGCCGGGCGATCGGGCTGCTAGCCTGGGTGCTGTACCCCGATGTAGCCGCCGCGGACCCGGCCGTAGGCGTCGGGCCGCAGCTGTCGCTCCAGCTGCAGTAGGCTCCAGGCCTTGGTGCCGTCGACCCCAAGGTAGGGCTCGAGGTGGGCGGCGGCCTCCTGGATGGCGTCGAGGTCGACCCCGAGCAGTTCGGCGCAGCGCTCCAGGGGAGCCGCGATCGGCCGGGTCAGGGGGTCGTGGGCTTCCCAGGCGGGCATGCCCGGTAGGGTAGGCGAACAAGTGTTCGAAGAACAGCGGGATGAGGAGCCGTCGTTCTTCACCGTGATTGTCCGGCGCGACCAGGCCGAGCATGCGGCTGAGTCCCTGTCGAAAGGCACCCGGGTCGTGGTCCTGGGCCGGCTCCAGCAACGCACATGGACCGCCAAGGACGGGAGCGCCCGATCGCTGGTCGAGGTCGTGGCCGAGGAACTCGGGCCGAGCCTCACCAGCAGGCTTGACACAGGGCAACTGCGCTGGCCAACGGCGACGACTAGTACTCCAGCCGCAGGTGGCTTGAGGTGAGGGGGCTGAAGATGATCTGAGCGCTGGTCAGCGGAGTGTGAGGACGCGCGCCTGGACTGGCGGGTAGTGCTCGTACTGCTCGGTGATCGAGACCGCGCGCTCCAGGGGAAGGTCCAGGTAGGCCACCGCCGACTCAGTGACCAGCGCATAGGCTGACCGGCCGACCAGGTCGGCAACGTGGTTCTTCAACAGCAGGTGCGCGATCGTCACCTCCGGGCCAAGCAGCTCCTGATGGCCGGCGATCGACTGGACGACGTACTCGCCGTGATGCAGGACGAACTTGAGCTCCAGGCCGCCGATCGATCCACAGGCATCGCAGGTGCAGGCCATGACCCCACGCGCCTCGTCGAGACGAGCGCGATAGGCGCCATAGCAGGCGGTCAGGCAGTCCAGCACCGATTGGCCGCGGACGCTTAGCTCGCCTTCGGCGGCGAAGGCGAACACCGCGTCCCCCTCCAGCTTGGACAGGACGAACGGTGGCGCAATTCGTCCCACAATCCCGTCGAGCAGGCTGGTCAGCAGGGGATAGGCCTTGGGAACAAACCGACCGGCGGCCATGTCGGCGGCGTGAGCTGCGGCGACCGCCTGGAGGAAGGCGGTGTAGCCCGAGATGTCGGCGAGCAGGAGCGTCCCACGACCGGCTCCCGAGTGCTCCTCCACGGTCATCAGTCCGCCCCTCCGCGCCGAGCAGGAACCGGACGCCCACCCGCCACCGTCCGCTGAGGCGAGCCGCCCAGAGGTGCCATCCTGCCAGGTCTCGCCGGGGCACGCCGCAGGAGCCGTCGGACAGGCCCGACTAGGGCGACCAGGAGCGACGACCACTAGCCAGCACGACCTGGACGAGACGACGAGCGGGCGAGGATGGAGGAGCAGCACCATGCCGGCGTTCCGCTCGGTCGTGTCGTGCTGGGTCAAGGCGTCCCGGCGTTGAACGTCTTGGGCGGCTGGCCTTTCGATCTGGTACTCCAGCGACTCTTCCAGAATGTAAATGATCTCCTCGCCCCGATGGGTGTGCTTGACTACCGGCGCTTCCGGGCCGATGTCGACGCGCGACTGGACGACCTCGCGTCCGGGGACGCTGAGATCCTGCTGGAGATCGGTGCGCCACAGTCCCGGCGCCTGCTGGATCGCCATGCCCATTCCTCTTCACTGACGCAGGGACCGGAACGCCGCCCGGAGCTCGGTCGAGAACAGCTGCGGCTCTTCCCAGGCGGCGAAGTGGCCGCCCCGGTCGACCTCGTTGAAGTAGACGAGATTCGGTAGACCTTCTCGGCCCAGCCGTGCGGCGCCTGGATGAGCTCCTCGGGGAACACCGTGTAGGCCACCGGGAGTGAGACCGCAGCCGGTGGCTGTCCCAGACGCGAACCCAGCAAGGATGCTTCGGACGTTCTCCCAGTAGCGTCGGATGCGCCCCTCCTGCACTGGTCATGGGACACACTGACGGAAGGCCGACGCCACAGCGACATATGGGTCGGCTGCATCGTGTGGTCCGTCACCGCCAGTACGACAGCGCGAACTCCGACCATGGCTCGTGGTGCGGGGCCATAGTGGTGATCGTGATTGACACTCTCGTCGTCGAAGAGTGGATCCGTGGGCACGCGGAGCCGGTCGGCGCGATCCGAACCGTGCACGAGCAGCCGTGGGCCACGGTCCTGCGGGTGCCGCTGGCCGACGGCGTCGCCTGGTTTAAGGCGTGCGCGCCGGTGCAGGCGTTCGAGCCGCACCTCACGGCCGAGCTCTTCGCGCGCTGGCCCGACCGTGTCGCGGAGGTGCTGGGCTACGACGAGGAGCGCGCCTGGCTGCTGCTCGCGGACGCCGGCAGGCCCGTCGGCGACCTCGGCAATCCCCCCGAAGCGTGGCTGGGCGCGTTGCCCCGCTACGCCGAGCTCCAACACGGTGAGGCCACCCACGCGCCGGACCATCTCGCCCACGGCGTCCCCGACCTGCGGCTGGCGACCCTCCCGGCGCGCTACCAGGAGCTCCTGGGGCTCGAGCTGCCGCTGGAGCGGGACGGGATCCGCCGGCTGCGGGACTTCGCGCCGCGCTTGGGCGAGCTATGCGACGAGCTCGCTGGCTACGGCGTGCCGGCGACGATCCAGCACGACGACCTCCACCACGCCAACCTCTACCTGGGAGGCGGCCGCCTGCGGGTGCTGGACTGGGGCGATGCGTCGATCGCCCATCCATTCGCGTCCCTGGTCGTCACCTTCCGGTTCCTCGAGGAGCGGACCAGGCTGGCGCCGGGCGACCCGTGGTTCACGCGGCTACGCGACGCCTACCTCGAGCCGTGGGGCCGGGACCTCGGCGACGCCTTCGCCCTCGCCGTCCGCGTCGGCAGCTTCGCTCGCGCGATCGCCTACATCCGACAGCGGGCCGCGCTGCGGCCCGAGGAACGACCGCTGTTCGACACCGACTTCTCGACCGTGTTGGGGCGCGCCGTCGCCCAGACCCTGGGCGACGCCAGCTCCTGACCAACCGCGGCGTGACCTCACCAAGCGGCACGCTGCCGCTAACCGGTTGGCGCCTGTGCAGCCAGCCCCAGGAGCGCCGCAGTCGCCGGGCGGACGCGGTTTGCTTGGCTGGCGAGTTCCAGGGCGATCATGCCGGCAAAGGCGGTGCACCAGCCCAGCAGCCGCTCGACGTCGAGGCCGGTGGCGGCGGCCAGCCGCTCGGCGCGGGCCTGGATTGTCTCCAGGTCGTCGGCCTGCCAGCAGAGCAGGTCGACCGCGTCGAACGCCGGGTCGCCGAGACAGGGTGCGGGGTCGATGGCGACCAGCCCGCGCTCGGCCCGCCGTCCAGGAGGTTGCTGGGCGTCAGGTCGCCGTGGAGCAGGACGATCGGCGAGGCGTCCTGGGCGAGCCGGGTCGCGAGCCGCCGCCCCCGCTCATAGAGCTCCGGCGGGACCAGCGCCGTCAGCTCCCGGTGGCGGTCATACAGCTTGGTCGAGGCGTCGAACAGGTAGGCGACGCGCTGGGCGACGGTCGGGTAGGAGGGGTCGGGAACGCCGCTGGCGTGCAGGGCGCGCAGGAGCTCGGCGACGCTCCCCAGGTCGGGGTAGGTCGAGGAGACGACCAGCGGCGTTCCGGGTTCGATGGCCTCCAGCAGCAGCGCCCCGAGCTGCTCATCCAGCGCGAGCACCGCCGGAGTGTGCACGCTGTGCCAGCCCTCCAGCGCGGCCGCCTCGTCGGCCAGGCGCGCGCGGTCGGGACTGACCTTCAGCACGGCGCCCCGCCCGTCGGCCATCCAGCAGCGCAAGACGACCGACATGCTCCCGCGCGGGATCGGCGCGCCGAGCTCGAACCGCCACCGCTGCGCCAGCGCGCTCAGCACGCCCGGCAGCTCGTCCAACCACGGCGCTACCTGGTTGCCGAAGCGAGCGGTGAGACGCTGCCATGCTCCCGCGTCGATGCACGGAACGGTCGAACCCATGCGCCGACACTAGCGCAGCCATGATCGGCGATCACCGCCGAGACGTGCGAGGCCGGCACCTCCACGACCGTCGCGTTCGCGCGCTCGGCCATGAACCGCTGGAGCGCCGGCGGGATCGCCTTGTCCTCGGTGCCGAGCAGGTACCAGCACGGCAGTGTCTTCCACGCCGGCGGGCCCGACGGCGCGGCTGCGAACACGGCGGCGGCGTACGGCCGCCTCGGGGTCGACGTCGGCGGCGAAGGCTTCGCGGGAACAACTCGGGGTCGAGGAACAGGTCAGCGCCCTCGCTCCCGTCCGGGCCGGTGAGCGGCACCGGCCTGACCGCGGGTCCCACGAGGCTGCCTTCGAACCGCTCAAGGAGCTGCTGCTGGCTCGCGCCCTCGTCGCACACGCACTGGTCCCACCTCCGGGCCGTGACCGGGACCGAACCGGGAGCCGCGCCAACTCGATCCCAGGGCCGAAGGCCGGCCCGCGGGTTGGTTGGTCGGTGGGCGCCGGGGGGCCGTGACGCCACCGACCAACCGAAGCAAGCTAGACACCCACGGCGGCGTTGCCCTGAACATTGACTCTTGGTGAACGCCTCCGGGTCGCCGCCCTGGCCGGCGGTACCTGGGACAGCATCGACAGCTGAGTGGCCGGCCGGGCCGACCCTCTACGTCAGCGAACCCGTCCATGCCGAATAGCACCGGCCGCCAACGCCATTCTGCGAACTGATGGAGAGCGGTCCGAGCTGTGCAGGAACGGCAAGCGGCCCCGAGGGCCTTCGTTCCCCGGGGCCGCAACCCGGACCGGGCGGAGGTGAAGCTCACAACCCGGTCCACGGGGCCGATGGTCACCCACGGCAAGGGCTCGGGTCGAGCACAGGGGACCACCGACCTACTCGAGGAACGACCGTGGCGCGGTGGGCGTTACGGCCAACCGGCGGACAGTTCTCGCTGATTCGATCGACCTCGACTTCTGTTTCGCTCGCCCCGTACCTAGAGCGTAACCACGCTGGTCGGCACGCCGGTCAGCGAGCGGTGCGAGACCGCGGTCAACTACGACTGGGGCGGCGGTAGCCCGTCAGGCGCCGGGGTCGGTGCGGCGCCGTCGCCAAGGTGACGATCGCGCCATAGACCTGGCGCAGAAGTAGCCAGGGAGAGACTGGACTAGCCGAGCGGCTGGAAGGCCCGCTCGAACTGGTGGGCCAGGGTCTGGGAGGCGTCCCACCGGTCGGCGGGGGTGATGAACTCGACGTTGTAGCCCCAGGTCCGGCCTTTGACGTTGATGTGGCTGACTTGGACCCGGCGGCCGTCCCTGACCGCCAGGTACTCGAACACGACCGCAGGCCGGTGGCCGGCGTAGGTCTGGTTCTCGGTGTACGAGACCTCGCGGAAGCCGGCGAGGTTGCGGCGCGCCCAGGCGCGATAGTCCCGGGAGGCCCGGGGCAGGGGGGCGGAGGGGCTCTGAGAGCGGACGGTGAACAGCCGCCGGGCACCGCCTTGCTCCTCCAGGACCGCGGCGTTGTAGCGCTGGCGAGTCCGGACCCGGAACCCGGGCGGGACGCCGACGCGGTTGTTGCCGACCCGGTTGGTGAACACCCGCCACCCGGCCGGCAGCCCGCCAGGGGAAACGACCCTCGTGGAGGGTGTGACCGCTTGGGTGGTGGCGGGCTCCCTGCTGGTGGAGGGGGCCGACCGGGTCGTCTCGGCGCCGCCGCCAGGCGTGCCCCTGGCCGAGGCCGCTCGGTCCTCGTCGGACTCGACCCGGGCGCTGGCGCTGGTCGCCGGTGGAGCCGCCCGGTTCTCGCCCGCCGGGTCCGGCCGCAAGGCATCGGGGAGCCAGGCCAGCAGCAGGCCACCCATGACCAGGAGGGCAAGCACGCCAGCCATCCATCCCCGGATCGGGCGGCGGACCGGCGGGGCCGGCGGGAGGACCGGACCCCTTCGCGGCAGGGCGGCAGCCGTCCCGGTTGAAGGCTCCACCGAGGGCGCCGTGGCCGGGTCGGACGCTGGCGCCTCCAGCGGGCTCCTCCCGGCCGTCGCCATGGGCGCCACCGGCGTCTTGGCGGGCTGTGGGCGAGCAGGTGACCGGGTAGGTGAGCGTGGGACGGCACCGTCAGGTGCTTGGGTCGAAACGAGCTCAGAGGGTGGGGGCGTATGGGCCACCGTGACCAGCCAGCGCAGCCAGATCCGGACCTTGGAGGCGGACAGCCGGTCCTCTGGGTTCTTGGCCAGCAGCGCCGGGAGTAGCGCCTCCAACGGGCCGGCCTGCAGCATCGGTCGTGGATCTTCGTCCACCACCGCGGCCAGCGTCCGGATCAAGGTGCCCTTGTCGAACGGCGGCTGGCCCTCGACGGCGAAGAACATGGTCGCGCCCAGCGCCCATACGTCGGCCGCGGGGCCGCTTGGCCTCCCTCGCGCCTGCTCGGGCGCCAGGTAGGAGGGCGAGCCGAGGGCCAGGGCGGCCGCCGTGAGCTGTGGGACACCCTGGAGTGGGGTGACGCCAAAGCCGGCCAGCCGCACACTACCGTCGTTCCGCACCATCACATTGGCCGGCTTCACGTCGCGGTGGACGATGTCGGCGCTGTGGGCGACCTCCAGCACACTCGCCACCTGAGCGCCGATCTCGGCTACTCGCAACGGCGGCAGCGGCCCCTCGGCCCGCACTAGATCCGCCAGGGTAGGGGCCTGGACGAGTTCGGTGACGATGAAGATCCCATGGTGGCCGGCGACGACGTCGAACACAGTGACCACGCCGGGATGGCTGAGGCGTGCGACCGCTCCGGCCTGACGGAGCACGGATGCCTGGATTGCGCGACGCTCCGGGCCAGCCAGCCACGACGGAAACACAATCTCTCTGACCATGACCTCCCGCCCAAGGAGCGTGTCCTGGGCGTGCCAGACCGTCCCCAGCTCACTTGGTCCAAGGCCAGTCTTGAGGGCGTAGCGGTTGGCGACGACACGGTCGGCTGCACCTACTGTCATGCTGGCCGCCTACCCACTGGCAAGGCCACGAACCGGCAAATCCCGACCTGGACTCACCAGCAGGCAAGCGCCCACCGCCGATGGCGGCAAGCGGCTGGGGCAGGCAGGTGCAAGGCGGGACCGGAGTATCCGTGGCAAGCCGGGCACCTGGGCGGAGTGGCGACTGCGTCATCGTCATCGCTGTCATCGACGGTGACGGCGCATCAAGGCTGCCGCTGCTCCGCCCTGTCAACGCCCTGCGGCGGGCCTGACTACCAGGACCCGGGTTCGCATGTCCTCCGCGGGGATCCTGGCCACCTCAAGTTTCCCCCTACCAGCTGGAGCGGTAGTTCATCAGCTGCACCCCGCCCTGGACAACGTCGGCGCCGGTGTCACAGAAGCGGGCGTCCACATGCCGCAGCAGCTCGGGGTGGACCTCGTCCTCGGCGTCGAACACCGCCGTCACCGTCCCGGTGCAGGCCGCCAGGGCGCTGTTGAGGGCCTTGGGCTTGTTCTTGGGCTGGCTGTAGTCGACCAGCACCCGGATCCGGCCCGGATGCCGCGCGGCCGCCTGCTCGGCCACCACACGGGTGTCGGGTCGTCGTCACCGACCACCGCCAGCACCTCGAAGCGGGGATGGTGGCTGCCGGCCAGCCGCTCCAAGGTGGCCCCGAGCACCGCCTCCTCGTGGCGGGCCGGCACGATCAGCGAGAACGAATGCTGGGGAGCCGTGTCGCCGGTCGGGAACCCGGTGGCCAGCAGCGACGCCGGGTCCGCCAGGCATGCAGCATCCACCACAGTGAGGTGACCGCGATCGCCGTCAGGGCCAGCGCGAACAGCGCCAGCAGGCCGAACAGCGCCAGCTCCACCGGTGACAGGTCGCCTAGCTCCCTGACCGCCGACTCCACCGCGCGCCTGGCCGCCTCCGCCGGTCCGCCCCGCACCAGCTCCTCGACGACCTCGCGAGCCCCCCACCTGTCGCGACGGCCGCGCCGTCACTCGGGCTCGCCGTCCGGCGGCACCAGGTCCGCCTGCCGCGGGCGTGCCCGGCCCGCTCGGACCGGTCGGGCCGGGTCCGACGCCGGCGGGACCGCTGGCCGGCGCGCCGGTTGCCGGCTCGCTGGTCGAGGGCTCGCTGCTGGTCGGTGCCGAGGTTGCGGGCGCGGAGGTTGTGGGCGCCGCGGTCGAGGGCGCGGCGGTGGTGGTCGGGGCGCTGGTGGGTGCGGCCGTCGTCGTCGGGGCAACGGTGGTCGTGGGCTGGTTGGCCCCCGACATCCCCCCGGTCGTGGCCGGTTGCGCGACCGCCGGCCGGCCGTCCGTGGTCATGGTCAGCAGACCGAGCAGCGTGGCCAGCGCCGTGATGACCAACGCCGGGCGCGGTGGGAGGGTCCTGCTCAAGGGACCGGCCACTGACGAGCAGTAACAATCAACGCCTGTTCGGGACTTTCCGCCCCGGCCTCATGCCAAACGTCCCCGTTTCTTCTGTCGACGGCTCGGAGCCGCGGAGCCGGCCGGGAAGTGTTCGGCGTTTGAAGCGGTCGCCTCCGGGTAGGCGCGCCAGCAAGGCGTTCGACGAAGGTTGGCTCTTCCGGTCTGCAAAGGAGCAGCCATGAACGTTGGGGTACTGATCGCCATCCTGGTCGTCCTGGTGGTGATCGTGCTGGGGGCGGTGGTCCTGGCCCAGCGACGACGCACCGGGCGACTGCAGCAGCAGTTCGGCCCCGAGTACCAGCGCACGGTGGCCAGAACCGGCGACCAGCGCAGCGCCGAAGCCGATCTCGCGGCCCGCGAGCAGCGACGCCGGGAGCTCGACATCGTGGCCCTCGAGCCGGCCGCCCGGGACCGGTACCTGGAGGCCTGGCGGGTGACCCAGGGCAGGTTCGTGGATGATCCGGCCGGGGCCACCCGCGAGGCCGACCTGCTGGTGGCCCAGGTGATGCGCGACCGAGGCTATCCGGTGGACGACTTCGACCAGCGCGCCGCCGACGTCTCGGTCGACCACCCCCAGGTCGCCGAGAACTACCGGGCCGCCCACGCCATCTACCAGGCCAACGAGCAGGGGCTGGCCAGCACCGACGACCTACGGCAGGCGTTCGTGCACTACCGGTCGCTGTTCTCTGAGCTGTTGGACGTCGAAGGTGACGGTCGAAGGAGGCCTATCGATGAACGAGCGCCGTGAAGACCTGAGCACGGCCGACCTGGCCGGCCAGCAGCCCACCGACACCGCACCGCCCGACCGCGCCGCAGCGCCCGACGTCCAGCGGCGCGACCCCAGCGACGACCAGCTCGGTCGTGAGGACCTCGCCGCCGATGCGCGGTCGCGGGGCACCCCGGTGGTCGAGGACCGGCGGCCGGACCAGGAATCGGCGACTATGCCGGTCGGCACACCTGCCGGGCAGACCGCTCCCGACCACGGCGCCGGGGGCACCGCGTCCACGACCGGTCCGCTGCTGGCCGCCGAGGATGGCGAGAGGTTCCGGGCCCGCTGGACCGACATCCAGACCGGCTTCGTCGACGCACCCCGGCGGGCGGTCGAGCAGGCCGACGCCTTGGTCGCCGAGCTCATGCAGCATCTGGCCCGGACCTTCGCCGATGAGCGGGGCCGGCTGGAGCGCCAATGGGACCAGGGTGACGACGTCCCCACCGACCACCTCCGCGACGCCTTCCAGCGCTACCGCTCATTCTTCGAACGGCTCTTGGCAACCTGACCAGACGCCGAACGCGATCTCTGTCGGCAAGCCCGTATCAGGCCGACCAGCAGCCGTCTCTGCAACAGGCTGTCATTGGCTGACGTCGAGCGGAGCGCAGGTTCCAGCAACGACGCTTAGCTGGCAGACCCTGCCGCCGATGGCCTGCTGCACCCGGTGGGCCAGCCACTCGAAGTCGCCGCCGACTCCCCAGTTGCCACCCAGCGCGAAGTAACCGCCGCCGCCCTGCTCGGCCAGCCAGCGCAGGTAACGATCCCGCGCCGGGCTGTCCGCGGCCGCCACGATCACGATCCGCACCTGCCGCCCATCAACCGTGCAGCCATGCTCGGCGTTGACGGCGATCGGCGCGTCGGCGGGGCTCAGGTCGGCCGAACCTGCCGCGCACTGGACGCCATGCTCGTTGAGGTCACCGATGATCTGTCTGGCTGTCCGGAAGCGCGGGTCCGCGCCGACCTGCTGGAATGCCACGAGGAGGACGACCAAGAGCAGGAGCACAGCGAGGACCAGCCCGGCCCACGTGGCCCGCCGCCAGTCCATGCGGCATCATCTCCCGGCAGCCGCCCCCTATCGGTGGCAGCCAACTCGTTCTGGAGTGGCCTCACTCCCGCCAGGGCCACCCGTCCCGACGCCACCACCTACCAGTTGGCGGGATCACCTACGCGGGTGTAGTAGTCAAGCGTGGCACGCGCACGTGCCCGCTCGGCGTCCGGCAGCAGCAGCGGGTCTCCGCTCAGCTGAGCGCGGCGCCGCTGCGAGGCTCGAGCTCGACACAGCAGCGTACGAAATCGAGCGAGCATCTCCCCAGTCTGTTCGGTGCGCTTCAAGGGTCTCATCACCCGCCGCGGCGAGCAAGGCTACCCGAGGCGGTGTCATGGGGGATCGGCCGTTGACGGCGGTGCGGGTGCGGGCCAGCGTGGGCCGCCCGGGCGCTTCCGTGAGACGAGGTGGCGGCGGACTCGGGCGGCTGAGTGGGCGGCCTGGGTTTGAACCGGCAGAGCGCGGGGGTACCACCATGCCGCTGGTTGCGCCGCGTCTGGCGACCACCAAGCGAGACCACCGTGCGCCGCGTGCTGGCCCCGTCTCGACCCCGACGCATTGGACTTGGTCATCGGCCGGTGGCTAGCCGACCGGCAGCCACCCCTACCCAGGGCGGCGTGGCGGCAGGCGATCGCGGTCGACGGCAAGACCCTGCGCGGCAGCGACCACCACGGTCACCGGCCCTACAACGCCCGCGACGCCACCCGCGTCCTGCCACTCCCTTGGCATCACCAGCCCATGCAACGGCACCATCTCCGCCTCGCCGCGGCCCCGCTCGGGCTGCTCATCAACGACCACCTCGACCCGTCTTGTGCGGGTCGCTTCGAGCGGCCATGACGGTCTGCGCTGCCCCGGCCAGGGTGACCCAGTGGGGAAAGAGCCTTGAGTCTCCAGCTACTGGAGGCTGGAAGATGGGGCATGGACGGCGATATGCGCTACTCGATCGGGGAGCTGGCCCGACGGACCGGGCTGTCGCTGCGCACGATCCGGTTCTACTCCGACGCTGGGGTGCTGCCGCCGGCTGACCGTAGCCCTGCTGGGTACCGCCGGTACGGCCTGGAGGCGCTGGCGCGTCTGGACCTGATCCGGACGTTGCGTGAACTCGATGTGGACCTCGCCACCATCCGGCGGGTGCTGGACCACGAGGTCTCGATCGCCGAGGTCGCCGGCGTCCATGCCCAGGCGCTGGAGGTGCAGATCCGCACCTTGCGGCTGCGCCGGGCCGTCCTGCGCGCGGTGGCCGAGCGGGGATCCAGCCCGGAGGAGATGAGGCTCATGAACAAGCTGGCCAAGCTCTCGGACACCGAGCGGCGCAGGATCATCCACCAGTTCATCGACGACGCCTTCGGCGGCCTGGACGCCAACCCGACCTCGGGGCCATGCTTCGCTCGGCCATCCCAGAGCTCCCCGACGACCCCAGCCCCGCCCAGGTCGATGCCTGGGTGGAGCTGGCCGAGCTGGTCCAGGACCCGGACTTCACGGCGAGCGTCCGCCGGATGGCCGAACTCCAGGCCGCCGAGCGCGCCGCCGGCGAGCCCTCCGGCTCCGGCCTGCACCACGAGCTGACCAACCAGCTCCGCGTACGGATCGAGGCGGCGCTCGCCGCCGGGATCGACCCAGCGTCCCAGCAGGCCCGCCTTCACCTGGCCGATCTGGTCGGCTGGTATGCCCGGACCTTCGGCAAGGCCGACACCCCCGGCTACCGCAGCCAGCTGCGGATCCGACTGCAGACCGCCAACGACCCACGGGTTGAGCGGTACTGGCAGCTGCTCGCCACCATCAACGGCTGGCCCACGCCACCGACCCTGGCTCCGGTGTTCGAGTGGTTCATCCAAGCGCTCCAGCATCACCCCGACCCGATGACAACCCCAGCCTGAGCGGCAGGGCCGCCAACCACAGCGGGCCAGCACCGTGATCTAGCTCCACCAGGGTGACCACTCCATACGACAGCGGGGCGCCCAGGTCGGCCGGATGGTCGGCTCGAATGCGGCGGCGGAGGCGGAACCGGTGTCGGCGATCTCGCCGCCAATGGTCGTCGCAGTCAGCTGACCCGGCTGTCATAGGATCTTGTGCTGTGGACGCGAACGACCGCCAGCAACCGCGCGCGACGAGCCATCCAGGCCCGGACCCCGTGCGGGATCGGCCTCTGGACCAGCGAGTCGCCCGTGTCGACTACGACGCCGAACTCCGGCTGCACGACCAGGTCCTTCGCCGCAGGTACAACATACGGGCAGACGACCGGGTCCTGGACATCGGCTGTGGAACCGGCCGGACGACGCGGGACGCCGCGCGGTCAGCCCGGCGAGGGAGCGCGCTCGGAGTCGACCTCTCCGCCTCGATGATCGAGCGGGCCCGCGAACTCGCCCGGGCGGAGAGCGTCCACAACGTTGCCTTCGAGCAGGGCGACGCGCAGGTGCACGGCTTTGCGGAGGGCGGTTTCGACCTCGCCATCAGTCGGTTCGGGACGATGTTCTTCGATGACCCCACCGCGGCGTTCGCCAACATCGCGGTGGCGCTTCGGCCCGCCGGGCGCCTGGTGATGATGGTCTGGCAGGAGCACGAGCACAACGAATGGTCCGGGGCGATCGAACGGGCGCTCGGCCGTGAGGGGTCGCCGGTCCCAGCCCCGGAAGCGCGGGAGCCGTTCTCGCTTGCCGATCCAGACACCGTGGAGGCGATCCTCGGCGCGGCGGGATTCGGCGAGGCCACGTTCACCGACGTCCACCAGCCCATCTACTACGGCCCGGACGTCGCGGCGGCCCTCGAGTGGGTCGGCGGTTTCTCGAGCACCAGGGAGTTGCTGATGCGCTTGGGTGCCGCCGCCGCTGAGCAGGCGCTCGAGCGTCTCCGTGAGGCCCTCGCCGCGCACGCAAGCGAACGTGGCGTGTGGCTCGATTCGCGGGCCTGGATTGTCGAGGCCCGCCGTCGGTGACCGAATCGACCGCATCTGCGCGTTCCTGCGGTCAGCAGAGCCCGGCCGAGCCCGCTCGGATGCCTCACGAAGCGGGAGCGCACCCCGTGGGCGGGTAGCATCGCGCCGATGCGCTCAGGACTCTTCGTGCCGATCTTCGATGCGCTGGCGGACCCCGCGCTCGTCGCCCGGCTGTCCGCCGAGGCAGAGGAAGCCGGATGGGACGGAATCTTCCTCTGGGATCACGTCCGCTGGCGGGAGCCGGTTCTCGAGGTCGCCGATGCCTGGATCACGCTCGCGGCGATCGCCACCGCCACACAGGCGATCCGACTCGGTCCGATGGTCACCCCGCTCGCCAGGCGCCGACCGGTCAAGGTCGCCAGGG
>Ga0307415_100000812_pt1 | contig 14224 bp, 16 predicted proteins | sample DK1Cmetagenome_FD_204524 | JGI IMG/M metagenome (GOLD analysis project Ga0307415, IMG submission 204524) | Maize rhizosphere microbial communities from greenhouse at UC Davis, California, United States - DK15-C-2 | ecosystem: Host-associated > Plants > Roots > Rhizosphere > Soil | place: USA...
GCCCCTGGTCCGGGAGTTCTGCCGCCACCACCACCTCCCCTACACCGAAGCCACCCTGGTCGGCTCCTACACCCAAGCCCTCCGCCACCTCCACACCGTCGGCGCCCCCCTGCGCCCAGTACGGACAGCCGCCGACTAGCATCGCCGCTGCACCATGGAGGCGCTCGGCGAACACAGCGAGGGGATCTCCTGTCAGTAGGCAGGGGGGCCTTGAACGCCGATCTTGACAGTTGAACAGTGTTCAGACTACTATGAACATAGTTCAACTCGGCAAGTGAGCGCTGGTCAGTCACCGTCTGCGTCCTCCCCGAGCCAGCGGGCCGCACGGCCCAAGAGACGAGGGAGACCAGATGACCACGATGCGATGGGACCCGTTCCAGGACCTGCGCAGCGCGCAGGACGAGATGGCCCAGATGAGCCCGATGCTTGCCCACGCGCTGGGCCTGCACGCCCAGCAGGGCAACGCTCGGGCCACGACCACGGCCTGGGCGCCAGCGCTGGACATCTCCGAGCGCAAGGACGCCTACCTGGTCAACGTCGAGCTGCCCGGCCTCAAGCCCGAGGACCTCGACATCACCATGGAGGATGGCCTGCTGACCATCCAGGGCGAGCGCCACTTCGCCCACGACTCGTCCGAGCAGCAGTTCCACCGGGTCGAGCGCCGCTACGGCGCCTTCCGCCGCTCGATCACCCTCCCCGCCCATGCGATGGCCGAGGGGATCCAGGCTTCGTTCGAGGACGGCGTGCTCCAGATCCTGGTGCCCAAGGCCGAGGAGGCCAAGCCCAAGCGCATCCAGGTCCGCCCCGGCCGCATGGAGGTACCTGCGGCAAGCAGTGAAGGCGCAAGCAGCCAGGACGCAACGCCCAGGTAAGTCGAACCGGGGCCGGAGCCGGAGTGGGCTGGCTCCGCCCCCGGCTCCACCCGCCGCCGCCCCCCGTCCGTAGGTTCCCACCACAGCTAGGAAGAACGACAGAGGTGCTCTGATGCCACGCTGCCCGCTGTGCCGATCGGCCCTGGTCACCATCGGTTTCGGTCTGTACCCGACCGCCACCTGCACAAGCTGCGGGGCGCGCTGGATCCAAGACGGCTACCAGCAGCGGGCGATCAACCAGGTCCAAGAGCCCACCCTGTTCGCCTCGGCCCGCTAGGACTGAACCATGGCTGGCCGCGCCACACCTCCCCACGCTCCAGCGGCTGCTTCCTGAGAGGACCCCGCCATGGTGATTCACTACCCACCCGAGCGGCTTCGCCGAAACAGCGACCGGCCAACCGCGATCACCGACGTCCTGGTCACCACCTCGGGATCGTCCCACCAATCCGGTGAAATCCCGCTGGGCACCCCGACCTGCTCGGCCAGCGGCCGCCGCGGCCGCTGGGCGCTGTACCCCAGCGGCGAGGAGGTTGTGGTCGCCTGGCCAGGCGGCGCCCTGACCGGCTTACCGGCCGAGGTTGCCGGTGAACTGAACCGTCTCGGCGGCGACGGTCGCGATGAGCTGGACCGCGGCGCTGTCTGGGCGATCCGGCAGTTCCTGACCGACCCCGCCGCCGGCGACGCCACTCGGTGGTCGTCGACCCGGGCGCGGACCTGGTCGACCCCAGCCGTCGGCTACTGGCTCAGCGGCCCCGCCAACCAGCCCAGCCACCAGCACCCCCAGGCCAGCCGGCCTGGTGCACCAGTACCGCCCCGGCTGATCCCACTGCCCGACCCCAGCCCGCAGCCGACCCCAGCGAAGGCCGCCTGACCGCAGCCAGGGTTACCAGGCGACGGCCGGCCGTCGTTGCCGACGGGTCGGTTCCATGCCGAACCGAGAACGGAGCCGACGACATGACCACAGCCACCAGCACCCCCGCCACCGCTCCTCCTCCCACCCAAACGGCGGCGCCGCCGGGGCTGCGGCTGCAGCTGGACCCCACGATGGCCGGAACAGGCGCCCTGGACGGCGGCTGGTGGCCACACTCGCGGGATCCCAAGGCCGAGCTCCCCGGCCTCATCGCGGGCCTGGACTCATCCCTTGGGCCGATCACTCGGGTCGCACTCAACCTGGACGCCTGGGACGCTGCTCCCCGCCGCGTGGCCGTGGACGGTCGTCACCTGCGCGTGGGCTGGTTCCGCCATATGGACGGCCACACCATCGGGGTGACCAGGGCATCCCAGGACCGCGTGATCTTGCTGGTCGTCCCGTCGCAGGCAACCGCGGCAGGGGCCGGGATCGCGATGGCCATGGCCGCCGACGCGGACAGCAGCGCCGGGCCGGCCGACATCCTGGCAGCAGCCGGAATTGGCGGCCAGGACCCCGCCCCCGTGTCCCGGTCGTAACGCCCACTCACCCTCCGGCAAGGAGCGGCGATGCCGATCGCACCGGCGAAGCTCGCCAGAAGCCTTGGCGCGCTGGGCCACCTGGACGTCGAACAAGGCTTGGCAGGGACACTGGAGCAGGTGCTCGGCTCGGCCAAGACGCTGTTGAATGCGGACCGGGTCGGGCTCATGCTCGTCGACCAGGCCGGCGCGTTGGGTTGGGCGAGCGCCTCCGACGGGATGGCGGAGGCCAGGTCCGGCGACCTGACCGTGCCCGTCCGGGTCGGTGGTGGCCCGGTGGGGAGCCTGGATGTCTACGTCATCGCCTCAAGGCGCTGGGACGACAGTGAGGTGGCCGCCCTGCACGCCTATGCCGGGCTGGTCGCGAGCCTGCTTGTGGCCGCGGTGACGGCCCGGGTCACCGGCCGACTGGCCGACCAGTTGCAGGCCGCCTTTGCGCACCGGTCGATGATCGAGCAGGCCGTCGAGATCCTCGTCGACCGCGAAGGCCTGGACGCTCAGGCGGCGTTGGCGTGGCTGGGAGCGGCGGCCAGGTCGTCGGGATGCCCGCTGGTCCAGATGGCCCGCGATGTGGTTGGTGGGGCGCCGCTGCCCTCGGACCTGCTTGCCCAGGCCAGGGCGGAGCGGCGCGAGGCCACCGACCTCGAGGTCGCCACACATCGCCGGGACTCCGAGCTGCACGAGGGCGCGGCCCGAAGCTACGAGCGGCGCGGTCAGGCTGGCCGAGCCCAGACCGAGCGTCTGCAGGCGGCCGCTGCCCGTGGCCGGATCATCGACGCCGAGGCCGAGCGACGCCGCGCCGACGCAGAACCCTAGGCGGCCTGCCGCCGCGGCCTGGTCCGCCGCCGCGAGCGTTCAGGCGGTAGACAGGCGAAACAGGCTGATGGGTCAGCTCAGGAACTGTTCGGCGATGATCCGCTCTTCGAGCGAGTGGTCGGCGTCAAAGAGCAGCTGCACGGCGGTCGAGGTGTCCTCCCGGATGGTGACCGACACGACGTGGAACAGCTCGTGGAAGTCGGCGGTGGCGGCCAGTGGCCGCTTGTCGGCATCCAGGTTCTCCACGACGATCTCGGCCGTGTGGGGGACAAGGGCGCCTTTCCACCTTCGCGGTCGGAACGGGCTGACCGGGGTGACGGCGAGCAGGTTGGAGCCGAGCGGGATGATCGGCCCGTGGGCCGACAGGTTGTAGGCGGTGCTGCCGGCTGCGGTCGCGACGATCAGGCCGTCACCCACGAACTTGGCCATTCGCTCCACCCCGTCGATCGACAGGCGGATGTTGGCCGAGTGGGCGGAGAGGCGGTTGACGGCGACCTCGTTGAAGGCAAGGGCGTGCGCCCTGCGCCCGTCGGGGTAGGTGGCCGCCAGCCGCAGCGGGTGAATGGTGATCGGGGTCGCGGCGCCAACGCGTTCAAGCAGGCCGTCGGGCCGGTATTGGTTCATGAGGAATCCGACGGTGCCACGGTTCATGCCAAAGATCGGCCGACCGAGCTGCAGGTGCTCGTGGATCGTGTGGAGCAGGAGGCCGTCGCCGCCGAGGGCCACGATGACGTCGCAGTCGCCGGGGTCGACCAGGTCGTAGCGGGTCGCGAGCTCGGTCTGGGCCGCGCGCGCCGGCGCCGCGCTCGACGCCACGCAGGCGATGCGCGGTTTGGACGCGACCCAGGCCATGGCGCTATCCGCCCGTGAGGGTCGGGGTCCACGGTTGCACTCTGCTCCACGGCACGGCGTGGGCAGCCGTCCTTGAGGCTGACGGGCTGGTCGGAGACGCCCTGCGTCTCAGGTCGACCTCTGGCATGCGGCCCATGATGCCCGGTGGCCCTGCTCTTGGTAAGCCTTGAGCTGGCCGGGGTCGAGCGGTAGGGATTCGGATTCAGGACCGCCCTCCGTCATAGGAACTGTCGCCTCAGCACACGGCTGGCGCAAGCGGCCATACCCCATCAGCCAGCTTCACGGGGGTAAGCATCTACTAGGCTCGCGCAGACCACGCAGGGGGGCCCTTCGATTCCGGCGGGGGCTCCACCAAGGCGATGACCAGAGAAACGCTGGCCGTCTTGTTGTTCGGGGCGCTGGTCCCCCGACGGTCGGTGGATCCTGTTCACCAAGCCCGGAGGAAAGCTCTACGTCGTCCGCCCGGATGGCAGCGGACTCCGGCGGATCCTGCTGGACACCGGTCCCGGCCGCTCCTTCGCGTTCCAGCCGGGATGGTCGCCCAACGGCAAGCGGATCGTGTTTTCCATGGCCCTGCAGAGCGCCGGCTACCAAGAGGACATCTTCACGGCCCGAGCCGACGGCACCGACCTCAGGCGGGTCACCAACACGCCAGACACTGAGGAGTTCGGGGACTGGGGCCCATCTAGGGGATAACGTCTACCGATACGGCCCCTGGCCACCGGCCGCCGCTACTGGTCCGGAGCGGCCAGGGGCCATCTCCACCAGGTGTCCCAATGCCGGACCGTTGCCATCGGACCTATCAGGTGCCAGGGCGGGGCGAGGTCAAGGTCCCGCCGGCATCGGGCGGAGGTGCGCCCGGACCTGAGCCGTCTAGCCCGAGGAGGCGGCCACCAACCTCACGACCTGGAGACCGATCGGGTGCTATGACCGGTTCCGACCTCGCGAAGCTCTCGGCGAACCGACCCGGAGCAGGAGCAGCCCGGCGAGCAGCAGCACCGCGGCGATAGCAATGAACACCAGGTCGTAGGGAAGGTTATTGGGCGCTCCGACCCGGACCTGATGGAGCCCGAGCAGCTTGTGCTGGACGATGCCGTCATACAGATTGAAGCCTCCAGCCCCAAGCAGGATCCCCGCCGCTGACTGCCTCAGCGGATCACGTTCGGTCCGCCATCGCTGGACCAGCAGCACCAGCCCGATGACCAGCGCGGAGGTCGACCCAAGGTGGAAGATCCCGTCGGCGATCAGTCCGGCGGCCTGGCTGCCCCGGTCATAGAAGTGGTGCCAGCGCAGCAGTTGATGCAGGACGATCTCGTCCAGGCTGCCGGCCACGCCGATGCCAACCAGTACCGCTGGCCACAGCAGCGACCGGCTCGACTCCTCGTTGGCCACGTCAACTCCATCGTCGGATCGTGCAGGGTTGCCACCCGTTCCTGATCGTGAAACCGGCCGGTCAGCCTCGCCAGTCAGGAGGCTGCCCCGGGCGCCGACGTAGGTAGGCGAGGTCTAGGCCTGCCACTCCCCAGCAGGCTGGTACCGGCCGCCTGGTAGAGGTCAGCCGCCCGAGGCAGCCACAGCCGGTGTATCCCTCAGCACCGATGTCGAACCCGAGCGCCCAGCAACGCCGATGGAGCGACCGAGGATGAGGTCAGGCCCGTGGGTCGAGGGCGACCTTGATCCAGCCGGGCTCCCGGCGGTCGAAGGACTGGTAGGCCTCGACCGCGTCGACCACGTCGTCGACCTGGGTGAGGACGTTGGAGGGGTCGACGGCCCCGGCCCGGGTCATGGTGACCAGCTCGGGGATGTAGCGGCGGTGGTTGCAGTTGCCCATCTTCACGGTCAGGTTTTTGTTCATCGCCTGGCCGATGGGAAACGCCTGGGCCTGGGGTGGGTAGACGCCGATGATGCCGAGGGTGGCCGCCTTGGCCACGCCCTCCACCGCCCACTGGAGGGCCTGGGACGGGGCGTCGCCTGGCACCCAGGTGTCGCCCTGGGGGTTGGTCTCCGGCGCCACCTGCTCCAGCTCGTTGGCGAACTGGCCGGCCTGCTGCTCGGCCTCCTCGGCGGCAGGGCCGGTCTTGGGGCGCTGGGCGTCGATGCCCACGGCGTCGATCACCCGGTCGGGGCCGCTGCCGCCGGTCAGCTCGCGTAGCACCTGCGCCGGGTCCTCGGCGTTGAAGTCGATCGTCTCGGCGCCCTGGCGGCGGGCCGCGTCCAGGCGCGAGGGCTCCCCGTCGACGGCCAGGACCCGCCCCGCCCCCTGGAGCAGGGCGCTGTAGACGGCGAACTGGCCCACCGGGCCGCAGCCGAGCACGGCCACGATGTCGCCCTTGCTGACCTCGGCCAGCCTGGCCCCGAACCAGGCCGTTGGGAAGATGTCAGACAGCATGATCGCCTGGTCATCGGTGACCTCGTCGGGCAGCTTGACCAGGCCGACGTTGGCGAAGGGGACGCGCACCAGCTCTGCCTGCATGCCGTCGAAGGGGCCGCTGGGCTCGGGGCCGCCGAAGAAGGCGGTGCCGGCCTGGGGACCGTTGGGGTTGGCGACGTCGCACTGGGCGTAGTAGCCGGCCCGGCAGTAGGAGCAGCTGCCGCAGCCGATGGTCGAGGGGATCACCACCCGGTCCCCGGGTCGTAGGTTGCGGACCCCGGGCCCGACCTCCTCGACCACCCCGACGCCCTCGTGGCCCAGGATCGTCCCCTCCCGCATCCCGGCCATGGTCCCGCGCACGAAGTGCAGGTCGGTGTCGCAGATGGCGCTGGCGGTGAGGCGCACCACCGCGTCGGTCGGCTCCTGGAGCTTGGGGTCGGGGACCTGGTCGAGGCGGATGTCGCCGACGCCGTGGAACACGACAGCACGCATGACCTTCTCCTCCGGAAGCTGATAGTCGCCGGCCAACCGGCCAACCCACCCGGGCCCGGGCTAACGGCCCGGGGCTCCGCCGGCGCTCACCCGCGGAGCTTGTCGACCTGGTCCTTGATGAGGGTCCTGGCGGTGGCCAGCTTGTCGGGCTGGCCGCGCAGGAACGCCTCGGCGAAGCCCTTGGCCTGCTTGAACTCGATCTTGCCGGGCAGCGGCGGCTCGTGGGGGTTGACCACGCAGTCGACCAGAGCCGGACCGGGGTGGTCGAGGGCGGCCCGGACGGCGGCCTCCAGGTCGCCGGCCTTCTCGACCCGGACGCCGAAAGCGCCGCAGGCCCGGGCGACCTGGGCGAAGTCGATGCTGCGGTCGTAGCGGACCCCGTACTCGGGGTAGCCGAGGACGACCTGCTCCCATTCGATCTGGCCGAGGGAGGCGTTGTTGTCGACGACCACGGTGATCGGCAGGTCGTAGCGGACGGCGGTGTCGAGCTCGGCCATGAGCATGGCCAGCCCGCCGTCGCCGACGAAGGCGATGCACTGGCGGCCCGGGAGGGCCCACTGGGCGGCGATGGCGTACGGAAGCCCGCAGGCCATGGTGGCCAGGTTGCCCGACAGGTAGAACCGGCGGTCGCCGCGGATCCTCCAATGCCGGGCCGCCCAGGTCGCGATCGTGCCCGAGTCGCAGGTGAGGATCGCGTCGTCGCCGGCCAGCCGGTCGACCACCGCCATCAGGTACTGCGGCTGGATCGGGGCGCGGTCGGGGCTCTCCAGGGCCTCCATGTCCTCGCGCCAGGCGGCCATGGCCTCCTGGGCCTGTTCCAGGAACCCGCGGTCCGTCTTCCCCTCCAGCAGTGGCAGCAGGGCCCGCAGGGTCTCGGCGGCGTCGCCGACCAGCGGCACCTCGGTCGGCATGCGGTTGCCGGCCCGGACCGGGTCGTTGTCGATCTGGACGGTGCGGGCCTGGCCGGGCTCGGGCAGGTGGGCGGTGTAGGGGAAGTTGGTCCCGACCATCAGCAGGGTGTCGCACTCGTGGACGGCCGCCTCGCTCGGCTTGGTCCCGAGCAGCCCCAGCCCGCCGGTGGTGAGGGGGTGGTCGTCGGGTACGGCCGCCTTGCCCGGCAGGGTCTTGATGATCGGGCTGGCCAGCGTCTCGGCGGTGGCCAGGACCTCCTCGCGGGCGCCGAGAGCGCCCGCCCCGACCAGCATGGCGACCTTGGTCCCGTGGTTGAGGTCGGCGCGGTCGCCGGGGTGCGGGCCGGACCGACCGTCGGCCACGGCTCGGCGTCGGCCGGGGCCACCTGCAGGTCGTTGGGGAAGGTCAGGTGGCTGACCGTGCGGCGGGCCAGACTGGTCCGCATGGCCCGGTCGACCAGGGACGGGATCGAGGCCGGGACCGTGATCATCACGTTGTACTCGGCCACGTCCATGAGCACCCGGTCCAGGTGGACCTCCTGCTGGTGGCCGGTGCCGAGCACGGCTGTCTCCTGCATGCCGGTGATGGCCAGCACCGGGGCATGGTCGAGCTTGGCGTCGTACAGGCCGCTGAGCAGGTGCAGGCCGCCGGGCCCGGAGGTGGCCAGGCAGACCCCGACCCGGCCGGTCGCCTTGGCGTAGCCGGCGGCCATGAACGCGGCCGCCTCCTCGTGGTGGACGAGCACGAACCGGACCTTGTCCTGGTGGCGCCGCAGCCCCTCCATGATCCCGTTGATCCCGTCCCCGGGCAGCCCGAACACGGTGTCCACGCCCCAGTCGGCCAGCCGCTCGACCAGCAGTTCGGATGCGATCTTGTCCATGCGGACCCCCAGGGTGGCGAGGCGGACAGGTCAATCGGTGTGTGGTCTGGCCCCCCGGCGGGCATGGGAAACGGCGAGAAGCCGCCAGACGCCGTGGGAGGCCGGGAATGGCGACAAAGAAGCAGGTCACCGCCGCCAAACGCAACGTCAAGAAGGCGCAGGCCGGGGCGAAGCAGAAGCGCTCGATCGCCAGCATGCCGGCCAAGACCCGCAGTGCCCTCGGCAAGCAGGGCGCGGCCGTGGCGCAGCGCAAGCGCGCTGGCGGGTCCTCGCCCAAGACCCGCCAGGAGCTGTACGAGATCGCCAAGCGGAAGAACCTGTCCGGTCGCTCCAAGATGGGCCGGGACGAGCTGGCCCAGGCGCTCGGCTACAAGTAAGGCGGCGGAGGGCTTCGCGTGAGGCCCCGCACCCGATCAGGCCTCCACCAGCTGTGTCCGCATGCCGGCCAGGGCGCGGCGCAGCAGCCGCGACACCTGCATCTGGGTAGGCCCTAGCCAGCCCTGACCAGGTCGGCCAGGAACCCTCTGGGTTGGCCGAGCGGATGGTGGGCTAGCCTGCGCGTGGCCGCTCCGGCCGCCGATCTCTGCCGTCGAGCTGGTACCGGCCCGCCGGCAGTGGGCAGACCCAGATCCCGTGTGCCAGCGTCGGCTGGCCGGGGCGGCCCTCAACCCGGGGCACGTTCCTGCGCGCCTACGGCTGGATCGAGAGATCAACCCGGCCGAGCGGCCCAAGGTCGGCGACGACCTGGTCGCCGACCGTCAGACGGTCGGGCTGGTCGGGGATGGCCGCCACCATGGCGCCTCGGTGGCCAGCCGCTGGCCCATCGGCCAGGTCCACGAGGTCAACTTGCACCTGACGCCCAGAACCGGCGACTACAGCTGCGGCGCCGTGATCGCTGAGGTGCTGGCACCCGAGCCGCTGGGGCGGTTGCTGATGGTGAGCCACGGCCCGCCCTGGCCGTGGTGGTGGGAAGTCGAGCGCGAGCTCCAGGCGCTGGCCGTGGTGCGCCGCACCGAGGAGCTGGTAGTCCAGGATCCGACCTGCTGGTGCGCTGCCACGACCACTACGGCGTGGTCGCCGACCTCAAGGTGACCAGGGCCGACTCACCGGACGCTCCGCCAAGCGATGCTGGCGGCGCACCCATCACCCCAGCTTTGGGACGGGACCCCGCCGGCCTTGCGCAACACCGTTCAGGGCTTCGTCCCGCAGGATCGACCAGACCTCCAGGTCGTGGTACTCGCCTTGGTGGAACCAGCAGCCACGCATCATCCCCTCGAAGGTGAAGCCGCACTTCTGGGCGACGCGCTTGGAGGCAACATTGCCGGGGTGGATGTTCAGCTGCATCCGGTTGACGCGCTTGCGACCGAACACGTACCCGACCAGCAGCCTGACCGCGTCCGAGGTGTACCCGCGGCCCGCGTGCTGGTCCCCGAACAGCTGGTAGGAGATCTCATACCCCTGAAGATAATGGGTGATCGGGAAGTACTCGATCTCGCCGACGATCTCCCCGTCCTTCACCATCACGAGCATGCCTTCGTCGGCTTCCCAGAAGCCGTTCTTGGCGAACGCGGCTCGGAACGCGGGTTCGCTCATCACGCCCAACGGGAAGTAGGGACCTCTGGTGTCGAGGTTCGTCATCAGCTCGTAGAGCGTCGCCAGGTCGGCGTTGCGGACAGGCCGCAGCTCGATCACGTCGCCACGAAGCATCAGATCACCCGCATCCGTTCTCGCCGCGTCGTTCTGGCACGACCGACCCGTCGACCGACATCGCTCGCTCGGACCTTACCTTGGACGACCGCATCCACCTCGCCGCACCGGACACGGGCCGGCGCATGCCCGGCTGACCTGGCTGTTTCCGCCTGGCGTTTTCGGTCTATCCGGGTGCCTCCGTTCCTGAAGCTGCCGTCGCAGCGGCTCGCGAGATCGAGAAGGGACTGATCGATGAGGGCCTTGACCTGGCAGGGCAGGCGTGATGTTCGCGTGGAGTCCGTCCCGGACCCGACGATCGAGGCGCCGACCGACGCCATCGTGCGCATCACCTCGACCGGCCTGTGCGGATCGGACCTGCACCTGTACGAGCTGTTCGGCCCGTTTCTCGGCAAGGGCGACGTGCTCGGGCACGAGCCGATGGGCATCGTCGAGGCTGTCGGCGCCGAGGTCACCCAGATCAAGCCGGGTGACCGGGTCGTGATCCCGTTCAACATCTCGTGCGGCCACTGCTGGATGTGCGGCAACGGCCTGCAGTCGCAGTGCGAGACGACCCAGGTGCGCGAGCATGGCACCGGTGGGGCGCTGTTCGGCTACACCAAGCTGTACGGCCAGGTGCCCGGGGGCCAGGCCGAGCTCCTGCGGGTCCCCCAGGCCCAGTACGGGCCGATCAAGGTGCCCGAGGGCCCGCCCGACGAGCGCTTCCTGTTCCTCTCGGACGTGCTGCCGACCGCCTGGCAGGCGGTGGCCTACGCCGACATCCCCGCTGGCGGCAGCGTCGCCGTGCTTGGGCTCGGCCCCATCGGCCAGATGAGCGCCCGGATCGCCCGCCACCTGGGCGCCGCTCACGTCTTCGGCGTCGACCTGGTGCCCGAGCGGCTGGAGATGGCCCGCCGCAACGGGGTCGAGGTCATCGGCCTCGACGACCATGACAGCCTGGCGGAGGAGCTGCGCGAGCGGACCGGCGGACGGGGCCCGGACTCGGTCATCGACGCCGTCGGCATGGAGGCGCACGGGTCTGGGGGCGCCAAGGCCGCCCAGGCCTTCGTCGGGCTGCTCCCGGACGCGGTGGCTCGGCCGATGATGGAGAAGGCCGGGGTGGACCGGCTGGCGGCGCTGCTCGCCGCTATCGACATCGTCCGGCGGGGCGGGACGCTGTCGATCAGCGGGGTCTACGGCGGCATGGTGGACCCGCTGCCCATGCTGCAGCTGTTCGACAAGCAGCTGACGGTCCGCATGGGCCAGGGCAACGTCAGGCGCTGGGTCGACGACCTGCTCCCCCTCGTCCTCGACGACGCCGACCCGCTGGCGGTGACCGACCTGGCCACCGACCATCTGCCCCTCGAGCAGGCTCCCGAGGCCTACGCCGCGTTCCAGGAGAAGAAGGACGGGACGATCAAGGTCGTCTTCCACCCCTAGCAGTCGTTGGCCCCGCGAGGCCCGACAGAAAGGTGACCATCGTGCAAGAACACCAGAACCCGAGCAGCAGCACCGGCCGGCCGCTGGTCCTGGTGACCGGGGCGTCGACCGGGATCGGGCTGGAGCTGGCGCGCGTGTTCGCGGACAACGGCTTCGACCTGATCCTCACCGCCGAGGGCGACGAGCTGGCGGCGGCCGAGGCCAGCCTGGCTGGTAACGGCGCCGAGGTCCGGACGGTCAGGGCCGACCTGTCGACCTACGACGGGGTCGAGCGGCTCTGGTCGGCCGTGGCTGCCGACGGCCGGCCCCTCGATGCCGTGGCCCTCAACGCCGGTATCGGCGTCAATGGCGACTTCACCCGGGACATCCCCCTCGAGGACGACCTCCAGCTGATCGCGGTCAACGTCAACGCGGTCGTCCACCTGGCCAAGCGGGTGCTGCCGGGCATGGTCGAGCGGGGCGCCGGCCGGGTGCTGATCACCTCCTCGGTGGCCGCGACCATGCCGGGGCCCTACTACGCCACCTACGCCGCCTCCAAGGCCTTCTTGCAGTCGTTCGCCCAGGCCATCCGGTTCGAGCTCAAGGACACCGGCGTCACCGTGACCGCGCTCCAGCCGGGCCCGACCGAGACCGACTTCTTCGAGCGTGCCGGCATGGAGGACACCAAGGTCGCCGAGGCCGACAAGGACGACCCGGCCGAGGTGGCCAGGGACGGCTTCGAGGCCCTGATGGCCGGCAAGGACCACGTGATCGCCGGCAGCGGCAAGAACAAGGCCCAGGTCGCCGGGGCCAAGCTGCTGCCCGAGAAGGCCAGGGCCGGCCTGCACGCCGCCCAGACCCGCCCCGGAGCGGACGAGCGGTCCTGACCTTCGGAGCAGCTCTTCGGGTCCGTCAACGATCACTCCGCGGCGCTGGTCTGGTGGCGGGGAGGATCCGGAGGGTGGCGATGGCGGCAGCTCCGGCGGCGGCGGCGCCGCCGAGCTGGACCAGGGCGTAGTCCAGGCCGGCGCCGAGCACGGTCAGGTAGGTCGCGACGGCGATGGCGCCGCCGATGTGGCTGGTCGACTCGAACAGGGCCGATGCCGTCCCGCGGTCCTTGGGGTCGGCGTCGCCGATGCATTCGGTGGTGAGCCCGACATAGATAGGACCGGCGCTGAGGCCCCACGCCACCAACCATGGCAGCACGGCGCCGAGGCTGCCGCCGCTGGCCCGGGCGACCATGGCGAGCGTGATTGCGCAGAGGGCGAGAGCGGCGGCGACGACCCGGCGGGCGCCCCAGCGGCGAAGCAGGAACCCGGACGGCACGGCGCTGACAATGGCGGCGGCCAGCACCGGAGCCAGCGCCATCCCGGCTCCGGCAGACGACAGGCCGTGCCGGTCCTGCAGATAGAGGCTGCCGACCACCACCACGGCGGCGTAGGCGGCGGCGTGGGCGCCGAAGGCGAGGCAGCTACCGACCAACCGCCGAGAGCGGACCAGCCGGGGCTTGATCAGGGGGTCGCCGACCCGCCCCTCGAGCACGACCAGGCCGGCGAGCAAGACCACGGCGCCGCCGACCGCGCCCACGGCCGCTGGGGAGGTGGGTCCGGCCTTGCCCGCCTCGGTGAGGCCGAGGATCAGCGCGGCCTGGCCGGCGACCAGGAGCAGGGCACCACCGACGTCGAGCCGACCCGCCGCCGAGGTCGCGGGCTGGTCTGGGGGCAGGAAGCTGGCCGCGGCGACCGCGGCCAGCAGACCGACCGGCACGGTGACGAGGAACACCCAACGCCAGCCGAGAGTGGCAGCGACCAGGCCGCCGAGGATGGTGCCGCCCAGCCCGGCGGCGTTGGCGGCGACGGCGACGACCGCGAAGGCTCGGCTGCGCCATGGCTCCTGCGGAAACACTGTGGCCGCCGAGGCCAGCGCGGCCGGGAGCGCGAACGCGGCGGCGACGCCCTGTAACGCCCGCCCGGCGAGCAGTGGCGCCGGTCCGGGAGCGATCCCGACCGGGAGCCCAGCGGCTGCCGACAGCCCAAGGCTGGCGACCAGGACCCGGCGGCGTCCCCACAGGTCGGCCGCCCGGCCGCCGAGCACCAGCAGGGCGCCGATGCTCAGCGACTGGAGCGTGACCACCCATTGCAAGAGGCCGGGGCGAAGGCCAAGCTCGGCCCCGATCGCGGGCAGGGCCGTGGCGACAGCCAGGCTGTCGAACAGAACCAGGAACGGGGCCGCCGCGAGGACGATGGCGGCCGGCCAGGGACGCACACGGACATCGTGCCTATCCGTGCGCGTGTCGGCGCCGATCATCCTCCCTCTCTCCACCGACCACGAGATGCAACTTGTGTTGCGTTAAGATGATCGTACGGCTCTGGCATGCCTATAGCAACTCTAGTTGCATTAAGGAGGTTGGCCGACATCGCTGGTATCCGGCCGGGGGGCAGGACTGCCCGCACCCGAGCCGCCGTGCTGGAGGCCACC
>Ga0307415_100000813_pt1 | contig 14220 bp, 14 predicted proteins | sample DK1Cmetagenome_FD_204524 | JGI IMG/M metagenome (GOLD analysis project Ga0307415, IMG submission 204524) | Maize rhizosphere microbial communities from greenhouse at UC Davis, California, United States - DK15-C-2 | ecosystem: Host-associated > Plants > Roots > Rhizosphere > Soil | place: USA...
TTTCACCAGACTCAATCAGTCTCTTGTTCTGAGCGAAGGAAGTACCTTTTTCGTTGAGTACCCAATCGCCGGATTTCTTATTCTTTGTAGGTTTCTTCTTATTGTTGGTACTCATCTTGTCCTTTCTAACTGGTTAATCAACACACACAACATCTCGTGGTTTGTAGGAAATAGAAGACCCCCCCTACCAACGTATATTTGATCATTGGTAGGAGGGGATCGAACTATCATCTCTTAGGTAGTGAGGTTTCTAGTCAGACCTTACCGCGTGAGCCTTTTAGCCATAAGCGATAACTGTTTCGTAGGGGTTACACTAGAGCATCTTGTGAAGCACAGCCCAGAACAGCCTTTACCTGTGCAATCTCTAGTTGGGAAAGCCGTTGTTTCCTAAGGATGACAGCGACACCCTGCAAGGACTTATTTATGCTGGCGTCCCCACTGCTTATGACCGGACTTCTAATGAATCCTTAGACACAACTCGTTAAGTACATATTGGAGTGGTTGTCCACTTATCTCTAGTAGGTGAGTCACATAGTAGATACGGGGACGATATTTCAGCCGTTCCAAAGCCCGCGCTATAGAGGTAACTCACCATTCGATCAAAGTGTGGCTATGTCACAATAGCCTGCTTTATTTGACCAGTAATACAATTCTACCAACAAAAGCACAGAACCCCCAATTTCTCCGTCTGACTAGAGAAACCAGGGGTTCTGCTTACACATGAATATCCTACCGAACTGCAACCACTACTATAGTATCAATTCCTCTCAGCGATATCAATTCTCCTTGCAATCACAAAGTCATCAACTCTTCCTCCCCTGAACTGAGCAGGGAGCAGGGTTACTGAGCACAGTCCAGCAATTACTTGACGCTGTTGATCCAGACCTAGGTTCAGAAGCCTTGTACGGACTTCTGAGGCTATGTCCATAATATCTGAGTACTTATACGCATGAACCCCTGTAATGCGCTGTACGGGCTTCCTGAGGTCAACCACGAGCCTTGTGAGAGCACTAGCCTGTAGGAGTACAGATAACTCTGCTTCTAGGCTTACCCTTTGGTCTTGCAGCCGCTTACCTTGGTCCAGCAGCATCTCAAAGGGAACACCACTTGCTTGCAGTCTCTCCACGTTCTTAGCCACAGCATCAAGTTCTTTGCGTAGGTCAGCGATTCTGTCTAGGTCTTCTGTATGCAGTCTGTTCCTAGCAGTTGGTGAGGCTAGGTACTCACTCACCCAACTGATGACCTTCTCATCAGCAATCGTCTGGTTGATAGAACTTGAACATTCAACACAGCGATAGACCTTGAGTTTCCTGCGCAGACCAGAGATTGTCTTACCGCCACAAGAGCACTTCATCAGATAGGAGAGTAGGTACTTGGTTCTGGTCCCTGAGTGAGTGAGTCTTTGAGGTTGCGCCAAGATGCGTTGCACAGTCTCAAAGGTCTCCATATCAACAATAGGAGTCCAGTCACCTGTACCTACAGCCTCACCCTGGTAGATGGATAGACCAGCGTTCCTGTGTCTCATCATCAACACCCTGAATGAGTTATGTGTCCACTCTCCACCTGTAGAGGTAGTGATCCCTCTAGCGTTCCAATCTCTGTAGATGCTTCTCAAGGATGCACCAGCGAGGATTGATGAGTAAGCAGCCTTGATGTGCTCAGCCTCTACGGTGTTGAGAGAGCCATCAGCGTTATAGCCGAACACCTTCCTACGTGGTGTGCGTCCACCAGCCATAGCCTTCTGCTTGTTTGCATCCTTTTGACGTTGACCTTTGCGCTCAACCTCACCACGAGCAAATGCACCAATGACACGAGCCATGATGCGACCTGTATCAGTGCTGAGGTCAATGTCACCAGAGACAGTTGCAAGTTTGATCTTGTACTTCTCAGCGAGAGAGATGATGCGCTCTATCTCAAGGGGAGTCCTGGTCAGTCGGTCAAGGTGGTAGGCGACCACACCGCAGACCTTCCCTGCTTCTATGTCAGCAACCATCCTGTTGTATGCAGGACGCACAGCCTTACCTGATGCAGAGATGCTGTTGTCGCTGTAGACCTTCACAGGGTCAGACCAGCCTAGAGAGTTGATCTTGGTACGACAGAGGGTTTCCTGACGTGCTACGCCAGTACCCTCACCAGTTGGGTCAAGCGATACACGTACGTAGATGGCTGTGTGCATGTGGTACAGCGTAGTTCTCGTTAGAGATGTTCGCAACAACACACGCCTAGGTAGGGATGCTCAGAGACCAGGAGAGGACAAGAAACCTGGTCCCTGAGCAAGATCATGTTGCGATCAGACGCACACTGAAGGTGGTTGGTGAGAAGTCACCACGAGCAGCCAAGGTTGCACCTGAGGTCTGGTAGGCGACCAGGCGCAACGTCATCCCTGAGGTCAAGGTCAACTCTCTGTAGATGGATGGTCCTGCATAACCAGCAGCAGGACTCATCTCTTGACGAACTAGGGGAGTGTTAGAACCGGCTGCTGCTGTACCTTCCTCAATCTGCAAGAACCTTCTACCTGTTGTATTTGTGTTGAAGAACAAGGTAGCGCTGATTGCATAGATACCTGTTACAGGAATGACTACGAGACCTGTTGATGCATTAAGGATAGAGCCTTCATCGTAGTCTTCTGTGTAACCAGTGATTCCGTTGTAGCCACTTGTAGTCAGGTTGTGTGAAACGTCGATATAACCTGCACAGCGATAGACAGTCTCAACAGGTGTCTCTGGTGGGTAGTCGAAGATATCTGTTGGTCCACCTAGAGCACCAGCAGGAGGATCAGTAACCGTAATAGAGGATGCTGTATCAAGTGGTCTGAAGCGTAGTTTGCACAACCACTCAGAAGGTCTAATGTCATGCTCAATACCAATGACATAGTAAGAGGTATTGATACCAGACTGAGCGTTCTTCACTGTGACAACTGTGTACAGTTCCATATCGACTTCATCAGTCAGCATATGGTCATAGTTGAATGTGATGAACTCAGGAGTGACAGCAGGAGTCTGGTACTTCTTGAGGTAGTCAGTAGCGAGAGTCTTAGGAACACCATCAACTACATCAACGTTTGCGCTTACAGGACCATACAGAGCCAGTGAAGCAGCATTGGTGTATGGACCATAAACCTTTTGTCCATTGACCTCAGTGTCATTGTTGACTGTGACAGTCAGTTGGTTGACCAGACTCTTTGAACTGTAGCCAATGGATGCATCAACATATGGTGTCCAAGACTGTGTGTATGTGTACCTAGAGATGCTCTTGTTAGCGACACCATCCCATGAGCCACCAGAAGTGTTACCTGTGAAGTAGACAGGACTAGCAGCACCTAGAGGGAGATTACCTGTGTTGTATGCAGTCCATTGACCAATAGTGATTGCAGCACCAGTACCAGTCAGGTATGTAGTAGGAGAACCAGAAGCGAACACCTGAATCATCACCTGGTCACGAGCCTCACCAATACCAGGGTCAGTACCGTTAGAGATAATGTCTGTCAACTGCAAGGTTGCATAGTTACCAGCAGTCACATCAGCGAATGTCTTCTGTGTAGCACCTAGAGAGCCATAGGACAGCACCACTCGACAGGTACGGTTAGCCTTCACCTTCACTCTTACTGATACATGATCACCAGCAGAAGCACCTAGAGTTCCAGCGCCAAGGAAGGATTGAGTTGAACCAGTGTGAGGGTGATATCTCAACTCAGTGCTAGCAGTGGTCTGAGTGATGACCAAGCCTGTAGGAAGATCAGGGTCAGTAGGACCAGAGTAGACAGCGAATGACCAACCAGCCGTACCAAGGTAGCCATCATAGTTAGGTGATGAGGTAGTACCTGCTTGATAGTCAGGGTTGAGCACAAGGTTACGTAAAGCAACGATATTCCGATCAGAGAAGATGTAGTCAGGAGTTGAGTCAGTGTAGGTCTTGCACTGCAAGGTTCCTGATTTGTCAATCCACATCTTTGCATTGATAAAGGAGTTCTTCACTAAGTTCAACTGATCCCACAATGATGCATTCTCTTCAACGCTGTTCTTAGTTGTTGAGGCTGTACCAGAGTCAGTTGTGTAAGCAACGTCTGAAGCAGCCATTAGCGCTTTGACCTTCTCACCAAGAGTCCCTGCATAACCGAAAGGTGCAGGAGTGTTGTTGAGTTTCGCTACAGCGTCAACAGCAGTGATGGTGACAGTTGGTGGAGCGTCTTGGTTGTACTTGTCTACATAGTCAACACGTACCTCTGAGAGGTAGCCGTTCCATACAGCAACCCAAGTGTTGTCAGATGCTCTAAGCCTTGAGCACTTGACTGCTCTACCCTGAGTAACACGAGAGTTCTTGTTTGGGTCCATGTATGCATCGAAGATGACTGCTGTGAGTACACCAACGTCAATCTCGTCAACAACACCGTTTACATCTCCACCAGTCTCGATATGTACTGAGGTAGAAGAACCAAGGATTGACTGGAAGACAGCAGCAGAGTCAACAAAGGGTACGTCAACAACTTTGAGTGAAGAGTCTGACTTCACAGCCATTGTCTTAGTCAGGTAGACAGTCTGTGCAGTAAACGTCACAACATCTGTTGAGATATCTTTCCTACCAAATTGGAAGACAGCCTTTGCGAATACTGCATTTGTTGGTGCTGGTGATGAAGGGTGCAGTGCTACAGGCTCAAAGGTGACAGTGTTCCAGCCGGTAAGTGAAGCATCCTCCTTGACGACATACTCACCTAAGCCTGCTTCGTACAACTGCGTCATACCTGAGTCGTAGTACTGGATACCAGCACGAACCATCAATTTGTCATTACCTGATGGGACCACAGAGGAAGCAACATCAACCTGGACACCTATGTACTGTCCAGCAGCGATACTAAACGTAGGAGAGTACACACGAGACGTTGTAGAGGTCCCTGCGGCGACAGCAACCCCTAGAGCCTTACCACCTGTGTATGTTCCCTTGAGTGTCTGAGATGACCTCGTAGGGTTTGTGACAGCACTTAGCGTATAACCAAGGTCACCAGACCAACCAGTAGTAGCGCCTGCTTGACCAGAGTGGTTGGAGATTAGGTTCACAACATCTGAAGCGTCAATCTCTAGACGCACCTTGTTTGCTAGCGGCTTACTCATCTGCGACCCGCAACTCTGCTGTATGCGTTAAGTACGTTCTGGACCTCTCGACCAATAGCAACAGGATCACCAACACCAGACTGAATAGTGACCTGGTTGTTGACGAATGTTCCTGAGCCATTAGGAGTAGCACCAGCGAAAGCACCCTTAGCATTCAACTTAGCGTCAAACGAACTGGTGACACCATTAGCAAGATCAGCAACAGAAGCATTGACTTGTCTCTTGGAACTCTTGATTCCCTTGATGAGACCTTCACCCAAGTTCACACCGTAACCCTTGAAGATCGTAGATGGTGAGTTGATACCCAGAGCACCTTTGATCTTGTTCTTGATGTTGGTTGCTAGGTCTCCCACAACACCCAAGACATTACCGATCATGTTTTGAATACCATTGATCAAACCTTGGATGATATCTCGACCGATACCGTACAGCCTGTCTTTCAAGCCGTTGAAGGTATCGACAATCCTTGTCTTGATTTCTGCGATCTTGGTTTTGATAGCGTTGACCTTTGCGACGATAGCAGAGCGCATAGCCTCAAAGATGTTTCGGACATTGGTAGGAAGGTTCACAATTGGGTTGATGATGTAACCCTTGATCAGGTTCCATGCAGCCTGTGTAGCAGACTTGATACCTGACCAGACCTTAGCAACAACAGTCTTCAGGAAGTTGAATACTGTGGTGAAGATGGTCTTGTAGAAGTTGAACATTCCTACGAAATAAGCCTTGAGGAAGTTGAACACTGCAAGGGAGACAGTCTTGATACCCTTCCAAGCCTTATCGACAATCGCTCTGAACTTGTCTGAGTGCTTGTATGCGTAGATGATTCCTGCGACCAGAGCAGCGATAGCGATGATGACTAGAGCAATTGGGTTAGCACTCATCACAACGTTCATCACCGCTTGGACCACAGCCCAAGCCCTAGTCGCAGCAGCCGCCACCTTAGTCGCCACGGACGTAGCCTTGAGATAGTTCAAGAAGCCACCAGCAGCCATGATTGCTTGCTGTAGAGCGACCAACTTGTAACCGGCTGCTAGGACACCTAGAGAGATAGCAACAGCCTTCAAAGTCTCGATGTGGTTAGCGAGTGTGGTGAAAATCGTAATCATGACAGGAGCGACGACAGCAATAATCGCTGCTAGAGCAGAGAACGTTGTCTTCAGGAAGTCAAGAGCACCAGGGAGAGCACCAGACAGCACAGCACCCAACTGAGAAAAACTAGGTCCAAGTCTGGTTGCTAGTTCCTTACCGAAAGCAATCATCCCTGGAAGAGATTTGAATAGCCAGTTCTGGAACCTAGTCAAGATGGGTAGCAGTGCTGTACCAATACTTGCTTTCAGGTTCTCAAAGGCTGCTGCGTTGCGTTGCTGGATACCTGCGAGAGTGTTTGACTCTCTAGCGAAAGCACCCGTAGATGAAGTTGTCTGTTGATTGATGATATCCAACTTAGCCTGTGCTTCAGCAGTTTTGCGAGCAGCACCAGTTAACTTGTCCTGACCTCTAGCAGCAAGCAAAGCGTTAACATCACTCTGCTTCATTGAGATACCGTACTTCTCAATTGAGTCGAACTCACCACGCATAACAGCGCCAAGAGCCTCTACAGCCTCTTTCGTTGTTCCACCAAAGGTTGCTGCTAGGTCTGAGCCCTTACCGATCAATTCTGAGGTAGCACCAGTGAAGTCTTTGATACCAGTGTTCTTCATACCAGCACCAAAGGTGTTCATGAGACCTAGGTACTCACTCTTGGATAGACCAAAGGAGTTGACTGCATCATCAGCCCACTTCTTCACTGTGTCAGAGTTCTTACCGAAGATGGCGTCAGTTGCACCAGCGTTCTGCTGTAGTTGTGAACCAGCAGTGACTACCTCGTTGATACCGTTCTTGATTGCGTTCAGACCTACAGTTACACCAGCCGCAGCAAGACCAGCCTTGAGCGCGTTACCAGCAGACCTAGCAACACCGTTGATCTTCCCAAGACTCTTGTTCACATCGTTGATACCAGAGACAGCCCTACGCACATCTGCAAGTACATTGACTTGAATTGTTGAAGACATTGCTATCCCTTACTGCGCTTCTGGTTAATCTTGTTCTGCACCTTGATGAATGCTTGGATTTGAGGCTTCGTCATGTTGTCGTAGACCTCAGGGGAAATACCTGTGATGAGACAGAACCATGCTTGCTCTTCGAAGTAGTCCATATCCAAGTCAGCACTGACCATGAACTCTTCGAAGCCTGCAAACAGTTCGTCAGGACTGCTCATTCTCGAAGCCTAGGAACTCTAGAATCTCTGTCTGGTTCATGTTGTCGAAACGAGCAAGATCATCTTTACCAGTCTCGTTGTGGTTCTTCTCGTTAGCAGCAATGACCAAGGTAATGAACACGTTCTCACTAATCTCTTCTGCTGATGCTTTGAAGTATTTGGTGTAGACGCGCCACTTGTACATTTTGATGTTCTTGATCAGGTCTGCTAACTCGACCTGTTCAGTGGATAGTTCTTCTGTCATATCTCTTGTCCTTTTACTTGTTTAGGTTGTACTTTCTGATGAGGTCTGCGATACCCTCATCAATGAGTCTTACGGATTCATCCTGGTTATCTTCAGCAGCACCAGTGAGGTACTCCTGAGCAGTGATGTTGTTGTAGCCACCATATTCAATAACACCCGCGTACTTCACTCTTGCTGAGCCAGCACGAACAGTTGCTTTGTTCTTTGCATTACCTTCTCTGATGGAAGCAGCCAAAGTTCCTGTGCGAGAGTGAACGTTCTGCTTAGCATCGCCAGCGACCAGGCTTGACACTCGCTTGAATGCAGCCTTGAGGTCTTGAATCTCAACACCGATACGTTGCAGCCCACGGACTACTTTGTTGAGTCCGAGTATCTGCACTGTCGTTGTAGCCATGCTGAGAAGCCCTGTAAGCCGATCTGAAGCCCTTACGCTAATTAGTCGTACACACGTAAGGGTCAACAAATCCGATCAGGCTACAACTTTCGTAACATCTGTTGTTGCTACTAGGTCAACGCTGAACTCAGCGCCTTCACCAGATGTTCCAGCCTCATTGCTAACACCAGGCTTTGCGCCGACAGTCACATTGAATGTGAAGTGAGGTTGCGTAGCAGTAGCAGTGGTGTTTCCATATGGTGCTAGGACAACCTGTACCTCAGTACCAACGTTTGTCCATAGGTAGTTCCATAGGGAACCAGTTGAGAATGATGTGATAGCAGTTAGCGCTAGTGTCCAAACAACACCAGTACCGGCTGCTGCTTCAGAGAAGGTCACATCTGAGTCATCTCTTGGTTCGTTAGTTAGTTCGTAACTCTTAACATCGTCACCGAGAACGGTTGCGGAACCAGCACCGATCTTGAATGTTAGGTAGAAGCCAGAGTTACCTCTTAAGCGTGTTCCTACAGCCATTGTTCTTTCTTTCTATTAATTAATCTTCTAGTTCGAATATGTTTGAAACTGAGATGATGCTTGACAAGCGATACCTGTCATTCACTCTCTGGAAATATGGTCCTTCGACCCTGTTCCAATACCAACCATTACCCAGACTGAGAAGTACCTTCTCAATCATGGTGTCCATATCTAGGCTCATCTGCTGGTTGACCTTTGTAGGGACTACACAGATGACGATTAGGTTGATCTTTGCAACACCTTGTTTGAACGTGGTGTCTGGTTCTAGATATGTACCGTCTTCTGGTGCGACCAACAGCACTGGTGGGTTGACGTTCTCTGGTACATAAGTGAGAACCTTGTAACCAGTTCCAGAGAGGTTGTCTAGGAGGTCTTGCTTAGCCTCTGTTGCGCCGCTCATCCAATACCTCTACCTACATAGCGCTTCAGTAGTGGTCTAACGGTGCTCAGAGGGTCTTTAGGAGCACGTACAGCGACAGTCCCCGTATAGGTCACATCTTGTGATGCACCCTGGTCCTTACGCTTACGCCACTCATCAGCGACCTCTAGAACAATCTGCTTGTACTCAGCATCGTCTGGTTTACGAGTTGGATCGCAGTTAGAAAGCACACCCTGGACGACAGCGAGTGTTGCAGCAAGCACACCTTCTAGGTATGAAACCTCACGCTCATCTGCTGTATCAAGATTTTGACCAATGTAATAGGCGAAATCTTCCAGCGTCACATCTACCGTGAACTCCCACACTTCTTCCAACTCGTCCCAGATCAATTTAAGTCAGCCCTTAAGAGGTAGCATGAGTTACCTTGGTAACAGCAAGGCTGTTAGCAATTGCAACTGCTAGATACCCGTAGATTGAGAAATCTTTTGTTAGGTTGATGATGTTCTCATCCTGTAGGAACTTAGAAGCATCTTCAGCAACAATCAAAGCCTCACGAGACACGATGTATGAAGCATCACCAGTTAGTGATGGATCACTGACAACACGTACACCAGCAACGTTTGCATTCAATCCACGAATATCGACATTACCGAAGGTGTTAGAGCCATCACCGTTGACTACGAAGACAGGACGACCTGTTGTATCAACGATTCCTGCTAGAGCACGGAAGTAAGCAGAAGGAACAATCCACACATCAGCATTCAAGCCTGTGTCAGCAACGATCTGATCATTAGCGTCAATCACTGTGTCAGTCCAAGCAGCACCCTTACCCTTGTCAGCAAAAGCAATGGTGTGAGTGTTTGAGTATGTTCCAGCAACTAGAGCAGCACGAACAGCGCTGTTAGTAGCCTTTGCGTATTCCAACTGAAGGTTACGTAGAACAACCTCTAGGTAAGCAACTGTTGAGCGCTCGATAGCCTGACGTGAAAGGCTTGAGTAGCCACCGTAGGTCTTCACTGGTACAGCAGCGTCAGTAAGGATTACCTCGTTGTAGGTTAGGTCATCACCTTCAGCAGCCTGTACAGCAACAGAGCCACTCTTGCTTGAAAGAGTTGGGTACTCGAAAGAGTTACCCGTTGCAGGTAGAGGAACCTTTGCGAACAACTCTAGAACGTTACGGTTCTGAGCGATCAACTGAATAGCCTTGTTCACAAAAGGAACCTGGACATTTGCATCAGTTGTTGTAGCACCTGTGAATGCACGAACAAGAATCTGTGCATCCTCACGCTTTGCAGTACCGTCAGCAAGACCCTTGACGAATGCGCCCATAGAGATGAACTTGCTGCTTGCTGTAGCAGAACCAGAACCACGAGTTTCAATCGTTGAAACCTTGCGTGTTAGGTCTTCTACACTATTGCGGACTTCAGTTAGGTCCGCATCTGTAGCGAAATCAGACATATCTGACCTTTCATTATTTTGAACATCAGAGCGAACCTCTGAAAATTGTGATCCTGCATAAGCAGGGAATGGAACTACGGAAACCTCACGTAGTTTGACCTTCGTACGAACTGTGACGTTCTTCTCGCTTCTGTGCTCGACAGGAGAGAAGCCGACACTGAAAGCCTTGAGCGCACCTGACTTGCAGGCTTCGTAGACCTCGTTACCTCTAGGTGTGTCTAGAAGTTGAGCCTCAATCTCATAGCCCTTGTCTGTGTCATCACCACGAGTGACAACACCAACTGGTACAGAGTCATGAGCATGACCGTAGAACAGTGGTGTAGAAGCAAACTCACCGAACGCACCACGCTCAAATGACTCCTTGTAGTCACCAATAGAGATGACCTCGTTCCAAGGTGCGGCTATACCCCTTAGTAGTCGCTTACCATCTGACTCTTCTCTTAGTTCAAAGTCTGCAACTGTCAACTCACGAATTTCGATATTAGACATTCTCATCACTTACTGGTTTTGGGTTAGGAGCCGGCTTCAGTGCTGCTAGTTGTGCTTGTGACAGAGGAAGCAACCCTTCCTCTATGCGGATTTCGTTGATTGTCTTCCAACCATGCGTTAGTTCCTTCTCGTGAATCTCTGCACGAGTCTTTGAGTCAGGACGAAGGAGACCATCAACGTCAAACTTCACAGAGGTTCCATTAGGAGTTAGTTCTGTGAAAGCATCCTCAATCTCTTTGAGGTAGGACATAAGGGTGTTTCTGACGTACTCAATCCAGACCTGTTCTTGGTTGTTGTAGGTCAGTGAGTTACCGCCTAGTTCTGCAAGCAACCAACCAGCAGGGATACCGAACATGCGAGCAATCGTCTGTACAGAGAACTTCTGCGCTTCGATGAACTGTGCTTCCTCAGGGGATACAACAACGCTGTGGTAGGAGAGTCCGTTACCTATGACTGCTACTGACCTGGTGGACTGTGACTCGTACCAAGTAGCCTTCGCTCTCGCTGCGTCATCATCAGTGAGTTGGTCAGTGCTGCTGAGCACACCTGTAGGGACACCAGCATTTGCGAACCAGTTGTCACCGTAGTAAGCAACTTCCTTCACACCTGCGATACGTGCTCTACAAGCCTGGATAGGACCAAGCCCATAAGGAGAGCCTTCAATCTCAATCCTGCGTAGGTGCTTAACCTGGTCTCGTCTGTAGGTCTTGTCACCGTACTGATAGAACTTGTTACCGTTCTCGTCATAGAAGATTGAGACTGAAAGTGACTGAAGCACACTGAGGTTGATGACAACACCGTTCTCATCCCTGTCGATCAGCCAGTAAGCATTACCGTGACCAGCGAGGTTGATTGTTGTGCGCTTTAGGAACTTGGAGAGCGAGTCATCTACGTTTGGTTTGCGTACAAGGGAGTTATCAGTAACTCGACCTTGCTTCTTCGCAACCAACTCAAGTTGCATGACGTTTGTGGAGATAATGTCGATAGCGCGATAAACAGCATCAAGCGCCAGAGCGTTATCAAGACTTCCTGAATACTCACTTCTGATAGGAGGGATGACGCCTGGAAGTGGAGAGGTCCCACCAGCAGAACCAACAGAGCCAGAGCGTGTATTGATAGCGGGTTTGGAGTCGCCAAAATACCAATTAGATACACGTTGGAGGATGCTCAAGTTGATACCTTATGTTGCGATAATTACCTGCTATTAATTATCGCATGAATAGGTACCAATTCAGAAAATCTGTAATGGCTTTGCTGGTTTAGTCTCAGCAATGTAGACACCCATGACCATGCTCATTAGAGAGTCAACTCTTCCAATAGACTCTGAGCGAGAGATAGCCCATGAGTCACCGAAGTTCTTACGCTTACCTCTAGGAACCTGACTGGTCATGAAAGGGTGATGGTTGTGTCTGATGCGCTTGTGCTTGATGAGCGAGAAGGTCAATGAGCAAGCCTCAGCAACGTTCGCTGGATAGAGGATGACTACATTGAAACCCTTCTGCTTCAGTTCCTTTGCAACGGCGTTCAGTGTCTTGCTGTCGAAGACAAATGTGCAGCCTGAATGGAACTTGTTCAGGTACTTGCAGATATCGACAATCTGTTGATGCTTTGGGTTGTTAAGAGTCTTGATGAGACGAGTGTGGATCACACCTTCTTTGTCTTTCTTGCTGACAGTGAAAGTAACATGATCCATATTTCCGTACTTGTCCACTGAGAAGATCAGGTTGTTCTCTCTTGGCTTAATGTCATCTTCACCTAGTTTGAGCCAGTCACGAACTGGTAGCCACCCTGAGATAGCAGCAGTGAACCTGTTGAGTCCGTAGCGCTCCTGGTCTTGCACAGGAACATTCAGTACATCGTTGCGTGCTTGGTTGACAGAGATGCGACCACACATGACAGAAGGGTTAGCAGCCTTAAGCGCGTCATCATCCATGATCGTTGAACCCTCTGGTGCTTCCCATAGGAAGAAACCAAAGCGCTCATTGTCATCTACAGGTGAGTTGATTGCTTCTCTACCTTGGTCATACAGCCTCTTGAGCAACAACGAAGTGTCATCACCAGCAGTGGTGATACCGATAAGCAAAGACTTGGCTTGAGCACGTTGACCCATCAAGATTGAGTCCCATACCTCAGGCTTCATGATGTGCAACTCATCAGCAACACCAAGGGTCACTGGTAGACCCTGTAGAGCATCACCTTTAGCAGCAACAGTCTCGTAGCCTCCACTAAGGTCACGCTTCTTCAGACCCCTGGTAGCAGTGGGCTTGATCAACTTGAACAGACCAGTGTTGTTCTTGATGATGCGATAGGTGTTGTCATAGACGATCCCTGCTTGACGCTGTGTGGACGCAACACCCACGACGCGAGGACCAGCCGAGTGCAGGTACAGCCCGTAGAGGCTCAGGATGCTCGCTAGCGTGCTCTTACCGTTTTGTCTACCCATAGACACCACTGCTTGTCTGAAGCGCAGAGAACCCCTTCTAGAGCCTTCTGAGGGGTACCTCTCCAAGATGTGACAGAGCAGAGCCTTCTGGAAGTCGTCCAGGTGCAGAGGCTTACCGTCAGGAGTGGTCACGTACTTGTCAACGAACCTGATGACAGCAGGACCATCAGAGTCAAAGGGATAGGTCAGAGGTTGTGTGTACTCAACAGGTGCGTAGGGTGCGTCCTTGAAGGTGTGGGTAGTGAACTCTTGCATTAAATCCTCTTACTGAGACCACGAATCACCAGGAACAAAAGAGCCTGCAACACGATGATGATGATGAGCAATGCTGTGGTCATACTGGTCTCTTCTTACCTGTGAGTGCGTACTCGTGAATCCAGCCGCCTAGCCTCAAGTCAACAGTTGTTGGTACAACTGCTTCTGGAAACACCGTTTCACTTCTATGGGTCAAGCAGCCACAAGATCGAATACTTCCACTCTTCAAGTGACTGATCCTGACTGACTTCTCTTTACCGCATTCACACTTGCAGCGCCAATATGAGTTGCGTGTTCCATTTGGAGTTGAACGGTATCCCACACGCTCGATAGCGGTGAGCCTTCCAAACACTTGTCCTGTTAGGTCTTCTCGTGCTCTAGCCATTAGTCCTCTATCGGTGTTAGGTCATCTTCTTCAACAGCATCATCTCTAGGTGCTAGAGCGAGAAGTCTTGAATAGGTCTGGTTATAAGCCTGAAGCAGAGTTACCTTGTCATCTCCTGCATCAAGCCTTCTAGCGGCTGCTTCTAGCGAGATGACCAGTGGAAGGTGCGTATCCTTCAGCCACCCCGCGTTTGCAGCCTTAAACTTGCGAACTGCACCAACGAAGGTACGAGTATTCATAATCTATCCTTTTCTTGAAGGTTCAAGTGTTTCTGAGCCTTATTTGACAAAACTTTCTT
>Ga0307415_100000814_pt1 | contig 14218 bp, 10 predicted proteins | sample DK1Cmetagenome_FD_204524 | JGI IMG/M metagenome (GOLD analysis project Ga0307415, IMG submission 204524) | Maize rhizosphere microbial communities from greenhouse at UC Davis, California, United States - DK15-C-2 | ecosystem: Host-associated > Plants > Roots > Rhizosphere > Soil | place: USA...
TTCGGGGCCCTGCTGGAGATCGCCCGCCAGAGCGTCCCCGACGGCTACGGCAACAGCTGGTTCTGGGTCAAGCCGCCCCGGATCGTCCCCGCCGACCTGGTCCGGACCGTCGGCGGCCGCCTGGACCACACCGGCGCCGAGCTGCGGCCGTTCGACGAGCCCGAGGCCCGTGCGGCCGCCCGCTTCCTGCGCGACCGGGAGGTGACCGCGGTCGGGGTCTGCTTCCTCCACGCGTATGCCAACCCGGCCCACGAGCGGCGCATGCGTGAGATCCTGGAAGCGGAGCACCCGGAGGCGACGGTGTCGCTGTCCAGCGAGGTGCTGCGCGAGTACCGCGAGTATGAGCGGGCCATGACCACCCTGGTCGACGCCGCCGTCAAGCCGCGGGTCGGCCGGTACGTCGCCGCCATCGCCCGCCGCCTGGCCGCGCTGGCCCCGGAGGGGCGGCCGCCGCCGTTCTATGTGATGAAGTCCAACGGCGGGGTGCTGTCGGCGGCCGAGGTCGTCCACCAGCCCATCTCGACCGTGCTGTCGGGCCCGGCGGCCGGGGCCCTGGGGGCGGCCCTGGTCACGCGGACGGCCGGGTTCGACCGGGTGCTGACCCTGGACGGCGGCGGCACCTCGACCGACGTGAGCGTGGTCCTCGACGGCGAGCCGGCCCTGACCACCGAGGGCAGCGTCGGCCGCTACCCGTCCAAGATCCCCATGATCGACGTGGTCACCGTGGGCGCGGGTGGCGGGTCGGTGGCCTGGCTGTCCCGCGAGGGCGGGCTCAAGGTGGGGCCGCGCTCGGCCGGGGCCGACCCGGGCCCGATGTGCTACGGCCGCGGCGGCGCCGAGCCCACGGTGACCGACGCCAACCTGGTCCTGGGCCGGATCCCGCCCCACCTGCTGGGCGGCGAGGTGCCGCTGGAGGCGGCCGCGGCCGGGGCCGGGCTGGAGGCGCTCGGGTCCAAGCTCGGCCTCGAGCTGCCCGCCGTGGCCGCCGGGGTGCTGGAGATCTCGGCCTGGAGCCAGGCCAACGCCCTGCGCCAGGTCACCGTCCAGCGCGGCCTGGACGTGCGCGACTTCGTCCTGGCCACCTTCGGCGGGTCGGGGTCGCTGGCCGTCTGCCGGCTGCTGGAGCTGCTGGGGCTGCCGGCGGCCGTGGTGCCCCGTGACCCGGGCAACCTGTCGGCGTTCGGGCTGCTCACCGTGGACGTCCGCAACGACGAGGTGCAGACCGCGGTCGCCCGCCACGCCGACCTGGAGGTGGGCGCCGTCGCCGCCACCCTGGCCGCCCTTGAGGAGCGGGCCGCCCGCTCCCTGGACGCCGAGGGGTTCGCGCGCCCCGTCCACCGCTACCAGCGCTCGGCCGACCTCCGCTACTTCGGCCAGGCCTTCGAGGTCCGGGTCCCCGTTCCCGACGGCCCCGTCGACCGCGCCCTGACCGAGGCCACCGTGGCCGCCTTCCACGACGCCCACCAGCGCCTGTATGGCTACAGCTTCCGCGACGACCCCACCCAGCAGGTCGAGTGGGTCAGCCTCCGCGTCACCGGCGTCGGCCCCATCCGCCGCCCCACCCTCCGCCCCCTCGCCCGCATCCCCACCACGACTCCGACCTCCACCACCCCCCGCGCCCCCGCCCCGACCGGAACCCGGTCGGCCTGCTTCGACCCCGCACGCGGATTTGTCGACACGGCGATCTATCGACGTGACGACCTGGGCCCGGGGGACGTGGTCGAGGGGCCGGCGGTGGTGGAGGAGTACGGGGCCACGGTGCCGCTGGCGCCCGGGTTCCGGGCCGAGGTGGACCGGTTCGGGAACCTGGTCCTCACCCGCCAGGAGGCGCCATGAACGGCCCCGACCCGGTCACCGTGGAGATCGTCGAGGGGACCCTGGCCTCGATCGAGCGGGAGGTGGAGACGGCCATCGGGCGGACGGCCAGGTCGCCCATGATCCGCGACGCGCACGACTTCCGGGCCGGGATCCACGACGCCCGGCTGCGCAAGCTCACCGGGCGGTCCTACTCGGCCCTGGCGCACCCGGTGGCCCGCGACTTCCCCCTGGAGGAGATGCGGCCGGGGGACGTGTTCTTCCACAACGACGTCTACCTGTCCGAGGGCGGCATCGGCCACCTGCCCGACCTGTGCGTGACCGTGCCGGTGTTCGCCGAGGGCCGGGTGGTGGCGTTCGTGCAGGCCTTTGGGCACCACGACGACATCGGCGGGTCGGTGCCCGGCTCCATGCCCTCGCATGCCACCAGCGTGTTCGAGGAGGGGCTGATGGTCCCCCCGATCCGGCTGTGGGACGAGGGCGTCCCCAACCGGGCCGCCCTGACCATCATGACCCGCAACTCGCGCATGCCCGACTCGCTGGCCGCCGACCTCGACGCCGAGTGCTCGGCCTGCCTGATGGGGGCCCGTCGGCTGGCCGAGCTGTTCGACCGCTACGGCCGCGCCACCGTGGAGGCCTGCTTCGACGCCATCGTCGACAAGACCACCGAGGCCTTCCGGCGCGAGCTGCTGTCCCGCATCCCCGACGGCACCTGGGCCTGGGAGGACTACGCCGAGCACGACGGCGTCGACCCGCCGCGGCTGCACGCCCAGCGGATCACCCTGACCAAGACCTCCGAGGGCGGCGGCCGCCTCATCCTCGACTTCACCGGCACCTCCTCCCAGGCCAAGGGCCCGATCAACCACTGCGGCGACTACGCCGACGGCAACTTCCTGGCCAAGTGGCTGGCCCCGATCCTGCGCAACCTGGCCGACACCCCGGAGCGGGCGGCCGAGCTGGACGTCAACGATGGCGTGGTGCCCCTGCTGGAGTTGCGCTTCCCGCCCAAGGGGACCCTGCTCACCCCGGTCTTCCCGGCCCCGACCAACGCCCGCACCTTCGTCATCCTGCGCCTGCTCGGGGTCCTGGCCGGGGTGCTGGCCAAGGCCACCGGCGGCCAGATGCCGGCCGACCAGGAGACGATCCGCTACACCGGGGTGTACGGCGACGACGCCGACGGCCGCCCCTACCTGATGCGCGAGGTGCTGGGCGGCGGCTCCGGCGGCCGCCCCTACGCCGACGGCGAGGACACCGTCCACGTGGTCCCCGACTCCCGCAACATCCCGGTCGAGTTCGCCGAGGCGCGCTGGCCGTTCCTGGTCGAGCGCCTCTCCCTGGCCGTCGACTCGGGCGGCCCCGGCCGCCACCGCGGCGGCCTCGGCTACGAGAAGCACATCCGCATGCTCCGCGACGCCCACTTCATGTCGATCGCCGACCGCTCCCGGCTGGCCTGCTGGGGGGTGGCCGGTGGCCGCGCCGGCCGGCCCTTCGAGGTGGTGATCGACCCGGGTGGCCCGGCCGAGCGGGTCGTGGACGCCCTGGCCGACGCCGAGCCGGTCCGGGCCGGCGAGGTCATCCGCATCCGCACGACCGGCGGGGGCGGCTGGGGCGACCCCCTCGACCGCCCCTACGCCGAGGTCCTGCGGGACCTCCGCCGGCGCAAGATCAGCCCGGCCGGGGCCCGCGACGACTACGGCGTGGTCGCGACCGGCCCGGCGGACGACCCGGCGGTGGACGAGACCGCCTCCGACGCCCTCCGGGCGGGCCGCCGGGCCGCCCGAACCGGCGCCGAGGCGTTCTTCGACCGCGGCCCCGGCTATGCCATGCTTGCCGGGCAACCCTCCGCTGATATCGATCAACCCGACAGGGTGGGGTGACGCCGTGGAGCGCAACATCTACCTGACCGCGATCGAGCCGGGCAGTGGCAAGTCGGCGGTCGCCCTGGGGGTCATGGAGGCGCTGGCCTCCCTGGGCCGGGTCGGGTACTTCCGGCCGATCGTGGCCTCGGGCGACCAGCCCGACAACGACATCGAGCTGATCCGGCACCGCTACCGGCTGCCCCAGAGCTACCAGGAGTCGTACGGGGCGGTGGTCGACGACCTGCGGGCCATGAGCGACCGGGGCCGCTACGAGGAGCTGCTCAAGCGGATCCTGGACGCCTACAAGCGGCTGGACGACTCCACCGACCTGCTGCTGGTCGAGGGGAGCGACTTCACCGAGGCGTCCCGGGCCCTGGAGTTCGACTTCAACGCCGACGTCGCCCTCAACCTGGGCTGCCCGGTGATCCTGATCGTCCGGGGCAGCGACCGGTCGGTGGAGCGGATCCTGGAGGTCGCGCAGCTGGGCCGGGGCTCGCTCGCCGGCAAGGGCTTGACCATCCTGGCCACCATCTGCAACCGGGTCGCCCCGGAGATCCTCGACGAGCTCGGCCGGCGGGTCACCGAGGTGGTGGGCGAGGAGGCGGCCTACATCCTGCCCGAGGTGCCGGAGCTGGCCGCCCCGACCGTGGCCGAGGTGGCCACGGCCCTGGCCGCCGAGTTCCTGCGGCCGGTGCGGGGGGCCGAGGAGCCGAGCACCCGCCGTGAGGTCAGCAACGTGATCGTCGGCGCCATGAGCCTGCCCCACTTCCTCGACCACATCAGCGACGGCGACATGATCATCACCCCCGGCGACCGCGCCGACCTGATCGTGGGCAGCCTGGCCTCCCGGTTCTCCGGCACCTACCCCAACATCGCCGGGCTGGTGCTGACCGGGGCGCTGCTCCCCGAGCCGTCGGTGCTGAAGCTGATCGACGGGCTGGGCGGCTCGGACCTGCCGGTGCTGGCCGTGGGCACCGACACCTACCGGACCGCCGCCACCGTGGCCGGGGTCCGAGGCGTGCTCACCCCCGAGAGCGAGCGCAAGATCGCCGCCGCCCTGGGCGTGTTCTCCGCGCACGTCGACCGCCAGGGGCTGCTGAGCCGCCTCGAGGTCACCCGCACCGAGCGGGTCACCCCGCTGATGTTCGAGCAGCGGCTGGTCGAGCGGGCCAAGGCCGACCGCCGCCACATCGTGCTCCCCGAGGGTGGCGACGACCGCATCCTCCAGGCGGCCGAGCAGGTGCTGCTGCGCGGCATCGCCGACCTCACCGTGCTCGGCGACCCCGACGCCATCAAGCACCGGGGCGCCACCCTGGGCCTGGAGCTGGAGGGCCTCCAGGTCGTCGACCCGCAGACCTCGGAGTTGCGCCAGGACTTCGCCGACACCTACCACGAGCTGCGCCGCCACAAGGGCGTGGCCCGGCCGGTGGCCGAGGACCTGCTGGCCGACGTCTCCTACTTCGGCACCATGATGGTCTACAAGGGCCTGGCCCACGGGATGGTCTCGGGGGCGGCCCACACCACCGCCCACACCATCCGGCCGGCCTTCGAGTTCATCCGCACCCGGCCCGGGACCTCGATCGTGTCCAGCGTGTTCCTGATGCTGCTGGCCGACCGGGTGCTGGTCTACGGCGACTGCGCGGTGGTGCCCAACCCCAACGCCGAGCAGCTGGCCGACATCGCGGTCGCCTCGGCGGGCACGGCCGCCCAGTTCGGCATCGAGCCGCGGGTGGCCATGCTCTCCTACTCGACCGGCGAGTCGGGCGCGGGCAGCGACGTCGACAAGGTCCGGCAGGCCACCGCCATCGCCCGTGAGCGCCGGCCCGACCTCCTGATCGAGGGGCCGATCCAGTACGACGCGGCCATCGACCCCGAGGTCGCCCGGTCCAAGCTGCCCGACAGCCAGGTCGCCGGCCGGGCCACCGTGTTCGTGTTCCCCGACCTCAACACCGGCAACAACACCTACAAGGCGGTGCAGCGCTCGGCCAACGCGGTCGCCGTCGGCCCGATCCTCCAGGGGCTGCGCAAGCCGGTCAACGACCTGTCCCGCGGGGCCACCGTCGCCGACATCGTCAACACCGTGGCCATCACCGCCATCCAGGCCCAGGGGATCGACGAGCATGCCTAGGGTGCTGGTCGTCAACACCGGGTCGTCGTCGATCAAGTACCAGCTCTTTGCGATGCCGGAGGGGTCCGGGGAACCCCGCAGGGGTGCCCCGGTGAATCGGGACGCGAAGGTGCTGGCCTCGGGGCTGGTGGAGCGGATCGGGGAGGCCGGGGCCAAGCTGACCCACCGGGCCGGGGACGCCGAGCCGCTGGTCGTCGAGGAACGGGTCGCCGACCACTCCGAGGGCTTCGAGCGGGTCTTCTCCGCCTTCGAGACGGCCGGCGGGCCGATCACCGACCTGGCCGGGATCGGCCACCGGGTCGTCCACGGCGGCGACCGGCTCACCGAGCCGACCCTGATCGACGCCGAGGCCATCGCCGCCATCGCCGACCAGGCCCCCCTGGCCCCGCTGCACAACCCGCCCAACCTGCTCGGCATCCGCATCGCCATGGCCAGCTTCCCCGAGACCCCCCAGGTGGCCGTGTTCGACACCGCCTTCCACCAGACCATGCCGCCGCGCGCCTGGCGCTACGCCCTGCCCGCCGACCTGGCCGCCGAGCTGCGCATCCGCCGCTACGGCTTCCACGGCACCTCGCACGCGTACGTGTCCCGCAGGGCGGCCGAGCACCTGGGCCGCCCGGCCGGGGAGCTCAACCTGATCACCCTGCACCTGGGCAACGGGGCCAGCGTGGCCGCCGTCCAGGGCGGCCGCTGCATCGACACCTCCATGGGCCTCACCCCCCTGGAGGGGCTGGTCATGGGCAGCCGCAGCGGCGACCTGGACCCGGCGGTGGTGTTCTACCTGCACCGCGAGGCCGGGCTGTCGATCGACGACATCGACGACCTGCTCAACAAGCGCAGCGGCATGCTCGGGCTGGCCGGGGCCAACGACATGCGCGAGGTGGCCCGCCTGGTCGCCGAGGGCGACGAGGCCGCCACCGAGGCCCTGGACGTCTACTGCTACCGCATCCGCAAGTACGTCGGCGCCTACGCCGCCGCCCTCGGCCGCCTGGACGCGCTGGTCTTCACCGCCGGCGTGGGCGAGAACAACGACGCCGTCCGGGCCGGCGTCTGCCAGGGCCTGGAGGGCCTGGGCGTCACCCTCGACCGCAAGCGCAACAAGGGCCGCTCCGGCCGGCCCCGCACCATCTCGGCCGACGACAGCGCGGTGGCGGTGCTGGTCGTCCCCACCAACGAGGAGCTCGAGATCGCCGAGCAGACCCTCGCGGTGATCAGCGCCGGCTGAGGCCGGCCTGCGTCCGGACCGGCCCCGCAAGCGGTGCGCATCGCACCTGTCACCTGGGCTCGGGGAAGAGATCGCCATCGGTGACCTGGCCGCCGGGATCGACGAGCTGGTCGCCTGGTACGTGTCCTCGCCCTGCGCCGTAGACTGCCCGGCATGGGGGCGCGCCGGGTCGGGATCGTGGGGGGCGGCATCGTCGGGGTCGCCCTGGCTCACCGCATCGCCGGCATGGGCCGCGACGCGGCCGTGACCGTGCTCGAGAAGGAGCCGGCCCTGGCCCGGCACCAGACGGGCCGCAACAGCGGGGTCGTCCACGCCGGCCTCTACTACGCCCCCGGGTCGCTGAAGGCCCGGCTGTGCCGGCGGGGCGTGGCCCTGCTGGCCGAGTTCTGCGCCACCCACGGCCTGGCCTACGACGAGTGCGGCAAGGTGGTGGTGGCCCTCGACCAGGTCGAGCTGGGCCGGCTGCAGGGCATCCACGAGCGGGCCGTGGCCAATGGGGTGCCCGGGGTGCGGATGGTCGGCCGCGACGAGCTGCGCGAGTTGGAGCCGCACGTGCGGGGGATCGCCGCCTTGCACTCGCCCCACACCGCGGTGGTCGACTTCGGCGAGGTCACCCGGCGGCTGGCCGCCGACGCGGCCGCCGCCGGGGCCGAGATCCGCACCGGGGTCGCGGTCCGGGCCATCAGCCAGAACGGCACGGGGGTGGCCGTGGCGGCGGGCGGCGACCGCCTCGCCTTCGACCAGCTGGTGATCTGCGGCGGGCTGCACACCGACCGGCTGGCCCGGCTGGCCGGCCACGAGGGCGACCCCCGAGTGGTGCCGTTCCGGGGCGAGTACTACGAGCTCGCCCCCGGCCGCCGGAACCTGGTCAACGGCCTCGTCTACCCGGTGCCGGACCCGCGCTACCCGTTCCTCGGGGTCCACCTGACCCGGCGGGTCGACGGCGGCGTGCTGGTCGGCCCCAACGCCGTGCTCGCCCTGGCCCGGGAGGGCTACCGCTGGCGCGACCTGCGCCTCGGCGACCTGGCCGAGACCCTGGCCTGGCCGGGGTTCCGGCGCATGGCCGCCCGCCACTGGCGCACCGGGGTCCGCGAGGTGGTCGGGTCGCTCAGCCGCCGGGCCTTCTGCGACGCCGCCCGCCGCTACGTGCCCGAGCTGGAGCCCGCCGACCTGCTGCGGGCCCGCAGCGGGGTCAGGGCCCAGGCGGTGGCCCGCGACGGCAGCCTGGTCGACGACTTCCGCATCAGCCGCCAGGGCCGGGTGGTGGCCATCCGCAACGCCCCCTCGCCGGCCGCCACCTCCTCCATGGCCATCGCCGAGCACATCGCCGCCTGGCTGTTCGAGGGCTGAGTGTCGGGTTCGTTATGCCTGCTTGATGCAGGGTGATCGTCCCGAGGGCGTTTTGTTGCCTGGATGTCCGATCCTGCTGGTGGTCGATCACGGTCCTGAACAGGGGGGAGCAGCATGCCGACCATCCAGCGCCGCCGCAGGCGCCTCGTCACCACCACCATCCTCGTCGCCCTCACCGCCGGGGCCCTGGCCGCCGGCGCCGGCGTGGCCGGGGCGTCCCAGGCGACCGCCGCCGCCCGCCGCCCGCTGTGGGCCGTCACCGTCCAGGACCCGCTGGACACCGGCGACGCCATCGCCGACCTCCGCTCGGCCTCGGTCGCGCTGAGCCCGGACCGGCGATCCCTGACCGTCAGCGCCCGGTTCGAGGCGCCGACGGACCCGACCAGCCAGAACTGGTGGTTCGGGGCGTCGCTGCCGCGGGGCGGGATCACCTGGGGCCTCAACACCGACCCCGCCTCCACCGACTGGCAGTATGTGGCCGAGCTCCGCGGCGACCCGGTGATGGGCGCCTACGGGTACGTGGCCAGGCAGGTGGGCGGGAGCTACCGGCTGACCTGCCGGGCCAGCGCCAGCTTCGACGGCGCCAGCTACCGGCTGCGGTTCCCGGTCCGCTGCATCGGCAGCCCCGACCGGCTCCGCTTCACCGCCTACGGGCAGCTGTACGCCGACGGCGGCGAGGGCATCATCGGCGGCGACTACGCCCCGGGCTGGGGCGAGTTCTCCCGCTGGCTGGCCCTGCGCTGACCGGCTAGCCGGGCGGCCGGCCACCCCAGGGGTCATAGTCCACTTCGAGGGCCTCCTGGGGTGGCCGCCGGTCCTCGGGCAGGTTGCGGAGGTTGAGGCGGATCCGGTACCAGACGGTGCTGCGGCCGCGCATGGCGTCGACCAGCACGTCGGTCGGGCCGAGCAGCGGCCACACCTCGGCGTGGCGGGCCTTCCAGCGCTCCAGGCCCTCGCGGGCCTCGGCCTCGGTGGCCGCCCTGGCCACCTCGATCAGCGGCATGGTGGTCCGGCGGCGGCCGGTCGGGCCGGCCGTCTTGCCCGGGGCCGGCGGGGGCACGAACCCCTCACGGACGGCCGGGCCCGCCTGGCGGCGCTTGGACGGCTGGGCCCGGGCCGGCTCGCCCTCGCCCTTGACGAAGTGGGGCGGCCAGGGGGCGTCGGTGAACCCGGCCTGCTCGTGCTGGTCGGCCAGGTCCAGCAGCGCCTCCAGCGACCCGGCGTCGCCGTCGATGCCGGCCGAGGCGTCGCCGGCCTCGGCGACCAGCCCGGGCACGGTGTCGAGGGTGAAGGCCTCGGGCCGGCAGTCGGCCACCTGGTCCCAGGTCAGCGGCATCGACACCCGCGCGTCGGGGAGCGGGCGGACCGAGTAGGCGGAGGCGACGGTGCGGTCCTTGGCGTTCTGGTTGTAGTCGAGGAACACCCCGTGGCGCTCCTCCTTCCACCACTTGCTGGTGGCGATCTCGGGGGCGCGCCGCTCGACCTCCCGGGCCAGGGCGACCGCGGCCCGCCGGACCTCGGAGAAGGTCCAGCGGCGCTGGACGCGGCAGTAGACGTGGAAGCCCCGCGACCCGGAGGTCTTGGGCCAGCCGGCCAGCCCCAAGTCCCCCAGGACCTCCCGGGTCACCAGGGCCACCGCCAGCACGTCGGACCACGGCACCCCGGGCATCGGGTCCAGGTCGACCCGCAGCTCGTCGGGGTGGTCGAGGTCGTCGGCCCGTACCGGGTGCGGGTTGAGGTCGATGCAGCCCAGGTTGATCACCCAGGCCAGCTGGGCCGCGTCCCGGACCACGATCTCGTGGGCGCTGCGCCCGGACGGGAACTTCAGCTCGACCGTCTCCATCCATTCGGGCCGCTTCTCCGGGGCCCGCTTCTGGAAGAAGAACTCGCCCTCGGCCCCGTTCACGAACCGCTTCAGGGCCATCGGCCGCTCCGCCACCCCCCGCAACGCCCCCTCGGCCACCGCCAGGTAGTACTGCACCAGGTCGAGCTTGGTATGCCCGGTCCGGGGGAAATACACCTTGTCCGGGTTGCTGACGGTCACCTCTCGCCCAGCGACGTCCAGGACCAGCTTGCGGGTCGCCATGGGTCAAGGGTACGACACCGGGGCTCGCGGCGGCCGTTCCCGTGTCGTTCGGCCGCAGGCTGGAGGGATGTGGATAGCCGGTCGCATCGGTTCCCGCTGGCGGCTACCCTCCCGGTTGGGGGCCCGCCCATCGGCGGAGGATGGCGCCGTGCCCGCCCGTCAGGGGTCGAGGGTCTCGACCCGATGGCTTCCCTGGTCCTCGGTGACCAGGACCCCGGCGCCCTTGGACAGGGGGGCGACCAGCTGGCCGGTGAGGCCGAGGACGGCGGCCTCGTTGGTCGGGGTGTGGCCGACGGCCAGGGCCCGCTGGCCGTCGCCGAGGCGCTCGAGGACCCGACCAAGGGCCGCCCCCAGCGCCGCGGCCTCCTCGTCGACGAACCCGGGGTCGACCGAGCGCATGGCGGCCAGGTCGCCGCCGTCGGCCTCCTTGGAGAGGGCCCGCCAGCGGTCCTCCCGCTGGGAGCGGAGACCCGGCTCGACCACCACGCCGTCCGGGACCGGCTGGCCGAGGGCGGCCAGGAGACAGCCGGCGGTCTGGGTCGCCCGCTGGGCGCCGGTCGACACGGCCACCTGGTAGCCGCCGGCGAGCCGGCCCCCGAGCTCCAGGGCGGCCGCGACCCCCTCGTCGCTCAGGACGTCGCCGTCGTTGTCGGTGTGCCGCCGCAGCTCCACGGATCGCGCCATCGTCCCTCCCGCTACAACTCGATCAGGCCGGCGTTGGTGGGGACGAACCCGCAGGCGTCGAAGTAGAACGCCCGCCGATGGTCCTCGAAGTCGACGTGCAGCCACTCGCAGCCGGCCACCCTGGCCTCGCGCGCCGCGACCTCGACCGGCCCGGTCCCGACCCCGTGGCGCCGCTGGCCCGCCGTGACCATGGTATCGAGCACGAACGCGTGGACCACCCCGTCCCAGGCCACGTTCACGAACCCGACCAGCTCGGCCCCGTCGCGGGCGCACACCCAGCCGAGGCTGTGCCGCTCGACCTGGCCCCGCCAGTCCCAGTCGTCGTCGCCCAGCACCGGGTGCCCGAAGCACTCGGCGTGCAGGGCGTTGGCCTCGGCGCTGGTGAAGTCGCCGCGCCACTCGTAGCCGATCATCGGGCCCAATCATGTGACTTCTCCGGCGGCTGGAGCTACCGGCTTCTTCTCACGCCGCCGGGTTGGCAGCGAGACGGGCCAGTCCAGCCCGGAGAATGTTGCGCGCCGCGTGCTCGTCGGCGTTGACGGTGTGCCCACATGCTCGACAGGAGAACACGACTTGGCTCGCGCGGTTCTCGGTTGCTGTGTGCCCGCAGGCCTCACAGCGGTCGGAGGTGTGCCAGGCATCGACGTCGACCACCACACGGCCAGCCTCTTCCGCTTTGGCGCGCAGGATCAACACGAACCGGCCCCAGCCCGCGTCGTGGATGCTTCGGTTCAGGCCGGTCTTGGCGGCGGCCCCATTGGGCAGGAAGCTGCCAGGCTGATCGGGATCTGGGCGGCGTGGCGGTCGCCGCACCAGATTGCGGACCTTCAGGTTCTCGACGACCAGCAGGTCGTAGCGGACGACGAGAGCCCGTGCAGTGTGGTGGTGGAAGTTGCGGCGCTGGTTGGCGACCTTGCGGTGGCGGGCCGCCACCGTCTCTCTGGCACGTTGGCGATTGCTCGACCCTCTCTCCTTGCGGGCCAGGACCTGTTGGGCGGTGCCCAACCTGGCGCCGGCGGCTCGTCCCCAACTCGGGTTGGGCAGATGCTGGCCGTCGGAGGTGGTGAGGAAGCTGGCGATCCCGACGTCGATGCCGACCACGGCCTGGGTTGGTTGAAGGGGCCGAGTGGGCACGTCGTCACAGGACAGCACCAGCATCCAGCGGCGCCCTTCACGGCGAATCTGAATCGTCTTGACCCGGCCTTTGACCGGGCGATGGACGGTGACCTTCACATGTCCGATTCCCTGCAGGTACACCCGGCGAGCACTGGGCTGCCAGCGGCAGCCGTCACCGTCCTTGGGCCATTCAACACTGTCGAACCGCCGCGCCGACCTGAACCGCGGATAGCCGGGCCTCTCGCCAGCTTTCACTCGCCGGAAGAACCCGGCGAACGCCCGATCCAGACGGCGTAGCGTCGCCTGCTGGGACGAGAACGACCACGCCGCCACATCCGGCCGGATCCTCCGGATGTCCTTGAGCTGGGCCGACTGGTCCCCGTAGAAGATGCTCATTCTCCTGAGCCGCCAAGCGTCCCGTCGTTCCTGCAGCGCGGCGTTGTACAGCTCACGGTGCGATGCCAGGCATTGGCCCAAGGCGACATGCTGGCGAGCGGTGGGCCGCAGCCGGAACTTGTAGGCCCGTCTCACACCGACTCCATCTGTGTCGACCACCATGACATGACGATCGTATCCAGCCGGTACGACACCCACGGTGACCTTCTCAGGGCCCCACACTCTTACCAATTGCCCCTGGACGGGCGGTTCGGGCCGGCGGGCACATCCCGGGCCATCCTCCCAGTCGACGGCCACATCACCACCCGTAAGCGGGGCGGCCCCAGGTCAGCCGACGGCCGGGGCCAGCGAGCGGACGGTGTCGCGGATATCCCCACCCACCGGCAGCAGGGCCAGGATCGGGGTGTGGACGCCGGCCTCCACGTACTGCCGCAGCCGCTCCCCGCACGCCTCCGGTGGGCCGTGGACGAGCAGCTCGTCGACCAGGTCGTCGTCGAGCGCGGCCAGGGCGCCCCGGCGGTCGCCGGCCGCCCACGCCCTCCACATCGGGGCCAGCCGCTCACCCCGGCCCAGCCACTCGTGGAAGGCCCGGTACACGGGCACGTTCAGGTAGGCGGCCAGGGCCCGGCGGCCCAGCGCCCGGGCGGCGTCGACGTCGGCGGTGGCGGCCACGAAGATGCGGGCCGCGATCTCCTTGCCCGGGCCGCCCTGGTGCACGTGCGGGGTGACGGTGGCCACGTCGCCGGGGGCGAGCCAGTTGAGGATGGCGCCGTCGCTCTCGCGGCCGGCCAGCCGCAGCATCCCCGGACGCAGGGCGGCGATCAGCAGCCGCGGGGGCTCCTCGGGGACCAGGCCGAGCCGGAAGCCGTCGACGGCGAAGGTCTCGTAGCGCTCGGTCACCCTGTCCCCGGCCAGGGCGGCCCGCAGGAACCGGGCCGTGTCCCGGACCCGCTGCAGCGGCCGGTCGAAGGCCAGCCCGTTCCAGTGCTCGACGATCACGTCCGAGGAGGCGCCGATGCCGATCGCGACCCGTCCCGGGGCGGCCGCGGCCAGGCTGGCCGCGCACTGGGCCAGGGTGGCCGGGCCGCGGGTGAACACCGGGGCGATGGCGGTGCCGACCCGCAGCGCCGGCGCCCACACGCTGGCCAGGACCAGCGGCGTAAACGCGTCCGCGCCGTCCACCTCCGAGGACCACACGTCGGTGTAGCCGAGGTCGGGCAGCTCGGCGAACAGGTCGCGCTGGTCGGCCAAGGGGATGCCGTCGAAGGGGACGGTGATGCCGTAGCGTGGCATGCCAACACTTCCTCCCGAAGGGACTGCCGGATTCGTTCGGCAGGGGAATCGGGTGCAGCGGTAAGGCTGTCGGCGCCAGGTTATATGCTGACGAGAGTGGTCCCGGCGCTGGGTCAACAGCCCGGGACCGTGACCCACGCCGACAACAGGAACCCGGTGCAGGTGAAGCGAGCGTACAAGCTGCGTGCCTACCCGACTCGGGCGCAAGAGGGCCGAGCGGTCAGGCTGCTGCGCGACCACTGCGACCTGTACAACGCCGCCCTCCA
>Ga0307415_100000815_pt1 | contig 14217 bp, 8 predicted proteins | sample DK1Cmetagenome_FD_204524 | JGI IMG/M metagenome (GOLD analysis project Ga0307415, IMG submission 204524) | Maize rhizosphere microbial communities from greenhouse at UC Davis, California, United States - DK15-C-2 | ecosystem: Host-associated > Plants > Roots > Rhizosphere > Soil | place: USA...
CTGGCTCGACCAGGTGCGTAGCCTCGACCTGGCGCTGCGCGGCCCCCGGCCTGCTCCTGGGCTTGAAGGACTCGACCGTCACTTCGGCGAGACCCATGGGCAAATCTGGCGCCAGGTTCGGCCGTTGCTCGCGGCGATGGCCGAGCGCTTCCCGCCGCTGCTGACGGCGGACCGCCTGGCCGGCGCGCTGCGCGAGACCGCGAGCGAATTGTGCGGCGATCGGGCATGGTCCGGCGCAGGCGGGCGAATGGCGGCTGATTGGATCGCCGAACTCGAGGGCGCTGCCGATGCCCGGCGCCTCGAACTCGACAGTGGCGAGTGGGTCGCGGTGCTGCGCCAAATGCTCGACGCCCGATCAGTGCGGCCGCCTTACGGTGGGCATCCGCGAGTGCTCATCTGGGGCCTGCTCGAAGCCCGGCTACAAAACGCCGATTTTCTGATCCTGGGCGGATTGAACGAGGGGGTGTGGCCGGGCGTGCCGGCGCCTGATCCCTGGCTTGCACCGAAGATCCGCGCCGAGCTTGGCCTGCCTGGCGCCGACCACCGCATCGGGCTTGCGGCCCATGACTTCGCCAGCGCGCTTGGCGCTCCGCGCGTGCTGCTGACCCGCGCCCGTCGCGACAGCAAGTCGCCGACGATCGCGTCGCGCTTTTGGCTGCGGCTCGAGGCGATGACCGGCGGCATTGCCCGCGACCATCGGCTGGAGCGCCTGGTCACGGCCCTGGACGACGTCGGCAGCCCGCAGCCCGTGGACCGGCCGAAGCCGTCGCCGCCGCCCGACCACCGCCCGCGGCGCATCTCGGTCACATCGGTCGACCGGCTGAAGGCAGACCCCTTCGCTTTCTATGCCCAGGAAGTGCTGAAGTTGCGCCGGATCGACCCGGTCGACGCCGATCATAGCGCTGCCTGGAAGGGCACGGCGGTGCATGCGGTGCTGGAGCAATGGCTGGCCCAGGACGACTGCCGGCCCGACCGCTTGTTGCCGCGCGCGGAGGCGCTGCTCGCCGCGGACACCATCCATCCCATGCTGCGGGCGTTGTGGCAGCCGCGGCTAATGGAGGCGATCCGCTGGGTTGAAAGCCAGGAGCGCGCCAATCGCGGCGTTGGCCGGCGCCCGCTCGCCGCCGAGAAGCGGGGCGAGGCGGAGATTGGCGGCGTCCTGCTGCACGGCAAGGCCGACCGCATCGACCGCCTGGATGACGGCGGCCTCGCCATCGTCGATTACAAGACGGGCAAGCCCCCGGCGCAAAAGGCCGTCGATGCGGGGTTCGCGCTGCAGCTCGGCCTCCTCGGGCTCATCGCCGAAGCGCATGGCTTCGAGGGCATCGACGGTCCCGTCGCGGCCCATGAATATTGGTCGCTGAGCAAATATGGCGACGAATTCGGCCGCAAGACCTGTCCGGACAAGGACGCCGGCGCCGAGGCGTTCCTCGAGCATGCCAAGGGGCACTTCCTTGAGGCATCAGCCAAGTGGTTGACCGGGGCCGAGCCCTACACTGCCAAGCTCAACCCGGCCTACGCGCCCTGGGGCGATTACGACCAGCTGATGCGGCTGGAAGAATGGTACGGCCGGCGATGAGCCTAGGGCTTCCTCTTGGCCTTGACCTTCGAGGCGTAGAGCAACGCCGCGACGATGGCAGCCGAGCCGATGCCGACCGCCACGCCGGCCTTGACGAGCTTGGCCCGCCTTTGCTCGCTCGCCTCGTCCCGTTCATTGTCGCTCATTGCGCTTTCTCTATGGCGTTAGGCCCGGCTTGGGAAGCGGCGACCTGATGGCCGCCAGGCGCAAACCGCTGCCGGTGCTCGAAGGCGCGCAGGCCGCTGCGGTCGATCCGCGAGTGCACGCGACTTTGTCGGCATCGGCGGGCACCGGCAAGACGCAGGTCCTGACCGGGCGCGTGTTGCGCCTGCTGCTCAACGGCGCACCGCCCGAGACGATCCTCTGCCTGACATTCACCAAGGCCGGGGCCGCGGAAATGGCCAATCGCATCGGTGCGCGTCTCGCTTCCTGGGTGCGACTGAAGGATGCCCAGCTTGCGGCGGACCTCGCTGCGCTTGGCGCCGACGTCGGGCCGGCGATGCGTGAGCGTGCGCGGCGCCTGTTCGCGAAAGTGCTCGACGCCCCCGGCGGGCTGCGCATTCAGACCATCCACAGCTTCGCGCAGGCGCTGCTTGCGTCCTTTCCCGAGGAAGCGGGCGTCGCTCCCGGTTTCCGCCCGATCGAAGGTCGCGCCGAGCAGGAGCTGGCGCGAAGCACCTTGGCCAATTTGCTGGCCGATGCTGAAGCTTCCGGCAATGAGCAGCTGCTTGCGGCCGTCCAGCGGCTCAGCCTGCGCAGCGGCGAGGATGGCGCCGTGGCGTATCTGATGCGCTGCGCGCGGGCGCCCGAGGCCATGACAGCGTTCGGCGCGCCGGAAGGCATTGAACCCTTGCTGCGGCGGGCGATGAAACTGCCGGACGAGTCGGTGGAGGACTATCTGGCGCATCATTGCGGCGACGACCGCTTCGACTGCGACCTGCTGCGGGCGATCTCCGAGGCGAACCGCCGCTGGGCTACGGCGACGGGCAACAAGATCGTGGAGACAGTCGAGCGCTGGTTGGCGATGGACGGTGCGGCTCGCGCGGAGGCATTGGCCGAGCTGGCGCCGATCGTCTTCACCGGCTCCGGCGAACTGCGCAAGGTAAGCGCCGGGCAGCGCAGCGCTGATCCCGATTACGATCGCCATGCCGAGCGGCTGGCCGTCGCTGTCGCCGAGCTGCTGCGCGTACAGAACGGCGCGAGGCTTGCGGCCGACATGGCCGCCGGTCTGGGGGCGGGGCAGGCGTTCGCTGCGGCTTACACCGCCGCCAAGCGCAGCGCGGGGGTTGCCGACTTCGACGACCTGATCGCCTGGACCCGCCGCTTGCTGGCGCAGCCCGGCATCGGCGACTGGGTCCGCTTCAAGCTCGACCGCCGCACCGACCACATCCTGGTCGATGAAGCGCAGGACACGAACCGCGCGCAGTGGGAAATCGTCGAGGCGCTCGCGGCGGAATATTTCAGCGGCTCCAGCGAAGCCGACGAGCGCCATCGCACCATCTTCATGGTCGGCGATTTCAAGCAAGCGATCTTCCGTTTCCAGGGAACGGACCCGCGCGAGTTCAGGCGGGCGGCGGACTGGGTACGCGACCAGAGCGAAGCGCTGCGCGAGGCGGCGATCGGCGGCGATACGGTGCTGCCGGCGGATTACCGCGAGCTGTCGATCGAGGCGTCGTTCCGGTCGGCACCCGCCATCCTGGAGGCAGTTGATGCGGTCATCGAAGAGGTCGGGTCTGCCGCCATGGGCCTGCCGGAGGACCCCCCGAGCCACCGCGCGCACTTCGATCGCCGTCCCGCCGAGGTTGTGCTGTGGAAGCCCTTTGCGGTCGAGGCGCTGGAGGAGGGGGCAGGGGAGGAAGGCTGGCTGGCCGAAGACGAGCGTCGCTATGCTGGCGAACTGGCCGTGGAGGTGCGGAACTGGCTGGAGGCGAAGCCGGTCCTTGCGACGACCAAACGGCCGCTTACAGCAGGCGATATCCTGATCCTCGTCCGCAGCCGCGGCGAGTTGGCGTCCCTGATCGTCGCCCGGTTGTTCGCTGAAGGCGTGCCTGTTGCCGGCATCGACCGCCTGCATCTGCACAAGCCGCTGGCGGTCAAGGACTTGCTCGCCGCCGTCCAGTTCGCCGTTCAGCCGCTGGACGACCTCAACCTCGCGAATTTGCTGGTCTCGCCCCTGGTCGGCTGGGACCAGGACCAGCTTCGCGACATCGCCTATGGGCGCAAGGGACGACTGTGGCCGGCGCTTGTGGCGCGAGCAGGCGAGCGGCCGGAGCTTGCGAGCACCCGCGAGCTGCTCGGTTCGCTGCTGGCAATGGCGGACTATACCACGCCGCACCGCTTCCTGGAGACGATCCTGTCCGGGCCCATCGACGGCCGGCGGAAGCTCTATGCCAGGCTCGGCCCCGCTGCTCGCGATCCCATCGAGGAGTTATTGTCGAGCGCACTGGAGTTTGAGCGCGCCGAGGCGGCATCGCTCGATCGCTTCATGGCGTGGTTCAACGCAGGCGACGTGGAGATCAAGCGCGACCCGTCGGCGCCGTCCAATGCCGTGCGGGTGATGACCGTGCATGGCGCCAAGGGGCTCGAAGCACCCGTCGTTCTACTCGCCGATGCGACGGCCGACCCGTCGCGCCTCGGCGGCCCGGCACGAGCGCTCGACTTCCCGCTGCCGGGCGTCGGCAAGGCGCCGCTGCTGCGTCCTCGCAAGTCCGAGTCGGTGCCGCCGTTCGCCGAGCTGATTGCCGCCGAGGCCGCCGCCGACCTCGAGGAGCATTGGCGGCTGCTCTACGTGGCGCTGACCAGGGCCAGTGAGAAGCTGGTCATTGCCGGGCTTGACACCAGCAACAGCCGCGGCGAGTTGCCGGCGAATTGCTGGCTTTTGCGCGTGGAGCGGGCGCTTGAGCGGCTGGGTGCCATCCGCGGGGCGAGCGACGTGTGGGGCGAGAGCCTGACCTATCGCGGCAAGGTCCCGCCCGCGGCGGTCAAGCCGAAGGCGCCGCCGCCAGTCGCTCCCGGAGCTGAGCTCCCTGCCTGGGCCCGTACGCCGGCGCCTCCCGAAGCCCGGCCGCCGCGTCCGCTGGCGCCGTCGGCGATCCTCGATGACAGCCTGCCGTCGCCGCCGCCCTCGATGGGACAGGCGGATGCCGCGCGACGCGGAATCCTCCTCCACCGCCTCTTCGAGCGGCTGCCGGACGTGGATTCCGATGAGCGACTCTCCGCGGCGCTGCATTGGCTCGAGCAATCTGCCGGACTGGGCGTAGCGGACAGGCGTCGGGAAATCGCCGAAGCCGCCTGTGCTATCGTCGGCGATCCGGCTTATGCCGAGCTGTTCGGGCCGTCGTCCCTGGCGGAAGCACCGATCGCCGCCGCGCTCGCCGATGGACGGGTCATCGCCGGCACTGTCGACCGGCTGGTCGTCGACGCTGAATCGGTGCGTGTCATCGACTTCAAGACCGGCACTTATGTGCCCGTGTCCGCCGCCTACGTGCCGCGGCCGCACCTGGCGCAAATGGCCGCTTATTGCGACGCATTGCACGTGATCTTTCCCGGGCGCCGGGTCGAGGCGGCGCTGCTTTACACGGCTGGGCCGCGCCTGATTTCACTCGGCTGTTGAGCGGCGCGTAACGAATCCCCATATGGCGGCTCAACCCGCTATTTGAGGAGACTCGACCATGGCCACCCGCAGCGTCACCGACCAGGATTTTGCAACCGCGGTGCTGGGGGCGTCGAAGCCGGTGCTGGTCGATTTCTGGGCCGAATGGTGCGGCCCCTGCAAGATGATCGCCCCCGCCCTTGAGGAGATTGCGGGCGAGATCGGCGACAGGGTCGATATTGTCAAACTGAACATCGACGAAAATCCAGACACGCCAGGACGCTATGGCGTGCGCGGTATCCCGACCATGCTGTTGTTCAAGGGCGGCGAGCCTGTCGCCCAGAAGGTTGGCGCCGCACCGCGCAGCCATATCCAGCAATGGCTGGAAGGCCAGCTTTCGGCGAACGCCTGACCGCGACGGCCTAGGCCGGCGGCTCGGTTCCACTCAAGCCGCGTGTGTTCGGCCTGAACCGTCCATGCCGGGGCAGGCTGTCGCCGGGATCGAACCAGCCAATGCGGCTGTCCCAGAAGATGTGAAAGCCGGGCGGGACCCTCTCGGGCTGGTCGAGGGTGGCGATGCTGAAGTCGATCGTGTCCGGCTGGTGATCGACCTTCATGTAGAGCGGCGTCCCGCACTGGCCGCAAAGGCCGCGATGGCCGAACGGGCTCGACTGCACCGTCTTCACCGATTCGGCGCCGCTGGTGGTCACCCAGTCGCCGTCCTTGACGCTGGCAAAGGCCATGGCCGGAGCGCCGCTGTTGAGCTGGCAAGTGCGGCAATGGCACCAGCCTGCGTCGAATGGCTCGCTAACGAGTTCGTAACGCACCGCGCCGCATAGGCAGCCGCCGGTCCAGTTCAATTGACTTGCCATAGGGCCAATCCTACATCGCCGGCGACTTTCGCCATAGGGCGCCAACTCCGCCGACGCGAGGCGAGGGCGCTCCTTCGACTGACTGGGAACTCGCATGATCGCCGCACTGGCCAAGACCATCTTCGGATCGGCTAACGACCGTTATGTCCGTTCTCTGGGGAAATATGTCGAGGCTACCAACGCCTTCGAGCCGACGATCAGTGCACTGACCGACGATGAACTGCGGGCCAAGACCGGGCAGTTCCGCCAGCGGCTCGCCGATGGCGCCAAGCTGGACGATTTGCTTCCTGAAGCCTTTGCCACCGTTCGCGAAGCGGCCCGCCGCACCTTGGGCCAGCGTCACTATGATGTGCAGCTGATCGGCGGCATCGCGCTTCACCGCGGCGAGATCGCTGAGATGAAGACCGGCGAAGGCAAGACGCTGGTGGCGACGCTGGCGACCTACCTCAACGCGTTGCCCGGCAAAGGCGTGCATGTCGTCACCGTCAACGATTATCTGGCCAAGCGCGACGCTGAATGGATGGGGCAGATCTACCGCTTCCTCGGCCTCAGCGTCGGTGTCGTCATTCCGAACCTCAGCGACCAGGAACGCCGCGACGCCTATAATTCGGACATCACCTACGCCACCAACAACGAGCTCGGTTTCGATTTCCTTCGCGACAACATGAAGTTCACCCGCGATCAGATGGTGCAGCGGCCGTTTCACTTTGCCATCGTCGACGAGGTGGATTCCATCTTGGTCGACGAAGCCCGCACGCCGCTGATCATTTCCGGGCCGACCGACGACAAGTCGGAACTGTACGCCGGCGTCGATGCAATCGTGAAACAGCTCGTCGAAGACGATTACGAAATGGACGAGAAGCAGAAGTCGGTCGTCCTCACCGAAGACGGCACCGAGAAGGCCGAGCGCATGCTCGAAGCGGCCGGCCTGATCGAGGGGCAGAACCTCTACGATATCGCCAACACCCAGACAGTGCACCACCTCAACCAGGCGCTGAAGGCCAACAAGATGTTCCGGCGGGACATCGATTACATCGTCAAGGACGAGAAGATCGTCATCATCGACGAGTTCACCGGGCGCATGATGGAAGGGCGCCGCTGGTCGGACGGCCTGCACCAGGCGGTCGAGGCCAAGGAAGGCGTCCGGATCGAGCCCGAAAACCAGACGCTCGCCTCGATCACCTTCCAGAACTACTTCCGCATGTACCCCAAGCTCGCCGGCATGACCGGCACCGCCGCCACCGAGGCGCCGGAATTTTACGACATTTACAAGATGAACGTGGTGTCGATCCCCACCAACGTTCCCGTCCAGCGAATTGACGAGGACGACGAGTTCTACAAGAACATCACCGACAAGTTCGGCGCTATCGGCAAGGAAATCCGCGCCCGCCAGGAGAAGGGTCAGCCGGTCCTCGTCGGCACTGTGTCCATTGAGAAATCGGAGATGCTTTCCGAGTTTCTCGAGAAGGAAGGCATCCGCCATTCGGTGCTCAATGCCCGGCTCCACGAGAGCGAGGCGCATATCGTCGCCCAGGCCGGCCGCACGGGCGCCGTGACCGTTTCGACCAACATGGCCGGACGTGGAACCGACATCCAATTGGGCGGCAACCTCGACTTCCGCATGCTCGACGAGTTCCCCGACCTCGTTCGCGGCACGCCGGAATATGACGCCCAGGCCGAAAAGGTCCGCGCCGAGATCGCTGAGGAGCGGCAGCGCGTGCTCGACGCTGGCGGACTGTTCGTGCTCGGCACCGAGCGCCACGAAAGCCGGCGCATCGACAACCAGCTGCGCGGCCGCTCGGGCCGCCAGGGCGACCCCGGCCTTTCGCGCTTCTATCTGAGCCTCGACGACGATCTGCTGCGCATCTTCGGCCCGCAGACTGCCTTCGCACGGCTGATGAACAAGAATCTGGAGGACGGTGAGGCGATCGTCAGCCCGTGGATATCCAAGGCTATCGAGACCGCCCAGAAGAAGGTCGAGGCGCGCAACTACGACATCCGCAAGCAGGTCGTCGAGTTCGACGACGTCATGAACGACCAGCGCAAGGTCATTTACGAGCAGCGCGCCGAGATCATGGACGCCGACCATATCAGCGACGTCATCATCGACATGCGTGCCGAGACGGTCGCCAGCCTGGTCGCGGTCCACTGCCCGCCGGGCACTTATCCCGAGCAATGGGACGTCGAAGGCCTCAAGGAGAGTGTCGACGAAGTGCTCGGGCTGCAGCCGCCGGTAGAGGAGTGGCTCCAGGAAGAGGCCGTTGACCCCGAGGCGATCGTTGAGCGCCTGCAGCAAATGGCCGACGAGGTCATGGCCGAGAAGGTCAAGGGCGCCGACCCAGAGCGCTGGCTGGAGATCGAAAAGAGCCTGCTTCTGCAGACCCTCGATCATTTCTGGAAAGAGCATCTGGCGACGCTCGATGCGCTGCGCCAGGTCATCCACTTGCGGAGCTTCGCCCAGAAGAAGCCGCTCGACGAATATAAGCAGGAAGCCTTCCTGCTGTTCGAGCGGCTGCTGATCGCTATCCGGGAGGAAGTGACCAAGACGCTGATGCGCGCCCAGATCACCATCCAGGACCCGGCGCCACCGCCCTTGCCGGACTTCATCACCAGCCACTTCGACCCGCTGTCCGGCGATGACGATACCGTGGACTTCGACGCCGGTGCGCTCGGCGGCCTCGGCCAAGCCTTGCCGCGCGCCGCGCCGCTGCCGCCGATGCCCGAAGGCGCGCTTGCGCCCGAAAGCCGCAATGCGCCTTGCCCGTGCGGCTCAGGCCGCAAGTTCAAGCATTGCCATGGCGCCCTGGCGTAGATCGTGGCGCGCAGCTTGCCTGGGGTGCAAGCGAGCACCAAGATGACGATCGTGGACCGTAGCGCGCTGCGCCGCGCTTATCGTCCGGACGAAAATGCGATCGTCGAGCAGCGGCTGGCGGAAGCCGCTCTATCGGCTGCGCAGAGCAGCGAAGCGAGGGCCATGGCCCGATCGCTATCAAAGGCGGTCCGTGCCCATAAGCCGACGGGCATCGATGCATTCATGGCCGCCTATGACCTGGGCAGCGACGAGGGCATTGCCCTCATGTGCCTCGCCGAAGCCCTGCTGCGCATCCCCGACGCCGAAACCGCCGATGAATTGATTGCCGACAAGCTGGCGGGGCCGAACTGGGCCGAGAAACTCGGCGAATCCTCATCGCCATTCGTCAATGCAGCGACCTTCTCCTTGCTGCTGACCGGCAAGGTCCTCGACAGCGCCAATGACTCAACGCAAGGCTGGACGGCCGCGCTCGGCCGCGCCGTCGGCCGCCTGGGCGAGCCGGTAATCCGCACGGCTGTCAGCCAGGCGATGAAGATCCTCGGCCGCCAGTTCGTCTTCGGCCGCACCATCGACGAGGCGATGAAGCGCGCCGCGCCCGAGCGCCGGCAGGGCTTGTCGCACAGCTTCGACATGCTCGGCGAAGCGGCGCGCACCCATGCCGACGCCGCGCGCTACGCGGAGGCCTATGCCTCCGCGCTCGACCGCATCGCCGAGGAAGCCAAGGGTGGCTTCCACCTGTCGCCGGGAATTTCGGTCAAATTGTCGGCCCTGCACCCCCGCTATGAGTGGAGCCACGCCGAGGAAGCCAAGGCGGCGATGCTGCCGGTGCTGCGCGAGCTGGCGCTGAAAGCGAGCCGCGCCGTCGTCCATTTCACCATCGACGCCGAGGAAGCCGACCGGCTGGAGCCATCGCTCGACATCATCGAGGCTCTGGCCGCCGACGACGAGCTGTTCGCAAATGGATGGGGCGGTTTCGGCCTGGCGATCCAGGCCTACCAGAAGCGGGCGGTGCCGTTGTGCGACTGGGCCGCCGAGCTGGCGCGCAGCCACAAGCGCCGGTTCATGGTCCGCCTGGTTAAGGGCGCTTATTGGGACACAGAGGTAAAGGCGGCCCAGGTTGCTGGGCTCGAGGATTATCCGGTCTTCACCCGCAAGGTCGCCACGGACGTCTCCTACATCGCCTGCGCCAAGCGCCTGCTGGCGGCCGTCGACGTCATCTACCCCGCCTTCGCCACCCACAACGCCAATACTATCGGCGCGATCAAGGCGCTGGCCGGAGGCAAGGAGTTCGAGTTCCAGCGCCTGCACGGCATGGGCGAGGGGCTCTACGAGGAATTGGCGAAGCTGGAAGGGGCGCTTGGCGAAGCTCGGACGCCGGTGCGCATCTATGCGCCCGTCGGCAGCCACAAGGATTTGCTCGCCTACCTCGTCCGTCGCCTGCTCGAGAACGGCGCCAATTCCAGCTTCGTCAACCGTATCGCAGACGAGCAGGTGTCTCTCGACGAGCTGGTGCGCGATCCGGTGGTTGACCTCGCCGCGCTCAGCCCGAAGCGCAACCCGAAGATCATTCTTCCACGCAATATCTTCGGCACCGCTCGTCATAACAGCGCCGGCGTCGATCTCAGCGATCCGATCGTGCGCGAGCCGCTGCTCGGGCGCCTAAAGGCCATGGAGGGCCGGAACTGGACCGCCAAGCCGACACTCGGGAAAGGCGAAGCGCGCGCGATTACCTCGCCCCATGACCATCGCGTGACGGTCGGGACGGTCTTCGAGGCGACCGCCGCCGAGGTCCACGGGATGGTCCGTGCCGGACATACCGCGCAGCAGGATTGGGATGCGCTGGGCGGAGAGGCTCGCGCCCGGCTGCTCGACCGCGCCGCCGACTTGTACGAAGAGCATCGCGAGGAGTTCTTCTCGCTTTGCATTCGCGAAGCCGGAAAGACATTGGTCGATGCGGTTCTCGAAGTCCGCGAGGCGGTCGACTTCCTGCGCTTCTATGCCTCCGAGGCGCGGCGCCAGTTCACTAGGCCATTGCCGCTTCCGGGGCCGACCGGCGAGCAGAACGAGCTTCGCCTCCACGGCCGCGGCGTTTTCGCCAGCATCTCCCCCTGGAATTTTCCGCTGGCGATCTTCACCGGCCTGGCTTCGGCGCCGCTCGCCGCCGGCAATGCCGTCGTCGCCAAGCCGGCCGGGCAGACGCCGCTGATCGGCGCGCTCGCCGTGGAGCTGATGCACCGCGCCGGCATTCCCAAAGATGTCATCCAGCTCGCGCCAGGGAGCGGCAGGGTCGTCGGCGGCACGCTGACCGCGCATCCGCAGCTTGCCGGCGTCGTGTTCACCGGCTCGACCGAGACCGCGCGCATGATCAACCGCACTTTGGCCGAGCGCGACGGCCCGATCATCCCGTTCATTGCCGAGACCGGCGGCCAGAATGCCATGATCGTCGACAGCTCGGCCCTTCCCGAGCAAGTCACGCGCGACGTCATTTCCTCCGCATTCCAGAGCACCGGCCAGCGCTGCTCGGCGCTGCGCGTGCTGTTCGTCCAGGAGGACGTCGCCGACCACATTATCGAGATGATCGCCGGGGCGATGCAGGCGCTCACGGTCGGCGACCCGAGCAAGCTCGACACGGATGTCGGGCCGGTGATCGACGCCGCCGCCAAGCGGTCGCTCGACGAGCACATCAATTGGCTCGGCAAGAACGCTACGAAAATCTGCCAGCTGGAACTGCCGAAGGACACAGCGCACGGTTCCTTCGTTGCTCCCGCATTTTATGAAATCAGCTCGCTAAGTGAATTGAATCGCGAGAATTTCGGTCCGGTCCTGCACGTCGTCCGCTTCGCTTCGGAAGATTTGGGCAAAGTCGTCGATGCGATCAACGCGACGGGCTATGGCCTGACCCTCGGGCTCCAAAGCCGGATCGACACGGTGCGCGATTATGTCGAGCAGCATGCCCGCGTCGGCAATTTCTACGTCAATCGCAACCAGATCGGCGCCGTGGTCGAGAGCCAGCCGTTCGGCGGCGAGGGCCTGTCGGGCACTGGCCCGAAGGCCGGCGGCCCGCACTACGTCGCCCGCTTTGCGATCGAGCGAGTGACCTGCATCGACACGACAGCGGCAGGAGGCAACGCATCGCTGATGGCAGCACTTGAAGGCTGATTGCTAACAGAAAAGATGGCTCCCCGGGCCTGATTCGAACAGGCGACCATTCGATTAACAGTCGAACGCTCTACCGCTGAGCTACCGGGGATTGGCCGTCTTGGCTGGAAGCGGCTAAATAGCGAACAAGACCTCAAAGGCAAGGGCTTCCGTGCCCTGCGGAGGCCGCGCGCATCAGGTCGCAAACTGCTCCATCGCGATGCGTTCGTCGAGCGCATGCTCGGGGTCGAACAGCAGGGTCAAAGAGCGTTCCTTGTCGAGGCGGACGTCGACCGTGCAGACCTCGCGTACCTCGAGCTGGTCGGCGACCACCGAGACCGGCCGGTTCCCAGCCTCCAGCACGCGGAAGCGCACGGCGACGTCGTCGGGCAGGATCGCGCCGGACCAGCGCCGCGGGCGGAACGGGGCGATGGGGGTCAGCGCCAGGACCTTGGACGTCAGCGGCAGGATGGGTCCCCGTGCCGAGAAATTGTAAGCGGTGGAGCCGGCGGGCGTCGCCACCAGCACGCCGTCGCACACCAGCTCCGGCATCACTACGCGGCCGTTGACGCACATCTCGATCTTAGCGGTCTGGCGGGTTTCGCGAAGCAGGGAGATCTCGTTGATGGCGGCATGGCGGTGGACTGCGCCGCCAACCGTGGTCGCCTCCATGTCGAGCGGCGCGACGCGGATCGCCTTGGCGGCGGCAATCCGCTCCGGCAGGCGGTCGAGGCGCCACTCGTTCATCAGGAAGCCGACCGTGCCGCGGTTCATTCCGAACACTGGCCTCGGCGGGCCGCTTTCCATCATCGCGTGCAGCGTCTGCAGCATGAATCCATCGCCGCCGAGCGCGACCAGCGAGCTGGCTTTTTCCGCGTCAGCCCAGTCGTAGCGCCGGCGCAGCATCTTCTCGGCAGCTTGCGCGGCCTCGGTAGGCGAGGCCAGCAGCCCAATGCCGGCCGCGGCTAGGTCGCGGTCGCCTGGCTTCGGCCGTGGCGCTTCGGCTGTCACGGGGGCGAACATAGGCATTTCCGCTGCCGGCGCCACTGTCCCGTTGTGGGTCTGTGCCGGACAAGCGCTGGAGAGGGGTTCCCGGAGCGGGTAGCAGCCGACCGATGAGTAAGCGTTCGCACCCCAAGCCGGATCGCTCGTCCGATCGTCGTAGGGCGCCCGTGCCGCGCCGGCGCGACCATGTGCTCGAGCAAGCGATGGCCGACGACTGCATCGCAATCCACTTCCAGCCGCAGATCGAGCCCGCGACGGGCCGTATCCTGTCGGTCGAGGCGCTTGCTCGTTGGGATGGCGAGGACAATGCCAAACTGTTGTTCGAGCGGGCGACGCGCGGCGGCCTCAAGGAGGATCTCTCGCGCTACGCCCAGCGCAAGGCGCTGCGCATAGCCGGAGCCTGGGCGCCGCCTTTGTCCAGTCTCGACCTGTCGATCAACCTGCTCGCCGAGGACCTGGCACGAGCCGGTTACGTTGAATGGTTGCTCGCTGAAATTTCCGCCGCGGGGCTGACCGCCGACCGTGTCACCATTGAAATCACCGAGAGCAGCCTGCTTGCCGACCAGGCCCTGGCGGCCCAGCGGCTCGGACGGCTGCGGGCGGCCGGAGTCCGCATCGCCGTCGACGATTTCGGCACCGGCTATGCCAGCATGGCCTATCTGACGAGCCTGCCGCTCGATGCCCTCAAGATCGATGGCGGGTTGGTCGCCGACCTCGTCAATGGCAAGCGCGACCGCATTGTCGTCAAGGCGATGATCAGCCTCGCGCGCGAGCTGGACCTCAAGGTTGTCGTCGAAGGGGTCGAGACCGAAGAGCAGCTGGCCTTGCTCGCCGAATGGGGCTGCGACCTATACCAGGGCTTCTTCTGTTCCGCGGCGCTCGACGAACAGAATCTCGCCCGCTTCCTCGACGCAGCCGCCTAGGCGGGCTCCAATGCTTTCTCCCCTGCGGCGAGCACGCGGGCAAGGCCCCGCGACAGCTGCAGGGCGCCGTGCAGGCGCGTCTCGCCCGTCGGCCAGTCCCGGCTGATCACAAGCTTGCTGTCGGGACGCAGCTTGGCTGCGCCTTTCAGCCGCTCGACATAAGCGAGCAAAGCCGTGAGGTCGGGGAAGCCGCTGTCGATAAAGGTCACCAGCGCGCCCTTGGCACCGACATCGAGCTTGGCGATGCAGGCAGTGCGGCAGTTGATCTTCGTCTCGACGATCTGCAGCAGGTTCTG
>Ga0307415_100000816_pt1 | contig 14217 bp, 16 predicted proteins | sample DK1Cmetagenome_FD_204524 | JGI IMG/M metagenome (GOLD analysis project Ga0307415, IMG submission 204524) | Maize rhizosphere microbial communities from greenhouse at UC Davis, California, United States - DK15-C-2 | ecosystem: Host-associated > Plants > Roots > Rhizosphere > Soil | place: USA...
TTCCTCGAGGCGCATCCGACGGTCTCCGACGACGTGCTGTCGCGGATCGCGCACGGCGAGATCGTGCCGAAGCCGAACATCGCCGAGCTGACCGAGCGCACGGTGCGGTTCACCGACGGCAGCGAGGTGAAGGCCGACGTGGTCGTCTACTGCACGGGCTACAAGGTCACGTTCCCGTTCCTCGATCCCGCGCTGATCTCGGCGCCGGACAACGACCTGCCGCTGTTCCGGCGCGTGTTCCACCCCGACGTCGGCGGGGTCTACTTCATCGGCCTGCTGCAGCCGATCGGCGCGATCATGCCGCTCGCCGAGCTGCAGTCCGACTGGGTCTGCGATCACCTCGCCGGCCGCTACCGGCTGCCGCCCGAGCGCGAGCTGCGCGCCGACATCGAGGCCGAGCGCCGCGCGATGTTCAAGCGCTACGTGGCGTCCAAGCGCCACACGATGGAGGTCGACTTCGAGGACTACGTGCTCGGGGTCCGGCGCGAGCGCGTGCGTGGCGAGCGGCGTGCCGCTGGCGCCGGCCTCTCTCTGTCCGCCGCGCCGCCGGTGCCCGCGTGACGGAGCTCGCGACCGGGCGGCGCGAGCGGACGAAGGCGGCCAACCGCGCGGCGCTGGTCGACGCCGCCCGCGACGCGTTCGGGCGACTCGGGTACGACGCGGTCGCCGTGCGCGACATCGTCCGCGGCACCGACCTCGCCTCGGGCACGTTCTACAACTACTTCCCCGACAAGGACGCGATCTTCCGCGCCGTCGTCGACGCGACGGGGGCGGAGGCGCGCCGGCGCGTCCGCGCGGCGCGCGCGCGGGCCGGCGGGTTCGAGCAGTTCGTCGAGGCGGGCTATCGCGCGTACTTCGAGTTCATCGTCGAGGACCCGGCGACGTTCGCGTTCGTACGCCGCAACATCGGCGCCGGGATCGAGCACGTCCTGCCGCTCGGGGCCGCCGAGCTGGCCGAGGATCTCGCCGGTCTCGCGGAAGGCCCTGCGCTCGACCGGGACTACTGCGCCCACGCGATGGTCGCCGTCGGGATCGGGATCGGTGCCCGCATGGCCGAGCGCGAGCCGCCCGACGTGGACGGCGCGACCCGCTTCGCCACCGACCTATTCCTCGCCGGCATCGCGGCGAGCGCGCGTGCCGCGCCGTGACGGACGCGACCGTCGAGCGGCTGCAGGACTGGGCGTGATGGGCGGCCGCGAGGGCGGGCTGCGGCTCGCGTGCCAGCTCTACACGACGAGCGCGACATCGACCGCGCGCTCGACTTGATCACGAGCCGAGCGGCGCGCGCAGGCGGTAGAGCACGTGCGGGAGGCCGGCGTGGATCGTGTCGCGCTCGAACGCGAAGCCGAGCTTCTCCATGACGCGCCGTGACGCGCGGTTGTCCGGCAGCGTGAAGGAGACGACGTCGACGAGGCCGAGCGGCCCGAACGCGACGGCGAGCGACGCGGCGCCGAGCTCGGTCGCTAGCCCTTCGTTCCAGCGCTCCGGCACGACGGCCCAGCCGATCTCGACCTCGTCGCGGCCGGCGACGTTGCAGTGGTGGGGCCCGCCGCGCGCGACGAGCGCGCCGGTCTCGCGGTCGAGGAACGCGTACCAGCCGAAGCCGGCGCGGGCCCAGTGCGCCGCCATCCGGGCGATCTGCGCGTCGACGGCCTCCGGCTCGGCGACGCCGCCGAGCGTCGCGCCGACGCGCTCGTCCCCGAGCAGGGCGACCAGCCCGTCGCGGTGCTGCGGCCCGATCGGCTCGGCGCGCATACGCGCGGTCTCGAAGCCCCCGACGGCGATCACGGCCCCAGCGTAATCTGAGCGCCGCGGACCGCGCGACGGGCCGGCACATATAGATGTGAGCCGATGTTGCTCCAGCGAGCTGTCCTCGCGCACTAGCGAGGGACGACGGTGATCGGGCAGCGGATACCGGGCGCTCGGCCGAGCCTGGCATCCGCCGTCAGCAGCGAGCAGCCCAGGAGCTCCGCAAGTGCGATGTACGAGGCGTCGCAGGCCGAGACCTTGTTGCGGAGCTCCCAGACCGGGTCCAGGAGGGTGAACACCGCGTAGCGCATCATCCCGAGGCGTCGCCAGGCGTCCAGGGCGATCCACGCGGCGTCGGCTGTCAGCCGTTGACCGGAGACGCTGCGGCGCGGCCCGTGGGCGACCTCGGAGTCGATCAGGTGCGGAGCACGCAGTTGCTCGACGGCGAGCGTGCGGCGTGCGGGGCCGTCGTTGAGCACTGCGGAGAGGGCCGGCCCCCGGCGTCGACGACGATCACCTCGCGGCGCGTCCGGCGCCCACGTCGGCGACGATCGCCGCCCGTTCCACGCCGACGTCCGGAAGCGTGCCCACCAAGGCAGGGTTGTCAGTCCTTCGCGACACCTCGGCGAGCTGGCAACACGCTTGCGACTTGCGTGCGGATAATGCGGGCACGGCGGTCACGGGTCCGGGAACGGCGCGAGCGCCACGCCGTCGTGGCGCTCGCGCGTGCCGAGCTCGTAGGCGCCGCCGTGCGCGGTCCTGAGCGTCAGCCCGCCGACGCGGAGCTCGAGCGCGGCGATCGAGCAGTTCGCGCAATGGTGCTCGCCGCCGGGCGGGTCGGCGTAGACCCAGGCGACGGTCTGCTCGAGCGGCGCGCGGACCTCGATCCGCACGTCGCCGAGCGCGACCGTGGCCGCGCCGGCGCACGCCGACGCCTCGGGTCGGGAGCGCAGGCCGCCGAGCCGCCGCCGGCGGCCGTCGACCTGCAGCGCGCCGCCCGCGATCCACGGCGTCGTCGCGGAACCGAGCCGGACGCGGCCGAGCGCGAGGTCGAGCCACGCGTCGGGCGCTTCGTCGAAGCCGATCCCGTGCAGCCAGATCCAGCGCTCGGCGTGGTGCGAGCCCCAGTTGTGGCCGATCATCCCCGGCCAGCCGTCGAGCTCGAGCCGCCGCCCGTCCGCCTCGACGGTGCCGGAGATGCGCGCGGCCGGCGCGGGGCTCTCGAGCTTCGTGCGCGGCAGCGGCGCGCCGTACAGCCGCCGGTGGGGGAGATGGCGCAGCGGCGGCGCGGCGGCGGCGACGGCCAGCTGCCACGCCGCGCCGTGCGGCCCGGCGCTCGCGCGGCCGCTCACCGCGGTCGGTCCGAACCGCGAACCGGCGATCTCGAGCCACTCGCCGGCGACCGCCAGGCCGGGCGTCGCCTTGACGGCCACCGGCGGTCCGCCGGCGGCGTCCCACAGCGTGCACCAGAGCGAGCCGGCCGGCGCGCCGCCCGGGCGCCGGAGCACCGTGTTGCGGATCCAGGCGCCGCGCGCGCCACCCGGGTCGACGGCGCGCAGGTAGTAGGACTCGTAGTGACCGCGGGCGCCTGTGCGGGGGAAGACCGGTGCGCTCATCGCCGCAATTCTTGCCGTCCGACGGCACGCGTACCTTGCCGGCCATGCGCCTGTGCTTCATCGATCCGCAGGACGCCATCCGCGTCATCGCCGAGTCGGTGGGTCGCGAGGCCCGCCGGCAGCTGCTGGGCGAGCTCGTGCGCGCCTGGGTCGACGAGATTCCCGACGAGGAGCTGGCGTCGCACTACGCCAAGGCGGTCGACGACCTCGACGAGCACGACCTGTCGATGCTCGCAGCGTGGCACGCCTCGCTGGAGGTCGGGATGCCGATCGCCAACAAGGACTTCCTCGTCAACGCGTTCGCGGCGCTGGGCGAGAACCGCCGCGAGGCGCTGAAGATCGCCGCGGGCCTCCGCGGCGAGGATGCCTTCAACGCCGGCGTCGCCGAGGAGCAGGCGCTCGAGACCGTGCTGCCATGGCTGTCGCACGACCGCTGCGAGGAACTGGTCGCGGAATGCCTCGAGCTCTACTGCTGGGACCGGCTCGGATCCGAGAACTGACGTTCCGGTGGAGGCGCCGGCGGCGCCGGTGGCTGCCGCGCCTGCGCCGGCCGCTGCCGTTCTGACCGCGCGCCCGGCGGCCTACGCCGCGCGGCGCACGATGTCGTAGCGCCCGATCCCGGCGCGTCCCTCGAGCTGCCAGCGGAAGAACGCGCAGTCCAGCCGCAGCGAGCCGAGGTCGAGGGAGGATCCGCACAGCACCTCGCCGGCGGCGCGGCGCGGCCACTCGGCGTCGCGCGACCACAGCTCGAGGCCGGCGCGCCGCGTGTGGCCCGCGGCGTCGTAGGTCGTGGAGATCCGCCCGACGTCGACCTCGCGCAAGCCGTCGGACTCCCACAGCGCCGCCCAGATCGCCTCCTCGTCGTGGTGCTCCGCGCCGGCGGGTCGGATCGCGGTCAGCGAAGCGCACGGCCCGTCAGTCCACGCCGTGACCGTGCGCGCCAGCTCGATCCGTCGCCAGTCGGCCTCGCCCCAGGCGTGGCTGCGCTGCCCGAGCGCGTCGATCGCGCGCTCGCGACCGGCCGCGCGCACGGTTCCCCGCACGCGGCAGGGCTGGTCATAGCCCGCCATGCCGCCGAGCCGGCCGGCCGGCGCGTCCGACGGCAGCGCCGCCGCGGCGCCGAGCGCGGCGAACTCGAGCGCGAAGCCCTGGCCGTCGTCGGCGTCGAAGCGCACGGTCCAGCGGTCGAGCGGCTCCTCGACCGTCGTTCGCAGCCCGCCGAGATCGAGCGCCTCCCAGCCGCGGGGGCCGGCGACCGGCAGCGCGCCGCGTGCCAGCGCCGTCAGCGGTTCGCGGCCGGAGAACAGCAGCGCCAGGGCGCTGCCCTCGCGCGCGCCGTCGGCCGCCCGCGCGAGCCCCAGGCGGGCGAGCCCGTAGAGCTGGGCGGACGCGTCGCCGAACGCGAACGTGACGCTGTCGGTCGGCGCGTCGTGCACCGCCTCGTCGGCGGCCGCCGTCACCTGCCGAGCCCCGGGCGCGCGTCGACGTCGACGGCCGTGCCCTCGACGTCGTCCTCGCGCCCGCTGCCGTTGCGCGGCATCCGCGGGCCGGCCATCGTGACGGTGATGCGGCGCATCGCCTGGCGCAGGAACAGCCGCCGGATGACGGCGCGCGTCGGCGGCAGCAGGAACAGCAGGCCGAAGATGTCGGTCAGGAAGCCGGGCGTCAGCAGCAGCGCGCCGCCGAAGATGATCAGGACGCCGTCGGCGACCTCGCGCGCGGGCGCGCGCCCCTCGCGCAGGGCCGCATTGAAGCGTCGCCACGCCGCGCGCCCCTGCGAGCGCATCAGCACGGATCCGAGGACCGAGTCGGCAACCAGGATCGCGATCGTCCACCAGACGCCGATCGCCTGACCGACCTGGATGATCACGGCGAGCTCGGCGATCGGGACCGCGATGAAGAGCGCTACGAGCAGGAATGGCATCCCGAGACAGGCTACGCACAAAGGTCAAGACCGGCTAACCGGGCGGCGCGCCGGCTACGCTCCGCGGGCCGTGTCGTCCGATGCTCCCGCCGTACAGCGGCGCACCACGCCGGCAGAGCTGTTCTGGGACCTGGTCTTCGTGTTCGCCGTGACGCAGGTCTCGACGCTGCTCTACCACGACCTCACCTGGGCCGGCTTCGGCCGCGCGCTGCTGATCCTCGCGCTCGTCTGGTGGGCGTGGTCGGCGTTCGTGTGGGCCACCAACGCGCACGATCCGAACCACCCGACCGTGCGCGCGGTCCTGTTCGCCGCGATGGTGCTCGCGTTCATCGTCGCGCTTGCCGTCCCGGAGGCGTTCGGCGCGGAGTCGACGGTGTTCGTCGTCGCCTATGCGGGCGTGCGCTTCCTCCACGTCGGGCTCTACGTCGACGCGTCGCGCCGCGGCAACGCGTCGCTCGCCGCGATCGCCGGCTTCGCGGTGACGGTCGCGATCGGGATGGCGCTGCTGATCGTCGGCGCGCAGCTCGACGAGCCGGCGCGCACGATCCTCTGGACGCTCGCCGTCGCGATCGACTACTCCGGCCCGGCGTGGCTGACGCGTGAGCGCCTGCGCGGGATCCAGCGCGTCGCCGTTGCGCACTTCGCCGAGCGCTACAGCCTGTTCATCATCATCTGCCTGGGCGAGTCGATCGTCGCGACCGGCGTCGGGGCGGCCGGGCACCCGCTCGACACGGAGCTGGTGGCGGCCGTCGCGCTGTCGCTGCTCGTCACGATCGGACTGTGGTGGACGTACTTCGACCGCGTTGCCGGCGTGGCCGAGGAGCGCCTAGCGGCGCACGACGAGCCGGTGCTGGCGGCCGCCGACGCCTACAGCTACCTGCACCTGGCGCTCGTCACCGGGATCATCGTCTCCGCGGTGGGCGCCCACGCCGCCGTCGCGCACCCCGGCGAAGCGCTGAGCGAAGCCGCGCGGCTCGCCCTATGCGGCGGGGTCGCGCTCTACCTCGCGGGGCACATCGCGTTCGGCGCGCGGCTCGTCGGCGAGCTGGGCTGGGGGAAGGTCGTCGCCGCGGTCGGCTGTCTGCTCGTGTTCGCGGTCGCGGGCGGGCTGCCGGCATGGGCGACGACCGGGCTGCTGGGTGCCGTGCTCGTCGGGCTCGACGCGTCGGAGACGTTCGCCGCCGTCAGGCCGCGGCGGTCGCCGCTTGCGGCACGATGACCCGCACCGACGGCAGCCGGTGCAGACCCATCAGCTCGATCAGCCGGCGGATGTGCGGCTTGGGATGGCGCAACGAGAGCGTGCGGCCGTGCGCCCGCAGGCGCTGGGCGAGGCACGCCAGGTCGATCATCAGCGAGGGATCGGCGAAGTTCAGCTCGGACAGGTCGACGATCACGTCGCGCGTGGCCTTGAGCGCCGTCGACAGCGGTCGTCGGCGACGTCCACTCGTCGCGCGGTCCTCGTCCCCTGTTACGCGCAGGATCCCCAGCTGTTCGTCGAACGAGACGATGGGCGGGAACCTAGACAAATCCCCGGCTAGACTCAAGCGGATGGTCGACCACGACGACGTCCTCGAAGCGTTAAGTAACGTAATCGACCCCGAGCTGGGCCTCGACTTCGTCGAGCTGGGGCTGATCTACGGAGTCGAGATCGACGGCGGGACCGTGCACATCACGTTCACGCTGACGACTCCGGCGTGTCCGATCGGACCGCAGGTCTCCGAGCAGATGGAGGAGTTCGTCGGCGAGCTGCCGGGCGTGACCGAGGTCATCCCGACGATGGTGTTCACGCCTCCGTGGTCGCCCGAGAAGATGTCCGAGGACGCGAAGTTCGCGCTCGGTTACTGAGCCTCGCGCTCCCGTTCGCGATGACCTCTCCGGCCTCCGCCGCGGCGGCCGCCAGCAGCTCGTCCAGGCTCGCGACGAACATGTCGCCGAGCTGCTCGAGGTCCGGCATCGCGTCGTAGTCGCCCAGCAGGCCGAAGTCCATCCCGCCGTCGTAGGACATGATCGCGACGGCGAGCGCGTGGCGCTTCGGCAGGAAGGCGACCGGGAAGAGGTCCTCGAGCCGCCGGCCCAGGACGTAGAGCGGGAACTGCGGTCCCGGCACGTTCGTGACGAGCAGGTTGAACAGGCGCGTGGAGAAGTTGAGCCGCGACGCCTGCGCGAGGATCGTCGGCGGCGCCAGCGCCTGCATACCCGCCAGCACCTCGGCCCCGACCGCCTGCTTGGACTCCTTCAGCCCGTCCATCGCCCGCCGCACGACCCGCAGCCGCGCGATCGGGTCCTCGACGTAGACCGGCAGCGGCGCCCGCATCGCGGCGAGCCGGTTGCCGAGCTGGTGGTGCTCGTCGCGCGCGCGGATCGAGACCGGCACGAGCGCGCGCAGCTCCAGCCCCTCCGTGCGCACGCCGCGCGAGCGCAGCCACTTCTGCAGCGCGCCGGCGACTACCGCCAGCACGACGTCGTTCACGGTTCCGCCCAACACCTGCTTGACGCGCTTGAAGTCGGCCAGCTCCTGCCGCACCCAGACGAGCCGGCGGTGCGGCCCGATCTCGACGTTGAGCGGCGTCTCGGGAGCGGGGTTCAGCCCGGCCCAGACCACCTCGCCTAGACCCTCGAGCGCCTCGCGCGTCTCGTGCAGCGTCTCGGACGGGCGCGCCGCGGCGCCGATCACCCGCGCGGCGGCGTCGAACGGCAGCCCGATCAGCCCGCGGGCGCCGCGCGCCGCCATGTCGAGCGCGCTCGGCGGCTTGTGCGGGCGCCACGGCTGGTCGGAGTGCTCGACCGGCGCGGCCTCCGGCCGGAGGTCGAACAGGACCGTCGCCAGGTCGACGCCGGAGATGCCGTCGACGAGCGCGTGGTGCGTCTTGCTCAGGAGCGCGAAGCGCCCGCCCTCGAGCCCCTGCACGAGCCACATCTCCCACAGCGGCTTGCTGCGGTCGAGCGCCTGCGAGTGCACGCGCGCGGCGAGCGCGCGCAGCTGCTGCTCCGACCCGGGCGACGGCAGCGCCGTGTGGCGCACGTGGTACTCGAGGTTGAAGCTCGGGTCGTCGACCCACAGCGGGCGCCCGGTCTCGAGCGGCGGGAACGCCAGCTTCTGGCGGAAGCGCGGGACGAGGTGCAGGCGCCCGCGGATGTGGTCCGCCACGTCCTCGTACGCAGGCGGCGGGCCGTCGAAGATCATCACCGCGCCGACGTGCATGTGCGCGTCGGCTCCCTCCTGCGCGAGGAAGGACGCGTCCACCGCCGTCAGCCGGTCTCCGTGCTGTTGCGCCATCGTGCTCGCTCCTCGAGTCAGGTCAGCGCCGGAGCCTATAGCCGGGGGGCTCAACCGGACAGCAGCACGCCGAGCAGGCCGGCCGCGACGGTCGCGAGCAGCACGACCGTGAGCACGCCCTCGTACGCCCGGCCGGCGGCGAGGCGGGCGAACACCGGGCGTCCGGCGAGGTGGCCGATCGCGGTGACCGGTACGAGCGCGGCGACGGCTGCGGCGTCCGGCACGGCGTCGCCCGTGCTGGTCAGCGCCAGCGCGGCGGCGCTCACGGGCGCCAAGCCGACGAACGACGCCGTCAGCGTGTCGCGCACGACGCCGGGGCGCAGCCCGCGCGACATCAGCAGCAGCACGAGCGGCGGGCCGCCCGTGCTCGTCGACGTGTTCAGCGCGCCGGAGACCAGCCCCGCCGCGGGCCGCGCCCAGCGCGGCGGATCGTGCGCGGAGCCCGGCGGCGGCGGCACTCGGTGCGCCGCGCGCAGGTTGATCACCAGCGCGACGAGGACGCCGGCGGTCACGAGCAGCTGCAGCGCGAGCTCGTCGAGCGAGCGCAGCACCGCGACGCCGGCGAGCGCGCCCGGGAGCGACCACGCGACGACGGCGCGCACGTCGCGCCAGACGGGCTGCGGCCGGCGGCGCTCGGTGAGCAGCGTCAGCAGGCTCACCTCGAGCGCCAGGACGATCATCAGCCCGACCGCCTCCGGCGGCGACGTGGCCGCGAACAGCAGCGGCGCGGAGACGAGCGCGAAGCCGAAGCCGATCGACGACTGGAGCGCGGCGCCGGTCATCACGGCGCCGCCGGCTGCGAGCGCGAGCAGGGTCATCGCATGTCACCCTACGAGGCGCGATGGCGTGGGACTTCTCGACCGAGCCGGAGTTCCAGCGCAAGCTGGACTGGATGGCCGGCTTCGTGCGCGAGCTGGTGTGGCCGATCGAGACGGTGTTCGACGAGCTCGGCCACGACGGCTTCGAGCGCGCGATCGCGCCGCTGCGCGAGGAGGTCAAGGAGCGCGGGCTGTGGGCGGCACACCTGCCGCCGGAGCTCGGCGGCCAGGGCTTCGGCCAGGTCAAGCTCGGGCTGATGCACGAGATCCTCGGGAGCACGCCGTACGCGCCGTTCGTGTTCGGCTGCAACGCGCCCGACTCGGGCAACGCCGAGATCATCGCGCTGGCCGGGACGCCGGAGCAGAGGGAGCGGTGGCTGGAGCCGCTGCTCGCGGGCGACCTGCGCTCGGCGTTCTCGATGACGGAGCCCGACACGGCTGGATCGGACCCGACGCTGCTCGCGACGCGCGCGGTCGACGACGGCGACGCCTGGGTGCTCGACGGGCACAAGTGGTTCTCCTCGAACGGCTCGGTCGCCGACTTCCTGATCGTGATGGCGGTCACGGACCCGGACGCGCAGCCGCACCGGCGCGCGTCGATGTTCGTCGTGCCCGCCGACACGCCGGGCGTGCGGATCGTGCGCGACGTCGCGACGATGGAGCAGCCGGCCGACCACTTCGGGCGGATCGGCGGCCACGCCGAGATCGTCTACGAGGGTGTGCGGGTGCCGAAGGATGCGCTGCTCGGCGCGCGCGGCGCCGGCTTCCTGATCGCCCAGCAGCGGCTCGGGCCGGGCCGGATCCACCACTGCATGCGCTGGCTCGGCGTCTCGCGGCGAGCGTTCGACATGCTCTGCGAGCGCGCCGTCAGCAGGTACGCGCACGGCTCGCTGCTGGCCGACAAGCAGACGGTGCAGAACTGGGTCGCCGACTCCGCGGCGCAGATGCAGGCGGCGCGGCTGATGACGCTGCACGCCGCGTGGCGGATCGACACCGACGGCGCCGCGGCGGCGCGGCAGGAGATCGCGCTGATCAAGTTCTACGGCGCGGGCGTGCTGCACGACGTCGTCGACCGCGCGCTGCAGGCGCACGGCGCGCTCGGCTACTCGACCGACCTGCCGCTCGAGGCGATGTACCGCTACGCGCGCGCGGCGCGGATTTACGACGGGCCCGACGAGGTCCACCGCCAGTCGGTCGCGCGGCGGATCCTGAGCGGCTACGAGCCGCCGCCCGGCGGCGTGCCGAGCGAGCACGTGCCGGCGCGGCGCGCGCTCGCGCGCGAGCGCTTCGCGGCGCTGCTCGAGGCGGTGACGTCGAACGATTGAGGGGCGCGCATCGCGCCTCGGCGTCGCGCGGCGGGCGGCGCTGATCGCCGGGCTCGCCGCGGCCGCGGCCGCGATCGTGGCCGCCGTCGTCGCGCTCGGCGGGTCGGACGACGCGCGGCGCGCGCGCTCCGGCGGCGCGGGGGCGGCGACCCCCGCTGCCGCGCGCGCCGACCGCTTCGACTCCGCCCGCGCGTGGGCCGAGCTCAGGCGCCAGGTCGAGCTCGGCCCGCGGCCGGCCGGCTCGCTCGCGCTGCGGCGGCTCGGGCTGCGGCTGCGGCGGCTGCTGCCGCACGGGCGCTTCGAGCGCGTGCCCGGGCATCCCGGACTGCGCAACGTCATCGGCCGGCTGCCCGGAGCCAAGCCGGCCGTCGTGATCGCCGCGCACTACGACAGCAAGCTGTTGCCCGGCTTCGTCGGGGCGAACGACGGCGCGGCCGGGACCGCGGCCGTCATCGAGCTGGCGCGCGCACTGCGGCGGATCGAGCGACCCGAGGGCGCGCCCGCGCTGCGCTTCGTGCTGTTCGACGGCGAGGAGGCGACCGACGACCGCCGGCCGTTCACGGCCACCGGCCTGCGCGGCTCGACCGCCTACGCGCGCCGCCACGCCGGCGAGATCCGCGCCCTGATCCTGCTCGACTTCGTCGCCGCCAGTCGGCTGAGGATCCGGCGCGAGGCATCGTCCGACGCCGGCCTGTGGGCGCAGCTGCGGCGCGCTGCCGACGCGGTCGGCGCCGGCGCCGCCTTCCCGCCCGGAACGGGGGCGGCGATCACCGACGACCACACCCCGTTCCTCGCCCGCGACGTCCCGGCGATCGACCTGATCCAGTGGCCGTACGCCTGCTGGCACAAGCGCTGCGACGACCTGTCCGCGGTCAGCGAGCGCTCGCTCGACCAGTCGGGCGAGGCCGTGCTCGAGCTCGCTCGTACACTGGGGCCCTAGTGGCGCCCGCTCCCGAGAAGCTCCTGCTCGCAGCCCCGCGCGGCTACTGCGCCGGCGTCGACCGCGCGGTCCAGACCGTCGAGCGCGCGCTCGAGCTGCACGGCGCGCCGGTATACGTGCGCAAGGAGATCGTCCACAACAAGCACGTGGTCGAGCAGCTCGCGCAGCGCGGCGCGATCTTCGTCGAGGAGCTCGGCGACGAGATCCCGGAGGGCGCGGTGACCGTCTTCTCGGCCCACGGCGTGTCGCCGGCCGTCCACGCCGACGCCGAGACGCGCGGGCTGCGGACGATCGACGCGACCTGCCCGCTCGTCACCAAGGTTCACCGCGAAGCGGTCAAGTTCGCCGCCGACGGCTACACGATCGTGCTCGTCGGCCACGCCGGCCACGAGGAGGTCGAGGGCACGATGGGCGAGGTGCCCGGCTCGATCGTGCTGGTCGAGAGGGAGGAGGAGGTCGACGCGCTCGAGGTCGAGGACCCGTCGCGGATCGCGTACCTCACGCAGACGACGCTGTCGGTCGACGAGACCGCGGCGATCATCGCCCGGCTGCGCGAGCGCTTCCCCACCATCACCGGGCCGCGCACGGACGACATCTGCTACGCGACGACCAACCGCCAGCTTGCCGTCAAGCAGATGGCCGAGCACTGCGACCTCGTGCTCGTGATCGGGTCGCGCAACTCGTCCAACTCGAACCGGCTCGTCGACGTCGCGCGGGCGGCCGGCGCGGACGCGCACCTGATCGACAACGAGCTCGAGGTGCGCGAGGAGTGGCTCGACGGCGCGGGCGTCGTCGGGATCACGTCCGGCGCCAGCGCCCCGGAGGAGCTGGTCCAGCGCCTGATCGACTTCTTCCGCGCGCGCGGGACCGAGGACGTGTCGGAGTTCGAGGTGCTGCGCGAGGACGTGCGCTTCATGCTCCCGAAGACGATCCGCACGGCGCTCGCGGCGAGCTGAGATCGACGAGTGTCACCTGATGCTCCCCATGGGAGCACGAGGTGACACTCGTCGCGTCGCGGCGCCTACTCGCTCAGCCAGCGGCGGAGCTCCTCCCCGTGCTCGTCGAGCCGCGGCGGCGGGCGGCGGATCGGCGGGCGCTCGCCGTCGAGCCGCAGCGGCGGCGCCGGCAGCGGGTAGCCGCCGGCCTCGCGCACCGGCTCCATCCCGAGTGACTCCGCGAGCGCGAACGCCTCGGCGACGTCGTTGATCGGGCCGGCCGGGACGGCCGCGGCCCGCAGCGCGTCGACCCACCGGGACGCCGGGCGCGTGCGCAGCACCGCCTCGAGCCGCTCGGCCAGCTCGTCGGCGTGCTCGACGCGCGCGCTGTTGGTCGCGAAGCGCGCGTCGGAGGCCAGCTCGGCGAGCCCGAGCACCTCGCACAGGCGGCCGAACAGGCGGTCGTTGCCGACGGCGATCGCGATCGGGCGGTCCGCCGTCTCGTACGTCTCGTACGGCACGATGCTCGGATGGCGGTTGCCGCGCCGCTGCGGGACGACGCCGCCGAGCACCCACGCCGAGCCCTGGTTGAGCAGCGACATCAGCGCCGCGTCCATCAGCGAGACCTCGACGTGCCGGCCGCGCCCGGTGCGCTCGCGCTCCGCCAGCGCGGCCTGGATGCCGACCACCGCGAGCAGCCCGCAGACGAGGTCGATCACGGCCGCGCCGGTCTTCACCGGCCGCCCGTCGGGCTCGCCGGTCACGCTCATCAGCCCGCCCATCGCCTGCGCGAGGAAGTCGTAGCCCGGCAAGGTGCGCGCCTCGTCGGACTCCGTGCCGAACGCCGTCACCGCGCAGGTCACGAGGCCGGGGTTCGACGCGCGCAGGGCCTCGCCGTCGAGCCCCCATCGCGCCATCAGGCCGGGCCGGAAGGACTCGATCAGCACGTCGGCGCGATCGGCCAGCCGGCGCGCGAGCGCGACGTCGCCCGGATCTCCCAGGTCGAGCGCGAGCGACCGCTTGTTGCGGTTGAGCCCGAGGTAGTACGTCGCCTCGGCCCCGCGCCAGGGCGGGCCCCAGGCGCGCGTGTCGTCGCCGCCGTCGGGCCGCTCGACCTTGACGACGTCGGCGCCGAGGTCGCCGAGCAGCATCGCCGCCAGCGGGCCGGCGAGCACGCGCGAGAAGTCGGCGACGAGGATGCCGTCGAGCGGTGCCATCGCCGCGGCACACTAATGGGGTGCGGACGCTCGTCATCTCCGACCTGCACATCGGCGCGGCGGGCGGCAAGGACCTGCTGCGGCGCGCCGAGCTGCGAGCGCCGCTGATCGAGGCGCTCGCGGGCGTCGACCGGCTGGTCGTGCTCGGCGACGGGCTCGAGCTGCGCGAGGCGGCGCACCGCGACGCGCCCGAGCTGGCGGGGCCGTTCTTCGCCGAGGCGGGCGCCGCGCTCGGCGCCGACGCGGAGCTGCTGGTGCTCGCCGGCAACCACGACCACGGCCTCGTCGCTGGCTGGATCGACGCGCGCCTGCAGTCGGAGCCGTCGGGCTTCCTCGGCCTGTCCGAGCCGGTCGGGCCGGCCGCGGCCGGTCCGCTCGCCGAGCGCATCGGAGAGCTGGCCGCTCCCGCGCGCTTG
>Ga0307415_100000817_pt1 | contig 14216 bp, 13 predicted proteins | sample DK1Cmetagenome_FD_204524 | JGI IMG/M metagenome (GOLD analysis project Ga0307415, IMG submission 204524) | Maize rhizosphere microbial communities from greenhouse at UC Davis, California, United States - DK15-C-2 | ecosystem: Host-associated > Plants > Roots > Rhizosphere > Soil | place: USA...
CTTCCCGGCTCGTCACGGCAGTCCCGTGCAGTGAGAAGTTCCCCGCCGCATCGCGCTGCAGGCAGCCAGTCATGCTGAACACCTTGGCGTCGTCGGTCTTGATTTCGGTTCGCGATCGAACCGTGCTGTCCTGTGCCGACGCAGCGATGCTCATCGCCATCGCCAGCGCACCGGCCGAAAGAATTCGCCTCATGCGTTTCCTCCCCTTCTTGATGTGGAGAGTGCACGAGGCGTTCCGGTCCGAGCCCTGCGGTATCAGGTGCGGCGCATCTCATCGTTTTTTCGCCGAGGCCTTTCTCGGCCGGCCCGCTGTCTTCGGTGTCTTCCGCGCCGTTGACTTGGATGTTTTCCGCGCTGTTGACTTCGAGCGCTTGAGGCGCTCGGGCAGCCGCTTACCGCCCGTTTCACGGTTCCATTCTTCGTAGGTCTCTGGTGAAATCTTCCCCTCGACCAGCAGCTCAGCGAACTTGCGCCGTTGTGCTCGCGACTTGAATGGCATCCCTTGAGTGTAGCCATGAAAAAGTGCCCCTATTGCGCGGAAGCGATTCAGGACGACGCGATCAAGTGCCGGTACTGCGGCGAGATACTGCCGCCGACCACCGCTGGTCAGTTGAACCCGGGCCTTGATGAGGACGTCCGGGCGCTTCTCGAGGCGGGAAGCAAGATCGACGCGATCAAGATCGTCAGGGAGCGCACGGGGCTCGATCTGGCGCAGGCCAAGAACTACGTCGAGCGGTTGCAACCGCCCGGCGCTGCGCCGGCCCCGAAGTACAAATCTGCAATCGGCTGCATGGTCGTCCTGATCGCAATAGGCGTCCTGGTTTACATCTGGACCCGGGCGCAATGACGTCTGGAGCGGTGACGCTGCGCCGGCGCGCAGCGGCGACGTAAAATCGATTCTTCCATGGTCGGCACCACGATTGCGCATTACCGGATCATCGAGAAGCTCGGTGCCGGCGGGATGGGCGAGGTCTTCAAGGCCGAGGATCTCACGCTCGGCCGTCTGGTCGCGCTGAAGTTCCTGCCGCCGTCACTCGCCGGCGATCGTCATGCGGTCGAGCGCCTCCGCCGCGAAGCACGTGCGGCCTCCGTTCTCAACCATCCGGGCATCTGCACGATCCACGCAATCGAGGAGCACAACGGCCAGCAGTTCATCGCGATGGAGTTCGTCGACGGCCAGCCGCTGTCGAACCTGATCGCTGCCGGTGCCATGCCGCTCGCCACACTGCTGCCGCTCGCACTGCAGATCGCCGACGCGCTCGAAGCCGCGCATAGTCATGGCATCGTCCACCGGGACATCAAGCCGGGAAACATCTTCGTTACCAGACGGCAGCAAGCGAAGATTCTTGATTTCGGGCTGGTGAAAGCGTCGAGCGATTTTTCCGACCGCCTGACGCTCGGCACGGAAGCATTGACGACGACCCCGGGGATGACCGTCGGGACGATCGCCTACATGTCTCCGGAGCAGGCGCGCGGCGAGCCGCTCGATGCACGGACGGACCTGTTCTCGTTCGGCCTCGTGCTCTACGAGATGGCAACGGGGCGCCGCGCGTTCGGTGGGACGACCACGGCCGTCGTCTTTGACGGAATTCTCAACCGGATGCCGCCGCCCGCCCTCCAGGTGAATCCGGATCTTCCGCCCGAGCTCGATCGGATCATCGGCAAGGCGGTCGAAAAGGAACGCGAGCTCCGCTATCAGACCGCGCTCGATCTTGCTGCCGATCTGCAGCGCCTGCGTCGCGATTCGTCGTCCGCGCGGGTGCCCGTGGCACAGTCCTCATCCACGGCCACGCCTGTCTACGCGCCGGCCTCCTCAACAGGGATAGCGGCTGCCCAGATGCCCAGCGGCATGTCACCGGTCGCGGCGCCCCAGGAGATCACGTCGACAGCTGTTGCGGCTGCGACAACCAGCAGGCTGTCGAAAGGCCTGATGATCGCTGCGACATTCGTCATCATCGTCCTCGTCGCGATGGTGGCGTACATGAGCGGACGAATTCAGCAGCTCGCCGGCTCCGCTCCATCGCCGGCAGAAGCCCCTGCAGCGCCACCGGCAACGACAGCTGCTGCGACCACGCCCGAGACGACTGGGTTACCTGGATCGCCTGGGTTGCCTGGGTCGCCCAAGTCACCTGCGGTAACGGCGACGACTCCTGCTCCGGGACGTCCGCCAGCGCCACCGCCGGCTCCGCCCGCAGCAGAAGACGGCCGCGCACGAGTCGCCAGGGAGGAGGCGGCGGCCGCTGCGGAGATCGAAGACGTGCGCGGTCACCTGGCGGCGGGTCAGTACGGCCAGGCGATCGTCGCGCTCAACTCGTTCATCGAGCGCAATCCGGCCCATCGTCTGACGCCGGACGCCTACATGCTGCTCGGCCAGGCGTACGAATCGTCGAAGCGGGACGATGAGGCCGTCCGCGCATATGCCTCTCTGGTCGAACGATTCACAACGAGTCCCCGCGTGGCAGAGGCGCTGTTCCGCCAGGCTCAACGCGTGATGGCGTCGCGCCAGCCGCAGCGCGAACAGATGGCCCGTCAGACCTACTCCCAGGTCGCGGACCAATACCCGACGTCGGACTGGGCGTCCCGCGCCCTGATCGCCCGCGCCGAGATCGAGGAACGCACGCGTGAGCGCGTCATGGACCAGACCATCGGTGCCGATGTGCCGGTAGCGTTCCCCACCTACCGGGCGCTGGCCGAGCGCTACCCGGCGTTCTCCGAGAACGCGTTATGGAAGATGAGCGAGATCCTCGAGGACCTGAACCGCTATGCGTTGCAGGCCCAGGCGCTCGACGACCTGTCCGCACGCTTTCCGCAGACCAGGCACGACGCCGCGTGGAAGCTGGGTGAAATCCGCGAGCGCCGGTTCAAGGATCGCGCCGGCGCCGTCGAGGCGTACTCGAGGGTGCCATCCACGTCGCCGAAGTACCGGGACGCGCAACGCAAGGTCCAGGAGCTGTCGCGCTAGCTTCTGACGAGGAACGTGTCGAGCACGCGCTCGATGATCGCGGACTCGGTGAGCGCTTTCGACAACGGCACGGGCAATTTGACGGTCAGCGTCGTCGCCTCCTCGCCCGCCTTGTTGTGCAGCATCAGACGAACGCGGTCCCGTTCGATCTGCACCTTCTTCACGAACAACACCACCCCGGGCTCATAGCGGACGAGCACCACCGGTTCCACGTCCTTGACGTTGCCGATCTCGACGTGCGTGGAGCGAAGGTACTGCGCACGCAGCGCGGTGACGATGGCGTTCGGATCGCGTCCGACGATGTCGTCTTCCGTGTCCCGCCGCGCTTCGAATTGGTAGTAGACGTCGCTGGGCGTCGCCACGGTCAGTCCCGCGACTTTCCCCTCCTGCTTCGTCAACGGCAGGAAGCGCCGGCGCTCATCGTAGACGACGCTGTATAGCGTGCGCTTGAGCGCGACGCCGCGGTCCTGCCAGGCGCTGAGAAAGGCCTTCCTGTTCGACGGCGCGGCGGCGCCAGTGGCCGCGACGGCGTTGATCAGGACGAGGACAGTCGTCCCGATGCGGAAGCAGGATCGCATGAGGACAGCGCGAGCAAACGATGTGCCCGTGCGCTCTTGCATGATCGACCGGCTCTTTTCGCGGCCCGATTCCACATCTGTAATAGTCCACACTGATTTCGTTTCATCCGGACCGCGCGATGGTGGTATTCATAACGGGCGCGGAACCGCGCGGGAGGAATTCGATGAAACGCCTGGCTGTCACGATGATCCTGCTTGCGGGCGGACTGCTCGCGCCCACGGAGAGCGTCGCCCAGATTTCCTGCTCGCGCGAAGGTTTGCAACGCGCGGTCGATCTCTATATTGCGGCGCAGAGTGCGGGCGACACCGCCGCGCTGCCGCTGCCGCCCGGCGTCGGTTACGTGGAGAACATGGCACCCGTCAACATCAACGTCGGGGTGATCAAGACAGCGATGAAGATCGATCATCACCGCAGCCTGCTCGATCCTGCATCCTGCCAGACCTTCACCGAAGTGATCGTCACGAACAAGGAAAAGCCGTACGTGCTCGGCACGCGGCTGCGCGTCAATCGCGACAAGATCGCCGAGATCGAAATCGTGTGGACGACGACCGGTTACTGGCTGTTCAACGCCGACAACTACCTGAAGTATTCCTCGTCGGAGGACTGGGGTCCCATTCCCGCCAACAAGCGCGACACGCGAAACACGCTGGTGGCGGCGGCCAATGCCTACCTCGACGCGTTTCTCGAAGGGCGAAAGGATCTGGTCCCGTGGGGCTATCCCTGCGTCCGCACCGAGGGCGGCATGTACACCGGCAAGGGCTCACCGACCGACAGCTGCGACGTCGGCGTGCCCAGCGGAGTGAACATTGCGAACCGCCGCTTCGTCGTCGACGAAACGATCGGGTCGGTGGTGGTGTTCTGCACGTTCGGCGCGGGCAGCGCCGGCGGCGGCAGCGGCGCGCCAGACACGCATCTGTTCCGGGTCGAAGGCGGCAAGCTGCGCTACGTGCACACCCTCACGCATCTGCTGCAGTCCAACTTCCGCGGCGGCGGCGCTGGCGGCCGCACTGGCGGAGCCGGAAAGTAGCGGCCGGTGCCGCCGCGCCTCATCATGCGCGCCTCGCGGACCTGACAAGGTCCGCGCCACGGAATCGCAGTCTCGCTAGCGGGCCAGGACGATCTCGCTGCCCGTGCCGATCAGGCGCGGCAGCTCGAGCCGCTCGAGCACGCCCTCGGCCCGTGCCGCCCTGTCGTCAAAGAGAAAGGCGATTTCATACTGCGTCTGCGGGCTTGCGGTCACCGGCACGCACCGGATGACGCGGCCCAGCGCGTGAACGTGGCGGAAGGATCCGACCTCCAGCGTCAGCCGGGCCTGCTGCGCAACGTGCGGATCCGCGCGTTTCAGGAAGCGGTGCTCGGGCCGGGAGCCCATACGGAGCAGCGCCCCTCCGGCGGAAAGATTCACCAGGGCGGCTTCCTCGCCTCCCATTCGCACGTACGAAATCCACGGCAGCTCGTCGTACCCGAATCGATGCTCGATGCGACGGTCCCTGCCGCTCAGCACATCGGGGCTGAGCAAATCGAAGTCGCGCCGCAGCGCGTCTGCCGCGGCGAGGTAAGCGACGACGTCCTTGCTGAACACTCCGGGATCGCACACCGGCCTGATCGCCTGTCGCGGCTGTCGACGGCGAAGCCAGGGAAACAGCCGCCAGTCACGGCGCTGCCACGGAAACCGGCGCCGCTCGTCCCGCTGGACGGCGACCTCCGCGCGCTCGAGGCGAGGCACCCCGAGGATCTGCACATGCCCTGCGCCGGGGATCGTGGCGAGGTACGCGACGAGGTAGTCCTCGACCAGCGCCGGCATCAGGGTCGGCAGGAGGATTACGTCGGGAAGGCAATGGTCAATCCACGCCAGCGCCTCCTCCAACGACGCGGCAACGGCGACGTCGGCTGGGATGTACGCGCGAATCGCCTCGCGCAGGGCGCCGGCTTGTGCCGGATCTGATTGAACGACGAGTAGCCTGGACACAGTAACCCGGCAGTATCACGTTCCGTGCCTGCCGAACCGTTACTGTTACCGCGGCGCTAAAGTGCTCGCCGGCAAGCGGTTCCGTTCGCGGACGGCCGCAGTCGGCGCATGACGGCTTCTCAGTCCGTGTCCCAGCTTGGAATTGCGATGTTCAGATTTGGGCCCCGTGCACACGCTGGCACATGTGCGTCAATCCGGCTTCGGGGCGGCCTCGGCGCCGGGAGGCTCCGTGAAGGCGTCGATGCCAATGCGCTCGTAGCTGACATCGAGGATTTCCAGGTGGTCGGTGCCGCCGGGCGCCCGCAGGACTACCCGATCGCCAGCGCCGGACTTCATCAACGCGCGCGCCAGCGGCGACACCCAACTGATGTAGTGTCGATCCAGATCTACCTCGTCGACGCCGACGATCCTGACCGTCCGCTCCGCTCCTGCGCCGTTGACATACCGCACCGTCGCTCCGAAGAAGACGTGCGTCGCCGCACGCCCGGTTCTACGTGCTTCGGGATCCACCACTTCCGCCGCGTCGATCCGCTTCGTCAGAAAGCGGATGCGGCGATCGATCTCGCGCAGCCGGCGCTTGCCGTACTGATAGTCCGCGTTTTCGCTGCGGTCGCCGTTGCCGGCGGCCCACGCCACGACCTGCGTCACGGCCGGCCGTTCCCTGGTCAGCAGAAATTTCCGCTCGTCGATCAGCCGCTGCAGCCCGCTCGGCGTGATGTAGTTCTTGAGGCGGGGAGCGGACTGTTCTGCGACGGGCTTGCGCATCCGTTGGATCGTAACAGGCCGCGATCACAGCGGATCGCCGCTTCTGCAACGGCGCTTACGAAAGCGGCGAACCGCGAATAGGAATCAACGAAAAATCGACCAAATTTCGCGCAAACGAGTCAGTGCATGGCCCTGCGAACCGCGGCACGGAATCTGGATGTTTGACCTGCTTTCTTCATGGGATTTCATTACGTCCGGACGTCGTTTGTCGCCCTTGCGGTGGTTCTTGCACTCCCCGCGGCGGGCACGGCACAGGCCCGGCTTCTGGTTGACGCCCGCGGTGAGTTCGACGCACCAGTGTTCAACGTCCGCGTCACGGTGCAGCACGAAAAAGGTGGTGCAGTCGCCGGAGAGTGCCGGACCGACCTTTCCGGCAAATGCTTGATCACCGTTGCGTCGGCGCAGCGCTACATCGTCAAGGCATCACTCGCCAATCACTTCTCGCCAGGGGGTCCGAGAGAGATACAGCCTCCAGCCGGCGACAGCCCGCTGTCGATCACCATCGTTCCCGTCCCACCTCCCATGCCCGAGCGCGATCCGAACGCGAGTGTGGTCGAGGGAGCTATCGTTGGCACAGTGCTGTCACTGAACGGCGAACCACTCGCCGGCGTTGGAGTTCAAGCCCTGTCGGACGGACGCTACCAGGGAAGGATGGATGTCTCGCGCGAGGATGGTTCGTTTCGGATCGTTGTGATACCCGGAACCTACACGGTTCGGTCCGAAACGACGACGACGGGCCGCAAGCCCGGGTATGTTTTCGAAGCGTCCGCCTATGGCGCTCCGGTCGTCGTAACGGAGGGCCAGGCGAGCGGACCGGTCGTTCTCTATCCGGCCTCGTTCAAGCTGCCTCGTGTCAACGTCACGGTCGTCACCCCAGGTGGCCTGCCGGCCGCCGGAGCCGACGTCATCGACTGGTCACAGTGGAGTTCCTTTACCGACGCCACGATCACCTACAACGGTGCACGGAAGGCCGGTACGGACGGCACCGTCGTGATACCGTCGGCACTTCCGGGAAAACTGGTGCTGACTGCGACCGCAACTGTCGGGGACGAACAACTGGCAGGGATGGAGATCGTGGACGTCGGCAACGCTCCACTCGACGTCTTCATGCGGCTCGGCCCCGCGGCGCAGGTCACCGGCCGCGTCGAATTCGTCGGACGCAGCCGGCCCCTTCACGGCGGCGATGGTCTCCGGGTACTGCCGGACCCGGGATGGGCCAGACATGGAATGCTCTCAACAGACACGAACGGGATCGTCGGAGCCGACGGGGAGTTCGTGCTGAAGGGCCTCGCCGGCGAGCGCTGCCTGGTATTGCGAGGCATACCTCCCGAATGGCGTTTGGCCGAGGTCACGCAGTACGGCCAGCCCGTCGAGCACCACCGGTTTTCGTTCCTGCAGGGTCAAACCGTCACCGGCGTCGTCTTTCACGTCGAGCCGACAACGGACTATGTGCCGCCGACGCCCCCGTGTCCCCTCACGAACCCCCGCTAGAAGCCTGCGGCAGCCAGCGCAGCACGGAGCGCCGGTTCGATGCGATCCGCGATGATCGCGTGACCGGCGTTGTTGGGGTGAATCAGGTCTGTCATCAGGCCCGGCACGCCGAGGATTCCGTCGAGGACTGCGGGAACCAGCGTCGAGGACGTCTGGCTCGCAATGCCTGGCAGGGCGCCTTCGAACGGATCGATCGCTCCGCTTCCCACTCCCACGAGGATGACTGCCGCGCCGTCGCCGCGAATCTGCTGGACGATGGTGGTGATGTTGGCGATCCGCTGCTGCACCGGCACTCCCTGCAGCAGGTCGTTGCCGCCGAGGAAGACAATGACGATGTCCGCGTCGCGTGCCAGCACGGCGCTGTCGATCCGGGCGAGGGCCGACGCCGTCGTGTCCCCGGACCGCCCGGCATTGATAATCGCAACTCCGGTTCGGTTTGACAGCACCGATACGTAGTCGTTGTCGCCGCTGGTGCCAAATCCCGCCGTAATGCTGTCGCCGACGGCGACGACGGTAACAGCGGAGGGCGCGGTCGGACCGTCGTCGCAGCCCGACGCGGCGGCCAGCGCCACACTTGCCGAGAGCAGAAGCGTGAAGAGGCGTCGGGGGATCATTCCGCAGTGTAACCTGCGGCCAAAACCTGCGGTCGCGATCTGCTCGGGCTCGTCAGTCGGTCGAGAGACGCCAGCCTGCCGCCCAGTTCTGCGCCTGCAGTTGCTCGCTCCAGCGGAGCGCGTCGCCCCAGTCGCTGAAGTCGCGATGTCCCAGCGGGCGGTTGTTGAGAAACCACACCAGGAGCGCGCCGTCGGATCGCGGCGCGATCACCGCGTGGCATGACGCATCCGCCCGCTGCATTCTCCACATGACGGTCGGCAGGTTGTAGACGAGTCGCATCGGGATTTCAGTCAGGTCTGAACGCGAGGCAAATGAAATACCAGCGACGAAGCCCGGCGTTGTCGTTCAAGTCGCGCGATGCAGCGTGCGAAGGTCCGCGTTCGGAAGACTAACGTGGCGGGAAGCGCAACATACAGCGTCGTGCGCGACAGCGAACGATCGTCAGGCAGGTTTCGACTAAGATTCGGGCCCATGACCGATCAGACGATCGCGACTTTTCGCCAGAATCTTCGTGGGCGATTGGTCGAACCTGCGGATGCCGATTACGACTCTGTTCGCGCACTTTACAACGGCATGATCGACAAACGGCCCCGTCTGATTGCGCGATGCGTGGACACCGCCGACGTCATCACCGCCGTGAATTTCGCGCGCGAACAAAATCTGCTGACGGCCATCCGTGGCGGCGGACACAACGGCCCCGGCCTTGCCAGCTGCGACGACGGCCTCGTGATCGACCTGTCGCTCATGACCAGCGTGCGTGTCGACCAGACGGCGAGGACAGTGCGCGTGGAGCCGGGATGCACGTCGGGGGATGTCGACCATGCGACGCACCCTTTCGGGCTCGCCGTGCCGTTTGGGATCGTCTCGAGCACCGGGATCGCCGGACTCACGCTCGGCGGCGGCACGGGATATCTGACGCGCAAGCATGGGTTGACGATCGACAATCTGCTCGAAGCGGACGTCGTTCTGGCCGATGGCCGCGCCGTAACGGCGAGTGACCGCGACCATGGCGATCTGTTCTGGGCGCTCAGGGGCGGCGGCGGCAATTTCGGCGTCGTTACCAGCTTCCTGTTTCAGGCGCACGCGGTGAAAACGGTGTACGCCGGTCCGATCTTCTGGGATGCCGTTCACGCCCGGGCTGTCATGCGTGCGTACCGTGACTTCCTCCCGAGCGCGCCGGAGGAACTCGGAATGTTCGTCGGCCTCAAGACCGTCCCGTCGATGGATCCGTTCCCGCGCGAAGGCTGGGGCAAGCGGGCCTGCGCGATCATCGGCGGCTATGACGGCCCCGCCGAGCAGGCCAAGCTGAGACTGGCGCCTCTCCTCGGGGCGCTGCCGCCGCCAATATTCAACTGGATGGGCGAGATGCCGTTTCCATCCATCAATGCCCTCTTCGATCCGTTCTTTCCAAAGGGCCTGCAGTGGTACTGGAAGGGTGACTTCGTCAAGACGCTTCCTGACGAAGCGATCGACGTCCATATCGCCGAGGCCGCCAAAGCACCGACGGAGCTGTGCCTGATGCATCTCTACCCTATCGACGGGGCGGTGAGGCGCGTGGCCAGGGACCGGACGCCGTGGGCAGCGCGCGATGCGACATTCTCAATGGTGATTGCCGGCATCTCCCCGAATCCAAAGGACCGGGACGCCTTGAAAGCATGGGGACGCGCGTACTGGAAAGCCGTCCATCCGTACAACATGGGGGGCGCCTACGTGAACTTCATGTTCGACGACGAAGCGGACGGACGGCTGCAGGCCACCTATGGCAGCAAGAATTACGAGCGGCTGGTAGCGGTGAAATCGAAGTATGACCCGACGAACCTGTTCAGGGTGAACCAGAACATCCTTCCGGCGGCCGTGTAGTTTCCGTGGGCGCAATGAAACCGCTGACGCAAGTAGCCGAGCGTCCTGTGATTCGTGGCCGGCAGTAGAATGGCGGGCCACGGGAGGCCGTCATGATGCTCGAACGGCAGCGGCGTCTGCTGCTGCGCCACGGTTTCGTCTTCTTGTTCATCGCACCGTGTCTGGGCCTCGCCATCATGCTCCTGCCCAATCCGCGCGCGTGGCTCGCCGCGCACGTCACCGCGTTCCTCACGGCGTTCATCCTCACGACGGTCGGACTCGTCTGGCGCGAGCTGCGGCTGACCGATGGACAGCGAAGGACGCTGTTCACCTCCGGCCTCTCCGCGGCTTACGCCGGTCTCGCCGGCAACATCTTCGGGGCGATCGCCGCCCTCCCGGGTCCCGCGTCGTCGCCCGGGGTGCAACCGCCCATGCCCCAGGCGGCCATCCTGCTGGCACTGCTCGCGATCATCATTCCGGCGACGTTTACGTCCTTCGGGCTCGTGCTGTTCGGGCTGCGCGGTGAGCCGGCACCTGCGGAGTTCAATAGCGGCACATGGCCCTCAAACAGCTGAACGACGAACAAATCGCCACGTGGACCCGGCGCGAGAAGGATACGTGGTGGCTGGAGAACGTCTACCGGGGCGACATGCCGCAGCTCACGGTCCGCGCGGCAATCACCGGCTTTCTCCTCGGCGGCGTTCTCTCGGCCACCGCGTTGTACATCGCCGGCAAGACCGGCATCACGATCGGTGTCGGGCTGACCTCCGTCATTCTGGCGTTCGCGATCTACAAGATTCTGTCGCGAACGGGGCTGATCGGCGATTTCACGATTCTCGAGAACAACTGCACGCAATCGATCGCCACGGCCGCCGGTTACATGGTGACGCCAATGGTCGCCGGACTGGCCGCCTACATGATGGTCACCGGGACGATCGTGCCATGGTGGCAGTTGATGATCTTCAACGTCGTCATCTCGAGCATCGGCGTGCTGGTCGCGTTTCCGATGAAGCGCCGCTTCATCAACGAAGACCAGCTTCCCTTCCCCGAGGGGCGCGCCGCCGGCGTCGTGCTCGACGCGCTCTACACGGGTGAGGCGGCCGCCGGCATGCTGCGGGCAAAACTGCTCGCCCTCACCGCCGTGTTCACGGGCCTGTACCAGTTCGTGTCGAGCGACGGATGGATGCGGCTGCTGCAGTTCACCCTGCTCCGCATGGACAAATGGGCCGGACTCGCCGAGCCATGGCACTGGCAGGAACGGTTCGACCAGTACTACTACGACCTGGCCGGACGGCTGAACCTCTGGATCCCCAGAATTCTCGGCACCGACATCCGGCAGCTCGGCCTCCGCCTGACACTCGACGCGGCAATGCTCGGCGTGGGCGGCCTCATGGGTGTCCGCGTCGCGACCAGCGTGCTGCTGGGCGCACTGGTGAATTTCGCGGTGCTCGCCCCGATCATGATTCAGCGCGGGGACATCCGGGCCTACACCGCCCCAGGCGGCGCGCTCGTCGCCATCTCGCGTCCGGAGATCGTGAACCAGTGGTCGCTCTGGTGGGCGGTGACGATGATGGTCGTGGGCGCGCTGGTCGGCCTGTTCGCCAAGCCCGAGATCTTCACCAAGGCGTTCGCGACCCTCACGACGAAGACCGAACCCGCGACGGAATCGGCCGACCCGCTGCGGCGCATCGAGGTACCGCTTTGGGTATCGTTCGCCGGTGTCCCCATCCTGAGCATCGCCGGCGCGGCGGTCACGCACCAGTTCTTCGGCGTGAGCTGGTTTCTCGCGCTGATCTCGTTGCCGTTGATCTTCCTGCTGACGGTCATCTGCACGAACTCGATGGCCTTGACGTCGTGGACGCCGGTGGGCGCGCTGTCGAAGATCACGCAGTTCAGCATGGGCGCGATCGACCGCGTCAATCCGGCGACGAACCTGATCCCGGCCACCATGACCGCCGAGATCTCGTCGAACGCGGCGAACCTGCTCTCGGACATCAAGCCCGGGTACATGCTCGGCGCCAAGCCGCGGCAGCAGGCGATCGGCCACTTCATCGGCATTCTGGCGGGGACGCTCGCGACGGTCCCGCTGTTCTTCCTGCTGTTTCTGCCGCCAGGGCCGGATGGCGCCCGCTCGGCTTCGACAATCGTGTCGGAGCAATTCGCCATGCCGGCCGCGGTTCAATGGAAGGGCGTGGCCGACCTGATCACGAATGGATTGAGCCAGCTGCCCTCGTCGGCGATCGTTTCGATGATCGTGGCCGCGATTCTTGCCGGCGTGTTCGAAGTGGCGCGCATCCGCACGAAGGGCCGCTTTCCGCTCTCCGCGGTTTCGATTGGACTGGGTGTCGTGCTGCCGCCAGAGTCGTGCCTCGCGATGTGGGTGGGCGCGATGGTCTTCTGGTGGCAGGCCCGAAAAAACCCGGCGCCGGGCACGCGCGCCCACACAATCTGGGTGGAGGGCTATGAGTCGATCTGCGCCGGTCTGATTTCAGGAGCGGCGCTGGTGGGAATCGGCAACGCGATCGTAAATGTGCTGATCGGGTGATTGAGCGTGGCGCGAACCCTGCGGGTTCGCGAGGCGAGCCTGAAAGGCTCGCCCCACAACATCGCGCGACAACTCGCTACCGTCCGTAGTCCCGATGGTAGTGGCGATTGTCGCGATCGAATCCGGTATCCTCGACGTCAACCGTAAGCCGGCGCGCCAGGCGGAAGGTCACCAGCGACTCGGCCGGCAAATAGACCGATTTCCCTTTCGTCACGATTTGGGTTGCGGCACCCGCTCCGGCCCCGACCGCCGCGCCGATGGCGGCGCCGTCGCCTCCGCCGGTGATCGCGCCGATGATGGTGCCCAGCAACGCACCTCCACCAACGTAGACGGCCGTATCCCGATTCGCGCCGATGGTCCGTGCTCCGGACTCGACGCGGCCCGAGGTCCCGACCGTATTCGGATCCGCGAGAATGGCATAACGCCGGCCGTTCACCGTGACCGACTCGAGATCGAGCGTCATCTCGTCGCCACTTTTTCGAGCCATGAGCTCGACAGTGGCCCCTTCAGGTATAGCGACGTCGCCGTTCCGGTCGAGCACGTCCTCGTCCACTGTGCCGGTGAAGATCAGCCCATCCGCGGTCTTGACGTCGATGGCCTGAGTGGTCCGCACCTTGAACATCGTTTCCGCGTCAATCGTCGTCCGCAGCTGCGCCTGAGCAAACGCCGGTGGAACAACGGCCACTGTCGCGCTGAACATGGCCGTGACCGCGGCCAGAGCAATACTTCGCATGTGCCCCCTCCTGCGCGAAACGGATTGCAAGTGAGCCGCCAGCGTGCGCGAGTAATCGCTGGGCCTGCCTCGACTGACGACGTACGATACAGGCCGTGAAAGTGCTGTCGGTGAGCGTCGGTCAACCGCGTGAGGTTGTGGTCGACGACCGTCTCGTGCGCACGTCAATCTTCAAGTCGCCGGCTTCCGGCCGCGTTCCGATCCGCAACAACAACCTCGCCGGCGACGCGCAGTCGGACCTGTCGGTCCACGGGGGACGAGCCAAGGCGATCTACGCGTATCCGCACGAGCACTACGCGTTCTGGCTCGAACAGCTTCCCGGGCTCGATCTGCAGCCGGGTCATTTCGGCGAGAACCTGACCATTGAAGGGCTGCTCGAACAGGACGTGCACCTTGGCGATCGCCTGCACATCGGATCGGCGGAGCTGGTGGTGACGCAACCCAGGCTCCCCTGCTACAAGCTGGGCATCCGCTTCGGTCGCGAGGACATGGTCAAGCGCTTCCTCGCCAGCAGGCGCACTGGCTTCTACCTGTCGGTCGCGATCGAGGGCGACGTCGGCGCCGGCGACACGATCGAGATCGTCGAGCGGCATCCCGCCGCCGTCAGCATCCCGGAGCTGCTGCGCATCTACCTGAAGGAACACGTCGCGCCGGACCGGTTGCGCGAGGCGATCGCTGTCTCCGCGTTGTCGGATGCGTGGCGTCGCGATCTGCAGAA
>Ga0307415_100000818_pt1 | contig 14209 bp, 10 predicted proteins | sample DK1Cmetagenome_FD_204524 | JGI IMG/M metagenome (GOLD analysis project Ga0307415, IMG submission 204524) | Maize rhizosphere microbial communities from greenhouse at UC Davis, California, United States - DK15-C-2 | ecosystem: Host-associated > Plants > Roots > Rhizosphere > Soil | place: USA...
TGCGCACGATCGAAGCGCAGGCGCAGGCGCTGCTGCTCCAGTACGAGTGGCCGGGAAACGTGCGCGAGCTGAGCCACGTCATCGAGCGCGCGGTGCTCTGGAGCCGCGGCCCCGTGCTCGGCGCCGAGCTCCTGTCGGGGATGAGCCGGGCGCCCGACGCGCCGCCGGGCGCCGGCGCGTCGGACGAGGGGCGGGGCGCGCCGCCGCCCTTCGCCGCGCCGGGGGCGCCGCCGGGGCGCGTGGGGCTGATGGAGTGGGAGCGTGCGATGATCGAGCAGGCGCTCCGCGAGGCCGGCGGCAACCAGACGCGGGCCGCGCAGCGGCTCGGCATCAGCCGCGACACGCTGCGCTACCGGCTGAAGAAGTTCGGGCTCGAGGCCTGACGCCCGCGCCGCCGCGCAGCCGCGCCGCGCGGGCCCGCGCCCGTGCGCGGTGCGGGTGGGGCATCTCACCCAACGTCGGGTGAGCTCACCCACCCCGGGGCGCGCGCCGCACGCGCCCGCGCCGTCCGCGAGCGCGGCGCAACTCTCCGCGTGCGAGGCGCTTGCGCGCGCGCACCGAGCGCCGGCCGCGCGTGGCACGCCCGCTGCCTTTCACTGACCGTCGTCGGGCCGCGAGCGCGGCTCGGCTGGGTGAACGCACCCACACCACGCGTGGCCGGAGGCGGCACGAGCCTCGCGACCACCAACCGCGGAGAAGAGACCATGACCTGGACGAAGCCCGAGTTCGAAGTGGTGGAAGTCACGATGGAAGTCACCGCCTACGTGGCGCGGCGCTAAGGGAACGTGACGGGCCCGGTCCGCCGGGCCCGTCCGCCTGATGCAGGTACTTCTCCTCGGCACCGCGGCGGGCGGCGGGTTCCCGCAGTGGAACTGCTGGTGCCCGTCCTGCCGCGTCGCCCGGGCGGAGCCGGAGCGGGCGCGGCCGCGCACGCAGTCGTCGATCGCGGCGAGCGCCGACGGGCAGCACTGGTTTCTCGTGAACGCCTCGCCCGACGTGCGCGAGCAGCTCGCGCGCCTGCCCGCGCCGCCGGCGGCCCGCGACGAGCCGGCGGCCCTGCGGCACGTGCCGATCGAGGGCGTGGTGCTCACCGACGCGGAGCTGGACCACAGCCTGGGCATCGCGCTCCTGCGCGAGGCGCGGCGGCTGCACCTCCACGCGACCGCGGCCGCCATGCACACCCTCGAGCGCGAGTCCTGCCTGCTGCCGGTCACGCGCGCCTTCGCGGACGTGCGCGTGACGGAGCTGCCGCTCGCGCGCCCCATCGCGCTGTGCGACGCGCGCGGCGTCGAGAGCGGCCTCACGGTCGAGGCGTTCCCCGTGCCCGGCGACCCGCCGCGCTTCGCCAGCGCGAGGATGGCCGGTCACACGGTGGGGCTCCTGCTGCGTGACGAGACTGGCGCGACGTGCGCCGTGGTGCCGGGGTGCGGCGCGCTCGACGACGCGCTGCTCGCGCGCCTCGCCTCCGCCTCGCTCGTGCTCTTCGACGGCACGTTCTGGAGCGGTGACGAGCTGATCGCCCTCGGCCTCGGCGAGCGCACGGCGGCGGAGATGGGGCACGTGCCCATGAGCGACGGCGGCGGCAGTCTCGAGCGGCTCGCCGAGCTCGGGGTGCCGGTCATCTACACGCACATCAACAACACCAATCCCGTGCTGATCGAGGACTCGCCGCAGCACGCGGCCGTGCTGGAGGCCGGCCTCGCCGTCGGCGCGGACGGCATGCGCCTGGACGTGACCGCGCGCGGCGCCGGCGCGCACCGCGGCACGAGCGCCGTGTCGGACACACTTGCCTCGCCGGTGCCATGACCGCCGCCGCACCCCCCGCGCGCGCGCCGACGCTCGCCGCGCCCCCCGCCCCGCCCGTTCCCGCGCTCGACCGGTCACTCTCGCCGGACGAGCTGGAGGCGGCGCTGCGCGCGTTCCACGCGTCGTACTACGTGCAGCACCCATTCCATCAGCTCATGCACGAGGGGAAGCTCACGCGGCGGCAGCTCCAGGGGTGGGTCGCCAACCGCCTCGCGTACCAGCGCGCCATCCCGCGCAAGGACGGCGCGATCCTCTCCCACTGCCCGCTCCCCGAGGTGCGGCGGCTCTGGATCCAGCGGATCGTGGACCACGACGGGACGGCGGAGGGCACGGGCGGCATCGAGCTGTGGGTACGGCTGGGCGAGGCGCTCGGCGTGCCGCGCGAGGAGATGGAGGACGAGCGCCACGTGCTCCCCGCCGTGCGCATGGCCGCCGAGAGCTACGTCACCTTCTGCCGCACGCGCTGGTGGGTGGAGTCGGTGGCCAGCTCGCTCACGGAGCTGTTCGCGCCCGACATCATGCACCGGCGGCTCGCCGCGTTCCCCGTGCACTACCCGTGGGTGGACGCCGCGGGGCTCGAGTACTTCCGCAGCCGGCTCGTGCAGGCGCCGCGCGACAGCCGGCAGGCGATCGAGATCGTGCGGCGCCACTGCACGACGGTGGACAGCCAGCGCCGGGCCTTCGAGGCGCTCGCCTTCAAGCTCACGATGCTCTGGGTGCTCATCGACGCGATCCACAACGCCTACCGCGAGGAGTAGCGCCATGCCGCTCAGCGACGTCTCGCGCCCCGCCCTCTGGAAGTTCGCGCGGGTGGACTTCGACCCGGTGCGCGGGCGCCCCGTGCTCCTCTACCCGGAGGGCGCGCTCCTCCTGAGCGACACCGCCGGCGAGATCCTCGGCCTCTGCGACGGCCGCCGCACGGTGGCGGACATCGCCGCCGCGCTCGGCGAGAAGTACCGCGCGGACGTGAAGGGCGACGTGCTCGAGTACCTGGGGCAGCTCGCGGAGCGCGAGCTGGTGCGCGATGTCGCCTAGGCCCACCACCCTGCTGGCGGAGCTCACGCACCGCTGCCCGCTGCACTGCCCGTACTGCTCCAACCCGCTCGACCTCGCGCGCTCCGCCGCGGAGCTCACGACCGGCGACTGGAAGCGCGTCCTCACCGAGGCGCGCGCCCTCGGCGTGCTCCAGCTCGGCCTCTCGGGCGGGGAGCCGCTCGTCCGCCGCGACCTCGAGGAGCTCGTGGACCACGCGCGCGGCGCCGGGCTATACCAGACGCTCGTCACCTCCGCGCTCGGCCTCACCCGCGAGCGCGCCGAGCGGCTCAAGGAGGCCGGGCTCGACCACGTCCAGATCTCCTTCCAGGACGCCGAGCGGGAGAGCGCGGAGCGGATCGCCGGCACGCGAAGCTGGGACGCCAAGCACCGGGCTGCCGCGTGGGTGAAGGAGCTCGACTTCGCCTTCACGGTCAACGTCGTGCTGCACCGCGCGAACCTCGACCGCCTCGGCGAGATCATCGACATGGCCGCCGCGCTCGGCGCCGACCGCGTGGAGCTCGCCAACACCCAGTACTACGGCTGGGCGGTGGCCAACCGCGAGGCGCTCATGCCCACGCGCGCGCAGGTGGAGCGGTCGGCGGAGATCGTGGACTGCGCCGTGGAGCGCTACCGCGGGCGGATGCAGATCATCTACGTCCTGCCCGACTACTACAGCGCCTACCCCAAGCCCTGCCAGGGCGGGTGGGGGAACTTCTACGTCGTGGTGGCGCCGGACGGCCGGGCCATGCCGTGCCACGCGGCCTCGCAGATCACGAGCCTCACGTTCGACAACGTGCGCGAGCGCTCGCTCGACTGGATCTGGCACGAGTCGCCGGCGTTCCGCGCCTTCCGCGGCGACGAGTGGATGCGCGAGCCCTGCCGGAGCTGCCCGCGCAAGCACGTGGACTTCGGGGGCTGCCGCTGCCAGGCGTTCGCGCTCACCGGCGACGCGGCCAACGCCGACCCGGTGTGCACCCTCACGCCACAGCGCCTGACGATCGACGCGCTGCTCGACGGCGACCCGCGGCCGATCGCGTACAACTACCGCGGCATGCCGCCGGTGGCGCGCCGCGCCCCGGCGGGCGCGCCCGAGCCGGTGTAGCCTCTCCCCCCGCCGACCCGCCGCGGAGGCGCGGCCGGGCTCGTCAGGCGGCCGCCGCCCGGCGCTCCGGCCGTCGCCGGGCAACGTTGTTGCGCGCCCCGGTGTCCGATAGCACAATCCGGCAGCGCGCCCGCCGGCGGCGTCCCCGCCGCCCCGCGGCGCGCGCCACACGCGCCACACGCGCCACACGCGCCACACGCGCCACACGCGTCGCCGCCCAGGCGGAGGGGACGAATGGACACGCTCGCGAAGGACTTCTCGTACGCGCTGCGCTCGCTGCGCAAGAGCCCCGCGTTCGCGCTCACGGCCATGCTCACGCTGGCCCTCGGCATCGGCGCGAGCACGGCGATCTTCAGCGTCGCCAACGCCGTGCTCCTCCGCCCCCTTCCCTACGCGCAGGCGGACCGGCTGATGCTCCTCTGGGGCGAGCTGCGCGCGCGCGACGTCACCGACTTTCCCTTCCCGCCCGGCGACCTCCAGGACCTGCGCGAGCAGGGGACGCTCTTCCAGGACATCGAGGCCGTCGCGAGCTTCCGCCAGCCGCTCGCCGGCGACGGCGCCGACCCCGAGCAGGTGCGCGTGACGGGGGTGACGACCAACCTCCTCCCGATGCTCGGCGCGCGCGTGGCGGTCGGACGCGGCTTCGTGCCGGAGGACGCCACGCCGCAGCCGCAGGCGGCGCAGGCGGGGAACGCGCCTGGCGCCGCCCCGCCGCAGAACGCGCCGCAGCTCCCGGCCATCGTCGTCCTCGAGCACGGCTTCTGGCAGCGGCGCTACGGCGGGGACCCTGGCGTGGTCGGGCGCACGATCGACCTCGGGGGGCAGCGCGCGCAGGTGGTGGGGGTGCTCGCCCCCGGCTTCGAGCTCCTCTGGCCGCCGGGCACCAACGTGGACGCGGTGCCCGACATGTTCACGGCGCTGCGCATCGACTACGAGACGGCGTCGCGCATCAACGTCTTCCTGCGCGTCGTCGGGCGGCTCAAGCCCGGCGTCACGGTCGCGCAGGGGCAGGAGCAGGTGGAGCGCATCGCGGCCGACCTGCGCGAGCGCTTCCCGATCAAGAAGACCGCCGACCTGCACTTCCGCCTCGAGCCGATGCACGAGGACCTGGTGGCCGACGCGCGGCCGGCGATCGTCGCGCTCATGGGCGCGGTGGGGTTCGTGCTGCTCATCGCCTGTGCCAACGTCGCCAACCTGCTCCTCATGCGCGCCACGGCGCGCGAGCGCGAGCTCGCCGTGCGGGCGGCGCTGGGGAGCTCCCCGTGGCGGCTCGTGCGGCAGCTGCTCACCGAGAGCGTCGTGCTCGCCGGCGGCGGGGCGCTGCTCGGCCTCGGCCTCGCCTACGCCGGCATCCGCCTGCTCGTCGCCCTCGCTCCCGCCAACCTGCCGCGCCTCGACGCCATCCGCATCGACCCGGCGGTGCTCGCCTTCACGGCGCTCGCGTCGCTCCTCGCCGCCGCCCTCTTCGGGCTCGTGCCGGCGCTCCGCGCGGCGCGCCCGGACCTCGGCGAGGTGCTCCGCGCGTCCGGGCGGACGCCCGGGCTCGGCGGCGGCAAGCTGCTGCGCCAGGGCGTGGTGATGGCGGAGGTCGCGCTCTCCTTCGTCCTGCTCGTGGGGTGCGGGCTCATGGTGCGCAGCTTCGTCGCGCTCTCGCGCACCGACCCGGGGTTCGACCCGCGCGGCGTCCTCACCTTCGTGGCCAACCCGCAGGCGAACGCCGAGGAGGCGCGCGCCGCGTTCATGCGGCAGCTGCGCGAGCGGCTGCTCGCCATCCCCGGCGTGCAGGCGGTGACCGCCGCCAACCCTCTCCCCCTAGATGGCGGCGTGGGTAACGCACGCTGGGGCACGGAGGAAGCGGTGGCCGACGCCAGCAAGTTCCAGCAGGCCAACGTGCACATCGTGCTCCCGGGGTACTTCGAGGCGCTGCGCACGCGGCTCATCGCGGGGCGCCCGCTCGCCGAGGGAGACAACCGCCCCACGGCCACCGGGATCGTGATCGACGAGCTCCTCGCCGCCAAGGCGTTCCCCGGCCAGTCGGCCGTGGGCAGGCGGCTCCTGGTGCGCGTGCGCTCGCCGGAGCCCGAGTGGCTGGAGGTGCTGGGCGTCGTCGCGCACCAGCGGCACGAGTCGCTGGCCGCCGACGGGCGCGAAGCGATGTACGTCACCGACGGCTTCATGGGGCACGGCGCCGCCGGCCGGTGGGCCGTGCGCACGAGCGGCGACCCGGCGCGCCTCACCCCGCAGGTGCGCGCGGCCGTCGCCGAGCTCGACCCGCGGCTGCCGGTCGCCGAGGTGCAGCCGATGGAGGCGCTCGTGGACCAGGCGATGGCGCCGACGCGCTTCGCGCTGGTGCTGATCGGCGTGTTCGCGGTGATCGCCGCCGTCCTGGCCGCGGTGGGGCTCTACGGCGTGCTCGCGACGGGCGTGCGCCAGCGCACCGCGGAGATCGGCGTGCGCATGGCGCTCGGCGCGCCCACCGGCAGCATCTTCCGCCTCGTGCTGGGCGAGGGGCTGCGGCTGAGCGCCGTGGGCGCGGTGCTGGGCGTGCTGGCGGCGGTGCTGCTCACGCGCGTGATGCGCAGCATGCTCGTGGGCGTGGAAGCCACCGACCCGGCGACCTTCGCGACGATCGCGGTGCTGTTCTTCGTCATCGCGGCGCTCGCCTGCTGGCTGCCGGCGCGCCGGGCGGCCGGGCTGGACCCGAAGATCGCGCTGCGGGAGGAGTAGCGGCGGAACGCGCGACCGCCGCGCGCTTGCGCCCCCGCCGAGACGGCCCGTACCTTCGACCCGATTCGTCAGGCGGCCAAGGGGACGCGTGGACCGAGCGATCGCTGATCTGATCACCGCGGCGGAGGCGGGGAGCCCGGAGGCCTCGCGGCACCTGTTCGCGGCGCTCTACGACGAGCTGCACCGCCTCGCGGAGCGGCAGCTCCGGCGCGGCGGCGCGGAGCTCACGCTCGGCGCCACGACGCTGCTCCACGAGGCGTACCTCGACATCGCCGGCCGCGAGGGGGTGCACTTCCCCGACCGCGCGCGCTTTCTGGGGTACGCGGCGCGCGCGATGCGCGGGCTCCTGATCGACCACGCCCGCCGCGCCGGCGCGCAGAAGCGCGGGCGCGCGCTCGCCGTCACCCTCACGGAGGGCGCCGGCGGCTTTGCCGCCCCCGCGGCGGAGCTGGGCCGCCTGTCGGACGCGCTCGACGAGCTGGCCGCCATCGAACCGGCGCTGGCCGAGGTCGTGGACCTCCACTTCTTCTGCGGCTACGCGCTCGGCGAGATCGCCGCGCTGCGCGACGTCTCGGAGCGCACGGTGCAGCGCGACTGGCGCAAGGCGCGCCTGCTGCTCCACCGGGCGATGGTCGACCCCTCGTGAGCGGGCGCGCGCGACCGCGTCAGCGCTCCGGCCGCCGGCGGCCCTCCGGCGTCGCCGCGGCGGGCGCCGCCGACGGCGCCAGCGATGCGAGCAGCGCCTCGGCCTCGCGCGTGCGCGGGTGCGTGGCGCCGGCGCCGCTCCGCAGCGCGGCGCGCGCACGCACCAGCGCCGCGCGCGCCGCCGCCGTGTCGCCGATCGCGAGGAGCGCGCGCCCCTCGACGAGCCGCCCCTCGCCCACGTACGCGCTCCGCGACTCGGCGAGCGAGTCACGCGTGGAGATCTCGCGCGCGTCGGCGGCGTAGCGGATCGCGTCCGCGGCGTTGCCCAGGGACAGGGCCGTCTCGGCCGCGAGGACGAGCGCGACACGGAACACCCGCTTTCTCGTGCCGTCGAAGTACCCGCGCGAGCGGAGCGCGCCGACCACGTTGGCGTGCGCGGCGGCGGGGTCGCCGGTGGCCGCCTGGAGGAACGCGTCGAGGACGCGGTAGTCCACGATCTGGTCGTCGCTGCTGCGCAGCTTCGGGTTCGCGCTCATCGGCTTGAACCGCGCCATCGTGCGCCGGGCGTCGGCGAGGCGGCCGGACCGCAGCTCCGCCTGGGCCAGGCCGAACAGCCCGCGCCCCTCCCAGTACGGGTTGCTGTCGGCGGCCGCCTGCGTGGCGAGCTGCGCGAAGTACTTGCGGGCCGAATCCAGCCGCCCGCCGTTCATCGCCGCGTGCGAGTAGTGGATGAGGATCTGCGAGGGCACGAGTCCGCCCGGGTCGCTGCGCGTGGCGCGCGCCAGCACGTCGCCGAGGAGCCGCTCGGCCGCCGCGACCTCGCCCATGCTGAGGAGCGTCACGGCCTGATTGTGGTCGATCATGACGCCGAGCATCATCGCGCCCCGGCCGGTGCTGTCCATCACGTCCTTCGCCCTGCGCAACGTCGCGACCGCCTCGCGCGGCTGCCCCTGCCTGTCCTGCGTGTACGCGAGCGCGGCGAGCAGCCCCACGTAGGTCATCGGTGGCGTATCGCCCATGCTGTCGCGAATGGCGAGCGCCCGGTGAATGGCCGGCGCGCTCCGCTCGGGGTGCCCCGTCTCGTTCTCGAACCCCGCCCGGAGCACGAGGCACGTCGCCTCGGCCTCCGGATCGGGGCGGCCGCGCAGCAGCGCATCGGCGCCGTCGAACGTGCGGCGCGCCTCGTCGTAGCGACCCACGCTCCGCAGGTTGTCCGCGACGTTGCACTGAATCGCCGGGAGCTGGTCGCCGTACCGCCCGGCGACGGCGATCGACTCCGCGCGCGCCAGGAGCGCGCCGCGGACCTTGCTCTCCCCCAGCTCCGCGTAGCGGGCGGCGAGCTCGAGCAGGATCGTCGTCAGAAAGCGCGGGTCACCGGCGTACTGGTGCTCCAGAACGCCGCGCCCGCGGTCGAGGATCTCCCGCATGGTGAGCGGCTTGTCACCGAGCTGCGAGACGAGCAGGCTCTGGAACTCGACCTGCGCGTCGGCGCGCTTGCTCGCCTGCACCGCGGCGTCCCGCTGGCGGCGCGCCTCGCGCATCTGGGCCAGCGAGAAGGTCGTCGCGACGACCAGCGCGGCCGCCGCCCCCGCGCCCACGCCCACGCTCGCCCGGTGCCGGCGGACGAACCTGCCCGCCCGGTACGCGAGGGAGTCTGGCCGCGCGCTCACCGGCTCGTGGCGCAGGTAGCGCTCCAGGTCGTCGGCGAAGGCGGCGACGGTCTGATAGCGGTCCGGCGGACGCTTGCGGAGCGCCTTGGCGACGACGGTGTCGAGGTCGCCCAGCCCGAGGCGCGCGGGCTCCACCTCGAACAGCGCGCGGAGGGCCGCCTCCCGCGTGCGGCACCCCTCGGCGGTGGGGTGCCGCCCCGAGAGCAGGCGGTGCAGGAGCACGCCGAGCGTGTAGACGTCCGTGGCGGTGGTGACCGCGTCGCCGCGCACCTGCTCCGGCGCCGCGTACTCGGGGGTGAAGGCGCGCCCGCCCTCGATCGTCGCCGCGCTACGCTCCGCCGTGCCGTCCGCGTCGAGCAGCTTCGCGATGCCGAAGTCCAGCAGCTTCACCGCGCCGTCGCCGGTGACGAGGATGTTCGACGGCTTCAGGTCGCGGTGCACGATCAGGTTCGCGTGCGCGTGCCCGACCGCCGCGAGCACCTGGAGGAACAGCCGCAGGCGCTCCCCGAGCGAGAGCGCGCGCTCGCGCACGAACTCGTCGATCCGCCGGCCGTCCACGTGCTCGAGCACGAGGTACGGCTGCCCGCTGGGGCTCACACCGGCGTCGAGCAGCCGCGCGATGCCGGGGTGCGTGAGCAGCGCGAGCATCGAGCCCTCGCGGCGGAAGCGCTCCTGCCCGGCGGCGCTCACCAGCGCGAGGTTCAGCAGCTTCACCGCCGCGCGCCCCTCGAAGCGGCCGTCGGTGCGGCGCGCCAGCCACACGCTCCCCATGCCGCCGTGGCCGATCGGCCGCTCCAGCGTGTACGCCCCCAGCTCGAGCCCCGCGAGCGTCACGTCGAGCGGCGCCGCGAGGAAGCCGGCGCGGTCCGCGACGGCCTCGCCCGAGAGGAGGGCGCTCAGCTCGTCGGCGAGGCCGGGGGAGCTGGTGCGCAACCGTGCGAGCCACGCCGACTGCTCCTCGTCGGTCAGCTCCAGCGCCTGGTCGAGGAGCGGCTCCAGCTCGCGCCAGCGGTCACGATCGACGACGGCCACGGTTCACCTCCCGGAGGTCGCCACACGATACGCCTGACCGGGGGGCGCGCAATGCCCGCGCGTCGGCGCGATCACTGCACGCCCGCCGCCACCCGCAGCCCGCTGGGCACGCGCGCCGGGACCACCCGCGACACGTCGCGCGCCGCGTCGTCGGTGAGCGCCTGCATGTAGTCCATCAGCTTGCCCACCAGCTCGTCGGTGAGCACCACGCCGTCGAGCAGCGTGTCGCGCTGGGCGAGGATGTCGACCGCGTTGGGAAGCACGGTGCCCCGCAGTGCCGGCTCGAGCGGCGCCGGATCGAACTCCAGCAGCTTCCTGTCCGACTCGCTGTAGTGCTCGACGAACGCGCGCAGCGTGGTGATCGCGCCGTCGTGGCCGTACGGTGCGGTGAGCTCCACGTTGCGCAGCGGCGTCGTGCGGAAGCGGTACCGGTCGTCCGCGTTCCCCGTCACGTTCATGCGGCCGAAGTCGTCGCGGAGGGAGGGGCCGTTCCCCTGCCCCGGACCGAGCTGCGCGACGGCGACGTTGTGGAACTCCTCGTCGCTGAACGTGGCGCCGGCGTGGCAGATGGAGCACTTGAGCGTGAGGAAGGTGCGCGCTCCCTCGAGCTGCCGCGCCGACAGCGCCGCGTCGCGGCCGGCGAGGAAGCGGTCCCACGGCGTGTTCGCGAAGGTGAGCCGGTCCACGAAGAACCCGGCGATCGCGTTGGAGGCGTGGGCGAACGTCATCTGGTCGAAGCGCGTCCCCGGGTACGCCGCCTCGAACAGGCGACGGTACTCCGGAACCGCGCCGAGGCGGCGCATGAGGGCCGCCCAGATGCCCGCCATGTCGGCGTCGGGGATCTCGGCCAGCTCGTTGCCCGCGTCCGCCCGCATCTCCGCGCGGTTCGTGACCGGGAACAGGGCGAGCGCCGACACGGCGCCGAACTCGAAGACGCGCGTCATCTCCGGCGTGAGCTGCGCGCCCGCCGGCGTGTGCAGCGTGCCATCCTCGTCCACCTGCACGCGCCCGTCCCAGAACAGCCGGCGCATCGCCCCGAGGTTGAACAGCGGCGGCGCGTTGCGCGGGATGAAGGCGCCGGCCGGGTGGACACGGCCGGGCCCCGAGCCGCGCCCGCCCTGGCCGATGGACAGGCTCTTCGCGTCGCCGGTCGCGAACGCCGGCAGGTGGCACGAGGTGCAGGCGATGTCGCGGTTGCCGCTCAGGATCGGGTCGAAGGCGAGCGCCTGGCCAAGCCGGACGAGCTCCGGGCGCACCGGCGCGGGGCGCGCCAGGGGGCCGATGCCGCGGGCGGCGGCGAGCTGGCGCACGAGCGCGGGCGTCGCGGCGGGCGACGACGACTTCAGGAGCTCCGCGGAGGCCGCGGGACGCCGGGGCTCCGTCGGACGGTCCGCGCAGGCCGCGAGCGGCACCACAGCGCCGGCCACGAGGGCGAGCGCCCGCCACTTCGGTGTGTACATGACGAGCCTCCGGTCTCGGACGAGACCTGGGGGAGAACGCCGGATCGATCACGGCCCCGCGGCGGCGCGGGGCCTCACCTCAGAGATCGGAAAGCGGCGCCTAACTACGACATGTCACCTTTTCAGACCGCGCGCGGTCACCCTACGAGCGCGCCCCGCCCCGGGTTCACGATGCGGCCGCCGGCCCTCGCACGCGCACTCACGCGCCGCGGCGCGCCGGCCCGCCGCTAGGCGCCGCCCAGCGGGGCGTCCGCGGCGATGCCGGCCATCCCCTGTCCGCCTGTCCGCACCTCGCTCAGCCGGCGCGCCACGCGCGTGCAGAGCGCGCTCGAGCCCACCCGCTCGCCCAGGGACTGGGCCAGCTCGAAGCAGCGCTCGGCAGTCCCGTCCCCGGGCGACCTGGCGTGGTGGAGGACGCCCATGATCTCCAGGCACTCCGCCTGCCGGAGCACGTTGCACGTGGCCGTGAAGTGGCCGAGCACCTCGCCGAGCGGCGCCTCCGCCTCGTCCGCGCGGCCGAGGGCCACGAGCGCGTGCGCCTGGTTCTGCGCCGCGAGCGTGAGCACGTCGTACGCGCTGAGGCGCCGCGCGACGGCCGCCGCCCGCACCGCCAGCGTGAGCGAGTGCGCCGGGTCGCCGGCGTCGCGGGCGGCCGCGGACGCGTTGTTGAGCGCGATCGCCATGCCGAGCTCGTACCCGGCCGCCTCGAACGCGTCCATCGACTGGTTGAACAGCTCCGTAGCCGCGGTGAAGTCGGCGCGCTGCGCCGCGATGGCGCCGCGGTTCTGCAGCAGGATGCCGCGGACGCGCGGCGAGTGGGCGACGTTGAGCGCGGCGCGGGCGAGCGCGTCGCCGGCATCCCACTCGCCGCGGAGCTGGTAGACGCCCACCTCGACGTTCATCGCCTCGGCGACGAGGTCGGGCGAGCCCGCCTCCTCGGCGAGCCGCACGGCCACGCGCGCCTCGGCGATCGCCGCGTCCCAGTCGTTGTTCGTGCGGTGCGCGCGGGCGAGGCGCAGCTGCGCCTCCGCGCGCTCCGCCGGGTCGGCCCCCGCGGCGAGCGCCGCCTCGTACGCCGCCACGGCCTTGCGGGCCATCCCCGCCTGCTCGTAGCGAAAGCCGCCGTCCAGGTGCTCGCTGGCCCGCAGCACCTGTCGCAGGCCAGCGGCGTCGCCCGCGTCAGTACGCAACGGCGTACCCCGACAGGTGGCCGGTGGAGAAGGTGATCTTGTGCCCCGTCCTGTCCACCGTGCCCCCCAGCACCTCGAGCACCTGGTTCGTCAGGTTGCTGATGTACACGCCCTCGAGCGCCGCCTCGTCGGGCACGGCCTCCACGGGGCAGCGGGCGTAGTTGATCGAGATCGCGACCGGCGCGCGGAAGACGTAGTCGTCCTGGCCGACCGCGTGGATCTCGACCTTCATGTACCGGGACACCGGTACGACCACCTCGAAGAGCGTCGGCTCCGCCACCGCGCCAGCCGGCACCACCAGCGAGGTGCCTCGCGCACCCACGCTCCCGCCCGCCGGCCCAATGACCGCCTGCGCGCTCGCCTCCTCCTGCGTCGGGCAGACGAGGAGCTGCGCGGTGGCGAGCTCCTCCATGTCGGTGAAGGCCGGTCGCTTCTCGGTCTCGCTCGGCTGCACCGGAAGCTCGCCGCAAGCGGCGGCGACGAGCACGGCGGGGGCAGCGAGGAGGCGGATGACGGATCGGTGGTGCCGCATGGGGTGCTCCTGTGTCGAGGGCGGCGGAGGGGACAGCTGAGCCGGCCACGCAACGCGCAGATTCGGAAAAGGAATGCGCACAACGTAACTCGCACAGCGGATGTTGCCGAACGAACCCTCCTGACGACTGACTATCCCTCCTGGTCACGGCTAAGCCGGCAATCGTTACAAAGCGACCTGGCAGCCGTGACTGCGAGGCGAGCTCTTCCGTCTCATTATACATGAGCCCGCCTTGGAGCAGTAGTGGCCGCGAGCCGTTCGACGGCTCGCGCGGCCTTTCCGCAGTCGTGGTTCTCTTCTTCATGGGCTGCGCGGACCCCGGCAATCGGCCGGCGCCCGCGGCCCTGCCGCCGGTCGAGGCGCCGGCGGAGGTGCTGGCCGACCCGGTGTACCGCGCCGCGGTCGCCGCGCTGGCCGAGCGCCGCCCCTGGCGGGCGGAGTCGCTCCTCGCTCCCGCCCTGGCCGACCCGGCGCGGCGGTCGCCCTGGACGGTGCTCCTCGCCGCCGACGCCGCCGCCGCGCTCGGGCGCTGGGAGCGGGTGGACTCGCTGCTCGCCGGCTTCCCGCTCGACGACGCGGGGGTGGGCGTCACCGCGCGACTGCTGCTCGCGCGCGTCGCGCTCGAGCGCGCCGACGCCCGCGCGGCCACCGAGCAGGCGCGCGTGATCCGCGTTCTCGCGACCACGGCGGAGGCGCGCGGGCAGGCGCTCGTGCTCCTCGCGCGCGCGCAGGAGCGCCTGGGCGAACGGGACAGCGCGCGCGTGGCCTACGCCGAGGCGGCCCCGCTGCTCGCGCCGGCGAGCGACTGGCTCACGCTCCGCGCCGCCGCGCTCACCGCGAGCGACCGCGCGCGCGGGGCGCTCTACGCGCAGCTCCGCACGACTGCCGCCCGCCGGCGCGCCGTGCACGCGGAAGCGCAGCTGCTCGAGCGCACCGGCCGCGCGCGCGCCGCCGTCGCGCTCTACGAGCGCGCGGGCACGCCCATCCACGCCATGCGGCTGCGCGCCGCG
>Ga0307415_100000819_pt1 | contig 14204 bp, 9 predicted proteins | sample DK1Cmetagenome_FD_204524 | JGI IMG/M metagenome (GOLD analysis project Ga0307415, IMG submission 204524) | Maize rhizosphere microbial communities from greenhouse at UC Davis, California, United States - DK15-C-2 | ecosystem: Host-associated > Plants > Roots > Rhizosphere > Soil | place: USA...
CAGCGGCCGAGCTGTCGAGCGGTGCCGAGCCGCTCACCCTTCCGCCGAGCCGCGCCGCGACGCCGGCCGGGATCGCCGCGTTCCACTGCCTGATCGCGCGTGCGGCGTAGGTGTACCCAGCGTCGACGATCTGCTCGAGGGCCTTCCACGCGAACAGGTCGTACTGGCCGACCGGCGGCCTAAGGCACAGGTCCGCCTCGCCGCACGTCCGCTTCACCAGGCTGTTGCTCGACAGCAGCGTAGACCCCACCAGAATCTGGAGGATGCTCGGGAAACCGCCCTCCGAGCGCGATCGGCGGAGACAAGCCCGGAGTAGCTGTGCGGGCCCCGCGTCGTCAGCGTATCCGCGTCCCGGTCCGAGGTCCGTGGGCGGCGTCACGTCGACCGCGATCACCGGGCCGGGAGCGGCGGCGCGCATCACGTTCACAGGCACGTTGTTGAGCACGGCGCCGTCGACGAGGAGGTCCCCGCACTCCGACACCACCGGCGGCAGGACGCCGGGGACGGAAAAGCTGGCGCGCACCCACTTCGCGACGGGACCGTCGCGGTGCACGACGAGCTCCGCCTTCGTCAGGTTGGCCGACACGCAGAAGAACGGCAGCCGCATGTCCTCGATCCGCGCGTCGCCGAAGCATCGGTCGAGCGCGCGGCGCGAGGCCCGGCCGGAGAGCAGCGCCACGAGCGGCAGGGTGTAGTCCACGAGCGGGTGCCGCTCGAACCAACCGCGCCGATTGAGCTCGACGAGGGCGTCGCCGCCGTACCCGAGCGCGTACTGCGCGGCGATCAGCGCGCCGATGCTAGTGCCGCCGATTCGGTCGATGGGCACGCCCGCCTCCTCGAGCGCGCGGATGACGCCGATGTGCGCGTACGCCCGCGCGCCGCCCCCGCCGAGGACGAGTCCCACGGACCGGCCGAGCAGGTGGCGGGCGAGCCGCGCGAAGTCCTGGCCCGCCGACATGCGCACGTGGTAGTGGGCAGCGAAGCGGTGGTGGGAGAGCCACACCTGCGCGCTGCGGCTGGTCGGGTCGTCGGCCTCGTGAACCAGCGCGAGGTCCAACATCACATCACCGCGCTCGGCGGCCACGTCGCGGAACACGGGCGCCGTCCGGCTGTGCCTAGGGTCCGCGTCAGCCCGAGCCACTGCCAGCACGCGGTCCGCGTGACGGATGCACCGCCGTGCCCAACCGGACGTCTCGCCCGCGGTCTGAAGGACGACGAGACGCCCGGCCGCCTCCTGCTCGTTCAGCCAGCGGGCGATCTTGTAGGACCTGGGGTCCTCTCCGTCAGCCTCCGCGGCGCCTGCGCCGAACCGGGCGTTGATGTCGTCGGCACCCAGCCGCAGCACGGACCCGTGCGGAGCGAGTGCGAATACGAGCTTGGCCGCGAAGGCGGCGATCGGCGCGTCGGGGCTGAGCGGCACGACGGCGATCGTCCTGAGCATCCCGGGCAGGCGCTCTCCGCCCCAGCTTCGCCGCCGTGCCGCCAGGCTACGCGTGAGCTGCGTGAGGATCCGCGGGTTCTGCTCGACCAGCCGGTTGAACCGCTCGCGTGGCAGTCGCGCGAGCACGGTATCGAGAACGGCGCACACGGTGGCGGACCACGGTTCGTCGGCGAGAACCCGCAGCTCGCCCAAGCTCTCGCCGCGGTCGATCTCGCGCACGAACCGCTCGCCACCGCGCCCGTCCTCCAGAGTCACGTGCAGCCGACCGCTCGCGACGATGAAGACGCTGTCGGCCGGGTCGCCCGGCCGCACCAACTGTCGGCCACTCGGCAGCAGCATCCAGACGACCGACGCCGCGACCTCGTCGATCACCTCGGCGTCCAAGCCGCGCAACAGCGCGGCCGACGCGAGGGCGTGTCTCGCGTCGGCGGGTGCACGGATGCGGAAGCGGTCGAGCGCGCTCACCGGAGTGCCGCCAGCAGGCAGAAGCGGTACAGCGAGAACACCGGGTCCGCCGGCGCTGGCTGGTACACACTCGACGGCACCTCCTCCCGGACTTCCAGATTGCACTGGCAGAAGAAACCGGCCGCGTCGTCGATCCCGAAGACGAACGGCTCGCCGAGTTGCTCCATGCCGCTCAGGAACGCATCGACCTCCGGGATGTCGGTCCGCCGGTCGATCGTGGCCTGCGAGACGACGTCAATCCAGACGCGGCTGGCCGGGTGTGCCGCGAGCGAGGCCAGCGCCGTGAGGACGCGCCGGTTCGCCTCCCGGTCGAGGTACATCGACGTGCCTTCGAACACGATGAACGCCGGCGCAACGGGGTCGTAGCCCCCGGCGCGGAGCACATCACTGAGGTCCTGCAGCTCAAGGTTGACCTCAAGGGGGACGCGCTCGAGGCGCGCATCGGCAGGGAAGCGCGACAGGATGCGGCTGCGCTCATCGAGCATGTGCGGGAGGTCGAGCTCGAATGTGCGCACGGCGCCGTCCGCCCGCAGGCGCCCGCCGTGCGCGAGCCGGAGACAGCGGAAGTCGAACCCGGCCCCGACGAGCACGACCTGGCGCACGCCCTGCGCGAGGGCCCGTACCAAGTGCTCGTCCACGTGCCGAGTGCGGGCGGCAATCGCCGCCGGCAACTGAGGCAGGACGCGGGTGAACCGGCGAGCGAGGAAGTGGCCGTGCGTTCCTGCCGCCTCCGCCGAGAACGGGTCGGGGTCGGCCATGCCCGCAGCTCCCGCTTCCGCGCGAAGCCCCGCGATGAGTCGGGCGGACGTCTTCACCCGATGCTTGAATAGCGTCCCCGGGCGCGCGGACGCCGACTGGGGCTTCAAGTGCCGCGACTGCCGGAGCATATAGGTGAAGGTGGCTGTGGCAACAAGTTCACCGCCTGCTACCATCGAGAGCTGCACGTCCTCGACAACCGCCGCGCCGGTCGCGTACAGCGAGCGCACGCGCTCGGCCGTCTCCGCGGAAACCGTCGCGGTGATGACCAAGTCCGCCACGCTCGGCGCCTTGTACTCGAGTTGGGCGCGAATGAGCCAGATCGCCGCACCGTTGTTGGTTTTCTGCGCGTGCAGACCAAGGGTCGGAACTCCCCGCAGGACGGAGCCGATTGCCACGCCGGCCGTGTAGTCTGCGGCGAGCGCCATCAGCGCTGCCTGGTGCGTGCCGTGCTGGTTCGTCGACGCCTCGTTTAGCGGGAGCACACCCTCAGCGTACCCTTCCGCAGTGTTCGTGACCGCGAACCCGACGTAACGCGTCGCGGGGACAGCCTCGTGGATGAGGGCTGTCACAAGTTCTGGGTTAATGAAGGTGCGGTAGTGCTCCTCCCAGGAACTTTGTTGCAGATCCACGAACGGCGGGCTGGTTTGCATATTTGTCTGCATGGTGCTCTCCTTGGACGCGTGAAGTCGGTTGATCGCCAGTTGCCCGCAGCTGGTAGTCCGTTCAGCGGGGGCGTGGCATGCGGCAAGACGTGTGTTGCCGCGCGGGGGACTCGCGCCTACTTTCGACCGCACGGCACTGTCGACTCGCACCAGCAAACGCGCAGGACGGGCTCTCGCTCAGACATACCGGTGGCGGGCGGGCCCCGCCGCACGCCGCTGTGAGCTGCGCGCGCTGAGCAGGCGTGGCGGGCGCCCAAGTCACACGGAACCGCATGACCGGCACGCTCGGAGTCGGTGTAGGACGTGTTCGGCATCCGCGTCTCCGCGCAAGCCAGTTCTGCGGGTGCGCGAGAGCACGCATAGCCGGCGGCGTTGGAGTGGCTCGTGCCGGCCGTTCTACGGCGAGCCCGGGCGAACGCCCGCGCGCATTGCAGCGGCGAGCGCGGGACCAGACGCGTTCAGTCGCAGCACTCGTCCACTGAGCCTATCCCGAGCCCGCCGTCCGAGGCGCGTCTCACGGCGCGATCCGACGCAGCTGTTCGACGCCGCGTGACGAGTCGCACCGATTAGCGGGCGCGCTGCGGCGCGAGGCGACGCGCCAGCCCCGGCCCCAAGACGACGTTTCGGAGGTGACGCAGGCGTGTTCTGGCGGTATTGAACTCCGGACGGGTGTAGAGCACTTTCGCCGTGCGCGGCCCGCTGCAGGAGTGGATTGAAGCGAACGGCTCGGTGCGTTGCAGGGAGCCGTACGTGAACGGTGAGCAGTAACAATTGAGCATATCTGCGTGCTCAGCGGGGCCGCTGGAGCGTGGGCGCGATGACCGATCCGAACGTCGAAGGATGGCGCAGGGCGCAGCTGGCGGAGCAGGAAGCGCTAACCCAGCTCGCCGCCGCCCTCGCCGGCCGGTACGCCGTCGAGCGCGAGCTAGGCCGCGGCGGCATGGCCGTCGTGTACCTCGCGCGCGACCTCCGGCACGATCGTCTAGTCGCGGTGAAGCTGCTGCGCCCCGAACTTTCCGTTGCCGTCGGCGCCGAGCGCTTCCTGCGCGAGATCCGCCTCACGGCCGCCCTGCAGCACCCGCACATCCTCGCGCTCTATGAATCGGGCGAGGCGGCGGGCCTCCTCTACTACGTCATGCCGTACGTGGCGGGCGAGTCCCTCCGCGTTCGGCTGACGCGCGAGCGGCAGCTGCCCGTCGACGAAGCGGTCGCCCTCATCCGGGCCCTAGCTGGAGCTTTGGGCTACGCGCACCGGCAGGGCGTCGTCCACCGCGACATCAAGCCGGAGAACGTCCTGCTGCGAGAAGGCCAACCCCTACTGGCCGACTTCGGCATCGCCCTGGCGGTGGGCGGGGCCGCCGGGGCGCGCCTCACGGGGACTGGCCTCTCGGTCGGCACGCCCCAGTACATGAGCCCCGAGCAGGCGGCGGGCGACCGGGCGGTGGGGCCGCAGGCGGACATCTACGCACTGGGGGCAGTCGCGTACGAGCTGCTCGCCGGCGAGCCGCCGTTCACCGGGGCCACGGCGGAGGCGGTCCTCGCCCGCGTCCTGGTCGACGAGCCGCGCGCGATCCGGACGGTGCGCCGCACGGTACCGCCCACGGTCGAGGCGGCGGTCCTCCGGGCGCTCGCCAAGACTCCGGCTGACCGCTTCCGCACGGCTGAGGAGTTCGCCACCGCTGTGGACGCGCGGGCGAACCCTGCACTCACGCGGCGCTCCGCGCCGCGTGCAATGACCGGGCGAGCCGTGCGCATCATAGTTGGTGCTGCCATTGCGGCGGCTGTCACCGCGGCGGTGATCGTAGCCGCCAGCACAATCGCGGAACCGACCCGCACGACTGGGGAACCGGCCCGATTAAGTGCGCCGACTCGGCGGCAGGTCACCTTCGCGGGCAACGTCACCCAAGCGGCGATCTCCCCCGATGGCGAGTTCCTCGCGTACTCGACCCTCGATCTGCACGGGCGGGGGGGTGGTGTTCGTGCAAGACTTGGCCGGAGGTGATCCAGATACGGTCTATTCCGAACTGGGGGGGGCTGCGCCTCGCACCTTGGAGTGGTCTCCCGATGGAAGTCGACTGCTCGTGAGTTTGACAAGGGAGGTGGTCGTGGTGCCGCGGGCCGGTGCGCCACCGCGCAGCATCGGCACGGCCGCGCTGCCGCTAGGATCCGTGTACGCGTACTGGTTGCCCGATGGCTCGCGTGTGAGCCTGCACGAGGAAGGTAGCAGGCGGGTCTTGATCGTCGACCTGACGACGGAAGACACGGTCGCGGTCCCGGTCGGCGGCCGGTACGACATGCTCCTGGCGGGGTCGTGGTCGCCGGACGGCCGCCTGTTCGCCGTCGCCTCCTTGACCGGAGACCCGCTGCGGTACGCAATCCGCACGGTGGGACCGGACGGGCGGACGGAGGTGGTGGCCGAGGACAGCATCCCGCTCGGTTCCCCGCGGTGGTCGCCAGGCGGGGACGCCGTGTACTACCTCCGCGGCGGCGGTCACCATACCACGATCCAGCGCCTTCCCCTCTCGGCGCGAACGGCTCGACCGCGCGGACCGCCCGGGGAACTGTACTCGGAACTCGAAGCACTCTCCCCGTTTCGGGGCAGCAACGGGGCGTTCTCGCTGACGCGCGACGGGCGGCGGATGGTGTACCCGAGGGGCAAGCGCTTCGCCAATCTCACAATGACCATGGCTGATGGGGCCTGGATGGACCTCACCAGCGGGACCGCGCTGCGCTGGTCGCCGACGGTGTCACCGGATGGGCGATGGATCGGATTCGCCCAGGAGACGCGGGACGGAGCGGAGCTGTTCAGTATGGCGGTCAGCCGCGAATCAGCCCCTCTCCGCCCCGATGACAGAGCCAGTCAAATGAGCCTCGCGGGCGGAAACGTCAGGCAGATCACGGCCGGCGCGCGCGTCTGGCCGCAGCTCCCGGTCGCCTGGGCCCCGGACGGTGGCGATTGGCAGATGGCATTCGCGAGCGTCCACACCGGAGACCCGTGGGTGTGGGTTGCTGGCGTCGCAGACGGCCGGCTGCAATCGTTTGCAGGGAGCCGGATCGCACCGTTCGGGGGCCTGACGTGGGCGTCGGGCGCCCGGATCGCCTACCGCAGCGCCGACGGGCGGAACATCACCCTCTTGGACCCGCGAACCGGCACCGAGCGCCCGCTCCTCCCGAAATCGGCGCGTGGCCGTGCGTTCAATCCGCAGTATTCGCCGGACGGCAATCGACTCGCGCTCGCGTGGTACCCTGAAGGAGGCATCGACCCCGGCATCTGGGTCTTCGATTTCCGCGATTCGTCGTTCTCGAACGTTGACCCAGGACCGAAGTCAGTGTTTAAGATCGACACGTACGGCCCTTGGGGGTGGTCCGCGGACGGACGCTACATCTACGCGGGCCAGCACACGAGATATGGCATTGACACTCGGCAGCGAGGCGTGAGCCTATACGTAGTCCAAGGGCAGAAGGCCGAGTCGGACTGTACGCCGGCCGGCCCGCGCCGGCTCGGGGCATTCATCTGCGCGGAACCAAACGTCGCCTCGGAGGCCTGGATGATCGAGAACTTCGACGCCCGCGCCCCATGAGTGACCCACCCCGGAGTTGCGGGACGCGCCAAGTAACATGTGCAGAAAGAGGGCGACATCCGGGCAACAGGTGTGGCCGTCGTCGCCGGGCACCCGCGATCAAATGCGCCCCGTGCAGGCCAACGCAGCCGGGCACCAGCTCATGACCCTGTGTCGCGAGTTCCGCGGACCCACTGAGGTGTGGCCTCTATGACTGATCCGGACATCGCAGGGGCGAGCAGGGCGCGGATGTCGGAGCAGGAAGCGTTGACCCGGCTGACTGCGGCCTTTGCCGGCCGCTACGTGCTGGAGCGGGAGCTTGGGCGCGGGGCGATGGCGCGCGTTTTCCTTGCGCGCGACGTGAAGCACGAGCGTCTAGTGGCGGTGAAGTTGCTGCGCCCGGAGTTGGCCGCCGCCATCGGCGCTGAGCGGTTCCTCCGGGAGATCCAGGTCACCGCCGCGCTGCAGCACCCGCACATCCTCGCGCTCTACGACTCGGGGGAGGCGGGGGGGCTCCTCTACTACGTCTCCCCGTACGTGTCCGGTGGCTCGCTGCGCGATCGCCTGCTGCGCGAGCGGCAGCTCCCGGTGGACGAGGCCGTGGTGTTGATCCGTATGCTGGCCCTAGCGTTGGGCTACGCGCACCGGCAGGGCGTCGCGCACCGCGACGTCAAGCCAGAGAACGTCCTGCTCCAAGAAGGCCAACCCATGTTGGCTGACTTCGGCATCGCCTTGGCCCTAGGTGGCGCCGCACCCGATCGTCTGACGGCGACGGGGATCACGATCGGCACGCCGCAGTACATGAGCCCCGAGCAGGCCGCTGGTGACCGTTTGGTCGGCCCACCATCGGACATCTACGCGTTGGGGGCGGTCGCCTACGAGCTGCTCACCGGCGAGCCGCCGTTCACTGGGGCTGCGGCGGACGCGGTCCTCGCCCGCGTCCTCGTCGACGAGCCGCGGGCCATCCGGACGGTGCGCCGCACGGTACCCGCCTCCACGGAGGTGGCAATCCTCAGGGCGCTTGCCAAGGCGCCGGCGGACCGCTTTCGCACGGCCGAGGACTTCGCGGTTGCGTTAGGCATTCCGGCGGACTCGGGGTCGGTTGCCCCGGCAGTTCCTGGCAGGCCCCAACGCACCGGGACGCGGCGCGCCGTGCGAGTGAGCGTGGGTGTGATTGCGGCACTGGGGGTTGTGGCAGCGGCTTTTGTCACCACACGCACGATCCCGGAGCCCAATCGTTCGCCAGCTGCGACGCGGCGGCAGCTCACCTTCGCGGGCGACGTCATGCAGCCCGCCATCTCCCCCGACGGCCAGTTCGTGGCCTACTCTACCCTGCCCGATGGCGAATCCTATTGTTGCTTAGTCGTGCAGGACCTGGTGGGCGGCGCCCCCGACACGGTCCTTAGGTCGGATACGACGCTGAGCATGATGACCACGCTGGAGTGGTCCCCCGACGGCTCGCGGCTGCTCCTCGGCTATAGGAGCCGGGCGCTCCTCGGCTATAGGAGCCGGGCGCTCGTGGTGCGGCGGACGAGCGGGCCGCCGGTCGGCGTCGCCGCGGCCGCGCGGCTGGCCGGGTACGTGTACGCCTCCTGGCTGCCCGACGGCGAGCGCGTGAGCCTGCACGCGGAGGACGCCAGACGGGCCCTGGTCGTCGACCTCCAGACGGAAGACACGGTCGCCGTCCCGGTCGGCGGCCGGTACGACCTGCTCCTGGGCGGGGCGTGGTCGCCGGACGGGCGGCTGTTCGCCGTCGCGTCGGCGACAGGAGATCCGTTCTCGTACGCGATCCGCGCGGTGGCGCCCGACGGGCGGACGGAGGTCGTGGCCGAGGACAGCGTCCCGCTCGACTCGCCGCGGTGGTCATCCGAGGGCGACGCCATCTACTACCTCCGCGGCGCCGGCAGCAACTCCGCCGTCCGGCGCGTCGCGGTGGCGCCGCGCACGGGGCGGCCGCGCGGGGTGCCTGAGGAGATCCACGCGCAGCTCGAGGCGCTGCCCCATTTGCGGACGAACAGCGGCGGGGCCTTCTCCCTGACGCGCGACGGCCGCCGCATGGTGTTCGCCCGGGGCCGGTGGTCCTCCGACCTGCTCCTAGCGGAAAGACCTTCAGCCGAGGATTCAGCCGAGAACGAGAGGCGCTCGAAGCGTGTGTTCCCAGAGGCGCGCTATATCCACGTGTGGAACACGTCCAATCCGTGGTCCAGTGGTGTAGCCACGTTGCGGCGGTGGTCGCCGGCGGTGTCGCCGGACGGGCGGTGGATCGCCTTCGCCCAGGAGACGCGCGACGGGGCCGAGCTGTTCCGGGTGACGGCCCGGGTGGCGGCCGATACCACTAACTATCCGAGCACCCAGCTCACGGTGGGGGCGCGGGTCTGGCCGCAGGTGCCGATCGCGTGGTCCCCGGACGGCCGGCAGCTGGCGTTCGCGAGCGTCCGCGGCGGCCGGGCGCGGGTGTGGGCGGCCGACGTCGAGGGCGGCCGGCTGCGGCCGTTCGAGGGGAGCCGGGTCGCCCCGTTCTCCGGGGCCCTGACGTGGGCGCCGGGCGCGCGGATCGCCTACCGCCGCTCGGGCGGGCGCGAGATCGACCTGCTGGACCCGGCCTCCGGCGCCGTGCGCTCCGTCCTCCTGGACTCGGCGCCCGGCGGGCCGGTCGACCTGCGGTTCGCCCCCGACGGCCACCGGCTGGCCGTGAGGTGGGGCCACCCAGGGGCGATCGACGGCGTCATCCAGGTGTTCGACTTTCGGGACTCGTCCTCCATAACGTTGGATTCCGGAGCGGTATCCCCACCGTTAGGGTGGTCCGCCGACGGCCGCTACGTCTACGTGCTGGGCAATAAGAGGGACGGGTGGCCGGCCGTGTATCGCGTCGACACGCGGCGGCAGCGCGCGCCCGATCGTGTGGCGATCTTGTCAACAACTCACGTGGAGCACTGGCTTGCAGGCCCACGCCCCGCGGGTGCGTTCATCGGTACACAACCCGCAATCCGCTCAGACGTCTGGATGATCGAGAACTTCGACGCCCGCGCCCCGTAACTTGCCTGGAGCGCGGGCGCATGAGTTACACAACGACTGTTCTGCATCGGCGAGCTGCCCGTGGACGCTCAGGCTTGAAGGTCGAGCCATACAGTTCTCTCGACGCGGCACCCCGGTCGCGTGCACAAGAACGTGTCCGAATTTGCGTCCGCGATCTGCGTCTTCTCGCGTGCAAACATCCCGCGACAAAATGCTACTCCGGATCGGCGCTCCCCCGTGGTGCTGCTGAAACGCGGTCCGCGCACGGGATGCCGACGTCATCGAGCCCAGTCGCTGGCTTAGCTATGACTCCGCCAACGGCAGGCGGGCGGCTCCTGGCGATGACAACCCGACTCGACAGACGCCAGCTAAGATGACCACCTCATCACGTAGCCGCGGTGTGGCGGGCATGAGCTGCGGGGAGATGGGACTGTACCGGGCCGCTCATACGTACTGGAACGTGCATCGAGCCTGCTGTCTATGGGGCCAGCCCTGCGGCGTCGTATCGCAGGCGCGCTATCCGGTACGGCGCCAGGTCGAGCTGTGCCGTGTGGTCACGGGCGCCAAGCCGCTGTGTGCTGAGTCCCGTACCGCGACGGGCGAGTGCGTGACCGGCCGGGTTCCCGGCCACGCCAAACCGAAGGCCCGCTCGATCTATCCGCACGACCCACATTAGCCCCGGAGCCCCAGCCTCCGGAGAGCGTTGTCCGCCACAGCACCACTGATCGCCACGCTCGAGCGCGCTACGAATGTGGGCGCGTGCTCCGTACCCTCGAAATCGTGAGCGTCAGCTGCACGCCGCGGGCGTGCCGACGCCTGGCGGGTGGTGAGCGGAACACGGCAGCCGAGGGCCGTGTCAACGACACGGCCCGATCGTGCACTCGCCGATGATCGGGTCGCGCAACGCTCCCAGACCTGGTCCTCGACCGCGAGACATACGAGAGACTGAGCCGAGGCGCGAGGCCCCCGCGTGCGTCGAGCGGGCACTCAGGGGGTCATGTCTGAACGCGTGCGCGTCCTGCGCTTCTCCTGGTGCGGCACCACCGCGGCGCCGGCCGACCGGCGCGAGTTGCCCCACCCGGGCACAGAGCTCCGGTGGACGCCTGGACATGTCCGCGACAACGCGGCACCGACTCGCGGTCCCCATGCGGGAGAACGGGCCGCGCCGGATCCACGCATCACTACGTCACACGGAGGAAGCCATGCTTACCTCGACGGACACTACCCTCGGACCTTCCTGCCGGCCGACTCGGCTGGCACGCGATATCCGTTGGGGTCCCCGAGCCACCCCGGCTGCCGTCGCGACGCGGCTCCGGAGCGGAGCGGGCACTACAGGTACGAGGCCCGCCGGAGGCCCTATGCACAACCGACGTCACACGTCGCTTGCCGTCGCCCTCGCGCTCTTCGTGGCGGGGTGCGACACCCCGCCCACCGGGCCGCGCGCCGACGCGCGTCGGCCGCGGCTCGCCGCCGCGAGTGCGACCGCCATCCTCGCGCAGGACCTCGGCGTCTTGCCCGGCGACGTGCGGAGCGAGGCCACGTACGTCACCGAAAACGGCACGGTGTACGGGCGGAGCTTCGCCTCGAACAGCGAGGACTCACCCGCGCGCTTCTTCCGGTGGACCTCGAGCGGCGGCATGGTGCAGGTCGGCTCCATCCCGCAGCTGCCGGCGCCGGCCCTCCCCGCGTCGTTGCCCGTCCCGGCGCCGCCACCCACCTGGGAGCGAACCATTCCGCTCGCAGCGAACGCCAAGGGGGAAGTCACCGGGCTGCTCTGTTTCACTGGGTGTGAGGAGCCGTTCGACCCCACCAGCCCGGGCACCGCGCACGCCTTCCGGTACAGTGCCGGGGCCGGCGTGCGGGACATCGACGGACGCTTCGGCGACTTCGGCGAGCCGTTCGGCCTCGAGCCGCTCTGGATGTCGCGCGGCTGGAGCATCAACCGGTGGGGGCACGTCGCCGGCGCGTATTCGGACTCCGACAACGATCCCGTCGTGTTCTTCTGGACGCCCCTTCCCGGACCGGTCGAGGAGTTCGGCCAGTTCGTCCTCGTCGGCGGTGCGATGTCGGTCGACTTCGCCGACATGCAGGTCAATGACGTTGACCAAGTCATCGGGCGGGTAGGCGGGCAGGTGTCCGACCCGTGCGCGTTCGTGTGGCGCCCGGACCTGGGCCGACGCGAGCTGCTGTCGCCAGGCGTGGAGTGCCAAAACGATTCGGGCTCGCCGGGTCGTGCCCTGGCCCAGCAGATCGAGGGCACGCTGGTCGTGGGATGGGCGCGCTTTCCTGACGGCCTGCACGCCGCACTCTGGCGCGTGCCGGCGCTCAGTCGCGAGGCGTTCCCGAAGGTGGACGCGAACCCGTACGGCGGCAGGGATGGTCTCACGTATCTGAGCAAGGGCGGCTGGTACTTCCAGCTCTACCGGGCGACGCAGGCCTCGCCCGCCGGCCCGTACCTCGAGCTCGTCGACTGGGGCGACGGCACGACCTCCCGCCGGACGCGCGCCCGCATCGGCGCCATCACCTCGCAGAACCACGTGTACGCCAGGGCGGGCACGTACTGGGTGCGCGTGTACGTGCAGGACGCGCAGGGCCGCTGGGGCGTCGCCGAGCGGAAGGTGACGGTCAAGCCGTAGCCCCCTCGGGGGTGCGCCGCCCACCGGAGGCTGGCGAGTGCGGGGGACAGTCACGGACGGGCGTACGCCAGCGCGCCCTCCAGCCAGACGCGCGGCCCGAGGTCCACTGCGGCCCGCAGTGATCCCGTGACGCCCGACTCCAGTCGGCGGAGGTACCGGTCCGGGTAGAGGACCGTCACCCCGGTCGGAATCCCTGCTGGCACGTCGACCTGATGGTGCAGGGTCGGGTCGCCGAAGACCGACAGCTCGACGTTCGCCCGCGGCGCGGCCTGCCAGGTGAGCTTGCCGGCGAAGAGGTGCACCGTCCGGCGGCCGGCGAAGAGGCCGTGCCCCGGGACCTCCTCGTCGGCCTGGTCGACGCGCGGGTCGTACGCCGCCGAGTACCACAGGCGGTCCCGCACCACCGGCCCGCTGAGGCGCACGCCGACGTCGTAGCTGTACAGGGGTCATCCCGCAGGTTGGGTTGGGCCTTCGGGTCCCCGGCCAGGGCGCTGTGCGTGGCGAACCCGTAGGCGTTGGCCGCCTTCATGTTCGCCCTGGGCGCGGCGGTCTGGCGCGCAGGCGTCCTCGCGGGCCTGGAGCAGCATGTGGCTCCGCGGCCGCAGCGGTCCACACGACGCGCGCCGCAAGCCCGGTGGTGTGGAAGCCCAGCGCCTCCAGCACCTCACGCAGCAGCAGGTTGTGCTCGAAGCAGTACCCGCCACGCGCTTCGTGCACGAGCTTGCGCTCGAGCGACCCCGCGTCCAGGCGCACCGGCCAGCGGAGCAGCGGATTCAGGTTCTCGAACGGGATCGCCTGCGGGTGCAGGCGATGGATGGCCCGCAGCGCGGCGAGCGTAGGCGTCCGCTCGCCGTGGTACCCGATCCGCGCGAAGTACGCGTAGAGGTCGATCATGCGATCTTCGCCTTCACGTGCATCATTCTCTCTTATCGCTCCGAAGAGTCGTGATCGAATATTGGGCACTCGCCCTACTCGCTCGCCCTACTCGCCCGGATATGGTGGCCGGAACGCACCAAACTGAGGGAGGTGGTATCCGCACAAGTCACGGATTTCGAGCCACATAGCTGCCAGGGGTCTCCATTGCGTGGTACTCTGGATCAGAAGAGTCCTGGTTCGAGCCCAGGAGGGGCAACTGAAAGGCCGGCAAGCACTTACTGTGCTGCCGGCCTTCTCATTTCTGCCTGACTCCACGTCGTGGGAAGCGTATGGGAAGCACTGGGGGAACAACGCCTCAGTCCAGCGCCGCTTGCGTGATGGTCGCATGCCATGGGTCGCCGGTTCGCTCGGCGGCGTCACCGTTCTGGTTCGTGCCAGGTCCGGAGGCGACCACCGTCCGCGGTACGTTCTTCGTGAGCCTCTAGTCGGTGCGGGTGCCGAACGCGCTGCAGGAGCGCGTGTCGCTCAAGGTGCTCACCGCCGCCGCCAAGCGAGCGGTCCGCCAAAGCCGGGCGCTGGAGTCCGGACTCGAGCGGGAGTTCTACGAGTTGCTGACGGAACTCAATCTCGGCGGCGAGTTCGCTCCGCAGCGCAGCATCCCCGCCGAGCTCGCGCTCGACCGAGTACAGGTCGCCGAGCCGCTCCGCCAGGGAGTCTCGCAGATCCGTGGACACGCGTGCACCGCCGTCGAGGGGACCTCCGAATCTTGCGGCGCCCCGGCGCGGTTTGC
>Ga0307415_100000820_pt1 | contig 14198 bp, 7 predicted proteins | sample DK1Cmetagenome_FD_204524 | JGI IMG/M metagenome (GOLD analysis project Ga0307415, IMG submission 204524) | Maize rhizosphere microbial communities from greenhouse at UC Davis, California, United States - DK15-C-2 | ecosystem: Host-associated > Plants > Roots > Rhizosphere > Soil | place: USA...
GGGTTCTTCGTGCTCGCGCTCGCCGCCGTCGCCACATCGCCGGCGAACGCGGCCGATCCGACCGAGGCGATGTTCGATCCGGGCCGCGTCATCGACGTTCGCATCGCGCTGCCCGACGACGACTGGGACCGGCTGCGCGCGCAGGAGCGCACGCTCGTGTCGCTGCTCGGCGGTGCCTGCCTCGCGCAGCCGTTCGCCAACCCGTTCACCTGGTTCGCGGCCGACGTGACGATCGACGGCCAGCTTCGAAGCGGCGCCGCCGTGCGCAAGAAGGGCTTCCTCGGCTCGCTCGACACGAAGAAGCCGTCGCTCAAGATCGACCTCGACGAGTTCCGCGACAACGACCCGGTGCACGGCGTCAAGAAGCTGACGCTGAACAACGCGAAGCAGGACCCGGCGCTCGTCCGGCAATGCCTCGGCTACCAGCTGTTCGGCAAGGCGGGCCTGCCCGCGCCTCGCTGCAACTTCGCGCACGTCCATGTCAACGGCCATGACCTCGGCGTGTACGTCAACGTCGAGGAGATCCGCAAGCCGATGCTCGCGCGCCATTTCGCGAGCACCAAAGGCAACCTGTACGAGGGCACGGTCAGCGATTTCCATCCGGTGCTCATCAGGACGTTCGAGGCGCAGACCAACGAGGCGACCAACGACCGCAGCGACCTCGCGCGCGTCGTCGATGCGCTGAACGTGGGCGATGCGAACGTCGCCGCCGCACTGGACGCGATCGTCGATCTCGAGCGCTTTCGCACCTACTGGGCGATGGAAGGACTGATCGGCTTCTGGGACGGCTACAGCAGCAACCGCAACAACTTCTACCTCTACAACGACCCGTCCACCGGCAAGTTCCATTTCCTGCCGTGGGGCATCGACGGCATCCTGTCCGACGGCGCGCCGATCGCCGCGTTCCAGCCCGGCCCGAACCAGGCGATGTTCGCCTACTCGACGATCGCGCGCCGCCTCGCCGGCCTGCCCGGTGCGCAGCTCGCGTACGCGGCGCGCATGAACGCGCTGCTCGATTCCGTCTGGAACGAAGCGGACATCGAGACCGAGATCGATCGCATGCAGGCGTTGCTCGCGCCGCATGCCGGCGACCTCGCGCCGGCGCTGCTGCCGCTTCGAGCGTTCGTCGGCGAACGGCGCGCCCGCGTCACCGACGCGCTCGCCGCCCCTGTCGCGTTCCCGCCGTTCTCGGTGCTCGACTATTGCCTCGCCGAGATCGGCAGCGTGTCGAGCGCGTTCGCGGCGAGCTGGGGAACGCACGCGACCAGCGCACCGTTCGCGCCGGGCGTGTCGTCGATGCGCGGCGCGATCGCCGGACTTTCTTCGATCGCCGCGACCGGCACGGCCGACGCCGGGCTGTCGCCGTCGGACCCGAATCGTCACCGCGGCTTCCTCACGCTGTCGTTCGATCTCGGCGACGACCGCCAGGCGCGCATCGCGGCGCGCTTCGACCCGACGTCGCTCGCGCCCGGGGCCAGGCTCGTCGTCGACGGGCAGCAGGTGGACGCGTCGCTGCAGCTCACCGAAGGCGTCGCGCTGCTCGACGAGGGAACCGTCCGCTTCAACGACGCGTCGACCGCGGCCGGCGACCGGTTGTGCGGAACGCTGGAGGCGAAAGCGTACGTGTTCACCGGTCGCTATCTCGTCGGCGGCCCGCCGCTGCCGCCGTTCGATCCGGTGATCCCGTCGCTGCCGCGCACGACGGGGCTCGGGGACGTCATGCGCCACTGCAAGCCCGGCCGGCACTGACCGGCCGCGCGCGCCGTCACTTCGCGGCCGCGGGCGCCACCGGCTCGGGCACGCGATTGCTCACGGCGGGAATCGTCTGCAGGTAGCTGAAGATCGCCTCGAGATCCGCGTCGGTGAAGTTCTTGTACATCGGGATCGGCATCGGCGGCAGGATCTGCCGGCCGCGCCCCATGTGCCGGCCGGTGCGGATCGTGTCGGTGAAATTGCGCTGCGTCCATTTGCCGAGGCCGGTCTCGGGATCGGGCGTCAGGTTCGCGGTGTAGCTCACGCCCCAGGGTCCGGACCAGGCGGTGTTGGTGGCGGCGGCCGTGACGACCCACGGCCCTTCGGGAAGCTTCGGCGGCGGCGGCAGGTTCGCGTCCTGCGGATGGCCGGAGAGCATTCGGCTCATGTCCGGCTCCGGACCGCGCGCCCCCATCTTCCACGGCGTGTGGCAGTCGTTGCAGCCGGCGACCGTGACGAGGTACTTGCCGCGCGCGACCTTGTCGGCGCTCGCCGGCGCCTGCGCCCTGGGCTTCGGTGCATCGGCTGCGGCCGCGACGTCGGGCGCGCCGGCAAAAGCGAACATGAGGGCGACGAGCGGCGCGGCGATGCGCGTGCGCCGGCCGGCGGGCGTGCGATTCATGGCGTGATCTCCGGTTGGGGGGTGAGGTCCTGCTGGATCCATCGTTCGACGGCGCCGATGCCCTCGGCATCGCTGACGCTCACGCCGAGCGGCGGCATGCGCGTCAGCGGATTGGTCGATTGCATGCGCGCGGCGATGACGCTTTCGCTCGCCTTGCCCGGCACGACGCGCGCGGTCGCGCCGCCGCCGTGCATCTGGAAGCGGCTCGCATGGCCGACGAGCGAATCGAGCGTGGCCTGCGCGCTGGCGGCGGGATCGACGGCGCTCTGCGCGAGCACGAGCTCGATGCCGGCGACCGCGCCGGTCGCGTTGTGGCAGTGGCCGCAATTGGCGTGCATGTAGCCGAGCGCCGCACGCCCGGCCGGCGTGGCGGCGACGATACGGGGCGGATCGTCGAGCAGCGACCGCGGCAGGTTGCGGATGATGCCGCGCGCGACGAAGTCGGCGAGATCCGCGTCGCCGCTGCGCCGCGGCTCGGCATGCGGCGCCTGCTCGTCGCGATCGCGCGACAGCTGCAGCGCCGAGAAGCCGAGCACCGGCACCGCCTGCCCTTCGTGACACGCGAGGCAATCGTTGCGTGACGGAATCGCGTAGCGGCCGCCCGGCGCTGTCGGCGCGGCGACCGACGCGATACCGTCCTCCGGCGCGAGCGTCGCCTCGGTGCCGTCGGCGTTCCAGACGTAGGTCGCGTAGCGCCAGCTGCCGTCGGACAGGCGCTCGATGTAGCGCGTCTCGATCGGCCGCCCGTGCCCGAACTCCTTCCACAGCTTCGTTCCCGGCGGAAACTGGAAGGCGTCGGGGTTGGACGCGTCGATCGACCTGCCTGCGGGAATGTTGATCCAGCGCCGCTTGGTGGCGCCGTCGGACCACAACGGATACTGCGGCGAGAACGCCACGTTGCCCGATCGCACGACGCTCATCGAGCCGTCGGCATACAGTCCCGTGCCCGAGAGCTGCAGCGGCAGCGGCGCGATGGCACTGGGCGCCGCCGCGCGCGCCGGCCGACCGGCGGCGTCGACGGCGATGGCCGCGCCGACGGTGGCGGCCACCGCGACGGCGGCCGCGAGCGCGAGGACGAGACGGTGACGCATGGCGAGGTCCGGGACGACGTCAGCCGATCGGAAGGCGCGACTTGTTCTCGCCGAGCCAGGCGCGGAACGTCAGGAGGTCGGGGTTGAGCTCGCGCGAGCAGGTGAGGCTTCGCGCCGCGCGGTACGCGTGCTCGAAATCGCGCTTGAACTCGAACATGTTGCCGAGGTCGTCGGCGCCCGGGAAGCCGAGCGCGCGATACTCGGCGGGCGAGAGGTCGACGTGCCTCACCGGCTCGCCGAGCGCGAGCGAGAGCTCCTCGGCCATCTCGGCGCCGGACAGGTGCTCGCCGGCGATGCCGATCGACTTGCCGACCAGCTCGTCGCCGCGCGCGAACACCGAGAACGCGCACTTGCCGATGTCGCCGGCGGCGATGCCCGGCAGCTTCGCCTTGCCCATCGGCAGCACGAAGCCGAGCGTGCCATCCGCGCCGCGCTTGGGCTGCATGCCGAAGTGGATCAGGTTGTCCCAGTAGAACGAGGTGTACAGCAGCGTCGTCGGCAGCTTGCGGCCGGTGAACGACTTGTTCGCTTCGCCCTTGGCGTCGAAGTGCGGGACGTTGAAGCGCCCGCCGAGGACCGGCATCCGGCCGCTCCCCGGCGGGACGAATTCGCGCGTGTCCTCGAGCGTCGACCAGATGACGTGCCGGACGCGGGCGTCGAGCGCTGCCTGCGCGAGGGTCTCCGCCTGCGCGAGCTCGCGGTCGGGCGAGAAGTGCTCCCAGAAGTTGGTCACGCAGAACGCGCCGTGCGCGCCTTCCATCGCGCGCCGCAGGCTGTCGCGGTCGTCGAGGTCGCCGATGACGACGTCGGCACCCGCCTCGGCCAGCGCGCGGGCGGCGGGCGCGTGCGGCTTGCGCGTGACCGCGCGCAGACGGAAGCGCTTGCGTGCATCGGCGAGGATTGCGCGTGCGAGGCCGCCTCCCTGGGCACCCGTCGCCCCGAACACGGTAATGATCGGTGCGGTCGTTCGGCTGTCGACGTGCGGCATGGCGCGGCTCCTTGGTACACCCCGGCGGTTGGCCGGCATGGACCGCAGTGTGGGACCGCCGGCTTTCGCGCGCATCGGCCGGTGGAGCCAGCGCCGCCGGGAAAAAGGAGCCATGCGAGAGCCATCGCGGCCCTGGCCCGGGCGTGGCGGGTTCAGGCGGCTCGGCTCGTGAACCAGGCGGCGGCCTGGCCCCGCGTGCTGACGCCGAGCTTGTCGAGGATGTTCGCCACGTGGCGCTTGACCGTATGGAGGCTCAGGTCCAGCGCACGCGCGATATGCTTGTTGCTGTCGCCCGCGGCGATGTGGCGCAGGACCTCGAGCTCTCGCGCGGTGAGCGACCCCGCCGCGGCGGCCGGCTCGGGGTCGGCGGTCGACCCGGACGGACGGGAGGCGGCGCTCGCCAGGATCGCCGACCAGGCACGGAGCTCGGCCTGTTGCTCGGCGCCGAGCGCGCCGTCCCACCGGTGGGACGCGAGCTCGCGCAGCGCGTCGGTGCCGAAGAGCGCGGCCCCGGGCGCGCCTTCGGCCCGCACGCGGACGAACACCGGCTGGAGGACATCGGCCGCCCGCGCGCGGTCGCCCTGCCGCGCCAACGCCCGGGCGAGACGAAAGCGCGTCTGGGCCGCCTGGCCGAGGAAGTCGATCTCCTCCTCGTGCGCGAGCGACTGCTGCCACAGCACGATCGCTTCGTCGATGCGGCCTTCGAGCCACGCGAGCTGCGCGACCACGGGCAGCTGCGATCGCGTGCGCGCGCCGAGATCGGAGATGCGCAGGCGCGCCTTGAAGGCGTCGAGCGCCGGGATCAGCGTGCGAAGCTGCTCGACGTCGCTGCAGGTCGATGCGATGCGCGCGGCGAAGAGGTAGAGCACATAGCCGTTCCAGTCGCTCGCCGGCGGCAGCGCGCGCACCCGTTCATTCGCCGCATGCATCGCGGCGCGACAGTCGCCGGCCAAAGACGCGAGCGACGCGGTCAGCGCGAGGAAGTGACCGCGCAGCACCGCCGGATCGCCGCACCATTGCGCATCGTCGCGCGCACGCGCGGCCAGCGCGCGGGCGTCGTCGAGGCGCCCCTGCCACAGCGCGCACCAGGCCTGCGAGAACAGCGCGAGCGCGCGAAGCGGCGTCGGCTCGTCGCCCGCCACGCGGTGCAGCAGCGCGGCATGGCGCGCGAGCGGCTGCGCGACGCCCGGCAGGCCCGGCAGGCGATGCGGCGGGGTCGTGTGGTACCAGAGGTCGCGCCGGTCGACCTTGGCGAGCAGCGTGACCATCTCGTCGATCAGCGGCGCGACGAGCCGCAGCCGCCCGGTATCGATCGCGAGCCAGATCAGCGCGCTCAGCATCATGATGCGCGTGGGCGCCGGCAAGTCGAGCGGGCCCATCGCGGCGAGCTCGGCGGCGGCTTCCTCGATGCGACCGAGCGACATCAGTCCCTTGGAACGATAGGCGCGCGCGAACAACGCGCGCTCGTCGTCGCCGGCCGCGGCGAATCGTTGCGCGGCGCGCTCCATGCAATCGGCGAGCGCGGCGAAGTCCCAGTGGAACCAGCCGATCAAGCCGCGCACGAACCACAGCTCCGCCGAGCGCTCGCGGAACGCCGCGGGAAACTTCTCCAGCAGATGCTCGGCGCTCGCCGCTCCCGACGTGGCGACGACCGCGGGAACGTGCTCGAACACGAGGCGGGCGGCGGTGTCGAGCTCGCCCGCCTGCACGTGCAACGCGATCGCGCGCAGCGGATCGGTCTCGGTGCCGGCGGCGCGCGCGCGGAGCTCGGCGAGCAGCGCGGGGTCGTCGAGCTGCAGCCGCCGCTGCATCGCCTCGCGCAGCAGGTCGTGCAACCGCAGCGTGCGGACCGGCGCGTCGAGCGCCTCGACGAAAAGGCCCAGGCGCTCGATCTCGTCCAGCAGTCGGGCCGCCTCGGCATGGCCGGACACGACGGCGCAGCGCGCCGCATCGAGCTCGGGCAGCACGCTGGTGCGCAGCAGGAAGTCGGTGAGCTCGGGCCGCAGCTCGTCGAGCACCTCGGTCAGCAGGAACTCGAACATCGGCCGGTCGCCGGCACGCAGCGCGCGCTCGATCGCCGTCGATGCGCCCGGGCCCTCCGCCGCCGTCCGCTCGGAGCCCGCGGCACGCACGGCACCGACGGCGATGCGCATGCCGGCGGGCCACCCTTGCGTGCGATCGAAGACGCGATCGGCGATCGTCTCGTCGAGCCCGGCGCCGGCCGCGAGCCGCCGCGCCTCGTCGCGCGCGAACTGCAGGTGCAGCTGGCGGAATTCGGCGAGCTCGTCGGCCACGCGCAGCCGGGCGAGCGAAAGCGGCGGCTCGGTGCGCGACGCGAGCACCAGCGTCCAGCGGCCACTCATGCGCTCGACGATGCGATCGAGGAATCGGAAGAACGCCGGATCGTCGACGCGATGCACGTCGTCGAACGCGATGATGCCGTGCGCGACCTCGCAGGCGTCGAGCGTGTTGATCACGTCCGCCGCCACGGCGCGATGCTCGTCCTCCGACCCGCGGCCGACGCGCGCGACGAGCGATTCGGGGGAGGTTCGCCACGGCGGGTCGTACGGCTCCAGCGCGGCGAGCATGCACTCCAGCAGGCGCTGCAGGTCGTCGCCCGCGTCGGTCGAGATCCACGCGAGCGCCGTTTCCGCCGGCCGCCGCGCGATCTCGTGCGCCAGCAGCATCGTCTTGCCGTAACCGGCCGGCGCGCACACCAGCACCACCCGGCGGGTCATCAGCGCGTCGGCGAGCTGACGCTGGAGCGCGCCGCGGTCGACGAACGCGACGCGCGGCTTCGGCGGCTGGATCTTGGTGCGGGCGAACGTCATGGCGCGCGAGCGGCGTGCGCGGAAGTATGCCCGATGGCACGTCGGGAGCGCCCGTCCGGAAGGCGCCGCGGCCGGCGGCGCGCCGGTTCGCGGATGCGCAGCGCTACATGCTTCGCCGGTACTGCCCGCCGACCTCGAACAACGCGTGCGTGATCTGCCCCAGCGAGCAGGTTCGAACGGCGACCATCAGCGCGTCGAAGACGTTGCCGTCGTCGATGACCGTCTGCTTCAGCATCGCGAGCGCCCGCGGCGCCTCGTGCGCATGGCGCGCATGGAAGTCGGCGAGGCGCGCGAGCTGCGACTCCTTCTCGTCGGCCGTCGAGCGCGCGAGCTCGAGCTTGTCGGGCACGGCGTCGCCGTTCGGGTTGCGGAACGTGTTCACGCCGACGATCGGATGGCTGCCGTCGTGCTTGCGGTGCTCGTAGTAGAGCGACTCCTCCTGGATCTTGCCGCGCTGGTAGCCGGTCTCCATCGCCCCCAGCACGCCGCCGCGCTCGGCGATCGCCTCGAATTCGCGCAGCACGGCCTCTTCGACGAGGTCGGTGAGCTCGTCGATGATGAAGCTGCCCTGGTTGGGGTTCTCGTTCTTCGCGAGCCCCCATTCGCGGTTGATGATCAGCTGGATCGCCATCGCGCGCCGCACGCTCTCCTCGGTGGGCGTGGTGATCGCCTCGTCGTAGGCGTTGGTGTGCAGCGAGTTGGCGTTGTCGTAGGTCGCGATCAGCGCCTGCAGCGTCGTGCGGATGTCGTTGAACGCGATCTCCTGCGCGTGCAGGCTGCGGCCTGACGTCTGGCAGTGGTACTTGAGCTTCTGGCTGCGCTCGTTCGCGCCGTAGCGCTGCCTCATCGCCACCGCCCAGATGCGTCGCGCCACGCGGCCGAGCACCGCGTACTCAGGGTCCATCCCGTTGCTGAAGAAGAACGAGAGGTTCGGCGCGAAGTCGTCGATGTGCATGCCGCGCGCGAGGTACGCCTCGACGAACGTGAAGCCGTTGGCGAGCGTGAACGCGAGCTGGCTGATCGGATTGGCGCCCGCCTCGGCGATGTGATAGCCGGAGATCGACACCGAGTAGAAGTTGCGCACGTCGTGCCGGACGAACCATTCCTGGATGTCGCCCATGACCTTGAGGCTGAACTCGGTGCTGAAGATGCAGGTGTTCTGCCCCTGGTCCTCCTTCAGGATGTCGGCCTGCACGGTGCCGCGCACCGTCGAGACGGTCCACGCGCGGATCTTCTCCGCCTCGTCCTCGGTCGGGTCGCGGCCGTTGTCGCGCGCGAACTTGTCGAGCTGCTGGTCGATCGCCGTATTCATGAACATGGCGAGGATCGTCGGCGCCGGGCCGTTGATCGTCATCGACACCGACGTCTTCGGGTCGCACAGGTCGAAGCCCGCGTACAGCACCTTCATGTCGTCGAGCGTCGCGATCGAAACGCCCGAGTTGCCGACCTTGCCGTAGATGTCCGGGCGGCGATCCGGATCGAAGCCGTACAGCGTGACCGAATCGAACGCCGTCGACAGCCGCTGCGCCGGCATGCCGTCGGCGAGCAGGTGGAAGCGCTTGTTGGTACGGTACGCGTCGCCCTCGCCCGCGAACATGCGCGTCGGGTCCTCGTTCTCGCGCTTGAACGCGAATACGCCGGACGTGAACGGAAAGCTGCCGGGAACGTTCTCGAGCAGCTGCCAGCGGAGGATCTCGCCTTCGTCCTTCCAGCGCGGCAGCGCCACCTTGCGGATCTTGCTGCCCGACAGCGACGTGTAGACGAGGCTCGTGCGGAGCTCGCGGTCGCGGATCTTCACGACGTACTCGTCGCGCGCGTAGGCCGCCGTCGTCTTCGGCCACATGTCGATCAGCTTGCGGCTGCGCGCATCCAGCCGCGACTCGCGCTCGGCGATGAGCGCCGCGATGTCGTCGTCGCCCCGCGCTTGCGGCGCGGATGTCTTGCCGTTCGCGTCGGCGACACCCGGTCGCTGCGTTCGCGACGACAAGAGCTGCTGCGCGACGCGCAGTGCCTGGCGCTCGCGGGCGACCTCCGCCTGCGCCTCCGCCCACTGGCGGTAGTCGCGCACGACCTGCGCGATGTCGGCCAGGTAGCGCACGCGCGCCGCCGGCACGATCGCATGCTGCCGCGTCGACTGGCGCGTCGCGACGCGCGGAAGCGTGCCGCTTTCGAGCTTGAGTCCCCTGGCGACGAGCGTTTCGACGAGCGCCTGGTAGAGCGCGGTGACGCCGTCGTCGTTGAAGCGCGACGCGATCGTCCCGAACACCGGCATCGCGTCCGGCGGCTCCTTGAACCGCTCGCGGTTGCGCTGGTACTGCTTGCGCACGTCGCGCATCGCATCCGCCGCGCCCTTGCGGTCGAACTTGTTGATCGCGATGAAATCCGCGAAGTCGAGCATGTCGATCTTCTCGAGCTGCGACGCGGCACCGAACTCCGGCGTCATCACGTACAGCGAGCAGTCGACATGCGGCACGATCGCCGCGTCGCCCTGGCCGATGCCGGACGTCTCGACGACGACGAGGTCGAAGCCCGCGACCTTGCACGCGGCGATCACGTCGGGCAGCGCCGCGGACAGCTCGTTGCCCGCCTCGCGCGTGGCGAGCGACCGCATGTAGATGTTCGGATGGGCGATCGCGTTCATGCGGATGCGATCGCCGAGCAGCGCGCCGCCCGACTTGCGACGCGACGGATCGATCGACACGATGGCGATGCGCAGCCGGTCGTGCTGGTCGAGGCGGAAGCGGCGCACCAGCTCGTCGGTGAGCGAGCTCTTGCCCGCGCCGCCGGTGCCGGTGATGCCGAGCGTCGGCGCCGTCGACTTCGCCGCGGCGCTCGCGAGCGCGCGGTGCAACGCGGGCGGCAACGTGCCGCTCTCGAGGGCGGTGATGAAGCGCGCGAGCGCGCGGGTCCGCTGGTGCCGGTCGCCGCTGGTGATCGCGTCGAGGCTCGCCGGCACCGACTGCGCGAGGTCGGTATCGCAGGCGGCGACGATCTCGTTGATCATGCCCTGCAGCCCGAGGCGCTGGCCGTCCTCGGGCGAGAAGATGCGCGCGACGCCGTAGTCGTGCAGCTCGCGGATCTCGGAAGCCACGATGACGCCGCCGCCGCCGCCGAACACCTTGACGTGACCGGCGCCGCGCTCGCGCAGTAGGTCGATCATGTACTTGAAGAACTCGACGTGCCCGCCCTGGTAGGACGAGATCGCGATGCCGTGCGCGTCCTCCTGCACGGCGCAGTCGACGATCTCCTCGACGGCGCGGTTGTGGCCGAGGTGCACGACCTCGCAGCCGGTCGACTGCAGCATGCGCCGGATGATGTTGATCGACGCGTCGTGGCCGTCGAACAGGCTCGCCGCCGTGACGAAGCGGACCTTGTGAACCGGCTTCAGCGCGAGCGGCGGACGGCTGGTGTCGTTCATGGCGGGCCTCTGGCGGTCGATGCGGGTCAGCCGCGCGGCGACCGCGAACGGGATAGCGTACCTCCGCGCGGGGCGGCCGCCCCCGCAGCGTCGCAAGGCCGGGCCGCCGGCGTTCGCTGCGACACTAGTTGACGTTTACGTAAACGTCAATCTCCGCGCGGCCGCCAAGGGTAGGCGGGCGGGCGGCGCTACTTGCAGTTCTGCTGGTACCAGGCGATGTCCTTCTTGATCGTCTCGGGACTCTTCGCCCCCTTCGGATTGGCCTGGTAGGCGTCGAGGCGCTTCTTCATGTCGAGGCAGGCCTGCTGCTTGCTGACCGGCGTGGTGCCGGGGGCCTTGGCGCCGGGCTTCGCTTCACCGGTTGCTTCGACCGGGAGCGATGCCACCGTCGCGGCGGCCAGGAGCAATGCAGGGAGCAGTGAACGGGTCACGCGGCGCATGCGGGTCTCCTTGCGACCGGACCAAGCCCGGCGAGCGAGCATAGCAAGCCGCGTCGTCGACCGGGCTTCGCGGCCGCGTCCGCACTTCGGCGCCCGGCCGCGGTCGAATCGACGCTTCGCCCCCGAACCTATACTCGCGGCTCCCTGCCCGCCCCACCGCTCATGCCCACTTTCGCGCTTCGCCGTTTCGCCGCCTTGCTCGTGCTGGTCTTCGCCGGCGTCGCGCTCGCCGCCCACGCCCAGCCGGCGGCCACGCCGCCAGGCGTCACGCGGACTGCCAGCGTCGAGGGCGTCACCGAATACCGGCTCGCGAACGGCCTCACCGTGCTGCTGATGCCCGACGCGACGAAGCCGACGACGACGGTCAACGTCACCTACCTCGTCGGCTCGCGTCACGAGAACTACGGCGAGACCGGGATGGCGCATTTGCTCGAGCATCTCGTGTTCAAGGGTACGCCGTCGATCGCGAACGTCTTCCAGGAGCTCGGCCGCCGCGGCATGCGCTTCAACGGCACGACGTTCTTCGATCGCACCAACTATTTCGAGACGTTCACGGCCAACGACGAGAGCCTCGACTGGGCGCTGCGCATGGAGGCCGAGCGCATGACCGGCTCGACGTTCTCCAAGGCCGACCTCGACACCGAGATGACGGTCGTTCGGAACGAGTTCGAGATGGGCGAGAACAATCCGATCCAGGTGCTGTGGAAGCGACTGCAGGCGCTCGCGTTCGATTGGCACAACTACGGCAACGTGACGATCGGCGCGCGCTCGGACGTCGAGAACGTCGACATCGGGCGGCTGCGCGCGTTCTACACGCTCTATTACCAGCCCGACAACGCGGTGCTGATCGTCGCCGGCAAGTTCGACCCGTCGCGCGCGCTCGCGCTCGTGGCGAAGTACTTCGGCGCGATCCCGAAGCCGGCACGCACGCTCCCGCGGCTGTACACGGCGGAGCCCGTGCAGGACGGCGAGCGCGCGGTGACCGTGCGGCGCGTCGGCTCGCAGAAGCTCGTCGGGCTCCTCTACCGCACGCTTCCAGGTGCGCATCCCGACGCGGTCGCGCTCGACGCGCTGGCCGAGATCCTGACGGTCGCGCCGTCCGGTCGCATGTACCGCGCGCTGGTCGAGACGAAGAAGGCGGTCGGCGTCGAGGGCGAGACGCTGTCGCTGCACGACAACGGCGTGCTGATGTTCTTCGCCCAGGTGGCGATCACCGATCCGGTCGAGCCGGCGCGCGACGCGATGCTCGCGAGCATCGACGAGATCGCGAAGCAGCCGATCACGAGCGAAGAGGTCGAGCGGGTTCGCGCGAAGGCGCTCAAAGGCTACGACGAGCTCTTCAACGATCCCGAGAAGCTCGGTGTGTCGCTCTCCGAAGCGATCGCGACCGGCGACTGGCGGCTCATGTACCTGTCGCGCGATCGCTGGCGCTCGCTGAAGCCGGACGACGTACAGCGTGTCGCCGCCACCTACCTCAAGCCCGCCAACCGCATCGTCGGCGCGTTCGTGCCCGATGCCAATCCCGACCGCGCGCCGGAAACGCCGGTCGTCGACATCGCGGCGATGATCGCAGGCTACAAGGGCGACGAGTCGGTCGCCGCCGGTGAAGCGTTCGAGGCGACGCCGCAGAATCTGGACGCGCGCACCGAGCGGTTCACGCTGCCGGGCGGCCTCAAGGTCGCGCTGCTGCCGAAGAAGACGCGTGGCGCCACCGTGCGCTTTTCGTTGCGCCTTCACCAGGGCGACGAGAAGAGCCTGTTCGGCACGCGCCCGGTCGGCAGCCTGATGGGCGGCATGCTGTCGCGCGGCACGACGTCGCGCAACCGGCAGCAGTTCGAGGACGAGCTCGACAAGCTGCGCGCGCGGCTCTCGCTGTCGGCCACCGAGCAGGCGACGACCGCCGCCGGCGAGACCGTGCGCGAGAACCTGCCGGCGTTGCTGCGCCTCGCGGCCGAGGCGCTCCGCACCCCCGCGTTCCCGGCGGACGAGTTCGAGCGGCTGCAGCGCCAGATGGCGACGTCGCTCGAGGCGACGCGCACCGAGCCCAACGCCATCGTGCAGCGCGCGTTGTCGCGCCACGACAATCCCTATCCGAAGGGCGACGTCCGCTACGCGGCCACGCTCGACGAGGAGCTCGCGCAACTCGCGGCGGTCAATGTCGACGCGGTGCGTGCGTTCCACCAGCGCTTCGTCGGTGCGAGCCACGGCGAGATCGCGATCGTCGGCGACTTCGATCCGCGCGAGATGCGAGCGCTGGTCGAGCAGCTGTTCGGCGGCTGGAAGTCGCCATCGCCGTACACCCGCGTGCGCGATCCGTATCGCGCGACGCCGCCGGCGGAAATGCGGTTCGAGACGCCGGACAAGCCGAACGCGATCATCCTCGGCATGACGGAAGTGCAGCTGCGCGACCTCGATCCCGATTATCCGGCGCTCGCCGTTGCCGATCGCGCGCTCGGCGGCTCGCCGGATGCGCGGCTCGCGTTGCGTTTGCGGGAGAAGCAGGGGACGAGCTACGACGTCGGCTCGTTCCTGCAGCCCGGACAGATCGAGGACAAGGGGCAGCTCGGCTTCTACGCGATCTTCCCGGCCAATGCGCTGCCGAGCGTGCGCGCCGCCTTCAGCGAGGAGCTCGCGCGCGCGCTGAAGGACGGATTCACCGCGCAGGAGGTCGACGCCGCCAGGCGTGCGCTGCTCGAAGAGCGCATGCGCGCACGCGCGCAGGACAACGTCGTCGCGAGTGCGCTCGTGCAGCAGTCGTTCCTGTCGCGCACGTTCGCCGAGTCGGCGCGCATCGACGCGGCGATCGCCAGCGTCGACCCGGCGGCGGCGAACGCGGCGCTGCGCAAGTACCTCGACGCGAAGCGCGTCGCGTGGGCGTTCGCGGGGGATTTCGCGAAGAAGTAGATCCGCTGTTCGCGGCGGCGTTTCACTCCCGGATCGCTGCGGGGCGCGCGGTCCCTCACCCTGACCCTCTCCCGCAGGCGGGAGAGGGAAGTGAGCGCTGGCGTGGCTGGCACCGCTTCGGAAATCGCGCGCGGCATGGCAGCGCTGCTTCG
>Ga0307415_100000821_pt1 | contig 14198 bp, 12 predicted proteins | sample DK1Cmetagenome_FD_204524 | JGI IMG/M metagenome (GOLD analysis project Ga0307415, IMG submission 204524) | Maize rhizosphere microbial communities from greenhouse at UC Davis, California, United States - DK15-C-2 | ecosystem: Host-associated > Plants > Roots > Rhizosphere > Soil | place: USA...
CGTCGCGACGAACGAGGCGCACTTGTGTTGCGGCTCGGCGGGAACGTACTCGGTGCTGCAGCCCGAGCTCGCCAACGCCCTGCGCGACCGCAAGATCGCGCACCTCGATGCGCTCGAGCCGGCGACGATCGTCTCGGCCAACATCGGCTGCATCCAGCATCTGCAGAGCGGCACGACGACGCCGGTGCGTCACTGGATCGAGGTCCTCGACGACGCGCTGGCGCGATGAGCCCGCGCTATCAGGAGTTCGCGCCGGACCCGGCGCTCGCCGCGCACGTCCATTGCACGTGGTCGTTCGCAGCGCGCGAAGACGGCGCCGAGCAGGCGGTCCCGCCCGACGGCCGCGCCGAGCTGATCGTCCACCGCCGGCGGCCCTACGACGAGCGCGACCGCGACGGCACCTGGCACGCGCAGCCGGCGCTGCTGTTCGCCGGCCAGCTGACGCGGCCGCTCGTGCTGCGCGCCTGCGACGAGGTCGAGGTGGTCGCGGTGCGCTTCACGCCCGCCGGCGCGTGGGCGTTCGCCGGCGTTGCGATGTCGACGCTCACCGATCGCCGCGTCGCGCTCGCCGGGCTGCACGGCGTCGCGGCGACGGACGCGCTCGTCGCAAGCCTCGATGCCGCCGCCGACACCGCGGAGCGGCTCGCCGTCCTCGGCGCCTACGTCCGCCGGCAGATCGACCTGCACGACGGCCGGCGCGACCTCGACGTCGAGCGCTGCGTCGAGCGACTGTTCGCGAGCGAGGGACGCGTCGCGCTCGCCGAGCTGTGCCGGCTCGCGGGGCTCGGCGAGCGCCAGCTGCAGCGCCGCTTCGCCGACGTCGTCGGCATCGCGCCGCGCACCCTCGCGGTGGTCGTCCGACTGCGCCGCGTCTTCGATGCCTTGCGCGAAGCGCCGTGGTCGACCTGGTCCGAGCGCGCGCAGGCGGCAGGCTTCTTCGACCATCCGCAGATGGCGCGCGACTTCCGGCGGCTGCTCGGCCGGGCGCCGTCGACGTGGGCGCGCGACGGTCGCGGCATCGCCGCCAGCCTGGTCGATCCCGCCGCCTGAGGAGATGTCGCAAAGCTACAAGGCGACGGGCACGACGCCGACTATGCTGGTGCCTGCCATCGAACGGAACCGCATGCGAACGACGATCGCCTTCCTGCTCGCGACGACGACCTCGTGCATCGCCCCCGCGGCGCCGGCGGCGGGCGACCTCGCGTGGCTGTCCGGCGACTGGCGCCGCTGCAAGGACGGCGAGATCGTCGAGGAGCGCTGGCTCGGCCCGCGCGGCGACATGCTGCTCGGTGCCAACCTGACGACGTCGCGCAGCGGCAAGGCGAGCTACGAGACCCTGCGCATCGCGCGCGAAGGCGATGCCTGGATCCTCTGGGCCTCGCCGATGGGGCGCGTCCCGGTGCCGTTTCGGATGGTCGAGAGCGGCGCCGCGCGCGCCGTGTTCGCCAACCCCGAGCACGTCTTTCCGGCGCGCATCCACTACTGGCGCGAAGGCGACGAGCTGCTCGCGCGCATCGAGGGCACGCTGCGCGACAAGCCGGCGGCGGTCGAATGGCGCTTCGCGAAAGGGACGGCCGCCGACTGCCCGCGCCAGCCCTGAGCGTCGCCTCTAGGCGTCGCCGCCGGGCCCGTGGTGGGTGACGAACAGCCCTTCGGGATCGACTGCCGCCTTGACTGCGCGCAGCCGGGCGGCGTGAGCGCCCCAGAACGCGCGCTCCCAGTCGCGCTGGAAGTAGTTGCTTTCGGAGACGTAGGCACCGCCGTCGGGGGCGACTTTGCGCAGCGACGCGGCGGCGCGGTCGATCGCCGCCGCCTGGTTGCGCGCCAGCGGCGCATCGGGTTCATGCCCGCCCACGCCCGGATACGCAGGCCCGCCGCTCGCGCCGAGGATCGCGAGGGCGAACGCGTCGAGCACCGCCGGGTTCGTCGCCGTCTCGCGGGCGGCGGCGATCGCCGCCGCGGGTGCGCCGGCGAGGCCCTTGTTGAGATGCAGCGAGACCGACCAGTGCCGGGTCGCGGCGAACACGGCGTCGGCGAGCTCGCCGCGACGTCCCGGTTGCAGCAGCGCCGCCGGCAGCCAGAGCGACTCGTAGCCGTGCACGACTTGCCCTGCCTGGGCCTGGTCGCCGGGCCAGAAGACGTTGCTCTCGGACGCGCCAGGGCGATCGTCGCGCTTGATGAAGCCGAAGGTGCGCTTGAACAGGGTCGGCGCCCAGAAGCTGCGCGCGTCGGTCACGACGATGCGCAGCGGCGAGAACTCGAGATCGAATTCCTTCGGGCTGGCGTCGACCGCGGCGAAGAACGGTCGCCACGCCGCCACCGCGTCGCTGCGCGAGAGGCCCTGGAACACCATCGAGATCTGCAAGCTGTTGTTGCGCCGGAAGCGGATCTGCTCGCCCCAGTGCGGCCCGATGAGCGTGGCGGCGCAGAAATCGAGCGTGAGCGCGATCAGCTTTTGGAACGCCGCGTCGGAAGCGGCCTGGACGGTGAGGTTGACGGCACCGAAGGTCTCCGGCAGCGGATGCACGCGCAGGCTGAGCCGCGTGACGACGCCGAAGTTGCCGCCGCCGCCGCCTTTCAGCGCCCAGAACAGATCGGCGTCGTTGCACGCGTTGCAGACGCGGACCTTGCCGTCGGCGGTCACGACCTCGGCCTCGAGCAGGCTGCCGGCGGCGGTGCCGAACGCCTTCGAGAAGCTGCCGAAGCCGCCGCTCTGGACCAGCCCCGCGACACCCACCGTCGTGCAGCCGCCGCCCTGCACGTAGCCGCCGCCGCGCGTCGTCACCGCGTCGTAGACCTGCGCCCACACCGCACCGGCGCCGCAGTGGACGGCACGTTGGGGCGCGATGCTCCCGGCGCAGCCCGCAGGGACGAAGGCGTCGTCGAGCTTCACGTCGTGCATGCGCCGCGTCCAGACCAGCAGCGAATCCGGCGCATTCGACGTGCCCTGGTAGCTGTGGCCGCCGCCCTTGACGACGAGGCGAACGCGCCGCTCGCGCGCGAAATCGACCGCCGCCGCGACGTCCGCCGCGTGACGGGCGACGACGGCATAGGCGCTCGGCGACGACACCCAGGCGCCGACCCAGCCGAAGGTCTGCGTGAGGGCGACGTCGTCGCCGATCGCCCACGGGTTGGCCGGCGAGCGGAACAGCGCGTCGCACGCCGCCGACCGGGGCTCGGCCCGACAAGCGGCGAACGGCGATGCGATCTTGACGAGCGTTCCGCCGACCGCGGTGCTCAGTGCCTGCCACGCGGCGTCGCCCGGCCAGTCCGGGTCGCCGGGGCGAGCGCGCTGCGCGGCGCGCGGCGCCGCCCCGATCGCCATCGGCAGGGCGCCGCTGCCGGCGAGCGAGGCCGCCGCCAAGCCGCCGAGCAGGCGTCGACGATCGTGCCTTGCGGTCGAGACGACAGGAGATTGCGGCATGGCGGCGGACCGGGACACGAGGCCTCACGATGATGGCACTTCGTCGCGCGCTGCCGGCGCGCCGATGACGACGCGGCGCAGTGTCGCAGTCGTCGCGCCCGGGCATGGTTTACCCGCGAATGCCCGGCTGCACCGAGCCGTACGATGCCTTGCGCCCTCGGCGCCAACAGGGGAGACCGCATGGGAACGAGATTCAGCGTCAACGGACGCAGCATCGATGCCAAGGCCGAAGGCGACACGCCGCTGCTGTGGGTCCTTCGCGACGAGATCGGCCTGACCGGAACGAAGTTCGGCTGCGGCGCGGCGCTCTGCGGCGCGTGCACGGTCCACCTCGATGGCCAGCCCGTGCGCTCGTGCCAGACGCCGCTCGCCGCGGTCGCCGGCCGCAAGGTGACGACGATCGAGAGCCTGTCGCGCAACAACACGCATCCGCTGCAGAAGGCGTGGATCGCGCACGACGTGCCGCAATGCGGCTACTGCCAGTCGGGTCAGCTGATGAGCGCGGCGGCGCTCCTCGCGAGGAACAAGAACCCGAGCGACGCCGACATCGATGCGGCGATGAGCGGCAACGTCTGCCGCTGCGGCACCTACGCACGCATCAAGGCGGCGATCAAGACCGCCGCGGCCGACATGCGCGGCGCCCGGGGGCAAGCATGAACGCCCGGCGGCAAGGCCGACGGCTCGGCGTCTCGCGCCGCGGCTTCCTGCAGACCTCGGCAGTCGCCGGCGGCGGCCTCGCGGTCGGCGTCAATCTCGCCGGCCTGAGCGCCGAGGCGCTCGCCGCGGGAACGATCCACACGCCGAACGCCTGGGTCCACATCGCCGACGACAACACGATCACGCTGATCTCGGCGCGCTCCGAGATGGGCCAGGGCGTCTACACGTCGCTGCCGATGCTGATCGCCGAGGAGCTGAACGTCGACCTCGCGACGGTCCAGGTCGTCGTCGCGCCGCCCGGCAAGGAATACGTCAACAGCCTGCTCGGCGCGCACATCACCGGCGGCTCGACGTCGATTCGCGACGGCTGGGAGAAGCTCCGCGTCGCCGGCGCACAGGTCCGCGAGATGCTCGTCTCGGCCGCCGCAGCGCGCTGGAACGTCGATCGCACGACGCTGAAGGCCGCGGGCGGCAAGGTGACGGGGCCCGGCGGAAAGAGCGCCACCTACGGCCAGCTCGCCGCCGAGGCGGCGAAGCTGCCGGTCCCCGAGAAGCCCGTGCTGAAGGATCCGAGCCAGTTCGCGATCGTCGGCAAGCGGACCAAGCGGCTCGACACGCCGAGCAAGACCAACGGCACGGCCGAGTACGGCATCGACGTCAAGCTGCCGGGAATGGTCTACGCGTCGATCGAGCAATGCCCCGTGATCGGCGGCAAGGTCGCGAGCTTCGACGCGGCGGCCGCGAAGGCGATGCCGGGCGTGATCGCGGTCGTCCAGATCCCCGACGGCGTCGCCGTCGTCGCCGACACCTACTGGCACGCGTACAAGGCGCGCAAGACGGTCACGGTGCAGTGGGACGAAGGCACGGCCGGCGCGCTGACCAGCGCGCGCATGGCCGACGGCATCCGCAACGCCGCGGGCACGGCCAAGGTGATCGCGATCAAGGCCAACGGCGACGCCGACGCGGCGATGAAGGGCGCCGTCAAGGTCGTCAAGGCCGAGTACGCGTTGCCCCTGCTCTCGCACGCTCCGCTCGAGCCGATGAACTTCACCGCCCACGTCGCCAACGGCAAGGCGCTGCTCATCGGCCCGACCCAGTTCCAGCAGGGCGCGGAAGGCGTCGTCGCGGCGACGCTCGGCATGAAGCCGGAGGACATCACGATCAAGACGACGTTTCTCGGCGGCGGCTTCGGCCGCAGGCTCGAGCTCGACTTCATCGCCCAGGCTGCGCTCGTCTCCAAGGCCGTCGGCAAGCCGGTGAAGGTGCTCTGGTCGCGCGAAGACGACATGACGCACGACTACTACCGGCCGATGGCGCTGAACCAGCTCGAAGCGGGCCTCGACGCGCAGGGCAAGCCGGTCGCGATGAAGTTCAAGGTGACGTCGCAATCGGTGACGCAGCGCGCGTTCGGCCTGCCCGTCGACACGCTCGATCCGTTCATGGCCGAAGCGGCGGTCGCGCCGTACGAGATCCCGGCGACCCGACACGATCTCGTCATCCACGACGCCGGCGTGCGCGTCGGCTACTGGCGCGCGGTCAGCCACAACATGAACGCCTTCGCCAACGAGTCGTTCATCGACGAGTGCGCCGCCGCGGCCGGACAGGACCCGGTGCGGTACCGGCTTTCGTTGCTCACCAACCAGCCGCGCTTCGCCAACGTCCTGAAGATGGCGGCCGAGAAGTCGGGCTGGGGCACACCGGCGGCAGGCCGCTCGCGCGGCATCGCGCTCATGGAGGGCTACGACACCTACATGGCGCAGGTCGCCGAGGTCTCGATGCAGGGCGGCGTTCCGGTCGTGCACAAGGTGACGGTGGTCGCCGATCTCGGCCGGATGGTCAATCCCGACACGGTCGAGGCGCAGATCCAGTCGAGCATCGTCTTCGGCCTGACCGCGGCGCTCTACGGCGAGATCACGCTCGACAACGGCCGCGTGCAGCAGACCAACTTCGACAGCTACCGCATGCTGCGCATGAACGAGACGCCGACGATCGACATCACGCTGGTCCAGAGCACCGAGAAGCCGGGCGGCATCGGCGAGCCGGCGACGGCGCTGATCGGCCCGGCGGTCGCGAACGCGATGTTCGCAGCGACGGGCAAGCGGGTGCGGCGGATGCCGTTCACGGCCGAGAACATCGCCAGCGCCTGACGCCTGCGCCCTTCGCCGCCGCTCGGCGCGCGGCGGCGACCGGCGTCGCCGCTGTCCGTTGGCAGGGGGCCGCTAGCATGCGCGCTTTGCCGACGCGCGCAGCCCTGTCATGCCACCCGTTGCCTCCACCTCGCGCCGCTGGCTCGCGCTCGCCGTCGTCTGCCTCGGCGTCGTCATGGTCGTGCTCGACGCGACCATCGTCAACGTCGCGCTGCCGTCGATCCGTGCCGACCTCGGCTTCACCGAAGCGACGCTGGTCTGGGTCTTCAACGCCTACCTGCTGACCTGCGGCGGCTTCCTCCTGCTCGGCGGCCGCCTCGGCGACCTCTACGGCCACCGGCGCGTCTTCATGATCGGCATCGTTCTCTTCACCGGCGCCTCGGCCGCGTGCGGCTTCGCCAGCGCGCAGCTGCCGCTCGTCGTGGCGCGCGGCGTGCAGGGGATCGGCGGCGCGATCGTCGACTCGGTCGCACTCGCGCTGCTCATGAACCTGTTCACCGAGGAGCGCGAGCGCGCCAAGGCGATGGGCGTGTACAGCTTCGTCTGCGCCGGCGGCGGCTCGATCGGCGTGCTGCTCGGCGGCGTCCTCACCGACGCCTACGACTGGCACTGGATCTTCCTCGTCAACCTGCCGATCGGCGCCGCGGTGCTCGGCCTGTGCGTGGCGCTCCTGCCGACGGCCGACGGCGCGCGCGAACGGATCCCGCTCGACGTCGCCGGCGCGGTCACCGTCACCGCCGCCCTCATGCTCGCCGTCTACGCCATCGTCGGCGCCAACGACGCCGGCTGGACCTCGCTGCGAACGCTCGCGCTGCTCGGCGTCGCCGCGGCGCTGCTCGTCGCGTTCGTCGCCATCGAGGCGCGGGTCGCGTCGCCGCTGATGCCGCTCCGCCTGTTCCGCTCGACGACGCTGAACGCGGCGAACGCGATCGGCGTCCTCTGGTCGGCGGCGATGTTCGCCTGGTTCTTTCTTTCCGCGCTCTACCTGCAGCGCGTCCTCGGCTACAGCGCGATGCAGGTCGGCCTCGCGTTCCTGCCGTCGAACCTGATCATGGCGGCGTGCTCGCTCGGCATCTCCGCGCACGTCGTCCTGCGCTTCGGCATCCGCTGGCCGCTCGTCGCCGGCCTGCTCTGCGCCGCGCTCGGCCTGGCCCTGTTCGCGCGCGCGCCGGTCGATGGCGGCTTCGTGGTCGACGTCCTGCCCGGCATGCTGCTGCTCGGCGTCGGCGCGGGGATCGCGTTCAACCCGCTCCTGCTCGCCGCGATGCGCGACGTCGACGAGAGCGAATCCGGCCTCGCTTCGGGGATCGTCAACACCGCGTTCATGATGGGTGGCGCGCTCGGCCTCGCGGTGCTCGCGAGCGTGGCGGCGGCGCACACCGGCACGCGCCCCGGCGCGAGCGGCGACGACGCCGCGGCGCTGAACGCCGGCTACCAGCTCGCCTTCGCGGCGGGCGCGGTCTGCGCGTTCGTCGCCGCGGCGGTCGCTGCCGTGCTGATCACGCCCAAGGCCGAGGCGCCCGCACCTGCCGCGGCGCAGCCCGCACCGTGAAGCGCGCCCGCTGCGCGATCGTCTCGCGCGAGTCTTAGGCCGAGATCGGCGCCTCGAGCAGGCAGCCGAACTCGCGCGCGAAGTCGACCGAGACGCGCGCGTGCACCGCGCCCTGGCGGTCGAAGAATCGCTGCTTGCCGGCGAGGCCGAAGACGCCTTCGTGCCAGACGTCGGGGTGGATGTAGAGCCCCTGGGCGCCGCCGAAGCGAAAGCAGACGAAGCTCTCCGGCGTGACATCGTCGCCGGGCAGGGCGAGCGGAACGTAGAACGGCGCTCGCTCGAGCGGAAAGAACAGCTGGCCGCCGTCGGGGTGGTAGTTGGCGTGCCAGAGCATCATCCGTCGCGGCGGCTCGGCGTGGTCGGTGCGGGCGGTCTCGGGCATCTGCGCGTAGGCGAGGACGTAGTGCCCGCCGACCGCTTCGTTGCGCCCGTAGAGGATGTCGCCGCGCCACTCGCTGACGAAGACGCCTTCGGTCGTGCCGCCCTGGTCGCCGGTGTCGTCGTCGACCGGGCGTCGACCGCGCGACGGCCAGCGCACGATCTCGATGCGGCACTCCTTCGGAGCGTCGACCAGACGGCCGTAGCCGCGGAGCGTCTCCGCGCTGGCATCGACGACCGGCATCGAAACGCGCTTCAACCCGGGCGGCAGGCCCGGGTTCAGGTAGTCGATCGCGGGAGGCAAGCGGCGCTGTGGCGGAACACGTTCGGACGATGATAGCGACCGCCGACGGCAGCAGGCCACGCGATCGACGACTTCGGCCTCAGCGCGTGACGACGACCTCGAGGTACTCGCTCGGCACGACGAGCGACTGCGGGCCGGCACGATTGAGCCCGTCGAGCAGCGCCGTCAGATCGCGCTCGAGGGCGGCTCCCTGCTCCGCCGGCAATGCCGCGAACGCCTTGTGGACCGGCCCGTACCAGGTCCGGAAGACCTCGATGAAGTGCGCCGCCGAGCGGTAGCGGAAGTTGAAGATCCGCTTCGTCGCGGCGATCGTCACGCCGTCGCCGAACAGCGCGCGCAAGTGCGCTTCGTTCCCCCACAGCGCCGGCGATTGCACGCCGGGCGGCGGCGCGGCGTGCTTGCCGAGCGTCTTGAAGAGCTGGCCGATGAAGCCCTCGGGCGTCCAGTTGGCGAGGCCGATGCGGCCGCCGGGACGGCAGACGCGCGCCATCTCGGCAGCGCTCTTCGCGTGGTCGGGCGCGAACATGACGCCGAAGGTCGAGACGACGGCGTCGAAGCTCGCGTCGGCGAACGGCAGCGCCTCGGCGTCGGCTTGCTGGAAGCGCACGTCGAGGCGCTCGGCGGCGGCGCGCTCGGCGCCGCGGTCGAGCAGCGCGGCGACGTAGTCGGTCGAGGTGACGCGGCAGCCGCGGCGTGCCGCGGCGAGCGTCGCGTTGCCGTTGCCGGCGGCGACGTCGAGGACGCGCTCGTCGGTCCGCAGGTCGCACGCTTCGGCGAGCGTCTCGCCGACGATCTGCAGGGTGGTGCCGATGACGGCGTAGTCGCCGCTCGCCCAGGCTGCCTGCTGGCGGCCCTTGAGGGCGACGAGATCGGTGGCGGGGGCGGTTGCTTGCATGGGGTTGCTCCTGACGGTCGATGGGAGCTGCGATTGCAGCGCTCGGCGCGACGACGGTCCTGCCCGCGCGTCGCCGATTGCTGCCCGACCGTCCGCGACCGCGCGGCCGGCGCGCGCCGCCCTTGGCGCGCCACCGCGCCGCGACCAGAATAGGCGCCGAAGCGAGGTGACGCGCATGGACGCTCTTTCCGAAACGCTGCGCGTCGTCCGCCTGGTCGGCGCGATCTTCATCCAGGGCCGCTTCACTGCGCCGTGGTGCTATTCCTCGCCGCGCGCCGACAGCGCGGCGCCCCTGCTCGAGCCGACCGCCGAGCGCATCGTCATCTTCCATCTCATCATGGAAGGCGAATGCTTCGTCGAGATCGGCGGCGAACCGCCGACCAAGCTGATCGCCGGCGACGCGATCGTCTTCCCGCAGGGCGACGCCCACCTGATGACCTCCGAGCCCGGGCTGAAGCCGGCCAGCGGCGCGCGGCTCGACACCGTGTTCGCGCGCCGGCCGCGCGTCCTCGCCTACGGCGGCGGCGGCGCGACGACGCGGCTCGTCTGCGGCTATCTCGCCTGCGACGCACGGCTCGCGCGCATGCTGCTTGCCGGGCTGCCGAAGCTGCTGCGCGTCAACGTCCGCGGCTCGAACGCCGGCGCCTGGCTCGAGGCGTCGGTCCGCTACGCGCTTGCCGAAGCGCGCTCGCCGCGGCCCGGCGGCTCGGGCGTCCTCGCCAAGCTGGCCGAAGTCCTCTTCATCGAGGTGCTGCGGCTCTACATGAACGAGCAGGCCACCGGCCGCACCGGCTGGCTCGCCGGCGTCGGCGACCGCATCGTCGGCGCGGCGCTGAACGCGCTGCACAGCCGCCCGGCGCACCCGTGGACGCTCGAGGAGCTGGCGAGCCAAGCGGCGACCTCGCGCTCGGTGCTCGCCGAGCGCTTCCAGCAGCTCGTCGGCAGCTCGCCGATGCAGTACCTGACGCAGTGGCGCATGCTGCTGGCCGCCAATCTGCTCTCGGGCAGCAACGCACCGCTCGCGCGCATCGCCGAAGACGTCGGCTACCAGACCGACACCGCCTTCAGCCGCGCGTTCCGGCGCGAGTACGGCACGCCGCCGGCGACCTGGCGGCGCAGCCGGGCGACGCGGATGCAGGCGAGCTGAGGAGCGCCTTCAGCGCCGCTCGGTCAGCAACGCCTCGATGCGCTCGAGCAGCGCCGGGTTCGGCACCCGCCGGCCGGTCACGAGCAGCGCGAAGTTGTCGGCCATCGTCTCTTCGGGATGGATGATGTAGCCGGTGTTGCCGCCGAGCTTGGCGAGGTACTCGGGCAGCTGCTGCGGCGCGTGCCAGACCGGAACTCCGGCGCGCAGCACGGGCATCGTCCGGCCGGCGCCGATCACGACCTCGAGCAGGCGAACGTCCATGACGCTGAAGAAGGTTTCGCCCGGCCGCAGATCGACGCGGCGCGCGACCAGCACCGGCATGACCCAGGCGTCGCGGCCGTCGATCGCGATGCGCATCGCGTGCCGGTCGAACGGCGCGTCGGGATTGGCGATGCGCTGCGGCAGCCAGGCCGCCGGCCATTGCAGCGGCGCCACGCTCTCGAAGCCGATCGTCCGGTAGAGCCGCGTCGCCAGCTCGGGGTCGTGGCGCGAGACGACGTGGAACAGCTCGTGCGCGAGCACCATCGCGTCGGCGGCGGCGCCGGCGTTGGCCAGCGAGCCGCTCGGCAGCACGATCGCGCGGCCGCGCGTGTACGGCGCGCCGGCGGCGTCGCGACCGTCGCTGTCGACGAGCAGGATCTCGGGCGGCAGCGGCACGCGCAGCGCCGCGAGGCGCGGCGCGATCGCGGCGAGCGCGCGGCGCCAGCGCGCTTCCTGCTCGGCGCGCCACGGCCGCACCGTGCCGGCGACGAACTCGCGCATCCGCTCGGCCGACACCGGCGGCGCGACGCCCAACGTCGCGGCACGCTGGAAGTCGCTCGTCGCCTCGATCCAGGCGTCGTTGCTGCCGAGCACGGCGCGCCCTTCGGCGACCGACGCGAAACGGACGACCGTCGCGCCGGGACGGACGTCCTCGGCGAGCGCGGCGGCGCAGGCCCAGGCGGCGATCCAGACGAGCGCGCGCAACAGCGCCGCGACGCTTGGCGACCGTCGCTTCACGCGCGCAGGTGGCAGGCGACCCGGTGCCCTGGGCGGCTTTCCTTCAGCACCGGCCGCTCCGTGCTGCAGAGCGGGAACTCGGCGATCGGGCAGCGCGTGTGGAAGTGGCAGCCCGACGGCGGCCGGATCGGGCTCGGCACGTCGCCCTGCAGCGGGATGCGCTTGCGGCGGACCTTCGGATCGGGGATCGGCACCGCCGACAACAGCGCCTCCGTGTAGGGATGGAGCGGCTGCGTGTAGAGCTGCCTGGCCGGCGCGATCTCGACGATGCGGCCGAGGTACATCACCGCGACGCGATCGCTGATGTGCTCGACGACCGAGAGGTCGTGGGCGATGAAGATGTAGGTCAGGTTGAACTGCCCCTGCAGGTCCTCGAGCAGGTTGATCACCTGCGCCTGGATCGAGACGTCGAGCGCCGAGACTGCCTCGTCGCAGACGACGAGCTTGGGGCTGACCGCGAGCGCGCGCGCGATGCCGATCCGCTGCCGCTGGCCGCCCGAGAACTCGTGCGGGTAGCGCCGCATGTGGTCGGGCGAGAGGCCGACCGTCTCGAGCAGCTCGACGATGCGCGCCTCGTACTCGGCGCGCGTCTTGGCGAGCTTGTGGATCGTCAACGCCTCGCCGACGATCGCGCCGACCGTCATGCGCGGGTTGAGCGACGCATACGGATCCTGGAAGATGATCTGCATGTCGCGGGCGAGCGCGCGCAGCTCGTCCTTGCTTGCGCGGGTGACGTCCTTGCCCTCGAACCAGACCTCGCCCGAGGTCGGCTCGATCAGGCGCAGGATGCAGCGGCCGGTCGTGCTCTTGCCGCAGCCCGACTCGCCGACCAGGCCGAGCGTCTCGCCGGCGACGAGATCGAAGCTGACGCCGCTCACCGCGTGCACGCTCTCGACCTCGCGGCCGAAGAAGCCGCCCGTGATCGGGAAGCGCTTGACGAGCTCCTTGACTTCCAGCAGCGGCGTGCTCATCCGGCGGTCTCCATTGCAGGTGCAGCCGCGACCGGAGGATGCGGCACCGGGAAGACGTCGAAGATGCAGCGCACCTTGTGGCCCGGCACCGGCTCGCGCAGCGCCGGCGTCGCCGCGACGCACTCGGGCACCGCGTACTTGCAGCGCGCCGCGAAGCGGCAGCCCTCGGCCGGATCGATCAGCTTGGGCACCGTGCCCGGGATCTGCTCGAGCCGGACCTTGTGCAGCGCCGCGGTGTCGATGCGCGGGATCGAGCGGATCAGCCCCTGCGTGTAGGGATGGCGCGGATTGGCGAACAGCGATTCGACGCTCGCCTCCTCGACGACCATGCCCGCGTACATGACGACGACGCGCTGCGCGACCTCGGCGACGACGCCCATCGCGTGGGTGATGAGCAGGATCGCCATGCCGAGGCGCTCCTTCAGCTCGGCGAGGAGGTCGAGGATCTGCGCCTGGATCGTGACGTCGAGGGCGGTCGTCGGCTCGTCGGCGATCAGGAGCTTCGGGCTGCACGCGAGCGCCATCGCGATCATGACGCGCTGGCGCATGCCGCCCGAGAACTGGTGCGGGTAGTCGTGGACGCGCTGCCCCGGCGTCGGGATGCGGACCAGCGCCAGCATCTCGATCGCGCGCTCGAGCGCCGCCCTGCGGCCCAGCCCCTCGTGCAGGCGCAGGCTCTCGGCGATCTGCTCGCCGATGCTGTAGACCGGATTGAGCGAGGTCATCGGCTCCTGGAAGACGATCGCGATCTCCTTGGCGCGAACGCGCCGCATCTCGTCGGCGCTGGCCGGGACGAGGTCGCGGCCCTGCCACAGCACCTCGCCGGCGACGACGCGCCCGGGCGGCATCGGCAGCAGCTTCAGGATCGTCATCGCGGTGACGGTCTTGCCGCAGCCCGACTCGCCGACGACGCTCACCGTCTCGCCACGGTCGACCGCGATGTCGACGCCGTCGACCGCGTGCAGCCAGCCGTCGTCGGTCTTGAAGTGCGTCTTCAGGCCCCTGATGTCGAGCAGGCGGGGCGCGGCAGCGACCTCGACGCGCTTGTCGCGCGAAGGCGAGGTCTGCAGGATCGGACGGTTCGCGCCGACCATCAGAGGTGCTCCCTGGTCGCTGCGCGCCCGCCCCCCGCGGGGGACGACGCCTGCTCGGGGCGGCCCGGCGCCGGCATCAGAGGACCCGCCTCGGATCGAGCGCGTCGCGCAGGCCGTCGCCGACGAAGTTGATGCACAGCACGGTCAGGAAGATCGCGGTGCCCGGGAACATCGCCCAGTGCGGCGCGATGTCGAGGTACTCCTTGGCGTCGTAGAGGACCCGGCCCCAGGTCGGGATGTCGGGCGGAAAGCCGAGGCCGAGGAACGACAGCGTCGACTCCGCGATGATGGCGGCGGCGACGTCGATCGTGCCGGCGACGATGACGGGGCCGAGCGAGTTGGGCAGGATGTGGCGGACGACCTGACGCTGCGTCGACGCGCCGAGCGCGCGCGCCGCCTCGACGAACTCCTTCTCGCGCAGCGAGAAGAACTGCGCCCGCACCAGCCGCGCCACCGGCATCCAGCGAAAGCCTCCGATCACCAGCACGATCAGGATGAAGACGCCGACTTCGGGGCCGAACGCCTGCTTGAGCGCTTCGCGGAACAGGTAGATCAGGATCAGCAGCAGCGGCAGCTGCGGCAGCGACAGGAACAGGTCGGTCAGCCACATCAGCGCGGCGTCGATCGGAC
>Ga0307415_100000822_pt1 | contig 14197 bp, 13 predicted proteins | sample DK1Cmetagenome_FD_204524 | JGI IMG/M metagenome (GOLD analysis project Ga0307415, IMG submission 204524) | Maize rhizosphere microbial communities from greenhouse at UC Davis, California, United States - DK15-C-2 | ecosystem: Host-associated > Plants > Roots > Rhizosphere > Soil | place: USA...
CTCCTAGGAATAGCCCTGCGACCCGGCGTATTCCTCGGCCACGCGCTTCGGCACGCAGAAAGCCCAGGCGTCCTCGACAAGAGCACGCATCTCGTCCGCGTCAATGGCGGCGAGGTTGACGTGGACCCAGTGGTAGCGAAGGTCGGATTGGCTCGGCAGCGAGAACTTCTCAGGCTCGGATTCGACGAGCGCGTTGCGCCACTCCTTGGGGAATGCGAAGCCCATGACCGTTCCGTCACGTGAGAAGGACAGATAGACGATCCGGCCGATTCGGAACTTGACGCGGCCGCGCACGAAGGCCTCGCTGCTACGAGGAAGCGTGATCGCAAACGCGCGAACCTCGTCGATCGTCACCACGACTCGTCACCGATCAGGATAAGAGCCGGGTGGCGGTTGAGCACAGTCGCTGGCATGGCCTCCCTCCGCTCTTCCCCACGAACCTGTCGAAGAGAGGCCCGTAGACGGAGGCTCCAGCTCGGATCAGGACAGCGATTGGCGAGCGTAGCCACTCCAGTCCAACGTCCGGCCAAGCTCGACAAGCTGGGGGTCGCTGGTTCGAGCCCAGTACCGGCCATTCCTCATTCTCGACTCGGAAACGATGAAAAGAAGCCGCGCACGCGTCTCACTTCTACGATGATCGCGCGGGCATGGGTTGGGTACGAACGTTCCGGGCCGACCGGCTGAAAGCGGACATCCCCGCCGGCGTGACGACCGCAGCGGTCGTGATCCCCCAGGCGATGGCGTATGCGACGATCGCCGGGCTGCCTGTCCAGGTGGGGCTCTACACGGCAATCGTCCCGTTGCTCGTGTACGCCTTGATCGGGAGGTCGCGGCCGCTGTCGGTCACGACGACGTCCACGATCGCGGCGTTGACGGCGGCCGCTCTCGCATCCGCAGGCGCGGAGACCAGTGACGATGCGATCCAGGTGGTCGCCACCCTGGCGGTATTGACCGGGGTCATCCTGCTCGTTGCCGGAGCGTTCAATCTCGGGTTCCTGGCGGACTTCATCTCACTCCCCGTGCTCGCCGGGTTCAAGGCGGGAACCGGACTGCTGATCATCTCCGGGCAGCTCGGGAAGGCGCTCGGCATCGAGCAGAGCGGCGACAACTTCTTCCAGAAGACATGGTCCGCGATCACGCACTTGCAGGACGCGGACGGGCGCACGACGCTGCTCGCCGTTCTCACTCTCGCCCTTCTCGTCGCCATCAAGCTGTGGGCGCCGAGGGCCTTTCCCGGTGCGCTCGTCGCCGTCGCCCTTGGGATCGTGCTGAGTCGCATGCTCGACCTCGAGGAGAAGGGTGTAGCGGTGGTCGGGCCTGTGCCGGCCGGGCTGCCGGGTCTGGAGCTCCCCGACCTCGGGCTGCTAGAGATCCTGCTGCCGGCGGCAGCTGGGATCGCGCTGATGTCGTTCGTGGAATCGATCGCGGCGGCGCGTGCGTTCGTGCAACCAGGCGACAAGGATCTCAACGCCGATCGTGAGCTCCTCGCACTCGGAGCGGCGAGTGTGGGCTCGGGCTTCTTCCGCGGGCTCCCGACCGGCGGAGGGCTCTCGCAGACCGCGGTGAACGACGCCGCAGGGGCGCGGACGACGCTTGCGGGAGCCGTCACGGCGGGTGTGGCCCTGGTCACGGTGCTCTTCCTCACCGGCCTGTTCGAGGCGTTGCCCCAGGCAAGCCTCGCCGCCGTCGTGATCGTCGCGGCAGCCGGGCTGGTCGACCTGGAAGCGATCCGGGCGCTCGGGCGCATACGCGGGTCGGCGCTCGTAATCGGCTCGGCGACCGTGTTCGGCGTGCTGCTCCTGGGGGTCCTCGATGGGGTCCTGATTGGAGTGATCCTCTCGATGCTCGGCCTGGTCGCGGGGCTCAACCGGCCCGAGATCGTCGTCATCGGGGATCCGGGAGACGAGCTAGTGGTGCGGGTCGAGGGGCCGGTGTACTTCGCGAATGTCGGATATGTCCACAGGCGGCTGCTCAAGCTCGCTGGCTCGGCGCCCATTCGGCCCCGAACACTCGTCGTAGATCTCGTCGCCGTTTCGGACACGGACGTGACGACGCTGCTCCGAGTCCCCGCGCTCGAGCGGGATCTGACCGCTCGAAACATTGCCCTGCGCTTTAAGAACGTTGGGCCTCGGCTGCTCGAGCTGGGGCGACGCACGCCGGGCCTCACGCGGTCACTGCGAGGAGCTAGTCGAGCCTCGTCAGCGCAAAGGCGAGGCCGAAGCCGAGAGTCGTCAGTAGCCCGACGAGCTTGCCGCCGTGCTCGAAGGCCTCGGGCATCATCGTGTCGGCGAGCATGGTCAGGATCGCCCCACCCGCGAACGCAAGCACGAACGCGAGCGCGCCGGGGCCCGCGGAGTCGAACACGGCATAACCGAGCAGTGAGGCGACTCCGCTGACGAGAGCGACCAGCACCCACAGGCCGATGATCCGGCTGGATCTCCAACCGCCCGATCGCAGGCCGGTCGTGGCTGCGATCGCCTCCGGGAGATTCGAGAGGAACACCGCTGCGATCACAGCCACGCTCACTCCGGCGCCCCCGAGAAGCCCCAGCCCGATCACCGCCGATTCGGGGATGCCGTCAAGGACGATCCCGAGGACGATCGCGAGGGCGGATCCCGCTCCGGCCGTCCTGCGCATTTTCTTTCGGCCGTCTCCGCCCATCCGGTCGACCAGCAAATCACCGATGAAGAACGTCAGGGCACCGGACGAGAGACCGAGCGCGAGGCTGCCGTTCCCCGCCGACGTCTCGAAGGCCTCCGCCACAAGCTCGTAGGCGACGGCGCTGATCAGGACGCCCGCGCCGAACGCCATGATCAGGCCGAGCCAGCGCTCGCGGATAGGGAGCACGAGGGCGAGGACGCCACCGAGGATCAGCGACGAGCCGGCGAACAGACCCCAGCCGAGCGCCGCCCACATCAGACCGCCGCCTCCACGGCGGCACGGACGGTCGCGTGGACTGGTATCCCGGAGAGGCCGAACTCGGCGAGGCGGGCGGTCAACGGGGTCTTCGCGCGGGCGACCGAGAGCTCGATGCCGTCCTTGCGCAGCGCGTCGACCAGGTCCTCGAGCGCAGCGAGCCCCGTTGCGTCGACGTGCGTCACGGCCTCGGCATCGAACACGAGCGAGCGGGTCGTCGTGGGAGCGCCACGCACGGCCTCGAGCACCCGACCCTCGACGTAGCGAGCGTTGGCGAAGAAGAGCCGGTCGTCGAGGCGGTAGACGACCACGCCCGGCGTCACGCGCGCGGAGCGGTGGACTGCGACGTCGCCGTAACGCCCGAGCTTCTCGACCCAACCCAAGACGGCGTCGTGGGGCCGTGCGCTGCGACGGACGACATCGACGATCGACAGCCCAACCGCGAAGACAAGCGCCTCGAGCACGCCGACCGCGACGACACCGGCTGTGGTCACCGCCGCGATCGTGACCTCCACGCGGTCGGTCGTCCAGAGCGCGCGCCACGCCTTCGGGTCGACGAGCCCGATCGCCGCGGCGATGATCACCGCGCCCAGCACGGCGTTCGGCAGGTACGAAATCGGGTCGGTCAAGAAGAGCAGGATCAGGAGGATCGCGCCGGCCGCGACGAGGCCTCCCACCTGTGTCCGCACTCCCATCGAGTCGCTCACGGCCGTGCGCGAGCCGCTTGCGCCGATCGGAAAGCTCTGCGTCAGGCCGGCCGCCGCGTTGGCCGCTCCCATCGCCAGCACCTCCTGCTCTACTCGCACTTGCTGGCCATGCTTGCCGGCGAACGACCGTGCGGTGAGGATCTCGTCGGCGAAGCTGACGAGGAAGATTCCGACGGCAGCAGGCAGGAGCAGAAGGACCTCACCGCCGCCTGGGATCGGGATGTCGAGGTTCGGGATGCCGCTCGGGACGCTCCCGGTCACCGAGACGCCCCTCTCTTCGAGATCGAGCCACCAGGAGACCCCGATCGCACCGACGACGAGGAGCAGCGCCGCGGGGAAGCGGCCGGCGACGAAGCGCAGGGAAATCAGGATGGCTAGCGCCACCGCGCCGACCGCCAGCGTGGCGGCGCTAGTCTCGCCGAGCTCGCGCACGACCTCGCCGATCTGCAGGAGCGGGTCGCGCGCGTCGATGTCCAGACCGAGCAGCTTGCCCAATTGCGAGACGACGAGCACGACGGCGACGCCGTGCAGGTAGCCGATCAGAACCGGCCGCGAGAAGTAGTCGGCGAGCCAGCCGAGGCGCAGGGCACGCGCTGCCAGAAAGCAAGTGCCAACAAGGAGCGCGAGCGCGGCCGCCAACTCGACTGCCTCCCCGCTGCCGGCCGCAGCGAGCGGCAAGACCGCAGCGGCAACGAGCGCCGAGATTGACCCCTCCGGTCCGATGACGAGCTGCCGTGAGGAGCCCAGCAGGACGTAGACGACGGTGGGGAGGAGCAGTGCGTAAAGGCCGTTGACGGGCGAGAGCCCGGCCAACTCTGCGTATGCCATCGCCGAGGGGAGGGCGAGCGCGGCGACGGTAACCCCGGCGAGCACGTCCCGCCGAGCGTGGCCGCCTCGGTAGGCCGGGAGCTCCTGCGAGACCGGGACGGCGCGCTCCAGCAGCGGGGGCTTCTGTTTCGGCTGAAACGGCGACGCGTCGGCGTACGCCGTCTCGTTGGGGTTTGCGCCCTCGCTCAACCCCGAACTACACAGCGGAAGCCGATGTGCCCCGTCGACGTGTCGACGGTCTCGCCTTGGCGCGCCGCGGGGCGGTAGCGGAGGCAGTAGTTCGGTGCGCAGAGGTGCGAGCCGCCCTTGATCACCTTGCGCGGAAAACGCTCGCCCGGAAGCGACGGCGGAGCGCAGCAGGGGCTCTCCTCCTTGGAGCGACCGGCTCTGAACCAGTCGCTCGTCCACTCCCAGGTGTTCCCGGTCATGTCGTACAGCCCGTAGCCGTTGGGCGGAAAGCTTCCCACCGGCGACGTGCCCTCGAACCCGTCGGCTTTGAGGTTCTGCCAGGGGAACTCGCCCTGCCAGGTGTTCGCCATCGGCTTGGCGTCGGGATACTCGTCGTTGCCCCAGGCGAACGCGGCTCCGTCGAGGCCGCCGCGGGCGGCGTACTCCCACTGGGCCTCGGTCGGCAGCTCCTTGCCCGCCCAGGCTGCATAGGCCTCCGCGTCCTCGTAGGCGACTTGCACGACCGGATGATGGTCGCGGCCGTTGATCGTCGTGCCGGGCCCGCCCGGCTTCTTCCAGAACGCGCCCGGCACGTACTCCCACCAGCTCCGGACGTCGTTCAGAGGCACCGGGCCGGCCGTCTTGCGGAAGACGAGCGAGCCCGGCACGAGCAGGTCGCGATCGGCCTCGGGGTAGTCGGCGGGATCGAGTGGCCGCTCGGCGACGGTGACGTAGCCGGTTTCCCGGACGAAGCGTCTGAACTCGCCAGCCGTGACGGGGTGCTCGTCGATCCAGAAGCCTTCGACGTCTGCTCGCCGGACCGGTCCCTCCTCCGGGTAGAAGGACTCGGAGCCCATCAGAAACGGGCCGCCGTCGACCCACACCATGTCTTGGACGGCTGCGCGACGATCCGTGGTCGGCATCGACGCTACTCCCGCGCCAGGAGCGCGTGCGCCTCCTTCTCGAGGTCGAGGTACTGGTCGTCGCCGGTGCTGACCTCGACTTGCAGAATCGTCCCGCCCTTGAACGTCGCCGGCGCGCTGTACTCCTTGCTGACTGCGTCACCGGAGTCACGGCCCACGCAGAGCCCGTCCCCGCAAAGGGTGAAGAAGGCGAGCTGGGTCCGCATCGGCCCCTCCGCGACGACTTCCTCGTCGACGTAGAGCTTCGTCGTTCCCAGCGCCTCGCCCCGCTCGCCGGTCGACTCCTTCGAAAACTCCATCCCGAGGACGTGCTTCCCCGGCTCGAGCTTGTCCGAGACGAATTGCTGCTCAGGAGGAAGGCCGAGGAAGTTGTAGACGTACCAGAGCTTTTGATCCTTGAGGAAGAGCGCGTGGCCACCGAAGCGCGAGCCGTGCGCGAAGATCACCCCCTCCGCCTCAGGGCTTGTGAGCTCGACGTCGGCGAGGATCTTGTAGGACCGACCTCGGGTCGACACTGCGACCACCTCCGGCACCTCGGCCGTACCGGGGTAGTACACGTAGGTGTCGCGCGGCTCTTCGGGCTGGGGCCGCGGGTCGTTGAGGATCTCCGGTGGAAAGCGGTCGTCGAGCGGGAGGACGTTGTATTTGTCCGCCTCCTCGAACCAGAGATCGATCAGCTCCTTGAGCTTGTCTGCATGCTCCTCGGCGAGGTTCCGCGCCTCCGCGCGATCCTGCTCGAGGTTGAAGAGCTCCCACTCGTCCTGGCCATAGTTGCCGATTCCGGAAAGCGGACCGTGAACGGCGACGGCCTTCCAGCCCGCTTCCCAGATGCCACGCGTTCCGAGCATCGCGTAGTACTGGCGCTTCTTCTGCGTCTCGACCTCCGCCGCGTCGAATGAGTAACGCATCGACACGCCCGCCAGCGGCACCTGCTCGTGGCCGTTCAGTGTGTTCGGGAACTCCAGGCCGCAACACTCGAGGATCGTCGGGACGATGTCCGTCGCATGGTGGTACTGGTGACGAACCTCGCCCTTGGCCTCGATCCCCGCTGGCCAGTGGATCACGAGCGGGTCGCAAGTACCACCGGCATACGAGTACCGCTTGAACATCTTGAACGGGGTCGAGAACGCAACCGCCCAGCCGGTCGGGTAGTGGTTATAGGTGCTTGGGCTTCCGAGGTCGTCGATTTGCCTGAGGTTCTCGTCGATGTTGTCGGGCCAGCCGTTGAAGAACAGATTCTCGTTCACAGAGCCGTTCGGGGTTCCCTCGCCCGAGGCGCCGTTGTCCGCGCAGTAGAGGATGATCGTGTTCTCGAGCTGCCCTGACTCCTCGAGGTAGTCGACGATCCGTCCGACCTGGTGGTCGGTGTACTCGGAGAAGCCCGCAAAGACCTCGGCCATGCGCGCGAAGAGCTTCCTCTCTTCGTCGGAGAGCGAGTCCCACGGTCGCACGTCGTCGTTCGGTGAGTACGTGCCCTCCGGCATCGGGTTGAGCGGCGTGAGTTCGGTGCCTTCGGGCATGACACCCTTCTCGACCATCCGCTCGAGCACCCACTCGCGGTAGACCTCGTAACCGTCGTCGAACTTGCCTTTGTACTTGTCCGCCCATTCCTTTGGGACGTGGTGTGGCGCATGGTTCGCGCCCGGGCAGAACCAGGTGAGCCACGGTCGCGAAGGGGCCGAGGCCTTGAGGTCCCGGATCATCTGGATCGCGTTGTCGGCCAGATCCTTGGAGAGGTGGTAGCCCTCCTTCGGCTGGTACGGCTGATCGATCATGCGGTTGTCCTCGACGAGCGTCGGATACCAATTGTTCGTCTCGCCGCCGAGGAAGCCGTAGAAGCGGTCCCAGCCCTGATGCAAAGGCCAGTTCGTCTTCGGCGCGCCGGCGTGCGTTTCCTCAGCCGGCACGTTGTGGTTCTTGCCCAGCCAGAAGGTGCTCCAGCCGGCCTGACGCATCACCTCGGCCATCGTTCCGCACTCCGGCGGAATGTGCCCGTGCGAGCCGGGGAACCCGGTGGAGGCCTCGGTGATGCACGCCATCGCGTTCTGGTGATGGTTGCGCCCGGTCAGGAAGCACGACCGCGTGGGAGAGCAGAGCGCCGTCGTATGCCACTGTGTGTACGTCAGGCCGTTGTCGGCGAGTCGTTGCATCGTCGGCATCTGGATCCGCCCCCCGTACGGCGACCAGGCCGCGAGGCCCGTGTCGTCGTAGAGCACGATGAGGACGTTCGGCGCCCCCTCCGGCGCCTTCGGCGGGATAAACTGGTCCCAATCTGGCGTCGACTCCCGGATGTCGGTGTTGATGACTCCCTTGAACGGCTTCACCATCAGCTGCGCCTCCTCGGCGTTCGCGTCTACTAGCGCTGATGATCAGGCGCTAGGCGCTGGGGAGCATCGTCCAGGATGGATGAAAGGGGGCACCAAATCACCCGATCCGCATGATGACCCGGCTTGGCGGCAACTAGAGGCTTGCGGAAAGCCCGGCGGAACTCCCGAGGAGGTCAACGATGGTGCTTGCAGCCAACTACCCGTTTCTCGACGTGCTGTGGACGATGCTCATCTTCTTCGTCTGGGTCAGCTGGTTCCTGCTGCTGTTCCACGTGATCGGCGACGTGTTCCGGCGGCGCGACGCCAGCGGCTGGAGCAAGACAATTTGGCTTCTCTTTGTGCTGTTCGTCCCGTTCATCGGCGTCTTCAGCTACCTGATCGTCAATGGCAACGAAATGGCGCGACGCAAAGCGGAGGCCGCGGAAGCCGCCCAGGGAGAGATGGACGAGTACGTCCGGTCGGTCGCCGGCGGCGGCGGCGCGGCCGCGGAGATCGAGCGGGCGAAGAGCCTGCTCGAGAGCGGCGCCATCAGCCAGGCGGAGTTCGACGCGATCAAAACCAAGGCCCTGGCATAACGGGAGGAGACGAGCATGACCGAAATCGGACCAGTCGATTACCTGATCGTTGCTTTCCCGGGTAACGAGTTCCGCGGCGAGATCGCGCCGGCGCTCGGGGACCTCGTGGAGGCAGGCACGATCCGGATCATCGACCTCGCTTTCGTGGGCAAGGACGCGGAGGGCAACGTGGCCGCGTTCGAGCTCACGGACATCGACCCCGAAGTCCGCGAGGGCTTCGAGAAGGCCGGAGTCGAGGTCAACGGCCTGTTCAACGAGGACGACCTCGCTGCGGCGGGCGAGGAGCTCGAGCCGAACTCTTCGGCCGCGCTCCTGGTGTGGGAGAACGTCTGGGCCCGGAACGTCGCTCAGGCCATGCGCGACGCCGGCGGCGACGTGCTCGACTTCGAGCGCATCCCGCACGAGGTTGTCCAAGCGGCTCGCGAAGCCGCCCTCGCCAACGTCTAGAGAGAAGGAGAGATAGATGCCATTTATGCGCAGAGGGCCAGGCTTGGTCGGCATGGCGGCGAGAACGGCTGTCGTCGCCGGCACCGCGACTGCCGTCTCGGGACGGGTGGCGCGGCGCCAGCAGAATAGGTACGCCGCACAGGACCAGCAGGCGGGTGAGCCTCAGGCGGCTCCGCCGGCTGCGGCTCCCGCGGAGCCCGAGTACATGGCGGAGCTCGAGCAGTTGGCGAAGCTCCGCGACCAAGGCATTCTCAGCCCGGAGGAGTTCGAGGCGAAGAAGAAGCAGATCCTGGGCGTCTGAACAGCCGTGTGCCGCTGGCTCGCATACTCGGGCTCGCCGGTGCTCCTTGAGGAGCTGCTCCTCAAGCCTAAACACTCGCTGATCGACCAGAGCCTCCATTCGCGGCTTGGGGCCGAGACGACCAACGGTGACGGGTTCGGCGTCGGCTGGTACGGCGTCGGGGACACCCCCGGCGTGTTCCACAGCATCGAGCCCGCGTGGAACGACCGTAATCTGCGCGAGGTCGGCGCCCATGTGATGTCACCGCTGGTCTTCGCCCACATCCGGGCATCCAGCGGGACGGCCGTGCAGCAGACGAACTGCCATCCCTTCCGGCACGGCCGCTGGCTGTGGATGCACAACGGCGTGATCCGGGACTTCCATGCCGTCAAACGCGACCTCGTGCTTGCCGTCGACCCATCGTTTTATCCTGAGATCGAAGGGTCGACCGACTCCGAGACGTTTTTCTACCTCGCGCTGACGCTCGGCCTCGAAGAGGATCCGCCTAGGGCGGTGCAGGAGGCCGTCGGCTTCATCGAGGCGACCGGCCGGCGTTGGGGCGTCGAGCACCCGATCCAGATGACTGTTGCGACCACGAACGGGGAGAGCATCTGGGCGTTCCGCTACTCGAGCGAGGGCAAGTCGCGTTCGCTCTTCTTCAGCACCGAGGTCAGCACGCTGAGGATGCTCTACCCGGACGACATCCGGCTGCAGGCACTTGGCGACGAGTCGCGGTTGGTCGTCTCGGAACCGCTCGGGAACCTCGTCGGAGCCTGGAACGAGGTGCCCGAGTCGAGCTACGGCCTGATCAAGCCGGGCCGGGACGAGCTCCACACGTTCACGCCGACGCGGATGCCGGAGCCGCTCTCGACGACGTAATCACGGCGCCACGGCGGCACCGCTGGCGGAGCGCTACGCCGACTGGTTCGAGTCGCAACCGAGGAACGCGCGTCCGATCCTCGAGGGCTCGGAGGTGCGCGAGGTTCGCGGGCGGTTCGGCGTGGGCCACCTCGCCGACCAGAGCTGAGAGGCGATACTCCACTTATGGCGAGCGACGATCCCCACCGTCCCGGGCTGGCCGACGCGGCAGGGCGCGCCGCCTTCTTCCCAGCACGGGCGGCGGCGCGTGTATGGCGTGAGCGGCTTGAAGAGGCGGCCGACGAGGTTCTCTCGGCGCCGGAGATCGCCCGGGTCGTTGACCGGGCCCTCGCCGGTCCGCTGCCGGAGGAGCTCGCACGCTCGATCGTCCGACACCGCGTCCTCGAGCGCATCGTCGCCGAACTCGGGGCAAGCGGCGAATTGGAGCGCCTCGTGATCGCGACGCTGGCGAGTCCGCAAACCCTCGCGCTCACCGACCGAGTGCTCGCAAGCGACGAGACGCAGCGCGCTTTAGGTCACGTCGCCTCGAGTCCAGAGCTCCGGGACGCGATGGCCCGCCAGACAGCGGGACTCGCCGAAGAAGTCGTCGCCGGCGTTCGTGCCTCTGCCGTGCGGCTCGACGACAAAGCCGAGCGGATGGTGGGCCGCCCCTCGCGAGCCGACCGCCCGATGGAAGCCGGGATCGCGACCCGCGCAATCGCGCTCGCGGCCGACGCGGCCCTCACGATCGTCCTCCTCATGTCGCTGACCGGGGTCGTCGCGCTCGTTGCATCACTCGTCGGCGGGCTCCGCCCGGCGTGGCTCGTCGGTGCGCTGCTCGCCTGCGGCTGGATGCTGGTCGCCGGCGCGTACTTCGTTCTCTTTTGGAGCTCTGCGGGGCAGACACCGGGGATGCGGCTGCTGCGCCTGCGCATACGCGGCCCGGGGCGAGACGCTCCGTCGATAGGCCGATCGTTCGTGCGCTTGGTCGGGCTCGTGCTCGCGATCGTGCCGTGCTTCGCGGGCTTCATCCCTGTGCTGTTTACCGAGCGGCGACGGGCGCTCCCGGACTTCCTCGCGGGAACCTTCGTGGTGTATGACGGCCCGGTCCACGCTATGCCGTTCGCGGGTGTGATCGGCGACGAACTGGAGTCCGGGCCGTTCTGACGTCTTGCTAGACCGTGACGCTCACCGGGGACGTCGCGATCCAGACGGCCGTGCCCACGAAGACGACGTAACCGACCACGAGCATCGTCTTACGTAGACCGGATGCACTGAGCTTCGTGCTCATCCCTGCGAAGAAGAGCGCGACCGCGAAGAGAACGACGCCGAGGACGTAGTTGGACGCCCGTTGGATGTTCCGCCGCACCTGGGCGGAGAGTTCCTCGGCGCTCCGGTCCAGCCGACCGGCTTCGGCCTTCGCGGCCAACCGGTACTCTGGCATCGCGAACGGAGTCAGCGGCGCGCCCTCGGTCTGGAGCGGCTTCGTCGCGAGCCACGCGTCGAACGCGGGCCTGAACTCCTCGCGGAACCGTTCGCGGTAGAAGTTCAAGAGCTCAGTCTCGCCGCGTGCATACGCGTCCACCCACTGCATGAACGTCGCCACGTCGATCTGCTGCTGGGCGTTCGCCAGGTCGGAGGCGCGAGCCGCTTCGATCCGGGCCTTGTTGACGCGGCTCGACGTCTTCGCCTGCTCGCCGTTCCAGCGCGTAGCCTGGTAGCTGCTCCACGCCGTCGCTACGGCCGCGAGCGCAAGCAGGACCGTGGCGCCGATCTCGACCCAGTCGCGCCTGCGCGCCTGGTTCACGAGGCCGGATTCCCATTCGCGTCACACGGCAGCGGCACTCGTGCGTTCGCAGCGCTGAGCGCCTGGTCGATGATGTCCAGCGCTCGCTCCATCGCGACGGGACGGACGCCGCCGACGCCTTCGTGGAAGGGGCTGTCGAGGAGCCGGATCAGGAGCAGCATCGCGACGATGACCGTGGCCACCGATCCCATCAACACCGCCTGTGTGAGCGCGCCCTCGCTCCTGTCGGCGAAGAACAGCATGAACACGAAGATCACGACGGAGATGAAGGCCAGCACCACCCATAGCGGTGTCGGGATCACACCCACGGCCCCGTGGATCCGGTCGATGCGAGCCGCTTCGCGGTCGGAAGTCTGGTCCAGCCATTTTCCGTAGGCCGCTTCCTGGCTCGGCGTCTGCGGCTGAACCGTCTGGAAGGTGCGGAACAACTCGACTCCCCAGGGGTTGATCTCGTCACCCAAGCTGCCGGATTCCGCCCGCGGCCACTCCGTGTGGATCACCGACCGGCCGTAGCACACCAGCTCGCCAGTGAGCGCGCCGGCGACCGGAGCGCCCAGGAACTGGGCAGTCTCGACCTGCTGTGAGAGCACTAGCGCCTCCTGCTCCGCCCCCGATCTCGACTGGTCGTAGCTCTCGAAGGCGAGGAAGACGACGAACCCGAGCAGCACCGAGAATCCGGTCGCCAGGACACCGAAGACTCCCGAAGCGCGGTCGCCGTCGGTGAAGCGGCTGCCCTCGGGCGCACCTCGCCGCACGAGCAGCATCGCCGCGACGGCGAGAGCTGCCGTTGCGGCCACGATCAGGATCGCCCAGATGAGGTTCATCGCGAGCCGAGGGCGCCGGCCCGCGCGCCAGCCTGGCGACGTTGCCGCCAGCCGACGAGCACACCGTGAACCAGCTCGGCGCCGACGATCGGCTCGTCGGGGAGCGGTAATTCGACGGGATAGAGGATGAACGGGCGAGTCTGAGGTCCGCCCAGCCCGCCGTGGAACGAGATCAGCTCCTCGAAGGCGCAGCCCTCCTCGAGGTCCGGGTCGTAGAAGCTCCCGACCATGATGTCGGCCACATGAGGGAAACCGTCCGTTCGTAGGAGATGGCGAGGCGCGTTCGGCGAGAACGGCGCCAGCGGATCCTCGCCCTCGACGGTTCCCTCGGCGAGGTAGTGGGCACCGGCGGTGCCAAGTGCGACGGGACCCCGCTCCGATGAGCGAACGAGGAGCCAGCCGACATGCGGGTGCGCGCGCAGTGTCGGGATCAGCCGCGGGTGGCGCTCGTCGAGCTCCTCGAGCGTGAGCCGGCGCGGCTCCTCCATCAGCGAGATGAGACCGAGGTTGCCCGAGCCGAGAACGACGACCTGCCGGTCGGAAACATCCTTCTTCGAGCGCTTCTCCTTCTGCTGTTTCCCCGTCGCCTCGCCCACCGCGAGCCCCACCATCGATTGCTGTTCGTCGCCACCCGCGACCTCCTTGACTGTTCCGTGCTCGAGCGAGCGCTCGACGAGCTCATCGAGCCCGTAGCCGTTCCTCTGCTTGAACGTCGCTCCCTGTGTCTGCCCGTGGTCCGAGAGCACGACGATCTCGTAGGGGCGGGGGGCGTACCGACGCGCGCGGTCGATACGGCCAAACTGCTCGTCGAGCTTCCGCAGCGCCTCGAGCGTGTCAGCCCGCTCGAGCCCCGAATGGTGCGCGACCTCGTCGTAGCTCGAGAACGTTGCGTACACGGCCGGGCGGCCGCGCATCATGTCCGTGAGGACCCCGTAGACGATCAGGTCGCGGACGATCACGCACATCGCGCCGCGCATGAACGGATAGATGCCGCCCCGGTGACCTCGGGGGCGCACGTCACGGCGGCTCGCCCGCAGCGCCGCGGTCCACTCGAGGATGACCTCCCACCCGAACAGGACGAGCGCGCGTGTGACGTTGAATCCGTTCGCAAAGAAGGCGCGATAGCCTGGATTCGCGTGCTTCTCGGCCTCCATGCGGCTGACAGTCAGAATGACCTCTTCGGCCTCACCCGAAAGCAGGTTGCCGCGGCTCGAGCCGCCGTCGGCGAGGAGGCCGATGCCCGTGGCGCGTTCGCGCTCGATGCGCGCGCAGTCGGCGGGAGCGGAGCAGGCGGTGAGCGTGCCGCTCTCCTTGTCGACCCAGCGGAACGCGGGGATGTCGTCGTTGGAGCCGAGGAGGATCCCCGCCTGGCTCGCCCCCGTCTGCGAGGACAGGTCGGTCTCCCACTCGGCCAACCCGTGCGTGCCCTCGGCGACCCAGCGGGCCATGTTCGGTGCGTTCCCGTCCCGCATTGCCCTCCGGAGCACGGGGAGCGCGAGCCCATCGATCTCGAGGAAGACGATCCCGGGCACATCCG
>Ga0307415_100000824_pt1 | contig 14179 bp, 17 predicted proteins | sample DK1Cmetagenome_FD_204524 | JGI IMG/M metagenome (GOLD analysis project Ga0307415, IMG submission 204524) | Maize rhizosphere microbial communities from greenhouse at UC Davis, California, United States - DK15-C-2 | ecosystem: Host-associated > Plants > Roots > Rhizosphere > Soil | place: USA...
GCGGACGGCGGTCGGGTCGTCGTCTACGCCCACTCGATGGGCGACCTGATCGCCGCGGGGACGACGACGTGGTCACTTGGTTGCGGAGTGCTACGCTTCGGCCACAACCGAACACCGCCTCCGGGGAGCGCATCGAGCGCTGAGAGTGTGGCGAACCGCCACAGACCCGCCGAACCTGATCCGGCTCGTACCGGCGAAGGAAGCAGGCCAGCACTGTCCCAGAACGCCCTCCCCGGCATCCGGTGACGGCGGTCTCTGTGACATCGGCCGAGGAGGTTCGGAAGGATGACGACAATCGGGGCGACCACGCCCAGCACGGTTCCCGAAACGCAGTGGCGAACGCGCGACATCGTCGTCGCGGCCGTCATCGGCGTCGCATTCGGCGTCGTGTTCTGGGTCTGGGGCCTGGTCTGGTACGGCCCGCTCCAGTTCATCGGGGAGCTGGCATTCCCGCTGCGCGACCTGTTCTACGCGGTGTGGCTCGTTCCGGCGGTACTCGGCCCGCTCATCATCCGAAAGCCGGGCGCCGCGCTGTTCACCGAGATGGTCGCGGCCGGTGTGTCGGCGTTGCTTGGCAGCGTGTGGGGCGTCGACACACTGTTGTCAGGCTTCGTCCAGGGCGCCGCGGCCGAGCTCGTCTTCGCGTTCACGCTCTACCGGATCTGGACGTTCCCGGTGATTGCCGTCGCGGCGGTCGCCAGTGCCCTGGCCGCCTGGATCCACGACTGGGTGCTCTACTACGCCGATCGTGATCTGGTCGTCCAACTGCTGCGTGGCGCGTTCATGGCCGTCTCGGCGGTCGTGATCGTGGCCGGCGGGTCGGTGGCACTCCACCGCGCGCTGAAGCAGGCCGGCGTCCTGGAAGGGTTCCCCGACTGACCGCGGTCGCGCTCCGGACCGGGGACCTCGCGATCACCTACCCCGGGGCAGACCGACCCGCCCTCGCCGGCGTGGGCCTGGACGTCGAGCCGGGCACCGTCCTCCTGATCGTCGGGCCGTCGGGTTCGGGCAAGAGCACGCTGGCGCTGACGGCCGCGGGGCTCATCCCCGGCCAGATCCCGGCGACCGTCGAAGGCGCGCTGACCCTCGACGGCGACGACGCCACGACGCTGGGGCCCGTGGGCGTCGCGGCCCGGGTCGGGCTCGTCCTCCAGGACCCAGGCGCACAACTCGTGATGGAACGGGTCGAGGACGAGGTCGCGTTCGGGCTGGAGAACCGGGCCTGGCCGCGCGAGGCGATTCGGGCACGCGTCCCGCAGGTCCTCGACGAGGTCGGCCTGGCCGGGACCGAACGGGCTCGTTCGCGCCGACTCTCGGGCGGCCAGCAGCAGCGGCTGGCCGTGGCCGGCGCCCTGGCGCCTCGGCCCGGCCTGCTGGTGCTGGACGAGCCGACGGCCAACCTGGATGAACAAGGCTCGACGGCGCTCATCGCGACCCTCTCGGCCATCCGGCAGGCCAAGGCGGCGACGATCGTCCTCATCGAGCATCAGGTCGACCTCGCCTGGCCGCTGGCGGACATGGTGCTGGCTCTCGACGCGACGGGTCGACCGATCGACGTCGGGAAACCGAAGAACGTGCTCCGCCGGTCGGCGGATGCCATGCGCGGGGCCGGCATCTGGCTGCCCGGGGAGAATGCCGCCCAGCGCCTCGGCACCCCGCGCGATCCCGGTGACGTCCTCGTTCGGTCCGAAGGCGTCCGTTTCGGCTACGACCGCGGCGAGCCGGTCGTGCGCGACCTGACGTTCCGTGCGGCTGGCGGCGAGCGCATCGCGCTGGTCGGTCCCAACGGCGCGGGGAAGTCGACGCTCGGTCGCCTGCTCGTCGGTCTGCTGCGGCCGGATCACGGGAAGGTCGAGCTCGCGGGCAGAGACCCGGCACGCATGCCGGCCGCCGCGCTCGCCCGCCATGCCGGCTACGTCTTCCAGGAACCGGAACGCCAGTTCCTGACGCAGACCGTCGGCGACGAGGTCCGCCTCGGGCTGACCGCCCAGGAGCGTGGGCACGTCGACGAGCTGATGAGCCGCCTCGGCCTCCCGCTCGACCGTTTCGAGGGCCGCAGCCCATACCGGCTGTCCGGTGGCGAGGGCCGGCGCCTGTCGCTCGCCTGCATCCTTGTCCGGCGCCCCGAGGTCCTTGTCCTCGACGAGCCGACCTTCGGCCAGGACCGGCTCGGCTACGAGGGGCTGCTCGCGATCCTCGACGGCCACCTCGACCAGGGTGCGTGCCTCATCGCCGCCACCCACGACCGACGGTTCGTTCGCGACGTGGCGGGCCGCGTCGTCGAGATGGAGGCCGGCTGGATCGTCCGCGACGAGCCGATGACTGCCGCGGAGGACGTCGCGTGATCGTGTCCAGGCTCCAGGTCGAGGACGCCCAGCTCGACAGCCCACTCGGACGGACGAGCCCGGTCGCCAAGCTCGCGATCGCGATCGTGTGGCTGGTCGGCCTCGCCTTGACGCTCCATCCGGTGCCGCCGCTGATCCTGGCGGGCGTCGCGTTGGCAGCCGGCCTGGCGCTCGGTGGCATCCCGCCGCTGCAGCTCGGTCGGACCCTCGCCCCTGTCTGGCTGGCGGCCGTGGCGATCGGCGTGTCCAACATGGTGTTCTCGATGGCGAACGGCGACCCGACGACCGCCACGCTCCTCCGGCTCGGGCCGGTGCGCATCGCCGAGCCGGCGTTCATCGCCGGCGTCGGGATCATGCTCCGAGTCGCCGCCATCGCGGCCGTCGGCGGTGTCTTCGCGCTGACGACGGACTCGACCCGTCTCGCCGACGCGCTCGTGCAGCAGGCGCGGGTTCCCGCCCGGTTCGCCTACGGGGCGCTCGCCGCCTACGGCGCGATCCCCCGCTTTGCCGAGGACCTCGCCACGTTGCGCCAGGCGCGCCGGATCCGGGGCCTTCGGGCCGGTTGGCACCCGAGGCTGTTCGTCGGCCTGTTGGTGCTGGCGATCCGCCATGCGGATCGGATGGCCGTGGCGATGGACGCTCGCGCGTTCGGCTCGGGCGCCCGGACGCCGTACCGCCAGGTGCGTTGGACCTGGATGGACGCCGCGGTCGGGACGGGCGCCGTCGCGATCCTCGCCATCGCGCTCCTCGCGGGACGGTAGATTCGCCCGCAACCATCAGGGGAGGGGATCCGAGTGACCGACGCGCGCACGATCGTGTTCTTCCCGGAGGGCGCCTACGGCCCGACCAACAACTGTGTCGGGATCGGACAGGTGCTCCGGTCGCGCGGCCACCGCGTCGTGTTCATCGTCGAGGAGTCCTTTGCCGGCACGCTCGAGGCGAAGGGGTTCGAGGAGCGGCTCATGCGCCTCGGCCCGCCGCCCGCCGAGCCCGAGGTCCCCGGCCAGTTCTGGATCGATTTCATCCGCGATACGGCGCCGGTCTTCCGGAAGTCGACCCACGAGCAGCTCGGCGACTTCATCGCGCCGACCTGGCAGGCCCTCATCGACGGCTCGAAGTATGTCGACCCGCGCCTCACCGAGATCTTCGATGACCTGGCGCCCGACGTGGTCGTCGAGGACAACGTCGTGGCCTTCCCGGCGATCACCGCCAGCGGCCGGCCGTGGGTGCGCATCGTGTCGTGCAACCCGATGGAGATGAAGGACCCGCGGATCGCCCCGTTCAGCAGCGGGTATCCGGTCGACGACCAGCGCGACTGGCCGGCCTTCCTCGACGAGGTCCGGCGCACGCACGCCGACATGTGGATGGACTTCGACGCGTTCTGCCGCGAGCACGGCGAGACCGGACTGACGTACGGGCCACTCGGCCCGGAGTTCATCGCCGAGTCGCCGTACCTGAACCTGTACTCCTATCCGGCCGAGGCCGACTACGAGCGCGCCCACTCGCTCGGGCCGACCTGGCACCGCCTCGATTCCACGGTCCGCGAGGCCGAGCAGACCTGGGAGCTGCCACCGCACCTGGCTGAGCGGGACGGGGCGTTGATCTACCTCTCCCTGGGGTCGCTCGGCTCGGCCGACGTCGAGCTGATGCAGCGCCTCGTCGATGTCCTGGCGAAGACCAAGCACAGGGTGATCGTGTCGAAGGGGCCGCTCGCCGACCAGATCAAGCTGCACGACAACCAGACCGGCGAAGGGTTCCTGCCGCAGCCGGCGATCCTGCCGCTGGTCGATCTGGTCATCACCCACGGCGGCAACAACACGGTCACGGAGGCGTTCCACCACGGCAAGCCGATGATCGTGCTGCCACTGTTCTGGGACCAGGTCGACAACGCCCAACGGGTCGACGAGACCGGCTTCGGGAAGCGCCTCTCGACCTACGGCTTCAAGACGCGCGAGCTGACCGGCGCGATCGATCGGCTGCTGCGCGACCGACCGCTGGCCGAGCGGATGACAGCGATGTCGGACCGCATCAAGTCGACGTCGGGGACCGTCCGCGCGGCGGACCTGGTGGAGCATGTGGCCACGACCGGGGAGCCGGTCACCGCCTGACCCTGGCTGTCACGTCTCCGCAACGGGGCTGCAAGCGGGACGGCGGCATGTCCGGTCCGACGGTCACCCTCGCCGTGCGAGCCTCGACGCCTAGCCTTCCGAGGCCGAGAGGAGCGACCCGATGACCCAGCAGATGCAGCGTGTCGCGGGCGACGTCGAACACGAGCATTCGCATCCTGCCGTCGTCCACAGCCACGATCACTATCACGTCTCCCACCACCACACGGGTGGCCCGCTCGGGGAGTTCGAGCACCGCACCCATTACCACGAGCACGACCACAATCACGCCCTGATCGTCCACGCGCACGAGAAGCGCGGCGAGGACGAGGAGCGCAAGGACCACGACAGTACGGCGCACATCCACGACCACGACGCCCCGACGAGCGGGGGCCGCTGACATGGCCACCCTCACCGAGAAGCAACGCGACAAGCTCAGGTCGAGCCAGTTCGCTTACATCGACAAGGACGGCGGCGAGCACCTGCCGATCAACGACGAGTCGCACGTCCGCAACGCGATCGCCCGGTTCAATCAGACCGAGTTCGAGAGCCAGGCCGCCAAGGAGCGCGCCCGCAAGAAGGTCCTCAGCGCGGCCAAGCGGTTCGACATCGAGGTGGATGAGGATTCGAACATCGCCAAACCGACCCGCTCATTGCGCGCCTCGTCGACGAAGCGTGGCCCGCGGGGCGGCCGAAAGAAGGACTGACGTGGCCACCGACCAGCAGCGTGCCGCGGCGCGCAAGAACATCAAGAAGGCCCAGTCGGCCGCGAAGGAGAAGCGGACGATCTCGCACCTGTCGAAGGACACCCGGAGGGCCCTCGGCAAGCAGGGCGCGAACGTAGCCGCCAAGAAGCGGAACCACTGAGCCTCGCGTCCTCAGCGGCGTTCCTGTGCCGCATCTGAGGGCGGTGCTACCGGCGGATCTCCCTCCTCCTCCTCCTCCTCCGACGGTGGCACCGCTTTCTTCGTGCCATACGGCGCCACGGCGGCCGGCTACGATGCCGAGGTGGATGTCATCCGGCCGGTCCTGGCGCTCATCCACATCGGGTCGGCGCTGCTCTACGTGTCCGGCTTCGCCAGCACGAAGATGCTCACGGCGATGGCCCTCGCCGAGCCGGACGCCTCCCGAAGGCGCGTGCTCTTCGGGATCGGCGACCGATTCGACTTCCGTTTCCAGATCCTCGGTGGGACGCTGGTCGGCGTCTCCGGTATCCCGCTGGCCTTCGCCACCGGCTACGGCCTGACCCACGCGTGGGTGCTCGCGTCGATCGTGCTCTACGCGATCGTCGTATTCATCGGCGCGGTGATCTGGCGACGCCGGTCGATCGCGGTCCGAGCGGCGCTCGACGCCGGCGATGACGACCTGGTCGTCAGGCTACTCAGGGAACCCCGGGCACAACTGCTGCGCTGGGTCGAGACCGCGCTCGTCGTCACGATCGTCGTGCTGATGGTGCTGCGCCCGGGTTGACGCGCGGGTCACGAAGCGACGGGGCCACCGTCCTCGAGCTGATGATCGACCGTCTCGGTTCGATGGACGAGATCCAGCCGCAGCTCGCAGGCATCACCCTTGATCGTCAGGGTGCCGTCGTGCTCCAGATCGGAGACCATCTCGATGGAGCCGGTGCAGTCGAGTCCGTCGACGTGGGCGCGCAGGGTCGACGGCAGGTCCACCCCGCTGAGGAACCGGTCCTGACCGCGATCGGGACAGCATCGTCGCCCACGCTGCGGGACGGACTATCGGCTCGGGGCTAGGATGACGAGACTTCCCGACTCGACCCGTCACCCGCCCCGAGGAGGCATCCCGTGACCGAGACGCTCGAACGAGCCAAGACCTACCAGCAGTTCATCGGTGGCGGCTTCGTCGATGCCGCCGACGGCCGCACCGCCGACGTCATCAACCCTGCAAACGACCAGGTCATCGCCAGCGTCCCGTCGAGCTCGCAAGAGGACGTCGACCGGGCGGTCGATGCCGCCGAGAAGGCGTTCGGGGGGTGGAAGAAGACCACCCCGCAGGACCGCTCGCTGATCCTGCTCAAGATCGCCGACGCGCTCGAGGCGCGGGCGGACGAGCTCGGACGCATCGAGAGCGCGAATGCCGGCAAGCCGGTCGGTGCCGCGATCGACGAAATGCATACGAGCGTCGACCTGTTCCGCTTCTTCGCCGGCGCGGCGCGGGTCATGGACGGCCTGGCGGTCAACGAGTTCATGGCCGGCCACACGTCGATGATCCGCCGCGATCCGATCGGCGTCGTCGCCTCGATCGCGCCGTGGAACTACCCGCTCTACATGGCGACCTGGAAGCTCGGTCCGGCGCTGGCCACCGGCAACACCGTCGTCTTGAAGCCGTCGGCGCGGACGCCGCTGAGCGCACTGGCGTTCGCCGAGATCCTCGGCGAGTTCCTGCCGCCGGGCGTCGTCAACGTCCTGTCCGGCTCCGGCGAGCAGATCGGTGATGCGCTGGTCGGTCATCCGAAGGTCCGGATGATCTCGATCACCGGCGACACCGTCACCGGCAAGCGGGTCGCGAAGATCGCCGCCGACACCGTCAAGAGGCTCCACCTCGAGCTCGGTGGCAAGGCGCCGATCATCGTCTTCGACGACGCCGACATCGACCTGGCGGCCGAGACGCTGCGCGCCGCCGGCTACTGGAACTCTGGCCAGGACTGCACCGCGGCGACGCGCGTGATCGCCGGCCCGAAGGTCTACGACGGCTTCGTGAGCGCCCTCGCCGATCAGGTCCGCACGATCAAGTGGGGAGACCCGGCCGAGGGCGACGACATCGAGATGGGTTCGCTCATCGCCAAGGCGCAAGCCGACAAGGTCCAGGGGATGGTCGATCGCGCGCGGGGCAGCGCCGAGGTCGTGGTCGGCGGCAACCGGCCGGACCGGGCGGGCGCCTACTTCGAGCCGACGATCATCGCCGGCGCCGATCAGAAGTCCGAGATCATCCAGGACGAGGTGTTCGGCCCGGTCGTGACCGTGCAGCGGTTCAGCGACGAGGACACCGCCATCAAATGGGCCAACGACACGCCCTACGGACTGGCGTCCTCGATCTTCACGAGCGACATCGGCAAGGCGATGCGCGTCGCCAAGGCGCTCGACTTCGGCCACGTGTGGATCAACGAGCACTTCACGCTGACGTCCGAGACCCCGCACGGCGGCGTCAAGCAGTCGGGCTACGGCAAGGACGGCTCGAAGTACGCGCTCGAGGACTACACGTTCGTCAAGCACGTGATGATCAACACGGGGACCTGAGGTCGCCGCTCCCACCCGCGCCGACGTCGCTGCGGCGATCGCGGCGCTCGACCCGGAGGCCATCGAGCGCGCCCGCTGGTTCGGCGCCAAGGGCCGCTCTATAAAGCGCATCGAGCTCGACGAGGCGTTCGTGCTGGACGTCTCGTCCCCGCACGTCCTCGCGCTGACGACCATCACCCTCGACGGCCGTAGCCGCCAGACATACTCGCTGGCCTTCACAGGCTCGCCGCTCCGGCCGGCGGAACCGGGTGACGGGGCGTGGCGGGCGCTAGGCATCGCGATGGCCGACGGCCTGACCATCGCCTCGCTCCCGACGCGCGTCGACCCGCGGCTGTCACCGACGGCCGCGCTCGTATGCCGCCCGGCTCGTGCCCTGGCCGACCTCGCGCCCGACGGGCCCGGACCGGAGCGGGATCTGGCTGCGGATCAGTCGCACACTTCGGTCGTGCTCGGCGACGAGCTCCTGCTCAAGGCCTACCGCCGCCTACAGCCCGGGCTGAACCCCGATCTCGAGATGACCGCGTTCCTCAGCGAGGACGCCGAGTTCCCGGCGGTGCCCCGACTCGCCGGCTATGCCGAGGTGGTCGCCCAGAGCGGCGAGCCGACCACGGTCGCCATGCTCGAGGAGTTCGTCGCCGATGGAGCCGACGCGTTCGAATCGATCGCGGGAATGCTGGTCGGCTGGCTCACATCCGCGGGCGATGTCAGCCTCGAGTTCGCGACCGAGATCGCCGCCGATCTCGGCACGCTCACCGCAGGCCTGCATGCCGCGGTCGCCGACGGCCGCGGGATCCCCGAGATGGCGCCGCGCGATGCGACACGCAAGGAGATCCGCTCCTGGGCACAGGCCGCGCAGCAGCACCTCGAGAGCGCTCTGGGCCTGGCCACCGGCGAGGCGGCCGCGGTCCTCCATCACCTCGCCCAGCGGATCGCCGAATCCATCACCGTCATCGACGCGCTGCCGACGGCGCCCGAGGTCATCAGGGCGCACGGCGACTACCACCTCGGGCAGGTGCTGATCGCCCAGGATGGGTTCCGGATCGTCGACTTCGAGGGCGAGCCGTTGGCCTCCGCCGAGGCGCGGCGTGCCCATCGCCCGGCATTGCGCGACGTCGCATCGATGTTGCGCTCGATCGACCATGTGGCGCGGAGCGCGGGACGCCGCGCGGAAGCGGCGAACGGCGGGCCGCTCGAGCGAGCCGGGCTGGATCTCGACGCCTGGATCGATCGCGCGCGGGAGCGGTTCCTCGGCGCCTACCGCGCGGGGCTGCTCGAGCGCCGCGTCTGGGCCGACATCGATCCCGACCTGCTCCATGCCTTCGAGGTCGATAAGGAGCTGTACGAGGTCGCGTACGCCGCGACGTACCTGCCATCGTGGCTGTACGCCCCGATCGGCGGGATGCGCGCGCTGTTCGCCGACCGCGCGGCGGCATGACGATCGACCGCGTCGCCCAGCTCCGCGAGGACATCGAGGCTGGCCCCGAGGCGCTCGCCGGCCTGCTCGACGCCTACGGCGCGGCGGGCGGTCCGCTCTCCGGCGTCGGTGGGCGACCGGCCCGCGTCGTGTTCACCGGTCTGGGTAGTTCGCGGTACGCAGCCTTGACGGCTGCCGCCGTCGCGCGGACGGCGGAGCTCCCGGCATGGGTCGAATACGCCTCCACGAACGCCCCGACGCCACCCGACGAGGATCTGGTGCTCGTGGCGATCTCGGCTTCGGGCCGGACCCGCGAGGTCGTCGCGTCGGCGCGACGTCATCTCGATATCAGCCGGGTGGTCGCGCTGACGAACGACCCTGACTCGCCGCTCGCGAACGAGTCCGATCATGTCCTGCCGCTGCTCGTCGGGCAGGAGGAGGCGGGCATCGCCACCCGGGCGTTCCGTGCCACGCTCGCCGTCCTGGGCATGCTCATCGGCCGATGGGCCGGCGCCGGCGAGACCGCCGCGAGCCTGCGGCCGACGGTCGACGTGCTCCGAGCCGCGACGGACGGGAGCGCCAGCTGGCTCCCAGCCGTCGTGGACCTGTTCGACCGTGCTTCCGCGATCGATGTGTTGGGTGACGCTACCGATGCGGCCCTCGTCCAGCAGGCCGCGCTGATGCTGCGCGAGGCGCCCCGCCTGCCGGCGGTCGGGTACGACACCGCCGACTGGCTGCACACCGCGGTGTATCTCGCCAATCCGGGTCATCGCGTCTTGCTCTTCAGCGGGTCCGCGGCGGATGCCGAGGTCGTCGCCACGATCCGGCGGCGAGGTGGGGAGACGATCGTGGTCGGTCGGCCGATCGATGGGGCCGCGGTGACGGTCGATGCCCCATCCCTGGACGGTCCGATCGAGCGCGGTATCGTCCTGTCCGTGGTCGCCGAGCTGCTCGCCGCCGAGCTGTGGGACCGCGCGTCCGCGGAGGAGGTCGAGACCGTCGGCTAGGGACCGAGCGCCGCCCGGACCTCGCCGATCCGCTCGATCGTCTCGAGATCGAACGGCTGGCGGAAGACGAAGACCACCTCACCGATCCCGATCCGGCGATAGCCATCCAGGAAGGCGGCGGCCTCATCCGGCGGGCCGCCGAACGTCATGTCGCGATCCGTGCCGTCGGCGCCGATCCGTCCGACCAGCCCGTGCCGCTCCGCGGTCGACGACCACGTCTCGACGGCGGCCGCGCGACTGTCACGCACCACGCCGTGGATCGTCACGGTCCGCTCGATGTCCTCGAACGGGCGGCCGATCTCCTCGCACCGCGTGCGCAGCACCGCCGACACGTCCGCGACGCGATCGGGGTCGCCATAGCCGTTCCAGATGTCCGCGTAGCGCGCGGTCGTGCGCAACGTCTTGCTCGGCCCGGACCCGCCGATGAGGATCGGCAAGGAGCGCTGGACGGGTCGCGGCTGGCACAGCGCGTCGTGGAGGGCGTAGAACCGACCCGCGTGGGTGACGCGTTCGCCGTCGAGCAACCGTCGGATGAGCATCGCGGCCTCGTCGAGTCGCTCGAGCCGTTCACCGAACCCGTAGCCGAAGTCGATGCCGAACGCGTCGTGTTCCCTGGCGAACCAGCCACCGCCCAGTCCGAGCACGGACCGGCCTCCGGAGACGTGGTCGAGCGTCGTGGCCAGCTTGGCGATGAGGCCCGGGTTGCGGAACGTCGTCGACGACACGAGCAGGCCGAGGCGGACCCGTTCCGTGACCGATGCCACGGCATGGAGCGTCGCCCAGCCCTCGAGCTTCTTGTCGTCCCACGGGCCCTCGTCCGACAGCAGGTGGTCGTCGAGCCAGAGCGAATCCCAGCCGGCGCGCTCGACGGCGATGCAGGCGTCGTGGAGCTCCGGCCAGCCTGTCCGCTGGATCCAGAAGGCGGCGCCGAACCGCATCCGCGGCGTCAGCGGGCCAGGGACGACAGGAACGTGAAGACGGGCGTGGCCTTGGCATACGCGTCGGCCAGGATGGCGGGCAGGTCCGGCGAGTAGATCTCAGCGTCGGACAGCCGGCGGCCGAACACGACGTCCTTGTAGCGGAGCAGGTCGGCCATGGGATGGTCCGGCGGGTAGCCAGGCGGCACCCGCTTGAGCGACTCGTGGCTATTGACCGGCCCGAACTCCGCGATGAACGCCGGATCCTCCAGCGCGGCACGCACGCCCGCCTCGTCGTCCACGATCTGTTTGCGGAAGGCATCGAGAACGGGCTTGGACGCGTGCCACATCCCGCCGCCGGCGAAATTCTCGCCCGGTTGCAGGTGGAAGTACGCGCCGTTGGCGTGATCGGTGTGGGACACGTCGGTGGCTCCGTCCGCGCCATCGACCCACGGGAAGCTCGCTCCCATGTGCGTCTTGTACGGGGACTTGTCCTTGGAGAAGCGCGTGTCTCGGTAGATCCGGAAGATCGATCTCTTCGGGTCTGCCTGCAGCGGTAGCCCTCGCGCATCGAACGCCTCGGCGAGTGTCGCGACGAACGCCTCCATCGGCTCCTTGAGGAGCGACTCGAATTCGCCCTTGCGCGCCTGGAACCAGGAACGGTCGTTGTTCTGGGCGAGATCGGCAAGGAAGTCGACGGCGTCCGGACGGAAGCCGGTAAAGCGCTGGACATCGACGGCCATGGACGGGGACCTCCTCGACTTCGAGCCGTCATCCTACGCGTCCGTGATCAGCCGGCGGTTATCACCGGCTGCACCGTGGCTATCCTGCGAGGCGTGGACGGACCTCTCGCGTTCGCGCCCGACGTGCGCGACGCGATCCTCGACTGGTACCAGGCGAACGGGCGGACGCTCGCCTTTCGGCGCACGCGTGACCCGTACGCGGTGCTCGTCTCCGAGGCGATGGCCCAACAGACCCAGGCCGAGCGAGCCGCCAGACGCTGGGAGCGTTTCATGGACCGCTTCCCGACCGTGGACGCGCTCGCTTCCGCGACCCCCGCCGATGTCCTCCGCGAATGGCGGGTCTTGGCTACGATCGACGGGGCCTTGCCCTGTGGCGAGCGGCTCGACTCATCCGCGACCGACATGGCGGCCGTGTCCCCGAGTCCGTCGAGGCGCTCCACGCACTGCCCGGTGTCGGCCCGTACATCTCCCGGGCGGTGGCGGCGATCGCCTTCGGGCTGCCGGTGGGCGCCGTCGATGTCAACGTCCGCCGGGTCATCGGCCGCATCGTCGGCGGGGCGGACGGTCTGCCGGAAGCCGACGTCCAGGCCATCGCCGACCAGGTCGCCGCGACCTCCGATCCCGCCACCTGGACCCACGCCGTCATGGACTTCGGCGCGACGGTCTGCCGGCCACGAACCCCGCGCTGCGCCGAGTGTCCGGTCCGCCCGTCCTGCCGCTTCGCCGCAGAGTGCCGAACCGGAGCAGCGCCAGCCCGACAAGCCAAGCGCCCGGCGACGCCGTTCGAAGCCACCAATCGCTGGCTGCGCGGCCGTATCCTCGACCGTCTCCGGGAAGCGGCTGACCACGACTGGGTCGCCCTCGACGGCGCGATCGGCACTCATGAGCTCGACCGCGTCCACCGCGCCGCGACCTCCCTCGCTGCGGAAGGCATGGTCGAACTCCGGCGTCCGGCGCCGACCATCCTCCACGCCCGGCTCGCGACCGGCTGAGCCGGCCACGCCGGTCGGCTACCCTTGAGCGGCCATGTCGACAAGCGCGGCGGCGAGCGGGAGCGGCCGGACCGCACCGCTCCCCGCCGATGACCCCACGCTCTTCGAGCTCGACCTACGCGGTCTCCGCCACCGCTGGGCCGACCGTGCCGCGCTCGCGCCCATCGGCGCCGAGCAGATGCGTGGCGCGGATCGCCGCGCCCAGGCGCTCGGGGTCAAAGAGGACCGGCTCATGGAGCACGCCGGCACGGCCGTGGCGGCCGCGGTGAAGGCGCTGGCCGTCGACACCGATCGCTGGGATAAGGGCCCGGTCGTGATCCTCGCCGGTCCCGGCAACAACGGTGGTGACGGATACGTCGCGGCCCGGCGGCTCGCCCTGAACGGCGGCAAGGTCGTCGTCGCAGTCGTCGCGAACGAGGCGCGACCACGCGGTGCATCCGCCGCTCGTAACTGGGATCGCATCGCGAACGACCGCGGCATCGCCAAGGTCCATGCCCCGGTCGCGCGGGACGTGGCCGTCTTCGGGCAGGACATCGACAAGGCTTCCGTCATCGTCGACGCGCTGCTCGGCACCGGCGTCCGGGGCCCGTTGCGCGAACCGATCCGGTCAGCGGTCGAGATGGTGGAGCGAGCCCGCCGCGCCGGCATCCCGATCGTGGCCGTCGACACGCCGACCGCCGTCGACCTCTCGAGCGGCGAGCCCTCGGAGCCCGCGGTCGTGGCCGACCTGACCGTAACATTCCACCGTCCGAAGACCGGACTCCTCACCCGACGGGGAGCGGCGCATGCGGGCCGTGTCCTGGTCGCCCCCATCGGGATCCCGCTGGACGCCGACCGTGGTTGAGTCCGGCGCGCCTCGTCCGCAACCGGGCTGGCCGCACGTGGCCCTCGTTGCGGCCAGCGTCGTCCTGGCTGTCCTCGCCGCGGCCCTGGTCACCGGCCTCCTGCCCGACCCGATCCAGCGCGCCATCTACGACGGGCCGGTGCTCATCGGCGTCCTTATCGTGGGGACCGCCTGGCTACTCTGGCGCATCGCCCACGGCCGGCCGATCGACCCCGACGCATGACCGATCCGGCAGGACTGCCGGCGCCCGGGTCGGCCCCGCTCGAGCGTCGGTCGGTTGACCTCGCCCGGCTCGTCGACACGACGTGGGACATCCTCGTCGTGGGTGGTGGCGTGGTCGGCGCGGGAGCGCTCCTCGACGCCGCCTCACGGGGCTTGTCGGCCGCGCTGATCGAGCAGGAGGACATCGCGGTCGGGACGTCCTCGCGCTCGTCCCGCCTGATCCACGGTGGTCTGCGGTACCTCGAGCAGGTCCACCTGCCGCTGGTCCGCGAGGCGCTCGCCGAGCGGCGCCGGCTGCTGCGGAACGCGCCACACCTGGTCGCCCTCGAGCCA
>Ga0307415_100000826_pt1 | contig 14174 bp, 17 predicted proteins | sample DK1Cmetagenome_FD_204524 | JGI IMG/M metagenome (GOLD analysis project Ga0307415, IMG submission 204524) | Maize rhizosphere microbial communities from greenhouse at UC Davis, California, United States - DK15-C-2 | ecosystem: Host-associated > Plants > Roots > Rhizosphere > Soil | place: USA...
GAGCTCCCCTTGCTCGGCTTCGATCTCTGTGCGGCCGAACTCGGAGACACCGGTGGGCTCGACGCGGCCTCCCAGGTCCTGAGCCATGAGCTGCATCCCGTAGCAGATGCCGAGCACTGGGACGCCGAGCTCGTAGATCGCAAGGTCGACCGACGGCGCGCCCTCGGCGTAGACAGACGCGGGCCCGCCGGAGAGGATCAGCGCGCGCGGGTGCCGGGCTCGTAGCGCCTGCACAGGCGCGTCATGGCGGACCAGCTCCGAGTAGACGCGGCATTCGCGTACCCGCCTCGCGATCAGCTGCGAGTACTGGCCGCCGAGGTCGACGACCAGGACGGGCCGCTCCTCGGGAGCCGGCTCCGGGAGTGGTAGGACGTTCGTCTCGGCCATCAGGATCCGGGGCGGTAGTTGGGCGCTTCCCGCGTGATCGAGACGTCGTGCGGGTGGCTTTCGCGCATCCCCGCCGCCGTCACCCGCACGAACCGCGCCTCCTTCAGCTCCTCGACGCTCGCCGCGCCGCAGTAGCCCATGGCCTGACGCAGACCGCCGACCAGCTGGTGGACGACGTTCCGGAGCGGGCCCTTGTAGGCAACCCGCCCCTCGATTCCCTCGGGCACGAGCTTGGCGACCTCCTCGACGTCGGCCTGGAAGTAACGGTCGCTCGAGTAGCGCTCGCGCATGGCCCCCAGCGAGCCCATCCCGCGATACTCCTTGAACTGCTCGCCCTGGTGGAAGACGACCTCGCCCGGGCTCTCGTCGGTGCCGGCGAGGAGCCCTCCGGCCATCACCGTGTCAGCCCCCGCAGCGATCGCCTTGGCGATGTCCCCGGAGAAGTTGATCCCACCATCGGCGATGATGGGAACCTCGTGGCGGGCCGCCACCTGGGCGCAGTCATAGACGGCGGTCACCTGCGGCACGCCGATCCCTGCGACGACGCGGGTCGTGCAGATCGCGCCTGGGCCCATTCCGACCTTGACCGCATCGGCGCCGGCGTCGATGAGAGCCTCCGTTGCCTCGGGCGTCGCCACGTTGCCGGCGACGACGGGAACGTCGAAGCGACCCTTCAACTCGCGAACGATCTCGAGGACGCCCTGGGAGTGCCCGTGGGAGGTGTCCACCACGAGCACGTCGACCTCTTCGGCGACGAGCGCCTCGGCGCGCTCCATTCCCTCCGCGCCGGTCCCGACGGCCGCGCCGACCCGCAGGCGTCCCTGCTCGTCCTTCGTCGCGTGCGGGTACTGAACTTTCTTGGCGATGTCCTTGACGGTGATGAGCCCCTTGAGACGGCCGTCGTCGTCCACAACGGGAAGCTTCTCCACCTTGTGCCGGTGGAGGACGGCGCGCGCTTCCTCGAGCGTCGTTCCGACTGGAACGGTGACGAGGTTCTCGCTCGTCATAACCTCGGAGACGGGTCGCGAGTTGTCGTCCTCGAAGCGCAGGTCGCGGTTCGTGAGGATGCCGACCAGGCGTCCCGCCTCGTCCGTGATGGGAACGCCCGAGATGCGGTAGGTCTCCATCAGCGCGAGAGCGTCGGCGACCCGGTCTCGGGGTCGGAGCGTGACCGGCTCGACGATCATTCCGGCCTCGGAGCGCTTCACCTTGTCGATCTCGCCGGCCTGTGCCTGCACGGAGAGGTTGCGGTGGACGATTCCGATCCCGCCCTCGCGGGCGAGGGCGATCGCCATGCGAGCCTCCGTGACCGTGTCCATAGCGGCCGACACGATCGGGATCTCGAGCTCGATCTGACGCGTGAACCTGGTCCGCGTGGAGACCTCGTTCGGCAGGACGGCCGACTCGGCCGGGACGAGGAGGACGTCGTCGAAGGTCAGACCCTCTTTGGCGAACTTGCGCTCGAGCGCGAGAAGCCGCTCCACCTCGTCCGGACGCAGCTCAACGCTCACCTCTTCGATCGTACCAATCGGTCGAGATGCCCTCATCGCACATGGCCGGAGGAAACACCCTGGGGTCAGACCCCCGTCGTGCCCTATTCGGACGACTCAGCGTGGCGGACTGCGGCCCGCGTGGCCCTACTCACGTGAGAGACATGACCCCAGTGGACATGCCCGGGGTCAGACCCCGGTGTCAGACCCCGGTGTGTCCCAACAGGACATGCCCGGGGTCAGACCCCGGCGTGTCCAGACCCCGCGTGTCCCTAAGAGGCGACCTGCTCGAGATGCTCGACGGTCACGAGCGGCGTCAGGCGGCTCGCCTCGCGGGGGTCGAAGCGGCCCGGGCCGGGCTCGAGCACCGACGCGGCGCCGGTGGCAACGGCGCTTCGAACGGCGTCCTCGAACGAGCGCCCGGCGGCGCGGGCCGCTAGGAACCCGGCGAGCAGGGTGTCGCCCGCCCCGATCCTCGAGACCGGTTCGAGCTCGGACACCTGAGCTCGCAGGCGCACTTCATTGCGGTCCTCGCGCAGGAGCGCGTAGCAACCTCCTTCGAGCGTGATCAGCACATTCCGGGCGCCCAGCTCGGCAATCTCGTCGAGCGCGCCCGCAAGATCCTCCTCGTCTACAAACTCATGCCCGACGAGCTCCTCAGCCTCGCGCACGTTGGGGGCGACGAGGTAAGGCTCGGCGGCAGTACCCACGCGGAGTGGCTCGCCGTCGGTATCGACCACTGCGAGCTGATGGCGCCTCCCGGCGTCACGAACGACCTCGGCGAAAAAGTCAGCCTCGACGCCGCGTGGAAGCGACCCGGCGAAGACGACGAACTCCGCGCCCTGGGTCAGATATGCGAGCTTCTCGCGAAGCGTGTCGAGCTCGTCCTCGGCGACCTCCGGCCCCCATTCGTTGATCTCCGTGTAGACGTTCGAGGTCGGGTCGAGGACGGCTGTCGAGGTGCGCGACTCACCCCGGATCCGAACGAAGTCGTTGAGGATCCCCTCCTGCGTCAGCTCCTCGACGAGGAGCGTGCCGTTCCGCCCACCCGCGAGGCCGGTGCAGACGACTGGGACTCCAAGTCGCTTCAGTGCCCGGCCGACGTTGATCCCTTTGCCGCCGGCGCTGAGGAACCCGACGCTGGCGCGATGGCGCTGCCCGACCTGGAAGTTCGGCACGAGCAGAGTCCGATCGACTGCGGCGTTCAGCGTGACGGTAACGATCATCAGAAGGGAGAGAGGCTGGAAAGCATGTCGCCGGCCTCGTCGAGGGCCCGCCCAGCGTACCACCCGACCCGCCGCCGGAGGCCCGGCTCACCGACGGCCACGGCCGCCACCAGAGGCCGCCTGGCAACGACCCGCTCCCCGTCGTAGATCCGGATCTCGCCGACCTGCTGGCCGCGGGCGATGGGCAGGTTGACCTCCTCCGGCGCCGAGACCTGCTCGACGAGCGGGCGCGCGAGCTTGACGACAGCCGAGCTGCCGCGGGCAGCCACGAGAGGAAGGCGTTCGTCGGAGAAGGGGATCGCCGCTGTCGCGTAGTTGCGGCCCGCGCTGATCAGCCGCACACGGCCGTACTGGTCGAAGCCCCAGTCGAGCAGGGCCGCGAGATCGCGGTTCCGGCGCGTTCGGCTCGGGCCACCGAGCAGGACGGCGTAGAGGGTCAGCCCGTCCCGCTTGGCCGCCGCCACCTCGCTCCAGCCAGCCCGGTCCGTGTGCCCCGTCTTGACGCCGATGGTGCCCGGATAGAGCCGCAGCAGGTCGTTCCAGACGTACAGCCTTCTTCCCGCCACGACGCCGCCCTTCATACGCACGATCTTCCGGAAGAGCCGTTTTTTCATCGCTTCACGTGCCAGCTTCAGCGTGTCCAGAGCAGTCGAATAGTGACCGGGGGCGTCCAGACCGTCGGGTCGGGCGTAGTGCGTGTCGTTGAGACCGAGCTCCGCGGCCCGTTCGTTCATGAGGCGGACGAAGACCTTGACCTTGCCGTGGCCCACGTAGGCAGCAAGCGCGTACGCGGCGTCATTCGCGCTCTGCACGAGCGCCGCGGTGAGAAGTTCGCGCACGCGGAGACGTTCCCCGGCGCGCAGGTGAAAGGTCGATTCGCCGATCGAAGACGCCTGTTCTTTGATCCGGACGCGCTGGGCCGGCCGTGTCTGCTCGAGCGTCACGAGCGCGGTCATGATCTTCGTGATGCTCGCCATGGCGAGCCGCTGGTCGTCGTGGAGGTCGTACAGGATCGTTCCGGAGGAGTCGCCCACGACCACCGCCTTCGCCTTGACCGCCGGCGGACTGGCCGCCGAGCCCCAGGTGGGCCAGGTGAGCGCCGTCGCGGCAAGGAACAGGACGAGCGCGAGGCGCCTCACAGAGGGCCAGCGTATAGAGTCGATCGCGGGATGAGTCGCATCGAGCGACGGGAAAGCGCGGCGCATGTGCGCGGCAAGGAGCGCGAGCTGGAGGTGCAGTTCGGCGGCCTCGGCGGGTTCGAGCTGCGCCCGACGCGCCTCTTCGTCTGGCTGGGCCAGGAGCGCTCCGAGCGGCAGCGAGTCGTGTCTCTCGGAAGCCCGCCGCGCAGCCTGATGATCCCGCGCCGCGAACGGGAGCTGCAGGCGGGCACTGTCCGCGTCCGCTCCCTCGGGAACCCGGTCATGACGATCGCGCTCGCCGGCGTCCACGCCGTGCGCGCAGCCCGGAAGGGGAAGGCCTCCTAAGAGACGCGGATCCTCTGCCGCGGCGAGAGTGCAAGCGGGTCGACGTTGGGGTTGAGAGTGAGGAGATCGTCGACCGTGGTGTTGAACTTCGCGGCGATCGACTCCAGCGTGTCGCCGCGCTTGACGCGGTAGAACCGTTTCTTTGCCGGCGTCGAGGGCGTGCCGGCCGTCGTCGTGGGCGACGTGACCGTCGGTGTCGCGGTGGTGGCCGTATCGGTCGAACCGCCGTCGAGCCCGCGCTGAATGAGAACGATGAGGATCGTCGCCGCGGCGAAGAAGGCAAGCGGCGCGATGAGGCGCGCCGCCCAGAGTCGACCGGGAGGCTCCTGGTCTACCACCCCGAAACCGACCAGACCTCTCCGCGCAGCCTCGCGGCTTCGGCTGCGGCCGCCTTCCTCCAGTCGGCGCCGTCCACGCGGAAGGCGTAGATGACCGAGCGGGAGACCGAGACGAGAGCGCTCGCGGGCCCGCTGGTGAACGCGCGGGCGACATCGGCCGGAGTTGCTCCCTGGGCCCCGATCCCGGGTAGGAGGAGCACCGCCCGGGGCATCAGCTTGCGGGCCTCGGCGACGGCGCGCGGGTATGTCGCCCCGACAACGGCGCCGACGCTCGAAAGACCTCGGTTGCCCACGAGGCCCGCTCCCCAGTCGTTCACGAGCTGGGCCGTGTGGTGCCAAAGCGGACGGCCGTCCGACATGGTGACGTCCTGGAGGTCGGCGCTGCCCGCGTTGGTCGTCTTAACGAGGCAGAAGACGCCCGTCCCGGAGCGCCTGCAGGCCGCGATGAAGGGCTCGACCGAGTCGCTCCCGAGGTAGGGGTTGATCGTGAGCGCGTCGACAGGCGGGCCCGCTCCCTCTCGTTGCTCGATGTAGGCGTCGGCATAGGCGCGGGCGGTGGAGCCGATGTCGCCGCGCTTCCCGTCGGCGACCACCAGGAGGCCCGCGGTCCGGGCATACGCGCATGCTTCTTCGAACGCGCGCATCCCGTCGGAGCCGAGCGCTTCGAAGAAGGCGAGTTGCAGCTTCACACCCACGACGTACGGCGCGACCGCGTCCACGAGTCCGCTGCAGAAGCGCGCGCACGCTTCGGCGGCGGCGCCTCGGCTGACGTGCGCTTCTCCGCGTAGCTCGACCGGCAGCAGGTCGGCCCGTGGGTCGAGGCCCACGAGCAGCTGACTTCGCTTCCGGTCGACTGCGTTCGCCAAGCGGTCAGCGAAGACTGAGACAGTCGTCTCGGTGCCGACCCCCGCGTCCTGCGCCATGCATTGAGCTTACAAGCGTCATCCGCGGTCTTAGTGAATCGGTGGGGGCTCGGAAGGGGAGTCCGGCCCATCGATCCCGTGTGGATCGGGCGGCGCGTCTGGGTCTTTCATGCCGCCGTCTTCGTCCTGTTCAGGGCCCAGCGGCTCGCCCGGGATCCCCGGATCCTGGGGCAGGTCCTCATCAGGGGTCTCAGGCTTCTGCGGCTGCTCGGCCATCGACGAGGTCATACCCCGATGCAATCTCCCCGAAGCGGAGCACGGTCAGCTCCGGCGGCGGCCGACGAAGGAACGAGCCGATGAGGAGCAACTCGTCGGCGTCCTCTGGCGCAAGGGAGGCGGTCGCAGCGCGGGCCTCGGCCACTCCTGCCTCGAGCTCGAGCGCGGCCCCGGGACCCCGAGGAAGGGCGCGGACGGCCGCCACGCGGCCGTCCGCGACGAAGAATGCGCGGCGCCAGCCCTCCTCGACGGCCGGGACGAGCAGACAGATCTCGGCGGCGCGCAGGCGTTGCAGCTCCGCGAGGCCGGCGATCACGTGCTCGAGGGCGGCGATTCGGTCTCGCAGCCTCGCGGCGTCCTCGTAGCGCAGCGACTCTGAAAGATCTCGCAGCTTGGCGCGCAGACGCGGGAGCGGCCCGCCCGCCGTCAAGAGCGCCAGCTCACCGGGCGTTGCGCCGGCGAGCGCGCGTGCCGCCAGCTCGGCCCGGCGGCGACTGCGGATCGGGCCGAGGTCCGTGGGCTCCGAGGTCACGGAGAAGCTCTCCTCCTTCGGCTTCAGATAGAGGTAGCGGTCGGGACGCGACCCCCGCGCGTTCGCGGGAGGCCGCAGCTCGCGTAGAAGTCGAAGCTCCTCCAGCGCCGCCTCGAGCTCGGAACCGAGGACCCGCCACTCGATCCGCTCGGCGGCGGCGATCGCCGCCTCCACCGCCGGCCGCTGCCGGTCGGTGCGGAAGTAGGAACGGAGCCGGGCACGCAGTTCGCGCGCGCGGCCGACGTACAGCACCTGGTCACCGGCACCCCGAAAGAGATAGACGCCCGGGCGGCTCGGGGCCCCGAAAGCGAGCGAGCGCTTGTCGTAGACCCGGCGCCTCCGCGGAGCGGCGAGCCGGCAGAGGTCGGCGATCGTCTCCGCCCCCCGCTCCTGCGCCACGCCGAGGAGCCCGATCAGGACCTCGGCCGTCGCCTGAGCATCGGGCAAGGCTCGGTGGCACGGTCGCACGGAGGTGCCGAAGAAGTGGGAGAGCGACGCGAGGCTCGCGCGGGAGACCCGGCCCGCCAGCAGCCGCCGGGCAAGGCCCACGGTGTCGACAACGGGCGCCGCCACCCTCCTCCCCGTCAGGCGCTCCACCTCCCGGTCGAGGAAAGCGAGGTCGAAGCGGGCGTTGTGGGCCACGAGGACCGAGTCGCCCGCGAAGGCGAGGAACCTCCTCACCGCCTCGGCGGGGCCGGGAGCCTCGGCCAGATCGGCGTCCGCTATTCCGGTCAGCGAGGCGACGAGCCGGGGGAGCGGCTCCCCCGGATCCACGAGCGTCTCGAACGTTCCCGCCGGCGCGAGACCGTCGACGCGAACGGCGCCGATCTCACAGATCCTCGACTGACCCGGCCGAAGCCCCGTGGTCTCGAGGTCGACCACGACGAAGCGGGCCAATTCGAGCGGCACCTCCTCCCCGGGCTCGGAGGCAAGGCTGACACGGCCTCCGCGCCAGGCCAGCCGTGAGTCGCCGGCGACGACGTCTTCGAGCAGGCTCCGCGCGAGCCCGGCGGGCGCCTGACGCAGCGCGAAGAGGCAGCGGGCCGCCTCCTCGACGGAGAGCGGTCCCCGCCGTTCCTCGACCAGCTCGACGAGGCGGTCGGCGGCGTCGAAGGCGAGCTGCACCCCTCACAGGATAAGCGAACATATGTTCGCGTATCAAGACCAGCAACGCCGAGGGCCGCATCTGGCGGCCCTCGGAACGTCGCTTAGGAAGGAGGGGCTTGGCCCGCTAGCCGCCCTTGACGGCCTGCTTGAGCGAGCTACCTGCTGAGAATTTCGGAACTCGGGCGGCCGCGATCGTCACCTTCTCGCCGGTGCGCGGGTTCACGCCCTGGCGCTCCTTGCGCTGCTGGGGCGAGAACTTGCCGAAGCCGGTGAATGAAACAGCCTCGCCACTCCGGAGCGCGTCGGTGATGGAGTCCAGAAAAGCGTCGACAGCCTTCGTCGCGTCACGCTTCGAGAGCCCACTCTTCGACGCGACCTTGTCGATGAAGTCAGCCTTTGTCACTTGCTCTCCTTCCAGTTACTCGGTTGCCACGGGACCGCGGGGCAGCCTAACAGCAAGTCACAACAGCACGCAACCATGCGGGTTTGCGGGCCTTTTCAGGCCTCGATGACCTCCTGGGCGCGGAAAAGCGGTGTCAGCCGGACCGCTTCGCGAGCGAGAGCGTCGGCTCCTCCCTCCTCCCGATCGACCACGCAGACCGCCGCCCGGCACGTGAGCCCGCCTTCCCTGAGAGCCCTCACGGCTGCGACCGCCGCCCCTCCGCTTGTGACGACGTCCTCGACAAGACAGACCTCGTCGCCCTCCTCGAAGTCGCCCTCGAGGCGGCGAGCAGTGCCGTAATCCTTCTGCTCCTTTCGCACGATCAGGAAGGGCAGCCCCGAGGCCAGCGAGGCGGAAGCAGCAAGAGCGACGGCCCCGAGCTCCGGCCCGGCGAGGCGGGAGGCCTCCGGCGCAGCTTCTCGCGCCCGAGCGCCGATCCGCTCACCCAGCTCGCGCAAGAGCTCTGGATGCGTCTCGAAGCGGTACTTGTCCAGGTAGTAGCCGGACCTCTTGCCCGAGCGGAGGACGAAGTCCCCTTCGAGGAGGGCGTGCTCTCGAAGCCGGCGGGCGAGCTCGGCGTCGGTCATCCGCGCGCGGCCGCGAGAACGCGGCGCGCGATCGGAAGAAGCCGGTCTCCCTCGGGAGACCCGGGCACGAACGACACCATCGAGCCGTCCGCGAAATAGAGATCGACATGCTCTCGCGGAGATCCTCCGCGCCGGAGCCAGAGCGCCGCGGCCCCTGCCGCGCCCGCCGCGAGAGTGAGAGCCGCGAGAGCGTTACGAGCTCTCATCGCCACCGCCCTCGTCCTTCTTCTTCGTCGTCGTCGGCTTGCGAGGCGTGGATGCCTTGCCGATCTTCTCCGTCGTCGCGGTCGGCTTCTCGGCCTTGTCCGCCTTAGCCGACTTCTCCGGCTTCTCCGCCTCGCGCTCGAGCATGCGCAGGCAAGTCTTGAGGTCGTAGAACACGAGACCGACTGTGGGCTTCGAGCCGGTCACGGCTGCAACCACATGGCCTCCGTCGCGGACGACGAAAAGGGAGCCGCGCGGCGTCGCCGCCTGGATCTGGACGAGCTCGGGCGCGCCGGAGTCGCCGCGGGCCTCGCCTACCGCAGCGACGAGCTCGACGGCGGCTCGGGCAAGCTCTTCGCCTCGGCCCTCTTGCTGGAATGTGGAAGCAACGACGGAGCCGTCCGCTCCGGCGAGGACCGCCGCGTCGATCTGGGCGGAGATCTCTGTCAGATCGGCGAGTGCCTGGGCGGCGTCCATGGCCGGCCAAAGCTACCACAGCAGTGGTCCCTCCTAGACTCCTCGCCGCGTGCGTCAGATCCTCAGCAAGTTCCTGGCGGACCGGGGAACTCACCTGGCCGCGATGATCGCGTACTTCGCACTGCTGTCCTTCGTTCCGCTGCTCTTCCTCGCCTTGTCGCTGATCGCGCTCGCAGGGCAGCAGAGCGAGTCGAGCTACCTGATCGAGGAGCTCCGCCGCTCCTTCCCTGCGAGCTCGGTCGACCGGCTCGTGACGGTTGTGCACTCGATCCAGGAGCAGGCCACTTCGCTCTCGATCATCGGCGGCATCGGGCTCCTCTGGGCCTCGCTCGGCTTCTTCAGCGTGCTCGAGTCGGCCTTCAACATCGTCTATGGGCTTCCGAACCGGTCGTTCATCCGGCAGAAGCTGTTCGTGCTCGTCCTCGTGGCCGGCTCCCTCGCCGTGCTCTTCGTCGCGCTGATCGTCGCTTCCGTCGGGGTCAAGCTGACGAAGGACGCAGGCGTCGCGGGCGGTGTTCTCTCCTATGTGTACGCGCTCACCATCTCGACCGCGCTCATCTTCGGGTTCTTGTGGACCCTCTACAACCTGCTCACGAACGCCGCGCTCACGTGGGGGGAGACGCTGCCAGGCGCGGTGATCGCGGCGCTGCTCCTCCAGGCCAGCTTTCAGATCCTCCCGATCTTCGTCCGGCTGACCGCCGGCGAGCTCGTCGCGCTCCAGGCCTTCGGCGGGCTCGCCCTCCTCCTTTTCTGGCTCTATCTGATGGCGAACATCCTCGTGCTGGGCGCCGAGGTGAACTGGTGGCTCACCCGCGGACGCGCGCAGGCCGCCGCTGTCGAGGAGGGCGTGGGAGTCGCGTAGGCTACGAGCTCTCTGAGGTGGCGCGGACGCGCTCCTCGAGCGCGGCGAGCACCTTCTGCTCGAGCGCGGGCTGGTGCGCGAGGAGGCTGCGGAACGACCGGCGCGTCAGCACGAAGAACCGAAGCGGCGTCTTCGCGACAACGGTGGCAGTTCGCGGCGTGTCCTCGAGGAGCGCGATCTCGCCGAAGAAGTCTCCCGGGCCGAGCGTGCGGATCTCCTGGCCATTCTTCGTGACGGACACCTCACCGTCGACGATCACGAAGAACTCGCTCCCGCTCTGACCTTCGCGCGTGAGCACCTTTCCCTCCTCTACCTCCATGTCCTCGCTCACCTTCGCCAGCTCGAGGAGATCGCCGCGCGAAAGGCCTGCGAAGAACGGGCAGCGCGCGAGGGCGTCCGCTTTGGTGTCGTGCGAGAAGAGCACGCGGGGAGCCTACAACTCCGCGCCGCTGCCGCCTACCGCTTCCCGCAAGCCACGGGCCGCACTCGCTCGGTGACTATGCTTGCGCTTCCAATCGTCACCCAGCTCGGCGACGGTTTGCTCCTCGCCCTCGGGGACGAAGACAGGGTCGTAGCCGAATCCTTCCGAGCCGCGCGGCTCCATGGCGATCCGTCCCTCGAGAGTTCCCGTGCCTCGAAGCTCCCCCTCGGGTAACAACAGCACCAACTCACTGACATAGCGGGCACGGCGGGCCTCGCCCTCCGCTCCAGCGAGCTCGTCGAGAAGCCTGGCGACGTTCTCCTCATCGCTTGCCTCGGGCCCGGCGTAGCGGGCGGAGCGGATCCCCGGCCGACCGGCCAGGCCTTCCACCTCGAGCCCCGAGTCCTCGCCGATCACCGACAGCTCGGGGACGCCGGCGGCTCGCCCGTGCCGGGCTTTCGCGAGGGCGTTTTCGTAAAAGGTCGAGCCCGTCTCTTCAGGCATCGCACTGTCCTCGAGCGGCTCGATCTCCCAGTCGGGAAAGAGCGCGTGCAGTTCGCGCAGCTTGTGCGCGTTCTGCGAGGCGAAGATCGCTCTTACTCGTCCCACCTGACGCCTGTGACCTCGTCCAGGCGCGTAAGTTCCTCGACCAGATCACGACCGCTGACACCCGGAGGCATCCGCACCTCGAGGCGGAGCTCGCGGCCGGTCTCCTCTTCCTCGAGGTGGATCCTGCTCACGCGCGCCCGCCTGTTTTCGAGAACGCTGAGGACGGGCGCGAGCGGCTCCTCCGGACGAAGGTCGATCTCCAGCGTGCCTCCCTCGCGGCGGCGGCGCACCACCCAGCCCTCGGCCATTCTGAGCGGGCCGAGTCCGACCAGAACGACCCCTGTGCCGATAAGAGCGGCACCCCAGTAACCGGCGCCGACAGCCATCCCGATTGCGGCGGCGACCCACAGCCCGGCCGCGGTCGTGACTCCGCGGATGGAGAGACCTTGCCGGATGATCACGCCCGCCCCAAGGAAGCCAATGCCGGTGACGATCTGGGCCGCGATGCGCGTGGGATCGAAGGCAGTGCCCTGCGTCCGGTCGAAGATGAAGTCTCCCCACGCGTACGCCGAGACGATGGTGAACAGGGCTGAGCCGACGCCGACCAACATGTGGGTTCGAAGGCCCGCGGCGCGCTCACGAAACTCCCGCTCGAGCCCGACGGCACCGGTCAAGGCAGCCGCCACAGCAAGCCGGACGGCGACCTCCCACAAATCCAGGTTGGGGATCACGTTCCCGTTGCTCACGACTCGACGCCCTTCAGCTGGAAAGCCGCCAGCTGGTCGATACCGGCCGTGGCAAGGTCGATCAGGTTATCGAGCTGCTCACGGCTGAACGCGTTTCGCTCCGCCGTCGCCTGCACTTCGATGAGTGCTCCGTCACCCCTCATGACGACGTTCATGTCCACTTCCGCCGAAGAATCCTCCTCGTAGTCGAGGTCGAGCAGCGCCTCGCCATCGACGATGCCCACCGAGACGGCCCCGATCTGGTTGGAGGGCAGCGGGAACGCCATCTTGCGAGCGGCGCGGGCGAGGGCGATCCAGGCGCCCGTGATCGCGGCCGTGCGTGTGCCGCCATCCGCCTGAATGACGTCGCAGTCGAGCCAGACAGTGCGTTCCCCGAGGGCGTCGAGGTCATAGGCCGCGCGGAGGGAGCGCCCCACCAGGCGCTGGATCTCCACGGTGCGCCCGCCCTGCCGGCCGGAGCGCGCCTCGCGCTGCATGCGCTCGCCGGTGGAGGCCGGCAGCATCCCGTACTCCGCGGTCATCCAGCCCCGGCCGGAGCCGACGAGCCAGCGCGGGACTCCTTCCTCGACCGTGGCCGTGCAGAGGACTCTCGTCCGGCCGAAGGAGATCAGCACCGAACCGTGCGCCTGCTCGACGAAGTCGGGGACGATGTCGATCGGCCGGAGTTCGTCCGCTCGGCGCCCCTCTCTCATTTCAAGCCGCCAGCTCGAGGTCGCGGATGGCAACCTGCTCAACCGCCGCGATCGGCAGCTGCAGGAAGCGCTCGCCGAGGGCGCGGAACTCCTCCGGCTTGCCCGTCGTGAGGAAGCGGGTCGAGCCTACCCGCGAAGGTGCGCTCGCGATTCCCTTGCGGTCGAGCGTCTCGGCCACCTCGCGGGCGGTCTCCTCGGCCGAGAAGACCAGAGTCGTCGTGCGCCCGAAGACGCGCTCGAGCACTGGCCGGATGAGCGGATAGTGCGTGCACCCGAGGATGACCGTGTCCACACCCTCGTCCTTGAGCGGACGCGCGTACTCTCGCACCGCCGCGTCGATCTCCTCGGTGAGGGCACCCGTTTCGATCAGGGGAACGAGGCGCGGGCAGGCGGTGGAAATGACCTGGGCGCCGGCGTCCAGTGCGCGTATCGCTTGCACGTAGCGGCCGCTCGCCACCGTCGCCTCGGTTGCCAGGACCCCGATCCGGCGGTTGCGGGTCGCCTGCACGGCCGCGTGCGCCTCCGGGGCGAGCACGCCGACGATCGGGACGGTGAGCCGCTCCTGGAGCTGCGGCAAGGCCGCAGCCGTGGCGGAGTTGCACGCGGCCACGATGAGCTTCACGCCCGCGTCCTGGAGGTAAGACGCGATCTCCTGTGAGAAGCGCTGGATCTCCTCCCGCGGGCGCGGGCCGTAGGGGCAGCGAGCGCCGTCGCCAAGGTAGACGAAGTTCTCGTGCGGCAGCGTTACGAGACACTCATGAAGGACGGTGAGGCCTCCTGCTCCGGAGTCGAAGATGCCGATCGGCCGGTCGTCCACGGGCCCGATTCTACGAGCGCGACCGGGTAGCGTTCCCGCCATGCTCGAGCTTTGGCAGGCTGAGGGCGCGTTCGCGCAGATCGAGGACTACCTTCGCAACGAAGGGTTCTTCAGCCCCGACGAGCGCGAGCTCGTCGCCGATCTTTTTCTCGGCTACGGCCTCTCGCAGACGATCCGTAGGACGAGTGCGCCGGCGCCACCGGAGCCTTGTCCGCTGCCTCTCGCGGCTTGCCGGATCCACAGCCTCCAGGAGACGCCACGCCCGGCTGGCGACTTCCGCATCGGCCCGTGGACGCGAACGTGGGACGACGTCGACTACGGGGCGGCCGTGGAAGCCGTCAAAGACGCCATCGCTCGCGGGGATGTCTACCAGGTGAATCTCGTCCAGCACCTCTCGGCGCCTTTCGAGGGCGACCCGAGCGGCCTGGCGGCCAACCTCGCGGCCCTGCGACCCCTCCACCCCGAGCCGCTCGTGGGCGAGCGCTGGACGATCGTGTCGGCCTCTCCCGAGCTCTTCCTCGCACGCCGCGGACATTGCGTCTGGACCGCGCCGATCAAGGGCACCCGGCCTCTCGGAGACGACGACCTGCAGGACTCCGAGAAGGACGCGGCGGAGCACGTGATGATCGTCGACCTCGAGCGCAACGACCTTTCGCGCGTGTGCGAGCCGGGGA
>Ga0307415_100000828_pt1 | contig 14155 bp, 21 predicted proteins | sample DK1Cmetagenome_FD_204524 | JGI IMG/M metagenome (GOLD analysis project Ga0307415, IMG submission 204524) | Maize rhizosphere microbial communities from greenhouse at UC Davis, California, United States - DK15-C-2 | ecosystem: Host-associated > Plants > Roots > Rhizosphere > Soil | place: USA...
CGATTCAACAGCTGTGAGCGGCGCGAACGATTCAACAGCTGTGAGCGGCGCGAACGATTCAACAGCTGTGAGCGGCGCGAACGATTCAACAGCTGTGAGTGGGGACGAGACCGTGGCTGAAGAGCAGCACGCGCACGAGCCGCACATCCAGGTGGTCAAGGGCCATCCGACCGAATTGGAGATCGGCGCGGTCATCGCTGTGCTGGCCGCCGCTTCGGGGACCCCTGCCGAGCCACGGGAGCAGGAAGAAAACCTGTGGGGGCATCCGGTCGACCGGCTGCGCTATTCGTTCTTCAGCTGGCAGAAGGTGACGCTGCAGGGACGGACTCACCTGCGTCATCGATGACGCGCTTCGTTCTCGCGTCAGCGTCTGCGGGTCGCCGTAAGGTGTTGCGCCAGGCCGGAATCGATCCACTTGTCATCGTCTCCGACGTCGACGAGGACGCGTTGATCGCCTCGCTCGACCCGGACCTGCCGCCGGAAGCCGTGGTCGCCAAGCTCGCGAACGCCAAGGCGCTCAACGTCGCGGCTCAGCTACCTGAGGACCTGCTCGCCGATTGCCTTGTGCTCGGCTGCGATTCGATGCTCTACCTGGCAGGCGAGCTGCGCGGAAAGCCCGGCTCCGCCGAAGTTGCTCTGCGCCAATGGGAGTCAATGGCGGGGTCCAGTGGCCACCTGCTCACCGGTCATGCGCTCTTGCGCCTCACTGCAGGCGTCATCACCCACACTGAGGGCGACACCGGCAGCACCACGGTGCATTTCGGGAAGCCGTCGGCGCAAGACCTGACCCGCTACATCGAGAGCAACGAACCGATCAACGTCGCGGGCGCGTTCACATTGGACGGTCTCGGGGGTTGGTTCATCGACCGAATCGAGGGCGACCCCTCCAACGTCATCGGGGTCAGCCTGCCACTTGTTTACCGATTGGTACAAAACGCAGGACGATCCATAACGGACCTTTGGTCGTATTGATCTAGATCTGCGAACACGCGTGCAGATCTACGCGCGGCTCACTCTTCTGGACAGCCACCCGGCCGAGCCAGTACGAAAGAAACCGTCGAGTCCTCGACTTCCTCACCCGCTGCGGGCGACTGCTCGCACACCCTCCAATTGGTGTGGTTGTACACCACCTGGGTCACGTCGTCACTGAAGCTGTACTCGATCTCGATGTCCTCGGTACCCGCAGCTTCGTACGTCGCGGCAATCGCATTCTTGAGCATGCTGCTCTCGGTATCGGGCATCGTCCAGGTTTCTGCGTCGGATTCCTGCGCCGCAGCGATGGGTGCAGGGACTCCGACAGCTGTCACCAACATCCCAAAAGATGCCACCGCCGCCGCGACGATTCCTGCCTGCCTCTTGAACCCCTTGACCTCCATGCCGGGCAGGTTAGTAACCGCTGCGAACCAACCGTAAAACGTTATGTAACGATCAGGTAAACGCTTCGGGCTCCTGCCGAATCAACAGCCTGCATGGCGACGCTTGAGCGCCAAGGTGACCCGCTGTGGTTGAGCACCGATCTCCACGGTGGCGTCAGCTTGCGGAGACTGTCCGCAAACAACCCAGGCGGTGTAGTTGTAGACCACCTGATTGTTCACGGCGTCGTAGATGTTAAACGTGATGTTGTCCGGCCCTGCAGTCTCCAAGACGCTGTCCACGGCATCCTGCAAAACCGCTCCCTTGAGCGCGGGCATCGTCCAAGTCGCTGAGTCAGACTCCTGTGCCGCCGCCAAGGGTGCAGTAACGACGCCTGCGACCAGAATCCCGAACGACGCCGCCCCCACTGCGACTTTTCGTAACTGCCTCTTTGAACCCATGGGCCTCATGCGGAGACCCTAGTGCCGGCCGCGGGCCAACTGTCGATCGATGAATAACGATTCGAGCACGACTTCGGGTGACGCGGCAGTCGATCTGGACGCCACGGCTAGGCGCCGCAGACCGTCGCCCCGGGCCGCTCCACCTCCAGTGTCACGGAGCTCGTCTCCGCCGAGAGCTTGCTTCCCTTCGCCGGCGACTCTCCGCACACCACCCAGTTCTGCAGGTTGTAGACCGGTTCGTGGTTCGGTGCGACGACGTTGAAAGTCAGGGGCATTTGTTCCACGTCGACTTCGAGCCTGTGTTCCGCCCGAGACAAGAGCTGGTCCTTGAGGTCGGGCATCACCCACAGCGGGTCCGGTTCCCCGTACTGAATCAGCGCGTCATCGGCGTGCGCCCCGGCCGGCCCTGCGGCAACGATCGCACCACCCAGTAGGGCACACGCGGTTGCCGTAACAAGCTTCTTCTTCACGATGAGCCTCTCGCATGAGTATTCGGTCAGCCAGACGTACATCTTTTCCAAGTGACGAGAAGGGCGGATCGGCGCTGCTCCGCAGTCTGCTGACGTCCAGGTAACTGTAAGGCCGCCGCAGATCGGACGCTCTATTCCCCAGCAAACCAACAGGATTCGCGCAGCACTCGAGCAGGAGGATCGGCAATTGCTTCAGACACTTCGACATGCCGGCGAATGCGTGATCCGATCCGCCACGAAGTGGACACGATCGCACCCAGATCGGCGCGCGCCTGCCCGGTAGGCTCGGTGACGTGCCGCTACCTGCCGATCCCAGCCCCGCTCTGCAGTCCTACGCCCATCCGGAACGCCTGGTCACCCCCGACTGGCTGTCTGGCAACCTGGGTCGGTCCGGGTTGGCCATCGTCGAATCCGATGAGGACGTCCTGCTCTACGACACCGGCCACATCCCGGGCGCGGTGAAGATCGACTGGCACACCGACCTCAATGACCCAACGGTCCGTGATTACATCGACGGCGCCCAGTTCGCCGAGCTGATGGACCGCAAGGGCATCGCCCGCGACGACACCGTTGTGATCTACGGCGACAAGAGCAACTGGTGGGCGGCCTACGCGCTGTGGGTGTTCACATTGTTCGGCCACCCCGACGTGCGACTGCTCGACGGCGGACGCGACCTGTGGATCTCCGACGGCCGCGACACCAACCTCGACGTGCCGTCCAAGCAGACCACCGGCTACCCCGTCGTTCAGCGTGAGGACGCACCGATCCGCGCGTTCAAGGAGGATGTGCTGGACGTGCTCGGCGCCCAGCCGCTGATCGACGTCCGTTCACCGCAGGAGTACACCGGCGAGCGCACGCACATGCCCGACTACCCAGAGGAGGGCGCGCTGCGGGGCGGGCACATCCCGACCGCGCGCTCGATTCCTTGGGGCAAGGCAGCCAGGGACAACGGCCAGTTCCGCAGCCGCGCCGAACTCGACGAGCTGTACGGCTTCCTGTCCGAAGGCGACACGGACCCCGAAACGATTGTCTACTGCCGCATCGGCGAGCGAAGCAGCCACACGTGGTTCGTTCTGACACACCTACTGGGACGCGAGGGTGTGCGCAATTACGACGGCTCCTGGACCGAATGGGGCAACGCCGTGCGGGTGCCCGTCGCCGTCGGGGAGGAACCGGGCGAAGCGCCGTGACGGTCCTATGACTTCGGTCGTCCCACCACCCCGCCCGATGCCTGCCGCACTGGCGGAGGTGGTGTCGGACTTCAAGGAGATGCAGGGGCAGGACAAGCTGCAACTGCTGCTCGAGTTCGCCGGCGAGTTGCCGCCGCTGCCCGCCGACCTCGAAGAGGCCGCGATGGAACCGGTGCCCGAATGCCAGTCACCGCTGTTCCTCCATGTCGACGCGGCCGACCGCGACAACGTCCGGTTGTACTTCAGCGCGCCTGCCGAGGCCCCGACCACCCGTGGTTTCGCCGCGATCCTGGCGGCCGGCCTCGACGCACAGTCCGCCGACGACATCCTCGCGGTGCCCGACGACTTCTACAGTGAGCTCGGCCTGGCCGCTCTGATCAGCCCGCTGCGGCTGCGCGGCATGTCGGCGATGCTGGCCCGCATCAAGAAGCGGCTGAAATAGGCTGGCACAGGCTGAAATCGGCACCGTTGTCCGTAACACCCATGGCCGTGGCGGTCCACAAACCCTTGGGCGAACGGTGAGCGGTGACAGCAAAGTGAATAGACCGGCAACCTTCAGGGTATTTGTCTGTAAATGATTGAGACACAAGGTCGGCCCCACAACGCTGCGATAGCGGCGAGTCTTGCGAGCCAGATCGGCCGCGCCCGGGCCGACCTTGACCGCCATGGACTCGTCTCACTCAGCGGAGTCATCCCGGCCGGGTGGCTCAGTGCCGTGCGCACCGAGGTGAACGCATACCTTGCTCACCACGGGCGAGGTGAGCACAGCTTGGTCGGCGGGGCCTTCTCGGAGTGCCCCACCATCGCGGCGCTGGCCGAAGACCGGCGCGTCGAAACCTTTCTGCATTCGTTGACGTCCTTCCCCGAATCCACCGAATCGGAATACGCGGGCTACCAGCAGCGAGTTTTTCGCATACTCGACGGTTCGGCAGTGGACACCCCGCCATTCGACTGGCACTACGACGCGAATGCGGTGACCATGCTCGTTCCGATCGTCGTTCCCGCCGACGGCACAGGCGGGGTGGCGATATTCCCCGACCACCGCCCCCACCGACCGTGGGCCATGCTGAGCGCGGCCGAGCGACTGCTCGTACACAACCAGATGTACGGGCGCCGCATGCGCCGCCGTTACCGGCGCGACCCTTCTGCGTTCACGATCCCGCTGACCCCGGGCGATGCATACCTCTTCAGGGGATACCGTGCACTTCACGCCGTGCTGCCCTGGCCCGAAGACACTCTGCGAGTGACCCTTGTTCTCCAATACGGCCATCCCTACGGGGCGGAAGGTTCCCTAGTGCGCGCAGTCAGGGCGTGGCGCGACACCAAGCGCAAGCGGCGAACCGAGGATCCCGTAAACGACAGTCGGCCGATTTGAGTGCGGCTACCCGCCAGTAACGGATACCGCCTTGGCGTGGGCGTCATGCTGCCGCCTAAACTGCCTCCGATACATTCTTAAAGACGTTTCTTAAAAAACATGCCGTCAGGAGGCGCAGTGGCAAGTCACGCCAGCTCAAAGATCTCCAAGGTGCTCGTCGCCAACCGCGGGGAGATCGCGGTCAGGGTGATCCGGGCAGCCAAGGACGCCGGGCTGGGAAGCGTCGCTGTGTACGCCGAACCCGACGCCGACGCGCCGCACGTACGGCTCGCCGACGAGGCCTTCGCACTCGGCGGCCAGACGTCGGCCGAGTCCTACCTCGTCTTCGAGAAGATTCTGGACGCGGCCGCGAAGTCCGGCGCCAACGCGATCCATCCCGGCTACGGATTCCTTTCGGAGAACGCCGAATTCGCTCAGGCGGTGCTTGACGCCGGGCTGATCTGGATCGGTCCGAGCCCGCAGTCCATCCGCGATCTCGGCGACAAGGTCACCGCTCGCCACATCGCCGCCCGCGCCGAAGCGCCTCTGGTTCCCGGTACCCCGGATCCGGTCAAGGACGCCGACGAGGTCGTGGCCTTCGCCAAGGAATATGGCGTCCCCGTGGCCATCAAGGCCGCGTTCGGCGGCGGCGGCCGCGGCATGAAGGTCGCCCGCACCATCGAGGAGATCCCCGAGCTGTTCGACTCGGCCACCCGCGAGGCGGTCGCGGCGTTCGGCCGCGGCGAATGCTTCGTCGAGCGCTACCTGGACAAGCCGCGACACGTGGAGGCCCAGGTCATCGCCGACACCCACGGCAACGTCGTCGTCGCGGGCACCCGCGACTGCTCGCTGCAGCGCCGCTTCCAGAAGCTCGTCGAGGAGGCGCCCGCGCCCTTCCTGACCGACGCGCAGCGCAAGGAGATCCACGAGTCCGCCAAGCGCATCTGCAAGGAAGCCGGCTACTACGGCGCGGGCACCGTCGAGTACCTCGTCGGCCAGGACGGGCTGATCTCGTTCCTCGAGGTCAACACCCGCCTGCAGGTCGAGCACCCGGTCACTGAGGAGACCGCAGGCATCGATTTGGTGTTGCAGCAGTTCAAGATCGCGAACGGTGAGGCCCTCGACATCACCGAGGACCCGACGCCGCGCGGCCACGCGTTCGAGTTCCGCATCAACGGTGAGGACGCCGGCCGCGGCTTCCTGCCGGCCCCCGGACCCGTCACCCGCTACGACATCCCCACCGGTCCCGGTGTGCGGCTGGACTCGGGTGTCGAGGCCGGCTCGGTGATCGGCGGCCAATTCGACTCGATGCTGTCCAAGCTGATCGTCACCGGTGCCACGCGCGAAGAGGCGCTGGCAAGAAGTCGCCGAGCCCTCGCTGAATTTCATGTCGAAGGTCTCGCAACGGTGATCCCGTTTCACCGCGCGGTGGTCGCCGATCCGGCATTCATCGGTGACGGTGAGAAGTTCGATGTGCACACCCGGTGGATCGAGACCGAGTGGGACAACAAAGTCGAGCCCTTCACCGGTGGCGAAGCCATCGAAGAGGAAGACACCATTCCCCGGCAGACCGTTGTCGTCGAGGTGGGCGGTCGACGCCTCGAGGTGTCATTGCCCGGCGATCTGGCCATCGGCAGTGGCGGCGGCGCCCCCGCGGGCGGCGGCGTCGTGCGCAAGAAACCCAAGGCGCGCAAGCGCGCCTCCCACGGAGGCGCGGCGGCGTCCGGCGACGCGGTCACCGCGCCGATGCAGGGCACCGTTGTCAAAGTCGCCGTCGAAGAGGGCCAGGAGGTTGCCACCGGCGACCTCGTCGTGGTCCTCGAGGCGATGAAGATGGAGAACCCCGTCACCGCCCACAAAGACGGCGTCATCACCGGCCTTGCGGTCGACTCGGGTGCGGCCGTCACGCAGGGCACGGTGCTGGCCGAAATCAAGTAGACCTAACCGCCGGGTGGCCAGTTATCCGACGGAAAGCCGCCTCAATCGCGATATAAGTGGACACTCGGCGACTGCTTAGTCGGGCGTGACGAGGCTGTTGCGTTGCAGGGGCGTGCCGAAGTAAGTGGCCTCGGAGTCGACGACGACGGTCTTCGTGTCGTCACCCTGGCGGGCCAGCGACTCACGAGCCATCTGTTCGAACGGGATCTTTTGTGGCCCACCGATGTTCACGACACCGTTGAGCGGCCCTCCGACGGCGGCGCGCGCGACGTCGGAGGCGACCCTGTCCGCCGGAATGGGCTGGATCAGCGCATCGGGGACGCGTACCTCGTCGCCGACCGTCATCGATCCTGTGATGGCATCGGTGAACTCGGCGAACTGCGTAGCACGCACGATCGTGTAGGGCATACCGGACTCGGTGAGCAGCTTCTCCTGAGCGACCTTGGCCCGCATGTAGCCGCTGTCCGGTAGACCGTCCACCCCGACGATCGACAAGACCACGTAGTGGCCGACCCCGGCGTTCTTCGCGGCGGCAACGATATTCGTGGTCGCCTTGGTGAAAAACTCCAATACCGGCCCGTCTTCGAACGACGGAGAATTCGTGACGTCGACGACCGCGTCCGCGCCCGCCAACGCGTCGCCCAGTCCCTCGCCGGTGAGCACGTCCGCACCAGACCCGCGCGATGCCGCGACCACCTCGTGCCCGTCGGCCGCCAATAGGCCGGCCACCTTGGCGCCGATCAGACCGCTTGCGCCCATCACAGTGATCTTCATAGCCCATGCCTACCATCGACGGGTGGAACCAGTCGAGATCAATGCGGGTGCTTGGTACCTGCGAGCACTACGGGACGACGAGTTGATAGACGACCGCCCTGCACTCGCCTCGATGGGTGAGTCCGATCCCGGCTACATCGCGCGTTGTGCCGTGCGCTGGGCGTCCGACACCGGTTACACATGGGCGGTCTGTGAACCGACGACCGGCGAGATGCTGGCGGAGGTGCGGATCGATCCGCTCACCGCCACGTTGACGACCAGGACGCGCGACGGCCACGACGACGCCGCCGCAATCGCGGAGCAGTCGGTTCGCCGCTTCGCCACGGCAATGCTCGGTCTGACCATCACATGATGCGATCGCCGACTCAGCCGGGGGCGTCGATATCGCGACCGGTCGCCAGGTCGGAACAGTCCACCTCGACGACGTCACCGCGCGCCGAGAGAAAACTCCGCGCCCCCTGATCGCCCTGCAATCCACGCAGCAGGTCGGCCCAGTGCCGGTTGGCCACGACGACAGGATGGCCGGGCGCGTCGCCGTAGACCGCTCTGGCCAGCCCCGACAACGACGACCGCGCGGCCGCCAGCACCCGCGCCACCACGTCGGCTCCCACATCGGGCGTATCGACGGTGTGCAGTACCGCGAAGTCGGCCTCGACTGCGGAAAGACCCGCGCGCAGCGACGCGGAAAGCCCGTCTGACCAGTCGGTTGCGACAATGGCACGGGCAGGTGCCGGCACCTCGACGATGGCCGCGCCCAGCACAACGACGACGTCGTCACAGCCGCCCCGATGTAACGCGGCGACTGCGGAAATCAGCCACTCACCATGCGCGGCAACCACTTTCGGCATACCGAACCGCGTGCCCGCTCCAGCCGCGAGCAGCACACCGGCGGCCGTTGGCGACATGTGCACAAGTGTGGGCCCACCAGGCGTTTCGGACAAACTTTGACCGCACTCAGCGCTGTGACCAGGTGTTATCACGTCCTCGTCATTTCGGATTGTCGTTCTCGACCATGGGGCGTAGGGTCGAGAGAGGTTGAAATCACAGCCAGCCGCAAACGTCATCGACGTGCAGGGCGGATCGACAGCACTGCAGCGAGGCTTTCAAAAACGCAGGGCCGATTCTTGACGTGAGCCACAGTACGAATCGACGAATTCACCACTGATGGAGTCACAATGTCCAGCACAACGCATGAACAACCGGTAATGCCGGAATCTTTCATCGAACGCGCCGAGTCGCACATGGCGCATTTCGCCACCCGATGGCTACAGCCGAACATAGTTGTCATCACGGCGCACGGCGAGATCGACGCCGCGAACGCACACGAACTCGTCGACTACGCGCTTCGACACGGGGACCGTGTCCACCGCTTGGTACTCGACATGAGCGGCGTCGATTTCTTTGGCACTTCAGGCTTTTCGGCGTTACACACCCTCAACGTTCGCTGCGCGGGCGAAGCCATCACCTGGGCCTCGGTGCCCAGCGCCGCCGTCACGCGGCTGCTGCGGATCTGTGATCCCGATTCGACTCTGCCGTTTTACAGCGGTGTCGACACCGCACTGTCAGCAGTACAGGGTGAACCGCCGCGGCTATTGCAGTTGGTCCCGCAGACGCGTTAGCGACTTTGCCAGCAGCCGGGACACGTGCATCTGCGAGATGCCCACCCGCTCGGCGATCTGGGTCTGTGTCAACGATTCGAAGAAGCGCAGTAACAGCACCGTTCGTTCCCGTTCCGGCAGCGCTGCCAGCAACGGCCGCAACGCTTCTCGGTTCTCGATCTGGTCAAGGCCCAGGTCGACGTCGCCGATCGTGTCGGCGATCGCGGGCGCATCCTCGTTACCTCCACCGCCACTGTCGATCGACAGCGTGTTGTAGGAGCTGCCTGCCACCAAGCCTTCAACGACTTCGTCGCGGTCCATCTCCAGTTCGATGGCAAGTTCTGAGGCGGTGGGTGCGCGACCGAGCCGCTGGGACAATTCAGCTGTCGCGGCGCCCAGCCGCAGGTGCAGTTCCTTGAGCCTGCGGGGCACTTTCACTGACCAACTGTTGTCCCGGAAGTGTCGTCGGACCTCTCCCATGATCGTCGGCACCGCGAATGAAACGAAATCCGAACCGGCGTTCACGTCGAAGCGGATCACCGCATTCACCAGTCCTACGCGAGCAACCTGGACGAGATCGTCGCGGGATTCCCCGCGTCCGTCGAAACGGCGGGCGATGTGGTCTGCCAGTGGCAAGCAGCGTTCGACGATGCGGTCGCGTTGCCGTTGAAAGGCCGCCGTGTCTTCGGGTATGTCCGCAAGTTCGCGGAACATATCGGCGACATCCGCATACTCAGAATTCGAGCGCGACGACGAACCCTGTGACGTCGAAGGGCTCACTGCAGCGAGCTCGCTCGCCTCGTCGTCATGGATATCCCGAATACCTGTCCTTCCTCAGGGCCCTGACCATCCTGGAAGGTTCGCACATCGTCGGTCAGCGAGCTCAGCACGTGCCAGCTGAAACTGCCCGGGGCCAGGATGTCGGGGCTCTTGCACGTCGCCGATGCGTGAATGACGACGGCGTCGTCACGCGGATCGACGACGAGCAGGAGTGTGGAATCGGGGACGGCGCAGCGGATGAGGCGCGTGCACGCTTCATCGACGGCCAGCCGCAAATCGGCGACGGAGTCGAAGTCCAGATCCTCATAGGTGGCCACAGCGGCCACGAGCGTGCGTAGCACGGCAAGATTTTCCAGAGTGGCGGCCACCCGAAGCTCGACTGACCCAGCGTTTCGTATATGCCCGTTGTGCGAATTAGCAACGTCGGCCATGTGACCTCCCGGCAATGTCGAAGCGAGGTTACCCCAGGTCTTCTCCCAGCTAACCACGGGCAGTCTCGTAACCCGCCAACGATGACGTGTGGCAAGCCACCGCTGGGGGTAATCCCCGGTCATGAAGAAGATGGAGTCGCACAGCCGGCTCGGCGGCGCGGACTCGGGCGCCGCCCGACCCATACGTCGGATCATCGTCACGGCCGGGCTGGCACTGGTTGGACTGATCTTGATACTGGTGGCGATCTACGCTGGGGCGTTCCTCATCCTGGCTCCGATGATGCAGTGAGGCCGCGGATGTCGTCGCCGGTATTGAATGGTGATTCGCCATGGTCCCCGTTCAATACCCTCACCAGGTCGCGTGCCAAACATGCGGCTTCGCCGTAGCGAGCTACGCGGCCCAGGACTGCGGCGAGTTCGACGGGGCAAGGGCTTCTCCTACCACGACCCCGATGGCGCCCCGATCACCGACGCCGAGACCCTCGACCGCATCAACGGTCTTGTCATTCCGCCGGCCTGGAAGAAGGTCTGGATCTGCGCCCACCCGAACGGCCACATTCAGGCAGTCGGAACGGATGCCGCCGGTCGACGCCAGTACCTGTATCACCAGAAGTGGCAGGAGGAACGGAACGAAGAGAAATTCGACCGAGCGCTGCACATGTCGGCCGGACTTCCCGATATGCGCCAACAGATCGCGTCGGACCTACGTGGCCGGGGGCTCACCCGCGACCGGGTGATCGCGCTGGCACTGCAATTGCTCGATCTCGGCTACTTCCGTTCAGGGTCAGAGCAGTACGCCGAGGAGAACAACTCGTTCGGCCTGGCGACCCTGCTGTGCGAACACGTAACCCTCCAACGCACCGCGGTCGAGTTCGACTATCCGGCCAAGAGCGGGGTTCGCCGCACCCTTCTGATCGAGGATCCGCAGGTGGTCCGGGCGGTACGTGCGCTGATGCGCAGACCGGATCGCAGCGAACGGTTGCTGGTGTGCCGCAGTGGTTCCGGGTGGACCGATCTCCATGCCGATGATCTCAATGGCCGCTTCAAGGAACTCGTCGGCGACGAGTACACAGTCAAGGATCTGCGCACATGGCACGGCACGGTGCTGGCGGCGGCGGCATTCGTCGACACCGACCCTCCGGAGAACAAGTCGGTGGTCAAGCGCGTGGAATCGGCCGTCATGAAAGAGGTCGCCGAAGAACTCGGCAACACCCCAGCCGTGGCCAGAGCTTCTTACGTCGATCCCCGTGTCGTCGAAGCATACGAATCCGGGCTGACCATCGAGCCGGGCGTCCGTAGAGCCGCACGAACCAGAGCTCCGGCCAAGCGTCAGGCCATCCTGGACAGCAGCACGGCTCGCCTGATTCGGAAGGTCGCCAAGAACTAGACCAAGAACTAGACCAAGAACGTCGGCAAGAACGTCGGCAATAACTAGGCCAGAGCCGCCAGGGGGCCAAAAGTACAAGCGCCAAAACGTTTTCGGGCTGGCGGCAAGGGTATCCTCGAACCCATGCGCGACAGTGAAGAGCTTCCCGACGATGTCCCCGTCGCCGATGCCGCCGATCAACTTCGGCCGGTCAGCGACGCGGGGCAAGACGAGGAAGCATCCGCTGACTCGCCCACCGAACTGCCCCTGGAAGCCGCCGCCGCAGATTGGCAGGAACAGCTCGAGACGGTCGAGTTCGACCAAGACGAGGACCGCGTTTAGCCCACAGGTCCCCGGGTAACCCATTGATTGCGGGGTTATTCCCGCGGCCCCACGCTCACGAAGTGGGCAGGACCAATTCCACTGCAATAGCGGAAAGGCAACCATATGACCGAGAAGAACAGCGGCCCTGAAGAAGGCATCAAGGGCGTCGTCGAAGACGTCAAGGGCAAAGCCAAGGAAACCGTTGGCACAGTGACCGGCCGCGACGACATGGTTCGCGAGGGCAAGGCACAGCAGGACAAGGCCGACGCTCAACAGAACGCGGCGCAGAAGGAAGCCGAAGCGGAAGCCGCACGCGGCGGAGCCAAGGCGGCCGAGAAGCGCCAAGAGGCCGAGCAACGATAGCTATACGACTCCACGGAAAAGGCCCAGCCAATCGGCTGGGCCTTTTTCGTACGCGCTTCCTAACTACTCGGCCGCTGCCTCAAAGCATCGGGATGTTCTGCGTACCAACGCTCTTCGATACGCCGCACTCGGAGATGTTCGATCAGCAGCCAGCCTCCGCCGACGACGAACCCTACGCCGGCGAGGGACGCCAGCACCAAGCCGACATCGTGATGTCTCGTGGCGAACGCCGCCAAGCACGAGACGAACAGCACCAGGGCCACTCCGATCACGATCAGTCCCGGCATGATTTTGTTGTCCTTCATCGACTCTCCGGCGTGCGGACGCGTCGTTCGCGCGTGGTCGACGGGATCTTTCGGGCCTTTCATCGGTACTCCTTTCTCGGCATACCTGCGGCCGCCCCACTTGGGGCTGATATCCACGGTAGAACTACCCGAGGTCCCTGTGCCAGAAACGAACATCACCGGTAGGGCGGGTAATACCGATCGCGCAGCACGTTGGCCAGGTGGGCGGCGTTACGGGCCGCCGCAGCCGTGGCGGAGGCGACCGCCTCGGGCACCTCGTCGAGGTCGTTGTAGTCCTTGGACTGCATGGCCTCGCCGTTCCAATAGGTGCATCCTTGGGCCGGAATCGAGTAGCCGATGTCGTTGAGCCCCTGAAAGCAGTCGGCGACGACTTTGTGCGCGCCGTCCTCGTTGCCGACCACCGCAACCACCGCCACCTTGCCGACCATGATGGGCCGCTCCGCGTCGTCGGTATTGGACAGTTCGGCGTCAAGACGTTCCAGCACACGCTGCGTGACGCTCGACGGATGACCGAGCCACACCGGGGTGGCGAGTACGAGGATGTCGCAACTCAAGAGCTTCTCGCGGATGCGCGGCCACTCGTCTCCGCCACCCATATCCGCCTGCACGCCAGGTGCAATCGCGAAATCGACACACCGCACAGATTCGGTTTCCACGCCTTCGGCACGCAGACCTTCGCAGACGTGTTCGGCCATCAACTCGCTGCTGGACGGCGCCGGGCTCGGCTTGAGGCTGCATACCAATGCGACCGCTGTGAGTGCCGGCGAAGTCATCCCCCGAATACCGCAGATCCGGCGAGGGGCGGCATGCTCATGGTCAGCACGAGCAGCATCAACGTCAGCAGGAACCAGCCGGCACCCTGCCAAGCCCACCAGGTTTCCTCCCGGCGCCAGGTCTGATAGGTGCGGAAGAAGGCGCGCAGCCCGCCGAGCAGCAGGATGACGGGTGCCCCGAAAGCAAGCAGAGTTCGCTGAGGCACTCCGCAGGCCACCGTGTCGGCCGTCGCGCCGGTGCAAGTACTCACCCACACCGCTGCAGTGATCAGAAACCCGATGGCGACCACGGCGACGACCGCGCCGAAGCGCACGGCATCACGGACGTTGGCGTCATCTTGTCGCACACGCTCAGGACTCTGATACACCGCTGGACTCTCCCGAAATACCCGATTACGAACGGGTAGGAGATTCCCTGCAGGTGGAACTGATAAACCTCAGGACGAGACGCGGTTGTGCACGGTCAGCAGCAGCCGGTCGTAGGCACTGCGGGGTGGTAGCTCGTCGTCGTATCGCAGTTCCAGGAATTCCCGGCAAATCTGTTCGGCTAGCGACCGCAGCTTGGTGTTGGTCTCCTGCGAACGCCATTTGAGCAGCTCGAAAGCCGAGTCTGCGCTGATGCGGTAGATGACCATCAGCATGCCTTTCGCCTGCTCGATGACGCCCCGGGTCTCA
>Ga0307415_100000830_pt1 | contig 14150 bp, 14 predicted proteins | sample DK1Cmetagenome_FD_204524 | JGI IMG/M metagenome (GOLD analysis project Ga0307415, IMG submission 204524) | Maize rhizosphere microbial communities from greenhouse at UC Davis, California, United States - DK15-C-2 | ecosystem: Host-associated > Plants > Roots > Rhizosphere > Soil | place: USA...
TCTCGAGGATGCCAGCGTCCGGATTCTTGATCGTGCCGCTGAAGGGGATGCGGGCGGCGACCTGTTCGGTGTCCTGGTCCTCGAGGATTTCCGCGGCGAAGTCCACGAGTCCCTCCCACAGGCGCTTGAACGGATTCTTCTCGGGCTCCTCGCTGCTGTAGATGTCGACATCCTTCATGATCGGCTTCGCATAACCCTCGAACTTCCCGTCCGCCGCGGCGAGCTCCGTGTACAGCTCGAAGCTGCCCGCCTCGGCGTCCGCCTTGATGTACTCGCGCAGCCAGGGATTCACCTTCGGGAGCGCCACGTTCTTGACCGTCAGGTTCACGTCGAAGGTGGGCGTGCGCGCCAGCGGGTTCGCGCTGCCGGCCACGGCCGCCGATCCGCTCCCGAGCACCGTGGCCGTCGCCGCGAAGCCCGCGAAGGTTTCCTGCCCGTACTTGACGACATTCGTCATGTTGGTGATCCGCCCTTCGATTTCCGTCGCGTGGAGCGCGTCCTGAGTCCGGATGCCGGGCACGCGGAAGGTGGCCGTGCCGTCCTTCACGACGATCGTGTTGAAGCGGAACGGGGAGAGCTTCTCCAGCTCGTCGGCCCAGTTCAGTTCCGTGCCGAGCTGCGACTGTTCCTTCGAGTCGGCGCGGATCAGGTTCACGCGAGGCCGTATCAGCTCGCACTCGGCGACGAGCTTGCCCCGCAGGAAGCTGCGCCATTCGATGGAGACGTCGATGCGGTCGGCTTCGAAGAAGGGTTCCGGCTGCTTGCTGCCCGTCTTCACGATGCGCACGACGTCGGCAGCGTAGGCACCCCGCCAGATCGCGAGGTCGACGTCCGTGACGTGGCCGTCGTACGTCTCGAGAGCGACCAGCTTCCCGTTGAGCCAGTCCTTGATCACGAAGGGCGCCGCCGCGCGCGCCGCCACGAGCAGCACGACCACGGCGGCGAGTGACCACAGGAGCAGGGGGTGACGCTTCATGCCGGCGTACTCGCGACTTGCGCATCGGTGGACGAGCCCGCGACGACGGAGACGCGGGAGCCGCCGAGGCAGGCCGTGAATTCGGCGCCCAGCAAGAAGATCTGCGCCGAGTAGTAGAGCCACAGCAGCAGCGCCGCGAACGAGGCCGCGGCGCCATATGCCGTGGGTTGCGTCGAGCGGGCGAGGTAAAAGCTGATGGCCCAGCGGCCCAGCTGGAACAGCAGCGCCGTCACCAGCGCGCCCCAGAGGATCGGGCGCCAGGCGATGCGCTTCGCAGGGAGATAGCGGTAGATGACGGCGATCAGTCCGGTGATCAGGCCGAGCGTGATCGCGAAATCCAGGATGGCGGTCACGGCCACGAGGCCGTTGTAGTACTGGGCAACGACGCCGCGCAGGGCCGCAAGGGCCGTCGACACGGACAGCGACACGAGCAGCAGGAAGCCGAGCGCCATGATCAGGCCGAAGGAGAGCAGGCGCGCCCGAAACCAGCCGTAGACGCCACCCAACGGCGTTGGCGATTCGCGCACGCCCCAGATCGCCGCCAGCGCGCCCTCAAGCGCGGCGAAGACAGTCGTCGCACCGATCAGCAGTGTCGCGACGCTCACCGTGAGAGCCAGGATTCCGTCTTCGCTTTGCGCCGTGTCCATGGCGTCCAGCACGAGGCGGGCCGTTCCCGCCCCGAACAGCGAGCGGAGCTGTTCGGCAAGCTGGTGCTCGGCCGTCTGGGCACCGACGATCCAGCCCGTGAGTGTGACGAGCACGATCAGGAGCGGCGCGAGCGAAAAGGCGCTGTAGAACGCGAGTGCCGCGCCCATCGTCGCCGCGCGGTCGCCCGCCCAATGCTCGACCGCGCACTTGATGAGAGACCATCCGTGCGTCTTCATGATCATACAGTTGTAGGGGATCGCCCGACTCTGGCGCAGCGGCCCCGAGGCCGGTACCGTGTCAGCCTTTGCCGCCGGAGAAAACGCCCGTGGTCCTACGTCTGCTCGCTGCCGCGCTCATCCTGCTGCTTTCGCTGCCGGTCAAGGCCGATCCCGCGCTCGAGCATGCGAAGGAAGTCCTCGCGAAGGGCATCCTCTTCGACGGCCACAACGACCTGCCCTGGGCGATCCGCCAGTACAAGGAAGCGCCCGGCGACGTCGATGCCTACGACATCCGCACCAAGGCACCGGGCGACGGGCAGACCGACATCCCGCGCCTGCGCGCGGGCGGCGTCGGTGCCGTGTTCTGGTCGGTGTACACGCCGGGCGAGGCGGCGGGCGGGTTCGCGAAGACCCAGCTCGAGCAGATCGATATCGCACGGCGCTTCATCGCGAAATACCCCGACACCTTCACGCTCGCCTCGACGGCCGCGGATGTTCGTGCGGCGAAGGCGGCCGGCAAGATCGGCGGCATGCTGGGCGCCGAAGGCGGCCACGCGATCGAGGACTCGCTTGCGCTGCTGCGCATGTACTACGACCTGGGCGTGCGTTACATGACGCTCACGCACAACAACCACACGAGCTGGGCGGATTCGGCGATGGCGTCGGAGCCGGGCCATGGCGGGCTCACGGAGTTCGGCGAGGAGGTCGTCGGCGAGATGAACCGCATCGGGATGCTCGTGGACCTGTCGCATACGGCGCCGGACACGATGCGGGACGCTTTGCGCGTCTCGAAGGCGCCCGTGATCTTCTCGCATTCGTCGGCGTACGCGTTGTGCGAGATTCCTCGCAACGTCCCGGACGACGTCATCAAGATGCTGCCGGCGAACGGCGGCGTGCTCATGGTGACTTTCGTCTCGCCCTTCACCTCCCAGGCCGCGGCTGACGTCGCCTTCCCCGCGATGAAGGAGTACCTCGCGCGCGCCCAGGGCAAGTCCGAGGCCGAGCGGATGAAGATTTACGAGCAAATCGCGGCCGAGATGAAGAAGAAGATGCCGAAAGTGACCGTCGCCGACGTCGCCGACCACATCGACTACGTGAGAAAACTCGCCGGCGTCGATCACATCGGCATCGGCAGCGACTACGACGGCAACACGAACTGGCCGGAGGGCATGGAGGACGTCTCGACCTTCCCGCTGCTTTTCGCCGAGCTCATCCGCCGTGGCTGGTCCGACGAGGACCTCGAGAAGATTGCGGGCGGGAACGTGCTGCGGGCGCTGCAACAGGCCGAAAAGGTCGCCCGCGAAATGCAGGCGCAGCAGCCGTCCGCGACCGCCGTGAACGCCGGAACCTGAGACTCAGGTTGCCGGTTCCCAGTGCTCGCCCTGGGCGACCGGGTGCGGGATGTTCCAGCCGAAGTAGACCTCGACCGCCGAGATGCGGCCGTTGCGTACCGTGAGCACTTCGGCATTGCGGAAGCGGTCGCCGTCATCCAGCACCGCCTCGTAGGTCACGAAGACGCGCTCGCCGTCAGCGATCGCATCGGTCAGCTTGAAATCCTTGAAGCGCTCGGCCTGCGGCCAGCAAATCTCGAAAAACCGGTCGCGATCCAGGCCATTGTCCTGCGGGCTGAAGAAGCGGAAGTCCTCGGCGATCAGGCGTTCCGCGGCGCTGCGATCCTTCGCCTCGACGGCGTCGTACATCGCGCGCGCCGTCGCCACGTTCTCGGCCGCGCTCAGGAACGGCGGCTTCGTGCCCTGCGCTTCTTGCATGGATGACATTCCCCCGATGCTAGCGCAGCGGGCAAGGCCGTCGGCCCGATGGTCCCGCGCACGCGCGTAGGACGTCATTCCGCGCGGCAGGAATCGTCCCACTCAGCGCCGACGGCGCGCGTAATGGCGGCGCGACTTCGCCGCGTTGCCGCAGTCCGCCATGTCGCACCAGCGGCGGCGGCCGGCCTTGGACGTGTCGAGGAAGAGCCAGGAGCAATCCGGCCCGTCGCAGAGCTTCAGCTTCTTCGACGGTTGCGGCAGCACCTGCCCGACGAAGCGCCAGGCCACCATCGAAGACACGAGGTCGAGCCCGTCGGCGCGGGGGTCCAGCACGGCGGCCAGCTGCCCCCGTTCCATGCCGAAGTCGTGCGCCTCCGCGCCGGCGAGCCAGTGATCGCGCAGGAGTTCGAGCGCGTCGGGGGAGGGTGAGCGGCGCCTGGCGATGCTGCTCGCGATCTCGAACAGTGCCTCGCGCAGGCGCTTCGCTTTCACGAGCGCGCGGGCGGCGGACTCCGGGTTTCGCGCGGCACTCAGCGCGAGGGCCTGCAGCGACTTCGGCGGAAGCAGCTTCGCGCGACCCGCCCACTCGAGGAGGCGCGCGTAGCTGTCGAGCCAGTCGCGCGGCTGCTCGTCGCGTCCGGTCATGGTGTTGATGAAGTCGAGCGCCGCCTCGCCCGCGATGTAGTCGGCCGCGGTGAAATGATGGGGCTCTATAACCGGTAAAACTGCATTCATAGGTTGACTTCGATCCCTAACCGATGTAATAGTGAATATAGGTTACAGGAAAGCGCAGACATTCTCATGGGCCTCAGCCGCAGACACTTCAGCCTGATCGCCGCCAGCCTGCTGTTCGCCCGCCGCGAGGCCCAGTCCGAGGTTTCGAAGCCGCGCGAGGTCCGCCTCGTGCTCGCGCCTTCGAACCTCGGCCTGCGGCCCGAGAACGGCAAGGAGCCCGGCACCTGGCAGGCGCCGCGCGTGCTCATGGCCGCGGGCCTGCGCCACGCGGTGGAGGCGGCTGAGGTGATGTGCCTCGAGCGGCCGCTCTACGACTTCGAGGCCCAGCCCGGCACGCGCATCCGGAACGGCCAGACCCTGCGCAAGTTCTCGCTCGAGCTCGCCGACACCGTGCGCGCCGCCCTCGCGGCCCAGCGTTTCCCGGTCGTGATCGGCGGCGACTGCGGCATCCTGCTCGGCAGCCTGTACGGCCTGCGCCTTGCGGGCGGCAAGGGCCTCGTGCACGTGGACGGTCACAGCGACTTTGCGCAGGCGAAGAGCTATGCGACGCCCGAGACGCTGGGCGCTGCCGCCGGCATGGATCTCGCGCTCGCGAGCGGGCGCGGGGAGCCGGTCATGACGGCCTGGCCGGGCGTCGATGGGCCGCTCGCCGCGGATGCCGACATCGTCCAGGTCGGCGAGCGCGGCCGCGACGACCCGCTCTTCAAGACCTACTACGGCGATATTCTCACGACCGAGATCACGCGCCTCGACGTGCAGGACGTGCTCGCCGAAGGCATCGACGCCGCTGCCGCCCGCGTGCTGGCGCGGCTCGAGGCGCGCGGCCTCGACCGCGCCTGGCTGCACGTGGATCTCGACGTGCTGGACGAGAAGGTGATGCCGGCCGTCGATTCCCCCGGCAGTCCCGGCTTCGACTATGGCCAGCTCTCCGCCCTCGTGGGGCTCCTCGCCGCCAGCGGCCGCATCGCTGGCATGGACTTCGCGATTTACGATCCCGAGCGCGATCCGGGCCACGCCCATGCGCAAGACCTGGTCGCCTGCATCGCCGCAAGTATCACGCAGCGGGCTGCCTGACACCCCGCGCAGGTCCTGTCAGGCTTCCTCCGGCGCCTTCGCCTGCGGCCGCTCCCGAAACATCGCTGGCGCCGCGACGAACTTCAACGCGCCGGCGAGGCAGCGCACCGTCACCTTGGATCCCTTCGGCACTGGCTCGTCCGACGGCCAGTTGTGGTCGTCCAGGTGCCAGCGCATGCGCGTGGGCACGATGATCTCGATCTCCTTCGCGCGGGTCACCTCGATGTCCGGCATCTGGCCACTCGCGAGGTGCAAGCGGCTCTCCAGGTAGGCATGCAGCGGCTCGCGGTCGGCTTCGCGCAGCAGCACGACCTCCAGCTCCCCGTCGCCCGGAAACGCCTTGGCGGCCAGCGGCAGGTTCGGCCCGACGAAGCGCGTGTTCATGAACTCCACGGACCAGTAATTGCCCGAGAGGTCCTGGCCGTCCGCACGGATCTCCCAGCGCCGCACCTTCTCCTCGCGCACGAGGACGGACAGCAGGTGCAGCGCGCGGTCCGTCGCGCGGCCGAGCAGCTTCGCATCCGCAGCGATCTCGTCCTCGCGGGCGATCAGGTCCGCGACGAGGCCGGCGCCGACGCCCTCGACGAAGCGCTTCGTGCCCCAGGGCGCCTCGACCTCGCCGAGGTCGAACGGATGCTCCGCGCGCGGCGAGGGCGACCAGGTCTCGATCAGTTCCGCCGCTTCGCCAAGGAGTCCGACCGTCTTCGCGATGTTGTTGGCGGTCCCGATCGGGATCGCGGAAAACGGCAGGCAGCGCGAGGCGGCCTCGAGCGCCACCCGGCGCACCGTGCCGTCGCCGCCGGCCGCGACCACGAGGTCGGTGGGCTCCTCCAGGATCTCCTTCCAGTCCTGCTTCGTGGAGCGGCGGCGTAGGTCGTGTCCGGCATCCGTTATCAAGCGGACGAGGGCATTCACGTCCTGCCCATCACCCGCCCCGGGGTTGTGTATCAACGTAATCTTCACGGCATGCGCATCCTGGTGGCCAACGACGACGGTATCCACAGCCCCGGCATCGCGGCGCTGGCGCGCGTAGCATCGCGGTTCGGCGACGTGCGAGTCGTCGCGCCCGACGTCGAACAGTCGTCAGCCAGTCACGCAATCACCGCTTCGCGCCCGCTGACATACCGCCGCGCCTCCCACATGCCCGGCATCGAGGCGTGGCGCGTGAACGGCACGCCCGCGGACTGCATCGCGCTCGGCGTGCACCACTGGAAGGACGTGGACATCGTGCTGTCCGGGATCAACCAGGGCCTCAACCTCGGCAACGGCCTCTGGCATTCCGGGACGCTGGCCGCCGCCAAGCAGGCGACGCTGTTCGGCATGCGCGGCATCGCCCTCAGCGCACCGTCCGCCACCGCCGCGGGGGAAGACGTCGACTACGAGGCGCTCGCACCGCACGTCGAGCGCGTGCTCAAGACCCTGCTCGCCGACGACACCGCGCGCCTCGTGAACGTCAATTTTCCCCTCGCGCCCCGCGGCATCACCTGGACACGCCAGGCGGTGCGCCACTACGACGGCCGGGTCGTGCCCGGCAAGGACCCCATGGGCCGCAACCACTTCTGGTTCACCGTCGCGCCCATCGAGCAGACCGAGCCCGGCACTGACCTCTGGGCCATGGAACGCGGGTACATCTCGATTACGCCGCTCAGCCTCGACCTGACCGACCTGCCGGGACTCTCGCGGCTTGTGAACGAGCACCCGCTGGACGCGCCGCCCGTCGAGGAACCGACCGAAGCCGTCGAGGAAGACGAATCCTGAATCGCCCTCAGGGCCTGCGCCGCATCCGGACTTTCGAAGTCGTCGCCGGGCCGGCGAGCTCGAAGCCCGCATCCGCGAAGATGGATCGCGTGCCCGTCCAGGCGAAGGCATTCGGCAGCCGCTGGCGCGGCTTCAGGTTCACCGGGTAGCCCTCCGCGATCTTCGCGCCTCGCCGACGAAGCGACTTGAGCGCATGCGCGAGCAGTGCCTTCGCGACACCCTGGTCCCGCCAGCCCGCCTTGATGAAGAAGCAGGGCAGCGCCCAGACCTCGCCCGCATCCGGGCAAGCGAGAGTGCGCGCCCGGTCGAGCCGCGGAAAATCGGTGCGCGGCCCATAGGCGATCCAGCCGACCGGCTCCTTGCCCGCGAATGCGATCGCGCCGTTCGCCTCGCCCGACGCAACGAGTTTCTTGAATCGCCGCTTCGCCGGCGCGCCTTTTATATCGTCCCAGCGTTGGCCCTTTTCGAGCCGCCAGTACATGCACCAGCAGCCCCCGCAGGCCCCGCGCGGCCCGAACAGCGCCTCGAGCGCCGGCCACAGGGCAGGGGACAGATCCCGGACGATCAGCTTCGGCTTCATGCGCCGCAACCCGAGGAATTGGTTGATCTTTCCACCCTGGCCCGACCCTCACAACGGCGGCATCCTCTGATAGAATGCGCGCCCGCCACGCGCCCGTAGCTCAGTTGGATAGAGTACCTGGCTACGAACCAGGGGGTCGGGAGTTCGAATCTCTCCGGGCGCGCCATATCAATGAAAAAGCCCCGTGAAGGGGACGGTCCGCGTGGGACAGTCCCCTTCACGGGGCTTTTTCTTTGATTGGTTGATGCTGGTGATATTCGAACTCACACGGCGAAGCCGTGCCGAGTTCGACGAGCGGCGCCGCAAGCGCCGCGAAGGACGTCGCCGCGCAGCGGCGACGGTCCCGAGCGCAGCGAGGGATTCGCGGCCGTAGGCCGCGAACAGTCTCGACGGGCGCGCCAGATTCAACAAGCGGTGTAACCAAGCAGAACTGGCGTCAAAACATCTGCATCACGATGAGTGGACCGGGCGGGGAAATCCCGCCCGGTCTTTCACGTAGCCGAATCACATTGATTCGTACAGTTTAATTATTCTGGTTGCCTTTCTTGTTTTTATCCTTGTCCTCGTTCTTAGCAGCTTGTTCATCTGCAGGGCTTGGCGCCGCCGCACCTCCAGTGACAACCTTCTTCAGCTTATTCTCAATGCCGGAACTCAAGAACTGATACGAGAACCCCAAGAACCACGCATCGTCTGAACGCGTTCCAAGCGTTGAGATGGCATTGGCATCGGTAGTGAAGTCACCCACCGCCAACCCATTTGGCAGACGTGCGCGGTCACCAAATACTCGGCCAAGTGTTAGGAAAAACGTATCACCGAATTGGGCTGATGTTCCCAGGTAGTACTGCGAATTGTCCTCGAATCCTACGCCGAAAGTTATGGGAGCCCAGACAACCGGCCAATCACGACCCCAGCCAGAATTGGATAGGTGAATAAACATTGCAAGTCCTTGGTTCGTGTCATCGCGAGCGGCTCGATCTTCTTCAATTGTGAAGCCATCCACACCGTTCTCCGTAGCCGGTTCCAGGGCATATTGTGGATCTGTAAGTTCATCGAGCGTAAATGCAGCGGACACGCCTACTGTCCAGCCGATTGTTGAAACAGCAACTTCCCATGTGCGATCCATGAGCGGAACGTCACCCGCCTTCGGGTTTCTACAATCGTCGCCAGCGTCCTTCTTCTTTGTGACCGTAACTTTGTATGCCGTGGTGTTCCTTTGGTGGGTGGTTTTCCAGGTTACGGGTGCCGGCATTAACTCTACTAGTGAACCTCGCGGTGGTTGTGTGAAGTCTTTGATTACCGCGGAACCGTTGTAGTCAAAACACTTTTCGATTGTATTGTTTACGGTAAACGTGACTTTATCGCCCGGGCTAAATTCCAGTAGGTCGTCGGCGGTCTGAGAATTGGAAGCATGATCGAATACCAGCTGCGCGCGGGCGGACGGAGTTGAAAAGAAAACGAAAGCACCTGCAACCAGCGACAATAGAACAGCGTTCCCCCTAAACATCTTGATCTCCCTTCTTGTGCACTTAAACTCGCTTTCTCACGATGCACTTGGGCAGCTGAACTGCCAGTCGATAGCTTCAAGCGTGCACCGCTGTGGTCGAAATGCGTGTCAAGACTTTGATTGGAAGAAGAATCCGAGAGCCGCCACGCACAAGCCCTGTAACGGGCCGAGCCAGAAATTTGACCGCTGCATCAACTCAATCGGGGGTGCTTCAACCTGAAGGGAAGCAGTTGTAATCGTCGTAACTAACAGTAACAAGTAGAACCCGGAAAGAGCGGCTCCAAGCCAAAATACCGCGTTACCCGCAGCCTCGTGTGATTTGGGCGGATCGGCCATCACCTTGCGATATTCAGCCACCAGCGCGCCAACGATGAGCGATAGTGTTGGCATGACTGTAGGCAAGAACCAGCCCCAAACGGTGCCGGTGTCCGGCTCGAACATGCCGGACTGGCTTTGTCCTACAAGCACTACGAAGCACAGTCCAGCGCCGATGAACCAGATGCTCGCTAACCACCACATGCTTCTTCGAACGTCCATAGCTGCCTCAACCTCCCAGTGCAGCCAAGATGCCGCTGCGCTCAAGGTGCCGTATGGCGGGCTCCGCGCCGTCCGGATTTGCGGCAGCCGCGCCCGCTTGGCCGACTCTGCGGAATTGATAGATCAACGCTGTGCCGACATATCCATCGTCGAGCGGTACTGCAGCAATTAGGTCTGGAAGCCGGTTCATCCCGCCCTGCAGCCACGCCCCCGCTTCCGCTTGAGTTACATTTCTGGCAGAAGTCGTGAATGGCTGATCGTTCACAACAAAGACGATTACGCGATAATGACCTTCAGGCGCTGAAAATAGCGCATCGATCAAGCTGCCGAGTGAAAAGTATTCTTTAGGTGGCAGCTCAGCCGACCAACGCAATGGCTCGCCTTTCGGCGTTCCGTCGAACTCGATTTGCTCGAGCCTCGTGGCGAGCGCAAAGCCGCCAGGCGCCGCATAAAAGCTATGTTCACTGTAACCAAGCCCATCCAATGCAGTGGTCAACCGAATGGCGACTTCGCCAAGTGTGGAGGAGTTTCGCATGAGCAATGAGCGGGCAAGAACAGTCTGGGTTGTCGGCGTTGGCGGTGGCCATGGGAACCACGGCATTTCAAACTCCGCGGCGTCGTCGGCAGCTGCCCCTGCGTCGTCAGCAGGCGCCGCTGCGTCGCCGGCAGCGGCCCCTGCGTCGTCAACCGAACCGCCTCCGCCGGCAGCACCGTCCGAAGCTGCAGGAGGCACATCCGCGGACACGTCTGCCGCTTCTTCCTGTTTGGCGCCACAGGCGCTTATCAGAAAGCAAACTGCAATCGCGCTCCAAGACTTCGCGTTCATCGCTAGTGCCCTATTGCATGCCAAGGCGAGTCGCCAAATTGCATCCCACCAGTTCATTACGAGTTTCAATCGCTAAGTGCAATCAATATGCCGCTGCGTTCCAGATGTTGCGCGGCGGGAGCAGCTCCGTCGGGATTCGCCAGGACTGCGCCTGATTGGCCAACCTGGCGAAATTGATAGATCAGCGCGGTGCCGTTGTGATCGCCTGTGAGTGATGTCATTGCAATGGATGGCGGCAGTCGGTTCACACCACCGAGCACCCATGCCAGCGCGTCCGCCTGACTTGCAGTCTGGTCGGTACCGGAAAAAGGCTGATCGTTCACAACGAACACGATTACGCGATAATGGCCTTCGGGCGCGGAAAACAGCGCGTCGATGAATCCGCTAAGCGAGAAGATTTCTCGCGGTGGCAATTTCGCGGACCATCGCAACAAACCCGCCTTTGGTGTGCCGTCGAAGTCAATTTGCTCGAGTCTCGTGGCGAGCACGAATCCTCCGGGTGCGTGATAGAAACTGCGCTCACTGTAGCCCAGCCCCGCGAGTGCTTTTGTCAAGCGGTCAGCGACGTCACCGAGCGTTTTTCCGTCACGCACGAGCAAATCACGATCGAACTCCGCTTGAGTGGTCGGCACGGGCGGAGGCCAAGGGAAAGACTCGATGCCATTGTCCGACTTTGATGCCATTGGTGGACGATCTCGCGACGGACCTTCGTAGGGAGGCAGTACAGCCCACACTTCCTCAGTGGATGGCGGTAGTGCGCTCGCAGTTAGACGATCCCCGGAAACCCAGAACGTAATTGTTTGGCCAGGGCGGATATCCGCGAACCTTGTCCTCTTGCCGTCGATGTTGACGGTGGCTTCCACGTTTGGTTTGAAACTGAACGTTGAAAGGCGGTCACCCTTGACATTCAGCAGTTCGACTGTCATTCGATCCACGGTATTGAGGTAGACCCTCGCATTGAACTTCGCGTAACGCTCGCCATTTTTTTCTACCGCTTCAATACACGCGGCTGGTGCGTCTGGATACCTTTTGAGAAACTCCGAACTGTACTTGACCTCCTTGCACGTGATCCTTGCGTCTGAATCGATCGGTCCGGCTGATACGGCTCCGTCGACCAGGAGTTGGAGGGAAATTAGCAGGCAGATCAACGCGATTGCCAATTTATCCATGACTGCCTCTGCCTACGGGACCCGGCCAAACCCAAGCAGTTTGTCAATTCGGGCCAGCACGTAGTCGAATGCGGCGACCGGCGCGGGGAATCCGCCCTTGTTGCCTTCAATCGTGAAAAGAATGCCATCCGCGACGTGATGAACTAGGCCGATGTGCCCCTGCCACCCCTCGGGTTGACCGCGCCACCAGACGATGATGTCGCCAGGCTCAGGCTCGCGATCGCGTGCATCGTAGTGCCATCCTCGGCGGCGAAACTGCTCGCGAATGTCCCGTGCACCCAGGCTGTAGTTGAACGGAATGCCGCCCGCCGCCTGCGAATAGCACCAACTGACGAATCCGGCGCACCAGTTCGCGGGGGTAGCGACGATGCCGTTCAGGTACTTGTTGACCCAACGCCCCGCATTGTTGGCACCGACTTCGCAGGCGCCTGCATTCATTTCAGCGATTGCGGCCCGCAAGGCTGCGCGGCCGGCAGGCGTACCGCCCCGCGGCATCTTGGCCGCTCCTGTGGTCGGGGGCTTGACCAGCAAGGCCCAGTTGTTGGGATGCTCGAGGGCCCACCAGGTCAGCGGCCCGACTATCCCGTCCACGACGAGAGGTCGGCCACGAGAATCGACATGTCGCGCCTGGAACTCCAGAACGGCCGCCGTGACCCGCTTGCTGAGCTGGCTCGAAGTTCGCTCTAGGTGACCGCGCTTGACGAGCAGCCGCGTGAGTCGCAAAACCTCCTTTCCTCGGCTGCCCGGCTTGAGTGTTGACACCGAACCCCGCTATTGACCGTGCCGGTCAGCTCAAAACGTATCGCTGATCGGAAAGACGTGAACCAGGTAGAGGTAGAAAAAGGCCAACGACAGCGCCAGGATGATTACGCCGAGCACGTTCGAGCTGACCTTGACTCCGCCGGTCGAGATTTCGAGGTCCGTGGCCATCTTCCGTTCGTCCTCGGGATTCGCGGGCAGTTTCATGCGTGCGACCGTGCGCAGGTAGATTCGAAACTGCATGTATGAGAAGGCGAGGCCAGCGGATACCAGCAGGAGAACGAAGACAAAGATCACCCGAGAGGAGAAATGCTGCCAGTTGAACACCCGCGTCCGATGGTCCATGCCGGAGGTGAAGTACTCAAAGCGACGCCTTAGCGCCCGCCAGCAGGCGTCTTTCGTCGCCGCGTCAGAAACATCCTCGCAGGGCACGTCGATCGCGAGCGGATCTTTCTTTTCGGTCTCGAACAAGTCGCTCGGAGTAGGGGGACGCTGGTTCACCTTTGAACCGTCTTCCAGCCCCTTCGCGACTTGAGGCGTCGTTAGTAGTGATGCGGTTGCGATCGCTGCGAGGGCCAATCCGTATTTCATGGCGATGGCCTATCGAGCGCTGCCGATCCAGTAAAGGCGTACTGCCATCTGGCAGTACATGCGCGTGCGTGAATCGCTGCATTGCGCCTCGTCCTGCGGCAGACCTTGCAGTGCGCCCTGGGTATACAGGCGCCTGAGAATTTCCAGTTGCCGGGCGAGGTGCTGGGAGAACCAGTCGGTCCGTTGCGGCACCTGTGGAAATGGGATGGGCGATACGGCTCCATCGGCCTTGTCGTCGCCGGCCACGTACTGCGCATTCCTGTCCGGCGGAGGTGACTCGCGCAGTGCATTCGTCGCCGGAGACGGCTCGGCTGTACCAGCGACGGTCTCCGCAGCTCTAAACCGAGCATCCGCTGCCAGCGCCAGATGCGCGGGAGGCGTGGGTGTACCAACAGCCGCCGCGCGCGGCGCTTCCACGGCGGGTGCTGCGGCTGTCGCAGACACACCCATCGCGGCATCCTTATCCGCTGCACACGACTGTATGGCCAAGCGAAGCCTCTCGTTTTCCCTCGCCAACCGTGAAACGGTCGTCCGCAAATCTGATTCCGGCTCGACCGGTACCTGTCCGATGGCTGGGAAGGTTGCAAGCAGCAGCAGGGAAAAAGTTGCGACGGACGCACGGTTCTTGAGCATATGGCACTCCTCGAGACGTTAGTCTGCGGTCTGCTTGCTGACTCTCAATCGCAGATCAGCTCGGAAACCTTTTTCCGATGTGATTGGAATGACGAATCCTTCGTCCGTCTGCACCGCCAACGTGCCAGCCTCTTCGCTCCATTCCTTGTCGGTTAGCGCATAGCGGATGCTCCATTGGTCGCGGTTACGCGTTGCCTTGACGGCCAGCGTGTTGCGGTAGAGATATTCACCTTCTATGTGCTTCTTCAGGAACAGCACGTCGTCTATCTCGTAACCGGTCGTAGACACCGCGAGATCGACGCTGAAGACAATACTGTTTCCCGATGTAATCCGGCTCGAATCCAGAAACGCGGAAAACAGTACAGGCGAATGC